>Ga0265298_10000240_pt1 | contig 83965 bp, 61 predicted proteins | sample AusTroGonzalo_MG_3_FD_193486 | JGI IMG/M metagenome (GOLD analysis project Ga0265298, IMG submission 193486) | Bovine rumen microbial communities from tropical cattle in Woodstock, Queensland, Australia - Gonzalo_01 | ecosystem: Host-associated > Mammals > Digestive system > Stomach > Rumen ...
ATGTAGGATGAGGCCTTTTCGAGGTCTGCCATCAGCATCTCCCACCGCTGCTCTCCGGAATGGATCACTTTCCACTCCGAAGCCGCATGGAGAGGCGAGCAAATTGCGAACAGCAATATGCAATAGAAAAACAGCGGAATCTTTCGAATTGTCAACATCTACACTAATATACCCGACCGGGACTGACCAGGCGCTGGCATTTCTGATCAACTCTTATTTCGTTTTCAACTTTATACTGATATGTCTGTGTAAATTTAACAAAATCTCGCAAGATTCCGTGTTTTCCGACAAAATATCGCATGAATGCACGGAATCTGAAGGGCAATAGCAGAAATCACTTAAATGTTAATAATTATCATTAAATTTGTAGGATTGCACAAATGAATACACGAACCGAACAACTATTATTTGAGACAGCCGATGTCCTGGAACATAACATCCTGGACTATTGGCTGACCCTCAGAGATCCGCGGGGCGGGTTCTACGGCGAGGTGTCGTCTTCGGGCGAGGTTCAACCTGACGCGCCACGCGGAGTCATCCTGAATGCGCGCATCATCTGGGCCTTTTCCGCTGCATACCAGTTGCTTTCCAAATCCGCTTATCAGGATGCTGCTGTGACAGCGGGTGAATGGTTCCTCGCGCATTTCTGCGATCACGAGCATGGCGGGGTGTATTGGAGCGTCACGGCGGACGGGCAACGGCTTGACGACAAGAAGCAGTTGTATGCGCAGGGGTTTGCCATCTACGGGCTTAGCGAGCTCTACAAAGTGACGCGCTATCCGAAGGTGCTGGCAGCTGCCGCTGCGCTGTTCCAAGTCGTTGAAGACCGTTTTGCGGACCACGAACACGGCGGCTATATCGAAGCGCTTGCGCGCGATTTCTCGCCGCTTGAAGACATGTCGCTTTCGGCACACGACATCAACGCGGACAAGACGATGAACTCACACCTCCATATCATGGAGGCATACGCAAATCTATACAAAATATGGCCCGATCCGTCGCTGAAAGACGCGCTCATCAGGCTTATCGACCTGACCTGCTCGCGCATCATGGGTTCGGACGGACACCTGCAGTTATATTTCCGACGCGACTGGAGCGTCCTTCCCGGCGCCGTTTCCTACGGACACGACATCGAGACCTCCTGGCTGTTGCTGGAGTGCGCGCTGGCCACCCGTGATATCGACGTGGTCTCGCGCGTGCGGTCCTACGCCGCCGCATTGGGCCGCGCCGGCAACGAAGGCCTGCTTCCCGATGGCTCGATGCTGTACGAGAAACTACCCGACGGAACGCTGGACGAATCCCGACAGTGGTGGGTGCAGGCCGAGACAGTCGTGGGTAATCTGTGGCTTTGGAAATACCACGGCGACAACGCTGCTGTTGACCTCGCACTGGCCTGCTGGGCCTATATCCGCGAGCGTCTCGTCGACCGTGCCGGCGGCGACTGGTACTGGGCCATCCTTCCCGACGGCACCCCCGACCTGACCCAGCCGAAGGCTGGCTTCTGGAAGTGTCCCTACCACAACGCCCGAATGTGCCTCGAAATCTTGAAATTGTTTAATTGATATGGCAAAACTATCAGAAAAAATCGGATATGCGCTGGGCGACGCCGCTGCTGGCGGCATCACCTGGAAGGTCATGTCCATCGCATTCCCCCTGTTCTTCACCAACATTTTCGGCCTGACCGTGGCCGACACCGCCACGCTGATGCTGGTCGCTCGCCTGTTCGACGTGGTCACCGACCCGATGATGGGCGCCATCGCCGACCGCACGCAGTCGCGCTGGGGCACCTACCGCCCGTGGCTCATCTTTGGCGCCATCCCGCTCGGCCTCGTGTTCGCCCTGCTGCTCTATACCCCGGAACTGGGCCCTGTTGGGAAGCGCATCTACGCCTATTCGATGTATCTGCTGATGATGGTCGTCTATACCGCTGTCAACGTGCCCTACGGCTCGCTGCTGGGCGTGATGACCGCTGACGACAACGAAAAGAACCAGTTCTCTTCGTACAGGATGGTCGGCGCCTATGCCATGGGCTTCGTCACCCTGCTTTCGTTCCCGTATCTGCAGAAACTGGTTGGCGGCACCGAGGCACACCAGTATGCAGTGCTGGGCGCCGTACTGGGCGGTGTGGCTGCATTGGGGACCCTCGCCTGCGGCCTGCTCACGAGAGAGCGCCTGAAACCCGTCCGTGCCGATAAATTCTCGTTCAAACCCTTCGCCGACCTGTTCCGCAACAAGCCGTGGATCTACCTGACGCTCGTCGGCATCTGCACCAACTTCTTCAATGGATTCCGCTATGCCGTGGCTGGCTATCTGCTGGAATATTGCCTCCATGGCGACGTCACCGTCTCCGGCCTGATCATCAACTACACGGTGTTCATGACCTTCGGCGAGGTAACCTGCATGATCTTCGGCGGCCTGTCGCCTCGGTTTACGAAATGGGTGGGTTCCAAGAAGAAAGCCTTCATGTGGGCAGCCATCATCTGCGCCGTGACCTCGATCGCTTTCTTCTTCATCCCGATGGATCCGAAATACATCTGGGTGATGGTTGCGATGGTCATCCTCACCTCCATCGGCATCGGCCTCTACTCGCCGCTGCTATGGTCGATGTACGCCGACGTAGCCGACTTTGCCACTGAAAAGAACGGAACTTCCTCGACGGGCCTCATCTTCTCGTCGGGCACGATGGCCCAGAAGTTCGGTTCCGCCATTTCCGGCGCCCTCGTGGCACTGCTGCTGGGCTTTGCCGGCTTCATCTCCGGCACCGACCCTGCCACCGGCCAGACCGTTGTCACCATCACCAACGAACCCGCCGTCCAACGGATGATCTGGGCTATCTTCTCCCTCTTCCCCGCCGCGATTGCCCTCCTGATCATACTGCTCCTGAAACTCTATCCGATCAAAAAATAAACAGTGGCGCTTACAGCCCTGATACACAACTCCTTAAACAAAATCGATTGCGCATTTCTACGCAATCGATTTTCGTTATACAGCTGATAATCAGCCTTTATAGCGGCACACGACATGCCCTGTCTATGTCGGGCGAGCGTAGGCCTGGTGGAGCGAAGCGAAATTAGATATTCGGGGTATCCCAGACTTTCGTTTCCGTACAGTTCACCATCACGCAGAGGCCACCGCATGCGAGGCGGAAATCACCCTTTTCGAGGCGCCATCTGCCGTCGGCACCGACAAAAGCCAGCTCCTTGGCCGGAAGCACGAAAGACACGACTTTCGATTCGCCAGGCTGAAGCTCGATCTTCTCAAAGCCACGCAACCGCTTCACATCCGGAATCAACGAAGCCACCAGGTCGGAACTGTATAGCAAAACAGCCTCCTTGCCGGCACGGTTGCCCGTGTTGGTCACCTTCACGGACACTTCGATGTCGTCGCCCGCCTTGAATGACGCCGGCGACGCGAGATGAAGGTCACTATATTCGAAAGACGTGTAGCTCAGGCCATAGCCGAAAGGCCACTGGACGTCCATCACGGCGTCGTAGTTATAGGAACCCTCCATCACTTCGCGATGCTCGGATACTTTGTAGTCATAGGTATGCAGCGCATGCACGTGCTTCGAATACGTAAAAGGCAGCTTGCCCGAGAAATTCTCATCGCCGGCGAGCAGCGCGGCCAGTGCGTCACCGCCATAATTCGACGGCAACATCACGTCGATCACGGCCTTCACCAGCGGCTCGATGTCGCCGATCAGACGCGGACGACCCTCGTTCAGCACCAGCACGACCGGCTTGCCGGTAGCGGCCAATGCCCGTACCAGATCCTTCTGGTTGGCCGACAGGTTCAGGTCGTCCATATTGCCCGGGGTCTCGCAATAGGAGTTCTCTCCCACGCAGCAAATGACCACATCAGCCGCACGGGCAGCTGCGACCGCCTGCGGGATACTGGCAGGTACATCGAACTGCCATGCGTACGGCATCTCCACATAGCTCACGCCCGGAACATAGGTCACCTTCGAGAAACGTTTCTGAATGGCCTCCAGGATGGTATTGCACTGCGGCACGAAGTTGTCGGCATCGCCCTGCCAACGGTAGCTCCAGCCTCCGTTCAGCGCACGCATCGTGTTGGCGTTCGGGCCGCAGACCAGGATGCGCTCCGTGCCTTTGAGCGGCAGGATGCTCTCCTCGTTCTTCAGCAGCACCTCTGACTCGACGGCAGCCGCATAGGATTCCTTGGAGAAGCGTTCGCCCGCGTACTCGGGATACTCATGTTCCCAGGTAGGATTCTCGAAGAGGCCCAGGCGCACTTTCATCCGCAGGATGCGACGCACGGCGTCGTCGATGCGTTCCATCGGAATCTCGCCTTTCTCAGCCAGGTCGACAATCACATTGACGCATTCCGGATCGTATGGATCCATAATCATGTCTATGCCGGCATTGATGCCCAGCGCCACTGCCTCGCGCTTGTCGGCGGCCACGTGGTCACGGGTATAGAGGTTGTCGATGTCGGCCCAGTCGGTGACGGCCATGCCGTCCCAGTTGAGTTCGTCCTTGAGCCAGCCTGTCAACAGGACCTTGTTGGCGTGGGTAGGTACACCGTTGATCGAAGCGGAGTTCACCATCACATTGAGGGCGCCGGCCTGGATGCATTCCTTGAAGGGACGGAAGAACTTCTCACGGAGATCATTCTCGGCGATGCAGGCAGGCGTACGGTCTTTGCCCGTCGTCGGAACGCCATAACCCATATAGTGCTTCAGGCTCACTGCAACGTGCTCCAGGTCGATGTGGTTGGGATCCGGACCCTGAAGGGCAACGGTTTCGATGCGGGCCATCTCTGACTGGAGATACGGATCCTCGCCCCAGCTCTCCCACAGGCGCGGCCATCGGGCGTCGCGGCCCAGGTCCATCACGGGCGAGAACACCCAGGGCACCTGTGCGGCACGGGTCTCATAGGCCATTGCCTCACCCATCATGCGGGCGTATTCCCGGTTGAAGGTGGCTCCGAGGTTGATTTCCTGCGGAAAGAGCGATCCCTCTGTCAAATAGGAAGCGCCGTGGATCATATCCAGGCCGTAGATGCACGGAATGCCCAGCACCTCCATTGACTTGTCCTGGATCTGCTTGACCATGGCCGCTGTCTGCGCACGCGTATGCGCGGCGTCGTGCATCACGTTCAAGATGGAACCCACCTTATACTCACCGATGATCTTGTCGAGCTTGGCCGGATCGATGGCCTCGTGGGTATCATCTTCAATCACCATGATGGAAAGCTGGACCATCTGGCCGGCTTTCTCCTTGAGCGTCATACCCTTGAGTACTTTCTCCACTTTCGCTTCCACCTCGGCGTCCCGCGCAATGGCAGGCTCGATGGACGGGCGGGAAGCGCAAGCGGTCATCGCGAAGAGAGTCACGACGAGGAGGAATATGTGTAAAAACGTTTTGAAACGGTTCATAAACAGATATTGATCAAATGATTACTTCTTGGAATAGCTGCGCCATAACGAGGTCATCTCTTCCAGCGTCTTTCCCTTGGTCTCCGGCACCAGCCGCCAGACGAAGATCGCAGCCGCCACGCAGATGACGCCATAGAGCGCATAGGCGAAGAAATGGCCGAAACTATCGCCCATCGCCCCGAGCTTCATGTTGTACATCGGGACGAAGGTGCTGGATACGATAAAGTTGAAGATCCACTGGAAAGCCACCGCCAAGGCCGTCGCCTGGCTGCGGATGGTATTGGGGAACAGCTCGGAAATATAGACCCAGCAGATGGGCCCCCAGCTGAACATGAAGCAGGCACTGTAGACCATGATGCTGATGACGGGAACGAGGGCAGGCATCGTCACGACATTCGAGAGGGCCACGCCCAGGGCACCGACAGCCATACCGATCGAACCGGTGATGAGCAGCGGCTTGCGTCCCAGCTTCTCTACGGTGAACACGGCCACCAGTGTGAAGCTGATGTTGATAATGCCCATGATGACCGTAAACAGCATGTTATCCGACACTCCCATCGACTCGAAGATGCGCGGCGCGAAATACAACACCGCATTGATACCGATAATCTGCTGGAACACAGAGAGCATGCAGCCGATGAAGATGACCATGAAGCCATAGGCAAAAACCTTCTCGCGTTTTTCGATAACGGTCTCCTTGATGTCCTGCAGGATAACTTTCGCCTGCTCCTCACCGTTGATGCGGGTGAGAATCTTGAGGGCTTTCTTATCGAGGCCCAGAATCACCAGATGACGCGGCGATTCAGGCACCAGCAGGATGAGCAGCGTGAAGAGTCCGGCCGGGAAAGCCTCAGACACGAACATGTTGCGCCAGCCGATGGTGTTGGTCCACTCCACAAGCTGCGGATCATTCTTGTGCGAGTTGATGATGAGGAAATTGACAAAATAGACAACCAGCTGGCCGAAAATGATGGCGAACTGGTTCCACGACACGAGCTTGCCGCGCTGGTTGGCCGGAGAAACTTCCGCAATGTACATCGGGCAGATGGCTGAAGCCAGGCCCACGCCGATGCCACCCAGGACACGATAGAAGATGAATGCGATCAGAACGCCCTTGCTCGCCACACCGTGCGGGAACAGCAGGAATTCCGGGCTGTAGGAACCCAGCGCGCTGACGAAAAAGAGCATGCCCGCGATCATCAGCGACCGGCGCCTGCCCAACCGCGACGTCAGCAGGCCGGAGAGAAACGCACCGATGACACAGCCGATCAGGGCGCTGGATGTCGTAAATCCGTGCAGCCCGTCGGTGTAGGTAAAGTCAGTTGCCGTCTGAAAGAAGGCTTGCAAGCCTCTTTCAGCCCCGGAAATAACCGCAGTGTCGTATCCGAACAGCAGGCCGCCCAGTACCGCCACCAGCACGATACTGATGAGGTACCAGGGCTGCCCCTGTTGATATTTCTGGCTCATAATTAATTATTTGCAATAGAGAGCGACGATGGTCTCGTAGAGTTCCTGCTTGCCGGAGATCTGCTTCGGCTCACCGTTCTTCTTGGCGTAGGCCACGATGTCTTCGAGCGTCAGCTTGCCTTCTTCGTATTCCTTGCCCTTGCCACTGTCGAACGAGGCATAGCGCTCCTTGACCATGCCCGGGATAGCACTCTCTTCCAGGATGGCCGCAGCATTCACCAGTGCGCGTGCCATGGCGTCCATGGCGCTGATATGGGCGATGAAGATGTCCTCCGGGTCCGTGGAGTTGCGGCGCAGTTTGGCGTCGAAGTTCGAGCCGCCCGGGGCCAGTCCGCCGTTGCGGATGATCTGCAGCATTGAGAGCGTCAGCTCGAAGTTGTCAATCGGGAACTGGTCGGTATCCCAGCCGTTCTGCGCGTCGCCGCGGTTGGCGTCGATGCTGCCCAGCATGCCGTGATCCACGGCGCAGGCCAGTTCATGCTCGAAGGTATGGCCCGCCAGCGTGGCGTGGTTCACCTCGATGTTGATCTTGAAATCCTTGTCCAGGCCGTGGCGGCGCAGGAAGCCGATGACCGTCTCCGTATCCTGGTCGTACTGGTGCTTGGTCGGCTCCATCGGTTTGGGTTCGATGAGGAAAACACCCTTGAAGCCATGGGCACGGCCATAGTCGCGGGCAAGCGCCAGCATGCGGCCCATGTGTTCTTTTTCACGCTGCATCTGGGTATTGAGCAGGCTCGTGTAGCCTTCGCGGCCACCCCAGAACACATAGTTTTCGCCGCCCAGCTTGATGGTGGCGTCGATGGCGTTCTTGATCTGCACGGCGGCGCGGGCCAGCACGTTGAAGTCGGGATTGGTGGCAGCACCGTTCATGTAGCGCTTGTGGCCGAACACATTCGCCGTACCCCATAGGTTCTTGATACCGGTGGCCTTCATCTTCTCGAGCAGGTAGTCCGTGATGTACTTCATCCGGGCTTCATACTCGGCGATATCGTCGGTATCCTCGATCAGGTCGATGTCGTGGAAGCAGAAGTACTCGATGCCGAGTTTCTGCATGAGTTCAAAACCGGCGTCGGCTTTGGCTTTGGCACGTTCGTAGGGGCATTCGGCCTTGTCCCATTCATAGCTCCGGGTCTGCCCGCCGAACTGGTCGCCGGATGCCTGGCCCAGCGTATGCCACCAGGCCATGGCGAAACGCAGCCAGTCTTTCATCTTCTTGCCGAGGACCACACGGTCCGGTTGATAATAATGGAACGCCAGGACGTTCTTGCTCTCGGGCCCCTCAAAGGGGATCTTTCCGATAGTAGGGAAATACTCTTTGGTCATGATAGTATGTAATTATAAAAATGATTTCCAACGTTCATAAGCGGCGCGGTATTCAGCCTGCCGCGAAGGTTCGACCACGGCCAGGCGTTCCAGCGTGGAAAAGGCCTCAGCCGGAGATGCGTAGATACCGGCGCCGATTCCTGCCCCGCGGGCTGCACCGACGGATCCATCCGTATCGTAGAGTTCGATGGTCGCGCCCGTCACGCCCGCAAGCGTCTCCCGGAAGATTGGAGAAAGGAACATGTTGGCTTGCCCAGCGTGGATCTTGTCCACCCGCAGACCCATCTGTTCCATGATCTCGATGCCGTATTGGAACGAGAACACGATACCTTCCTGGGCAGCACGCATCAGGTGCCGGCGGTCATGCCGGTTAAAGTTCACGCCATGGATGCTGCAGCCTGCATCGCGGTTTTCCAGCATCCTTTCCGACCCGTTGCCGAAAGGCAGGATGGAGATACCGTCACTGCCGATGGGAACTTCTGCCGCCAACGTATCCATCTCAGGATAGGAGATGCCCTTTTCTGCCACGGAACGTCGCATCCAGGCGTTCAGGATCCCGGTGCCGTTGATACAAAGCAGCACGCCCAGGCGGGGATCCGAGGCTGTATGATTCACATGCGCGAAAGGATTCACACGGGAAAGCGGGTCGTGCGCCACCTGCCCTATAACCCCGTAGACCACACCGGACGTGCCGGCAGTGGACGCGATCTCGCCCGGATTCAGAACATTCAGGCTCAAGGCATTGTTGGGCTGGTCACCGGCCCGGTAAGTTACCGGGGTTCCAGCAGCCAGTCCAAGTTCGCGGGCAGCGGCTACAGTCACCCGACCCTGTTCGCCGAAGGTGGGAACCACCGTTGACAGCACCGAAGCGTCGAAGCCGAAATGGCTGAGCAGCCGCTGTGCAGGCCGGTTTTCCACGAAGTCCCAGAAAATACCTTCGGAAAGGCCGCTCACCGTGGTAGCCGCCTCGCCGGTCAGCCGCATGGCGATGTAGTCACCAGGCAGCATGATCTTCCAGATCTTCTCATATACAGCAGGTTCATTCTCCTTCACCCAAGCCAGTTTGGCAGCCGTGAAGTTGCCCGGTGAATTCAGCAGATGCTGCAGGCACCAATCTTCCCCCAAAGCTTCGAATGCCCGCTGTCCGTACGGCACGGCGCGGGAATCACACCAGATGATGGAAGGACGCAACGGCTGCTGGTCCTTGTCCACGCACACCAACCCGTGCATCTGATAGGAGATGCCGATGGCCCGGATGTCGTCCGCATGGCAGCGGGTCTGCGCCAGCACATCCGCCGTGGCCTGTTTCAGATACCCCCACCAGTCAGCGGGAGACTGTTCAGCCCAGCCGGGCTGTTGGGAAAGGATCGGAGCTTCATTCTCCGGATAGAAGGCGGAAGCGGCGCAACGCCCGCTTTCCACATCGACGAGCGAAGCCTTTACAGATGAACTGCCGATATCGTAACCGAGTAAATACATGATGCTGCTTGTAGTTTCAATTGTATGTCGCCGGTCTCGCCGGTACTCTGGACGAGCACCTGGGCCAGGCCGTTGAAAGTATCGATTGTAAATGAACGGGCCGACGGGTCCTCCGGCCGTTCCTTTCCCCGGAAGGCGGGATCACCGTTGCCGCAGCCCAGGATCCGCCCGGGGCCGTCGACGGTCACTGTCACGGGGATGCAGGCCGTCGGGACAAAATGGCCCGACGCGTCTTGCACGGACAGCTGGATCACAGCCAGGTCGCGCCCGTCCGCCATGATGGCGGCGCGGTCTGGTTCAGCCTGCAGGGCCGCCGGGACACCCGCCGTAAAAACGGTTTCCGTCAACACCTTGCGGCCATTCTTATAACCCACCGCCTGCACCCGGCCCGGCTGGTACATGGCCGTCCACTCCAGATGACCGTTGCGGGGCATCTTTTTCCGGCCGAGATGCCGGCCGTTCACCCACAGCGCCACTTCGTCACAGTTGCTGTAGACCCAGACAGACACCTTTTCTCCTTCATGGCCCTCAAGATTCCAGTGCGGCAGGATGTGCAGCACGGGCTCGTCGGTCCACCAGGATTTCAGATAGTATGCCTCGTCTTTCGGGAAACCGCAATAATCCAGGATGCCGAACTCGGAACCGGTGGCCGGATATACCAGCGGGTTGGGTTCGCCCCGGTAATCGAATCCCGTCCAGTAGAACAGGCCCGCCAGCCAGGGACGCGCGTCATAGAACTGCCAGCCACGCTCGATACAGTTGTAGAGACTGTCAGGGCCCTGCGGCGACCGGTTGATAGCGGCCATCCGTCCGTTGGCCACATCGTCGTAGTAGATGCCGCGGGTGCCGCAGCCCGAGGTTTCTTCGGTGCCCACGGCCACGCGGAATGGATAGTCCGCCCGATGCTGGTCCACCGGATTCTGAAGGATATAATTGTAGCCTGCCACATCGGTTCCCTTGATGACTTCGGGGCCGCTGCTGGTCGCCACGACCACAGGCCGCGTGGGATCGACGCTGTGGCAAAATGCCGTCATGGTGCGGGCGATGCGTTCGCCCTTCTCGTTCCACTCAATCCCCCACTCTTCGTTGCCGATACCCCACATGATGATGCAGGGATGGTGCTTGTCGCGTTCAATCATCTTGCGCAGGGGTTCGAGCTGGGCTTCGTTGGTGCCCATCAGCCGCGTCTCTTCCAGCACGTACATGCCCAGGCTGTCGCAGATGTCGAGCAACGCGGGTGAAGCCGGATTGTGCGAGGTGCGGATGGCGTTGAAACCGAACTTTTTCAGTTGCTTGATGCGCCACACATACAGTGCGTCGGGAATCGCGGCGCCCACACCGGCGTGGTCCTGGTGGACATTCGCGCCGTGCAGGCGGACGGCCTGTCCGTCCACGAGGATGCCGCGGTCCGGATCGAGTTCAATTCGGGGCAGCGGCTTCTGTGGTTGGGCAGGAGTCTCTCCGACAATCAACCAGACGTGCCGGTAGATTCCTGCGCCTTCATAGAACCAGCCTTCCTCGAAGGTGGCGTCGGCACGCACGGTAACCACATTGTCGCCGCCATAGTTCAGGTATTCAGCAATATTGTATGTAGCGGTCGCATAGCCGCTCTCTTCTCCGCCCAGCCAGAAGCCGTTCACCCAGATGTCCGAGTCACGGAAGATGCCGTCGAAGCGAAGGGAGACGGGTTGTCCCAGCGCCTCTGGCGGGATGGTGAAATGCTTGCGGTACCAGCCCACGCTGGTTTCGGGCCAGCGCCAGCCCACCGTCTTGTAGCCATGGCTGTGTGAGGCTTTCGCCGCAAAAGGCAGGTCCACCACCCAGTCGTGGGGCAGTTGCACCGGCTTCCAGGCACTGTCGTCAAAATCCACGGCATAAGGCCCGGCGTTATGGATGGAAGCAGCCTTGGTGTAATAGTTGAAATACTCCGTCCCCCGCCCGAAGTCCTTTTCCGGCGAAGAGGCATTTCCAAAAGCGAATCTCCAACCGTCGTCAAACAACGTTTCCTGCGCCGCGACCGGCTGCATGAAGCAGAGCAGTAAAACGACGGTCAGGAAACTTCTTTTCATGGAATGGTTGTTAGAATGATAAAGTTACGCAATTTCCCCGATACTCGCAAACGGTTCCTGCCGCATCGGGGTCATAGGCGTGTGGATGGGCTGGATCGATCACAACGACATGGAAGGATCGTTCCTGCAGCATCTCAGGGAAGGTGCCTGAGCGGTCGCCGATGGTCAGGGTGCGGGACGCCTCGTCCCAATGGATCGGAATCGTGCTGTATGCACCTTTTTCGTATGCGTAGGTCAGACCGTCGTCTTCATATAGCGTGAAGTCCGCATCGGCGCCGGCATAGACGTACAGCCGGATCGATTCCGCCGGCTTCTCATCGCACCATTCCATGGCCGGCCCGAACGGGATGATGGAACCGGCCCGCACATAAAGCGGCATGCGGCGATATGGAGCAGGCACTTCCCGCGCACGGCCGCCAGGGATATAGGCGCCGCTATAGAAATCGTACCAACCGCCTGCAGGGAAATAAACGGCACGGCTGCGGGCCTTGTAGTGGCTGACCGGGCACGGCATCAGCGCAGGGCCGAAGAGCCACTGGTCGGACAGGTCGCGCACGGCCGGATCGTCGGGGAAATCCATCGGCAGGCCGCGCATCAGCGTATAGTCGTCAAACGTCACGGCGCCCGCCAAGGAATACAGATACGGCATCAACCGGTAGCGCAAGCGCATGTACCACAGGATACTCTCATATGCTTCGGAACCCTCCGGAGCGATGTTCCAGAGCTCGCGTTGCGGCCACTGCCCGTGCGTACGGAACAGCGGCACGAACGTACCGAACTGGTGCCAGCGTGTCTGCAGCTCCCGCCACTCATCGGCATTCTTCGCATCGTAGAACTTGCTCATCACCGAGAAGCCGCCGATGTCCATACCCCAGAACGGGATGCCGCTCATCGAGAAGTTCAGGCCTGCGGCCATCTGTATCCGCATATCGGTCCAGGACGTGCCGATATCGCCGCTCCAGGTGGCGGTACTGTAGCGTTGCTCGCCCAGGAATCCGCTGCGCGTGAGCAGGAACACCCGTTTGTCCGGATCCACGCTCCGCTGCCCGTTGTAGATGGCATCGGCATTGACGATGGAATAGGCGTTCAGATATTCGGTCGAAGGTCCCAGCGCCGTGGGCGAGATGAGCCACTTGAAGTAGTCCATGGGCAGGCAGTCGCGCAGGTTCGGCTCGCTGGCATCCATCCACCAGGCATCTATCTTGCGGCCGTATTTCGAATAAAGGCTCTCTTCGATCTGGCGCCAGAACATTTGCCGGCCACCCTCGGCGTAGGCATCATAGAAGCTCTGCTTGTGCCCGAGCCAGTCTTCCAGCCCGGCTTCCTCGGCATGGGTATAGGCATACCCCGCCGCCTTGAGCTCCTGGTAGTGGTCTGTATTGGTGTAGAATTTCGGCCAGACACTGATCATGAAGCGCCCGTGCATCGCATGTACGTCATCGAGCATCTTCTCCGGGTCGGGATAACGTGTCTCGTCGAAGGCGTGGCTACCCCACTGGTCGTCTTTCCAGTACTGCCAGTCCTGGACGATGTTGTCGACCGGGATGTGCCTCCGACGGAATTCAGCGAGGGTTCCCACCAGTTCTTCCTGCGTGGAATAGCGCTCGCGGCTCTGCCAGAAACCCATCACCCACTTGGGCATGACCGGGGCCTGGCCCGTCAGTTTCCGGTAGTCGCCGATCACGTCGTCGTAGTTCTCGCCGACCATGAAGTAGAAATCCGCTTGTGGCTCGAATTCCGACCAGAAGCTGATTCCTGCCTCCGCATCGGGCGTCTGCAGCGGAGCCACCCGCAAACCGATATACGATACGTCGCCGTCGGGTTCCCACTCAATCCGGATGGGGGTCTTCTCGCCCTGCTCCAGGTGCGCGACGAACTTGTAGCTGTTGGGGTTCCAGGCCGGCCGCCAGCGACGCGACATCACTTCCTCACCATCGACCACGGTCCGCTGGAAACCCGCATAATACTGGATAAAATGGTAGTCGGCCGTCTCAGGGGCCTCAATATAGCCTTCATACACCACTTTGGCCTCATTCAGGCTGATGGCGGGCAGGTTCTTCACCAGGAATTCATTCTCGTAATAGAGGCTGTCCTCGCGCTGCACGAAGGGTTTCCCCTGGGCCGGAAGATAGGTGCCGGTCAGCGCTCCCTCCACCCCGTTCTTGTCGTAGAGCGTGAACTGCTCGCCCAACTGCCCGTACGGCGCGGGATTGCCCCAGCGGCTCAGCGAATAGGCGTCGAAGAGCAGGCCATATCCACGGGGAGACACGACCATCGGCACACTGACCTTGGTATTGTACTGGAAAAGTTCCTCGCTGCGGCCCCGGTGATCGAATTCACCGGCCTGATGCTGGCCCAATCCATAGAAGGCATCGTCCGCAGGCACCTGGAAAGCGGTCTGCACCGACCAGGCCTGCTTGCCTTCCACCTCAATGGGCTGGAACGAAAGAGTCCCTTCTTCCAGCAACGGCGTGCCGTCGGCCCGGGAGAAATTCATCGTACCCGATGCCTTATATATCTCCACGACGACTCGATCGGTCGCCAGGCGCACCTTCCCGCCGGCTTCGGTCACTTCAAAATCGCGGCAACCCGTCTGCGGGACCACCGCCAGGCTCTTCCGATCGGAAAAACGACCATCCGGAACAGCCGACACCCGGATAATCTCCGGGGCGATGACCTGCAGTCGGATCTGCTGGTCTTGACAAGGAATCGTGACTTGGTTTCCTTTGACGGAATAAGGTCTCTGGCATGCAGTCGGCGACAAGAGGGCCGGCAGCAGCATCAACAGGAGGAATCTTCTCATAATCAATAAATACTATATCTCTACAGCGGCCAGTCGTCGCTGCGGAAAGGAGGGACAGGAATCCCGTAGGAAGTCTGGAGATTGGCATCCATCCAGTTGCGGAAACTGTAGCGCACGGCGACAGGCGCCGGCACATCGGAACAACGGACATATACCGTCTGGCCATCCCAGTCGACTTCGGCATCGGCCAGATGGAATACGCGGTCTTCCCCGGCGACTTCGAAGCCCACGATCTGGCGGGCGGAAATCGACTGGAGGTTCGACCATACGTTGGTAAACAGGATCTTGACACGACCGTCTTCCAGGTATTCGATGGAACGCGGCTCGGGATAGTCGACCGTCATGCCCACCGGCTTGCCGTACGTGGTAGCCAGGGCCCGGAGAGCCATCATGTCGGCCACCTCTTCCTTGCGGGGCGGATGGATGGTGTGTTCCGCACCCAGCGTTTCCAGGGATACGGCATAGCTGTTCGGCGTCATCGCGGCAGCATGCATCTGCGTACGCACGAATGCGGGACGCCAGCGGCCATCGGCCTTGCTGTGGTCATAGGGTGCCAGCAGGGCAAAGATGAACGGCATCTCCTCCCCCACACCCCACGCATTGCGCCACAGTTTCACCATGGCACACTGCAGCTTGTCGTAGCAGGATTGTCCGATGTTCGAGCAGCCCTGATACCAGAGGAAACCTTTGGCGGCATATCCTGCCAGCGGCGCCATGCGGCCATTCCAGCAGGTCGCCACACCGTTCGGATACAAGCCCGCCGTTTCGTGAAGCGCCTTGATTTCAGCGAGTTCCGAATCTGAGATACCGGATTTCTCCACAGACTCCATCGTCATCCACGGTTCGATGCGACTGCCGCCCCAGGCATTCACGATGATGCCCACAGGCACACCGAGATTGCGGGTGAGCCGCTTGGCAAACAGATACGCCACCGCAGAGGTCTTGGCGCAGACTTCCATGTCCGTCAGCTCCCAAACGTTCTCCACGTCGGCCTGGACCACGTGCGTGGTATCGGATTTCACATCAAAGAGGCGGATGCGGCCGGCATACTCGGCTGCCTCCAGCAAATGGTCCCGGAAGCCATCGACCTGCTGGAAGCCGAATCCGCGCATCGGCATCTCCATGTTCGACTGGCCGCTGCAGATCCATACTTCCCCGAGGGCAACGTCCGAAACGACAAGTTGTTCCTTGCCGGAACGCACGGTCAGCGTGAAAGGCACGCCAGCCGCAGCCGTGGGCAAGCATACCCGCCAGGTGCCGTCATCGGCTACCCGTGTGCGCACTTCGGCACCCCAGGAGCCCTGGACGGTCACGGTCTTGCCAGGTTCGCCCCAGCCCCAGACCGGAGCATCGGTCTGTTGTTGCAGGACCATGTGGTCGGAGAAAAGATGGGCCAGCTTAAGCGGCTGCGCCTGCAAGCAAACGGACAGGGACAACAAAAGACATGCGAGTACGAATCTTTTCATGGCTATCGCAAGTTATTATCGATGAGTTGGTTCAGGATTTTGACAGATAGTCCTGTCCGCAAACCGTCCGGGGCCGTATGGAGGCAATAGTCCACCAGCCGTTCCACCGTGGAGGTAGCCACGTGCATGCGCGTGTCGGAAGAGGCATAGTAGATGAAAACCTTGCCGTCCGGATCGCAAATCCAGCCATTGGAAAACAGCACGTTCATCACGTCTCCCACATACTCTCCGCCCTCAGGGGCCATGAAAAAGCCCGCCGGTTCGGCGATGACGCGCGTAGGATCGTCCAGGGCCGTCATATACATATAAAGGACATACCGCAACCCGGAGGCGCAGCCACGCACGCCATGAGCCAGGTGCAGCCAGCCTTGCGGGGTCTTGATGGGGTGCGGTCCCTCACCATTCTTCACTTCCTTGATGGTATGGTAGTGCCGGAGATTGATGATCTTTTCGTCGGTCACGACCGCGTGCTCCAGGCTGTCCACCAGTGCCCATCCGATGCCTCCGCCACTGCCGGCGTCGATGAAACCGTCCTGCGGACGCGTGTAGAGGGCATATTTCCCGTCCACGAATTCCGGGTGCAGCACCACGTTGCGCTGCTGGCTCTTCGAAACAAGGTCGGGCAGGCGCTCCCAATGAACCAGGTCATGGGTGCGGGCGATACCGGCGGCGGCCACCGCCGAAGAGAGGTCCCCCGCCGGCGCGGCAGGGTCTTTCCGCTCCACGCAGAAAACCCCGTAGATCCAACCGTCCTCATGTGCGGTCAGACGCATGTCGTAGATATTGGTGGCCGGTTCGCCGTATTCAGGCATCGTGACAGGATGCGGCCAAAAGCGGAAGCCGTCCACACCATTCTCGCTCTCCGCTACCGCAAAGAACGACTTGCGGTCGGCACCTTCCACTCGGGCGACAAGCACATATTTTCCATTCCACTTAATGGCGCCTGAATTCATGACTGCATGGATGCCGAAGCGTTCCATCAACCATGGATTGGATTCCCGGCGCAGGTCGTAGCGCCATTCCAGCGGCGCATGGTCCGCCGTCAGCACCGGATCCGCATAGCGTTCATAAACCCCATTTCCCTCTATGGGATGGTTCTTCTTTTCCATCAGTTCCCGGTGTTTCTTGCGCAGCCAGGATAGTCTTTCATCGTAGGTCATAGGAGTATAATATCTTCTTTCTCAGCGAATTTTCTAAAATTCTCTTCTCCTTCAAACCCCTTCCAGGGGGCATAGAAATGTTCCGGCCTGTCATGCGCGTTGCGCCAGGTAAGCACATAGCGGATACCTGAACCCGTGATGGCCGGATACAGGACATCCGACCACCAATGCGGATCGACCAGGCCCTCAAGGCCTGTTTCAGAAAGGCACCAAGGCTTGCCGTGCTCCTCCCCGATTGCCCGCAGCGTGGCGAGCATTTCGCGCACCTGGGCCTGGAACCGGACACCGGCCGCCTTTACGCCATCCTCCCCCACATATTCATAGATGTCCGTTCCCAGGATGTCCACATAGTCATCGCCGGGATAGCGTGACAGGAAATCCGGTTTGCTGACCGGACCGTTGGGCGAATAACACCATTGCAGGTTCGTCAAGCCGCGTTCCCGCACAAGATAATCGTGCGTCAAGCGGTATAAGGCGATATAATCTTTGGCAGAGCAGAGTCTCCACCCCCACCAGAACCAGCTTCCCAGGTTTTCGTGCCAGGGGCGGAAGATTACCGGAGCGCCGTCCAGGCTCTCCAGAAAACCCGCCAGCCGGTCGAGCCAGACCAGAAAAGTGTCGTGCAGTTCGCCGCCCGGCAGGATGGAATACACCACTTCGTCCGAGGATATATCCCACGCGTCCCCGCCCGTGAGCGGATTGCGCGGATGCCAGGAGAAGGTCACCACGCCGCCGCGCGCCATGTGGGTCAGCGCTGCCCTCCGGATCAGGTCGAACGGCACGCTGTCGAGGTTGCTGCGGTCGCCCAGTTCAATGCCGCCCAGGTCGAAGCCCACAACGGCCGGATACCTGCCGGCCACATCCCGGATATCCGAGCGGGTCAGATCGTCATTTGCCGCATCGGTCACCACCCAGGCATGGCCGTAGGAAAGATCATCCTGGTGTCCATATAAGATGCCGTCTCCTGCATCCAGGGACTTCCGGTTGCCTCCGCACGCCACCAGGGCGAGGGAGAAAAACAGTACCACCAGCCGTTTCATGGATCAATACTTCGGGGCGCTGTTATAAACCGTTTCCAGGGTGTACCCTTCGGCGCTGGTCGACCACGCCTTCACCATGACATTGATGATCTCCTTGCTGTTGCCGATGGTTTTCCCGGTTCCGTGGTGGATATAGCCGTGCTGTTCCTTGCCACTGCCATCCGTACCGTTATCCCAGAGGAAGCAGGACAAGCCGTAGGTCTTGGCCGCCTTCACGACATATTCCATGTAGTATTTGTAGAAGGCCCAGGCACGGGCATCGCTCTTGGCGCGCATGGAACAACCGAATTCTCCCAGATAGCAAGGGATGTTCTGGCTCACATACCGGTCGCACAACTTGCCGAAGACCTCCTTCACATGGTCCTCATCGCCACCGCTGGCCTTCTTGCCGCTGGCGCCGGTATGGCCCCAGTCGGAATACTGGGCATCACCGATGGTATAGTCGTACGGGTCATAGAAGTGTACGGCCACCATGGTTTTCTTTGCCGGATCGGAAGGCACGGTCATGTATTGCACGAACTCCGGGCTGGCGGCATAGGAGGGTACGCCCAGCCAGCGGGTGGCATTCTTGCCGCCGGTAGCCCGCACGGCATCCACAAAGACCTGGTTCCACTCATTCAAGATGTTGCACTGCTTCTGGGGATTCTTCTTGAAGTCTTCACTCCAGCCCCAGCCGCCGTCATTGAGTTCATTGAAACTCTCCATGATGAGCCATTCGTCGCAGTCGGCGAACTTCTGGGCCACCTGCGTCCAGAAGGCCTTGATCTCCGCCTTGATGGACTCATTGAGCGCACTGTTGGTCGACGCTTTCTTGATATCGAGCCACTGGTAGGTGTTGTCGGCACCGTGGTTTTCATCGTGGTGCGTATTGATGATCACATTCAAGCCGGCTTCGTGCGCAAATCCCACCACCTCATAGATGCGGTTCATCCACGTTTCATCAATCTTGTATTCAGGCGCAGGACCTATCATTTTCAGCCAGGAGACCGGGATACGTACGCTTGTGAAACCCAGTGACTTCACTCCGGTGAAAGTGGCCTGTGTGGCCAGGTGCGTCGCATCGCCCTGCCAGACCAGTTCATCCGGGTAGCCTTCCTTCTCCCCGGCCCAGCTGCCATTGTAATAACCGTCGAAATGGTTGCCCATATTCCAGCCCAGACCCAGGGTCGCGGCCATCTTCCAGGCATCGTTGTCTTTCGGATCCGGACCCGGAGGCGTAGGCGGCTGCTCCTTGGCGGCTTGCTTCACGGTCACGGTGACGGACGAGACGCCGGTGCTGGAGACTGTCAGCGTCGTCTCACGTTCATCGTACGTATCGTTCGCTGCCACGACCAGTCCGAATGTTACGCTATAGTTGCTGTACGTGCCATCCTTGAAGGTGATCCACGAAGGAATGCCGGTTATCGAGGGACGGGTCGGCGCCTTCACGGTCAGCGAAAGGGTCTCGCCTACCTGGGCTACCGAGAAGGAACTCTGGCTCACCGTAATGGACGTGGGGCCGACAGGCGTGGGCGGTTCGGGTTCGGGTTCGGGGCAGCCGGTGCATACAACAGAGAACACGGCCAGCAGGAGAAGGGAATACAGTCGTTTCATCGTTTCTCGACGGGCTTAAAGATAAACAGGAAAAAATGGAACCCGGAGGGGCGGTCAGGCCCCTCCGGATTAAAAAGGATTACTTCAGACCCACTGAAGTGATGGTGAAGTATGCTCCGCAGATGACAAGTCCGCCGTTGGCGACGAGCTCATCGATGTCCGCCTGCGTAAGTTCCACCTCATGGCCGCCTTCCTGGAGAGGAAGGTTACCGTCGGGGGCCAGACCGGCGAGGCTCGGAATGGACTGCCAGCTGCCATTGCCGAAACGGATGCATCCATTCTCCGGATCTGTTACTGTGTAGTGGGCACAGAGGATAGTGCCTGGTGCGACCGTGCTCCAGTCAAAGCCACCCCATGAGAGAGCGCCCATGGATCCGTCCCAGTTACCAATCGCAACAGAACCTTCCCAGATGGTCTCCTCAACGGGGCCGCCCCCCTCCATGGTCACGAGGGCAACTTCAGTGATGGTCCAGTATGCACCGCAGATGACCAGACCGCCGGCATTAACCAGCTGATCGAGATCGGCTTCGGTGAGTTCGAACTCATAACTGGTGAGTCCGGCAATCGGAATGTTTCCGTCCGGTGCAAGCCCGGCGAGGCTGGGCATGGAAGCCCAACTGCCGTTACCGAAGCGCATGACTGCATCATCGGAAGTGGGAGTGAAGGATACGGCGAGTTTGGTGCCGGCCTGAACCGTACCCCAATCATAGCCACCCCATGAAAGAGTGCTCATAGAGCCATCCCAGTTGCCAACAGTCACGTCGCCTTCCCAGATCGGAGTCCGCTTTTCAGCCGCTCCGAAATGGATCATGCTAATGTCGTTGATATAAGCGCCTTCACCGTTGATGACGAAGGAATAACCCCAGCCTTGTCCCGTCAGGGTGAGCTGCTGATAGATTTCTTCCGTCACTTCGAATGCGAAGAACGTGTTGCCAGAAGGTGCATTGTTGACAGAAACCGTATTCTGACCGTCCAGCACTTCCAGGTTGATGGCTTGCCAGTGACCATCCTGAAGCTTGAACTGCCACCACTCATTGTAGGTTTCGTAGTACACGCGCACGATGTCGCCTACCTGCAGGCCGGCCTGGACAAAGCCGTCTTCAGGACCCGCCTCCAGATTGGCACCCCATCCGGCCAGGTCATGATGACCCCGCCAGATAAAGGTCTCGGTGTACGGTGCCGTCACATAGAACGCAACCGGCCACGTCAGCTCAGAACCATCCTGCAGCACGAAGCTCAGACGATATACGCCAGGACCGATACCGTCCGGGAGAGCGAACGACATGGCATCGTCAGCACGTAAGCCAAAGTTGGTAACGCGCTTGCCCTTGATGTATACCTGATCGACCTGGAGGAGGTTGGTACCCGTAATGTTGACCGGGCGGCCCAGGCCCACTTCCGATTCGGTGAATTTGACGGAAATGGCTTCATCGTAGAAGATGGTAATCACATCCGTTTCGGTTTCATAACCGGCTGCGGAAGTCAGGATGATCGGAGCCGTATACGCATCGCGCGGGATATCCACCACCACGCAAGGATAGCCGCCCTCATCTTCGCTCATAGTGAACGAGCATTCGATGAAGCCTTCTTCCTTGGTACCGATCTTGGCTGAAACCACCAGATCCAGGTCTATACCTTCAATGGGATTCTTCGACTTGCCTGCGACACCGGCTGACATCCAGCCGTCAATGTGCGGTTTCACCACCTCGATATCTTCACTGAAAGCTTGTTTGCCGGACGCGAGCGTGACGGTGACAGGACCATCCTTTGCAGCGTCGGGCTGCGTGGCAACGATCTTGCCTTCGTCCAGATACCATACGGCTTCAGCATTCGTGAATTCCACCTTCGTAACAAGATCCAGGTCAGTGCCGGTGATCTCCACCGTTACACCAGCCTTGAAGCGATCGTCTTCATCCAGCGATTTCACGCTGAGGTCACGGACGGTCACGGTCTCGATCTCACCGGCGACGAATTCGTTTCCGGCGTAAGAGGTGAGGACGACATCACCGTCGCCGGCGCTGGCCGGCACGATGAATGAGATGCCCGTGCCGTCCTCAGCCAGGTTGAATCCGATTTCACCTGAGACAGGGAGAGTCAAGGATTCGATCATGTCCAGATGCTTACCGGAGATGACGAATTCGTCGCCCGCCTTGAGGATGATCGGTTCGAAGGTATCGACCGTCGGGTCTCCCACCACCAGTTCCGTAGCTGAATAAATCTTGTTCGGAATGGTGTTGGGATCCGCGTTCTCATCGACGTCGCCCACGATCACATAGCCCGAAATGGCATTGTTGGGAAGCCGGACGGACATTTCGTGACGGGACTGGGCAACGAATTCAGTGACATAGACTTCACCGCCGAAGATGACTTCCTTCACATTGTTCAGGTAATCACCCTTGATGGTGATGACGTCACCGGACAGTGCTTCTGCTGGAGAGAACGAATCGATCACGATGGGTTCGGTGAAAGTCAGGTCCGCACGCGTCGAAAGGGTCTTTCCGTCACCACAAACGATGGTGACAGGGCCCACTTCAGGACCTTCGACCGGAACCGTCACGCTGATTTCGCTGCGGGGGCCGGTAACAATCGTCTTAATGGAGTTTACCGTTACACCGCCGGCGAACTGCACGGCAGTGACGTTCTGCAAGTTGCTACCAACGATATGGAGTTCAGCGCCACGCATCACCGGGTTGGGGGCGATGGCAGCGAGGGTTACGTTCCGGTCGGAGAACTGGTTGGTATCCAGCTCGTCAGTCTGGCATCCGGAAAGAAGCGACAGGACCGCGACACAGGCAGCAAGTACGGAATATTTCAAGTATTTTTTCATATTCTGTTCTCCTATCGATTATTTGTAAGGGACTGCACGGATATTGTCGAACTTCATGATCGGCTGGCAGTCAGTACCCGTCACGCCGCCGCTCCACACGAAGATGGTCAACGAGGTGAATGTAGTGGGTTTCAGTTCTACCTGGATCTTGGAACCGTCGGGACCATACGTGAAGTCGGTGTACGGGATGGTGACGGTAATCCACTTGTCACCCGTGTCGTACGAGCCAGTGGACGTCCAAGGCCTGTAGATGGCACGCGGTGCCGGATCCACGCCGTCGCCGCTGACGAACTTGTTGTTCGCACCGGCCGTGACGTTGCCGTAGATATCGACAGCACCCTCGGCGCCACCGGTCACGACATCCACGCCGCCGATGATGACCTGCATCGCACCGGCCATCCAAGGATTGGAGCTCGGGATATAGAGCTCAAACTTGAGAGCCATGTTCTTCCAGTCTTCGAAGTCCACGAAGTCGGTCAGTCTGGGGCTGTCTGCATAGGTCACCGGATCGTCCCAGTCACCCGGCCAGTACTCGAAGGAGAAGTGGCCGTCATCCCAGCCGCCTTCCGCGCTCATGGTCACATCGGGTGCGCCGAAGCGGAGGAAGTTGCCGCTGATAGCCGTCTCATCGGTTTCGATGACCATGGCGTGCCAGCCGTGGTTGTCCGGATGAGGATCATTGTCGAAGTTGAACAGCATACCGCGGCTATCCTTGTACATGAACACGGACTGGGCGGTACCCGATGCGGTGGTCACCTTGATCTTGCCCGGCTGGGCAGCTTGCGGGATCACCACGTCGACATAATCACCGGCAGCGCTGGAAACTTCGACGGGATCGGCTCCCGGGAATTCCACGCTGAGCGGTGCAAAGAGATACGAACCGAAGATACGCACGGTTTCACCCGGCTCAGCCCATTCAAGCGACATGGACGCGATCTTCGGAGCCGGCGGCAGAACCTTGAAATCGTAGGTCACCACTTCTCCGGCCTTGTTGTACAGGTAGATCTTGTTGGTCTCCACAATCGGCATGTTCTTGGGCACCGCCACGACGAACGTATGCTCTGTCAGATAGCTGGTATTGAGAATGGCTGCCTGGTCGTTGAAGTAGATATCATGGATGCTCGTGAGGTTGCTGCCCACGATGCAGATGATTTCCTCCATGTTGGCCTGGGAAATGACCACGTCCCTGTCGGCATAGCGGATGAAATCCACGACCGGCAGGCCGTCCGTCTGCACGAAGCGGTCAGGATAGTCCAGTTTCGTGCAGGAGAACACGAGGAGGAAACCCAGGATCAAGCTAGTATATTTGGATATTGCTTTCATCGGATCACAGGTTAAAAGTCATAGGAATAGGTTTCACGGACATCCACATGGATGGGCGCGGACGTAGAACCGACATTCGGATTCATCACGACGTCTTCCGTCGGGAACGGCATGATGAACATCGAAGCCTTCACATCGGAGAGTTCCTGATTGCCTCTGTAGGTAACTTCACTGACATCCCAGCTATGGGCGCCGGGGCCGACATAGGAGCCGTTGTCCATGACGAAGTTCTTGTACACCTTGTCAAGACCATCCCAACCGGAACGGCGCTGTGCCTTGAGGTCAGCGATGCAGCCGTCCACATCATAGTAGGAACGGCGGACCAGGTCATACCAGTTGTCACCTTCCAGCGCGAGCTCACGACGGCGCTCTTTCCAGATTTCCTGGACAGTCACGGAGGTCAGCGGAGCGGCATGGGCACGTTCACGCACCTTGTTCACGTATTCGAGAGCCCCAGAAGCATCGCCGGTGAGCATGCAGGCTTCTGCATAGACCAGATAGATATCTGCCAGACGAAGGATGTGCGTGGGAAGTCCGTTGTACATGTAACCGGAAGGATATCCGAAAGCTGCCACGTGGTCTGCCTTGTCACCGAAGAGGTGCTTGCAGTAAACGGCACCGCTCAGGCTGGTGAATTCCTTGCTGGAAGCATTGCCGCTGAGGCCGCCGGGATAGTAGTTGTCATCGTAGAGGAAGCGGTAGAAGTCGAAGCCGCCGCAGTCGGTCCAGAAATAGTCGTACTGGTCGCCGAACATCATCATGGTGGCCTGACGACGGTCGTCGGTATTCACACGCGTGGTCGGATCATCCAGCGCAGACACGCCGAACAGGTCCTGCAGGTCCACGGACGGGCCTTTCCAGCCGCCCCAAAGGTCACCCTCCTCGCTGAAACCGTTCATACCTACGTCGCACTGGATGGAGTTCTGGGTCGTCCAGGCGTTCTTGTCAGCAGCCTGCCAGTGCCAGGTGAACAGACATTCACCCGTCTGCTGATACTGGGCAGCGGTCATCCGGAAGATATCGGAATACTTCGGCGTGAGTGTACGGCCAGAATTCTGGATCACGTCCAGTGCGTACTGCTTCGCCTTGTTGAGGTCTTCCTGGCTGAGTGAGCCGGTGACGCCGGCCTTGGTCAGATAGATCTTGGCCATGAGCGCTTCAGCTGCATAATAGTCGATGCGGTTGAGCTTGCCGATATACGGATTCTTGGGAAGGAGTTCCATCGCCTTCTCAAGCGTCATGATGGCATATTCATAGACATCAGCCTTCTCCACCTTGTATACTTCGTTGTAGCTGGCTTCCTTGATCACCTCGGTATTGTCGTGGATGATAGGAACGTCGCCGAAAGTGCGAACCAGGAAGAAATAGGTCATTGCCTTCCAGGCGAGCGCCTCGCCGATGCAACGGTTGCGGACTTCCGGAGAGACATCGCCAGTGGAAGCCAGAATGTTGTGGATCACCGTGTTGCACTGGGCATTCTCCGCCCAATACGAATAGGCCATGTTTTTCAGGTCACCATCCGTACCGTTCACGGTCAAAGTCATATAAGCGTCACGGTCCTGCCAGACATTGCCGCACATCTTCTCCGATCCATAGATGAAGAAGCGGATGTTATCGTACCATGCGACATTGTACAGGTAGTTGACGCCCTGTTCCAACTGCGTATCGTTCAGGTAGAACTGTGCAGTGGTATAGCTGTCCTCGGCCGGGCGGTTCAGGAAATCCTCGCAGGAAGTCGTTCCAAGAACGACGACGAAGGCCAAGGCAATAATTGTCAAAATTCTTTTCATTGTCATTTCCTCCATCTTAGAAAGTGAAACTGAGGCCGAATGAACAAGTCATCGGAGAAGGATAACGGCCGTTATCCACACCGAAGGTCAGACCGGAGGAGTCCTGCGTCGAGGCGCCCACTTCCGGATCATATCCCTTGTACCGGGTCAGGGTATAGAGGTTCTGAAGATTCGCGTAGAGACGGATGTTGTCAATCTTGATCTTCTGCAGCAACCGCTTCGGGAAGGTGTAGCCCACCGTGACATTCTTCAGGCGGATATAGCTGCCGTCTTCGATGTAACGGGTGCTGAGGCGGTCGTTGTCGTTCGGGTCCTCGAAGGACGGACGCGGAACCATCGTACCGGAGTTCGCAACCCGGACATTGGTCACGTCTTCATACCAGTTGCCTTGGGTATAGGTCTTGTTCGGGTCGATGACTTCCAGACGCGCGCGGTCCTGGATCATCACATGCTGGTTGGTCCAGGTGCTGTTCATGTGGACGAGACCGTTGTAGCCCTGTCCCATCAGGTTGTAGTTCAAGACCTTGTTGCCATACGAGCCATTGATGAAGATGGACAGGTCGACATTGCCGAAGGTGAAGGTGTTCGTCCAGCCGAAAGTGAACTTCGGCAGCGGGGAACCGATGTTGGTGCGGTCGTTCTCGTTGATGACGCCATCTTTGTTCACATCTTCGAACTTGAGGTCACCCGGCCATACGGTGGTGTTGCGGTTGAACACGCCGTCTTCCGGGAACTTCTCGGCTTTCGGAGAATTCATGATGTCCTCGAAGTCCTTATAGACGCCCACGACTTTGTAGCCGTAGAAGTTATAGAGGGACTCGCCGATCTCGGTCACCGACACGATATCGCTCCACTGACCATAACCTACGAGCTGTGCGTTGGCGGTGCCGTCGAGGGCCAGCAGTTTGTTGCGGTTGAAGGAAATCTGGAAGTTGCTGTTCCAGGAGAAGTTCTTCTTCAGCACGGGATGCGTGTCGAGCGTAATCTCAAGACCTTTGTTCTCGATGGTACCGTAGTTGCCCTTGGGAGCGTTCAGCCTGCCGGCACCATTACCCTGCGTACCCATATAGGAAGGAAGCGTCATCTCCATCAACATGTCGCTGGAAATCTTCCGATAGACATCCATCGTGAGGTTGATGCGGCTGTCGAGGAAACTCAGGTCGAGACCGATGTTGGTCTGGCGCTGCTTCTCCCAGTGGATACCGGTGTTGGCGATGTTCGCCGGACGCTGGCTGTCGCCAAGACCCGTCGGCACCTTGGTCATACCGGATTCCCAGGCACCGGAACCGATGTTCGCGTTACCGGTCTGGCCCCAGCCCACACGCAGCTTACCGTTGTTCAGGACATGTCTTGCACCGGCGAAGAACTTCTCGTTGGTGAAGCGCCAGCTTCCTGCGAAGGAATGGAAGCCTGCCCAGCGGTTATCCGGACCGAAGTTCGAAGAACCATCGTAACGGAACGTATAGGTAAAGAGATAGCGGTTGTCGAAGTTGTACGTCTCGCGGGTGAAGAACGAAGCCATCGCGGAGCTGCCGAAACCGGAACTGACCGACGGGGTGCCCGTCGCCAGCGAGATGTTGTGGATCTCATCGGAAGGAAGGTCCGTATTGTTGGCCCGCATGTAGCTCCAGCGGGATTCCCATGCCTCCTGGCCGACCATCGCGGAGAAGCTGTGCTTGCCGAACGTGTTGGAATAGGTCAGGAAGTTCTTCACAGACCAATAGGTGCTGCTGTTGCGCTGGGAAGTCATGGAGTTGCTGCCTCGCTGCCAGCCGCCGAGATTGACCATCGGCTTGTAGCCGGTCGCCTCGGAACCGCTCACGTCGAAACCAACCTCGCTGCGCCAGACCAGATGTTTGATCGGCGTGAGTTCAGCGTAGACGTTTCCGGTGAGTTTACGGCGTTTCAGGAGGTTCTCGTCGAGCATGGCGAGCGCCACCGGGTTGGCGGAAGTGTAACCCTCGCGCACCGTGGTGGAATAGTTGCCGTCAATATCGTAGACCGGGATGTCAGGCAGCGTGGACAGAGAGTAGAAGATCACACCTTCCTGACCGTCAGCCAGCTTGATGTCATCCTTGGTCTCGGCGTAGGTGGCGTTGATACCGAGCTTGAACCATTCCTTCAGCTGCGCATCGAGGTTGGTGCGGAAGCTGAAACGGTTGAAGTTCGAACCGATGATGGTACCTTCCTGGTTCATGTAGGAACCCGAGACATAGTACTGCACCTTATCGGTACCGCCCTGTGCGCTGATCTGGTGGGAATGCTGGATGGCGGTGCGGAACACCTCGTCCTGCCAGTTGGTACCCTTGCCCAGAATGGACGGATCGGCATAATAGGCATTCGCGCTTGTCAGGCCCTGTGCCACCAGGTCGTTATAATACTCTGCGAATTCACGGAGATTCATCATGTCGATGCGGCTCATCTGCCGGGACACGGCGAACATGCCGTCATAGGTGAATTTAGCTTCACCCGACTTACCGTGCTTGGTCGTGATGAGCACGACGCCGTTGGCGCCCTGCGCACCGTAGATAGCCGTCGCGGAAGCATCCTTGAGGATTTCCATGCTGACGATATCGGCCGGGTTGATGGTGGCCAACGGGGAGATCGTGGAGATCTTGCCGTTGCCCAGTCCGCTGAGACCGAAGTCCCAACCGGAAGAACCGCCACCCTGGACGATGACACCGTCGATCACGTACAAAGGCTCGGCGCCGGCATTGACGGTCGCCTGGCCACGGACGCGGATGGATGAAGAGGAACCCGGCGCACCGGAAGTCGACACGGCCGACACACCGGCGGCACGTCCCTGCAGGGACTGGTCCAGGTTCGTGATGATGGACCCCTTCAGGTCTTCCTCTTTCATGGAGACGGAAGCACCGGAAAGGTCGCTGCGCTTCATGGTACCGTAACCCACGACAACGGCTTCGTCGAGGAGCTCGGTATCCAGCTTGAGCAGGACGTTGATGACACGCTGGTTGCCGACAACGATTTCCTGCGTCGCATAGCCGATGGAGGAGAACACGAGGGTGGCACCGGGGCTCACCGTGATCTCGTAGTTTCCATCCAGGTCTGTGACGGCACCGTTACGGGTGCCTTTCTCCATGACACTGGCCCCGATCACGCCGTAGCCGGTATCGTCGGAAACGACACCGGTCACCTTGACCTGCGCGGTCGCGGCAACGGCAGTGGCCAGAAGGGCCAGCATGAAGGTTAACAGCTTGTTTTTCATGCTACTGGTTTTGTAATAAGTTAATATGTTTTAGGATGATATAAGATTCCATAATAATTAATAGGTATTCACACGCTGGGCAAGTGTAAAATATTGAATTATTGATACTTTGTTGACATCTCAAACCAATACCCTTTTCTTTTTGAACATGGCACGAAAATCACGCGGGGCGTATCCCCTGTGCGCCTTGAAGGTGCGGTTGAAATTCGACAGGTTGTTGAACCCGCAGGCATAGCAGATATCCGAAACGCTCTCGGTCGTGTCGAGCAACAGCCGGGCGGCATAACCGAGCCGCACGTCGATGATATAATCCATCAGCGTCCGTCCGGTACGCTGGCGGAAGAAACGGCTGAAAGCGGAGGGCGACATGCCCACCAGCGAAGCCAGCGTCTCGAGCCGCAGGTCCTCCGCGTAATGATCGTTGATATACTGCTTCACCATCTGGACCCGCCGACCTTCAACATCCCGGTTCGCATGCGCCATGGAACTGCTCGAAAGGACGCGGGAATCATCGGCCAGGGACAGGTCATACAGGATCCGCAAGAAGGTCAGGAACTGCTCAAACGAGTCATTCTCAGCGGCTAACGTATCCAACAAAGGATAGACCTTCATGATGGTCTTCAACGAGAAGGTCAGCCCGTGGCCCGCCTTCTCCAGCATCTGCTGGATTGAGGAGAACTGGCTTTTCTTCAACAAGTCGTGCGAGAAGAGGTCCGGTGAAAACTGGATGGTGATCTCGCGCATGTCACTCTCCGCCCGGTCGCCCTGTTCCCACGTATGTTCCAGTTCCCCACCACCGATCAGGGTCAGTTCGTAAGAGCCGATTTCCTCCACGCTGTCGCCCACCACCCGGCGGACGCCCTTGCCGTTCTCGATGAAATTCAACTCGAATTCCGGGTGCGAATGCAACGGAAAGTGGAATTCAGACTTGTGACGCTCTACGATGTAGAAGCAGTCCTTGTCTGAAAGAGGTGTTATTTCATGTAAAAAAATGGACATGGCGCAATCGTTCGGGAACAAATGTAATCAAGAATTTTCAATAATTCAACAGAAATGATACTTTTTTTACAATTACGATATGAAAAGTGTATTTCTTCCCCCTATTTCGTACCTTTGTCCCGTTCACCCCCGAGCAATCCGTCATGAAAGATACCACCCGCACCTTCATCATCCTGCACCTGGCCGTGTTCCTTGCAGGCTGGACAGGAGTGTTCGGGCGGATCATCTCCCTGGGCGGACTGCCGCTGGTGTGGTACCGCATCCAGGTGAGCGTAGTGACACTGGCCATCGTGCTTGCAGCAATGGGACGGCTGCACAAGGTCCGCCTTCCCGCACTGCTGAAGATGGCAGGCTGCGGCATCCTGCTGGCACTTCACTGGACCAGTTTCTACCTGAGCATCCAGGCTTCCAACATTTCGGTCGGCGTAGCCTGCGTCGCCACCACATGTTTCTTCACGGCCATTTTCAACCCGCTGATCAACCGGCAAAGCCGAGCGGGTGGCATCGGGAGACGCGAGCATTTTCCCTGCGAGCGGATACCGATGCCAGAGCGAGGCGGAGTGGTTGACTGGAAGGAGATTCTCATCAGTTTCCTGTCGATTGCAGGAGTCCTGCTGGTATTCAGCCTGGACGTGCGCTATCGTGCCGGCATCCTGTGGGGCCTGCTTTCTGCTGCCATTTATTCCGTCTTTGCCCTGGCCAATGTGAATGTAGCCCGACAAACGCAGGAAGATACAGCCACGATGCTGCTCTGGGAACTGGTGGGCGGCGTGCTGTTCCTGACGCTCTGCATCCCGCTCCACACCCGGTTCCTCCCCGACGCCACCATCCTACCGACAGGACGCGACCTCGTGTCACTGCTCCTGCTCGGTTCGGTGTTTACCATCATCCCGTTCCTGTTCCAGTTGCAGGCCCTGCGCAAACTCTCCGCGTTCACCGTCAACCTTACCTACAACCTCGAGCCCATCTACAGCATCGCCATCGCCGCAGTGCTCTACGACGAAATCCACGAAGTCGGCCCCTCCTTCTGGCTCGGCCTCTTCCTCATCGTCATTTCCGTCCTGCTGCAGACCTGGCGCGTCAGCCGCCAGCAATAGCCTTTTCGGTCAGACTTTCCCTTCCCATTCATTCCGGCCACGAAAACCCGACAAACCATGGCCGGGGATCGATGTGAAGCGCGTGGTATCGGGGGACGCGAGCATTTTCCCTGCGAGCGGACACCGATACCAGAGCGAAACGCAGTGCTATTCGGTGGTCATCGAATAAGGCTTGTCTTCCGCTTTGAGGCCGCGCTTGCGGTTGGGTCGGTCGGACATCTCGAATTCCAGGGTGCAACCGGCAGTCAGGTCAGCGTGGGTGATGTAGAGCTTCGAATAAGGCTGGCCGTTGAGCTTGACGCTGCGGATGTAGCGATTACGGTCGCTCACGCCAGGGGCTTTGATCTCGATGGTGTTGCCGTTCTCCAGCGCGACCCTCATGTACGGCAGATAGGGCGCACCGAACACATACTGGTCACAGCCCGGAGCAACCGGATAGAATCCCATGACCGAAAACACATACCAGGCCGACATCTGTCCGCAGTCATCATTGCCGCCCAGGCCGCGGATGTCGTTGCGGTACATTTTCTCGAGAATGGTCCGGATGCGGTCCTGCACCTTCCAAGGCTGAGACGTCCACGCATAGAGATACGGCACATGATGGCTCGGTTCATTGCCGTGGACATAGCCGCCCACCAGGCAATCAGCCGTGATATCTTCGTTATCAGCGTAATAGACCTCCGGAAGATCCATCTCGAACAGCGCGTCGAGTTTCTCCCGGAAAGCCTTCTCTCCCCCCATGCAGGCCATCAGTCCGAACGGATCCTGCGGCACATGGAACGAGAAGTTCCAGGAATTACCCTCGATGAAACCTTCTCCGTAGGTCTGGTATGGGTCGAGATCCGGTTTGAAGGATCCATCCTGATAGCGCGGAGAGGCGAACCCGATGGCCGGATCATAGGTATTGCGATAGCATAGCGCCCGGTCATGGAACGCTGACGCTACATCTTTCCAGCCCAATACCTTCGCCGCATGGTAGATGCTCCAATCGTCAAAACTGTATTCCAGCGTGTTGGAAGCAGCCGTGGCATCGTGGTCAAACGGCGCGTAACCGTATTGGATATAATCCTGGATAGAAGCCAGGTACGGACAGTCAGCCGTGGCAGTCATCGCTGCGAAAGCCTCATCCGCATCGATGGCGGCACCTTTCACCAGCGCATCGGCCACCACGCTCACCGCGTGGTATCCGGTCATGCACCAGCCTTCGTTGCCCATCAGGCTCCAGACCGGCAGCATCCCCACCACGTTCTGGCGCCAGTGCGCCAGCATGGAATATACCATGTCGGTATTGCGGCTGGTCTTCAGCAGGCCCAGCAACGGATGTTCCGCCCGGTAGGTATCCCAGACGGAAAACACCGTATAATTCGTAAACCCTTCTGCCTGATGGATTTCTCCATCGATACCGCGATAGCGGCCATCCACGTCCATATAGACGGAAGGATTGATCATCGTGTGATAGAGCGCCGTGTACAAGCTTGCTTTCTGGTCATCCGATCCTTCACAAGCCACTACGCCCAGTTCACGCTCCCAGGACTGTGCCGTCTCGCAACGGATGTCGTCGAACGACTTGCCGGAGGCTTCTGCCACGAGGTTCTTCCGCGCACCTTCCGCCGACACGGCGGACAGCGCCACCTTTACCGTGAGATCCGGACAGTCCGCATCGAATTCGAAATATGCCACGAGACCGCGTCCCGCCATGTCAGGAAAATTGTGATGGATGTCGAACTTGCGCCAGAAACCCCTGTATGCCGGATCCTTGTGGTCTGCATAGCCATAGTTCACCACAGGCCGTGAAAAAGACATCGCAAAGTAGGTGTAGTTGCCCCGCGACCAGCCGTCCGTAATGCGGTAGCCCGTCACCAGCGTATCGTTTACTACACGGATGCTCGACCAGAGCACCTTACCGTCGTACTTGTAGATACCATGGATCAGGTCCACGATCAGCCGCTGCGTGCTGTCGGCAGGAAAGGAATACTGATGCACACCCACTCGCTGCGTCGCCGTGAGCCGGGCTCGGACACCGCTGTCAGCGAGTATCACCTCATAGTAGCCGGGCTCCGCGTGTTCAGTGTCATGGCTGAAACGCTGGCGATAACCGCTGTCCGGGTTCTCGCGGGTGCCGGGATTCAGTTGCAATGGGCCTGTCTGCGGCATGACCAGGATATCGCCCAGGTCGGAATGTCCCGTCCCGCTGAGGTGTGTGTGGCTGAAGCCGACGATGGTATTGTCCGTATACTGATAGCCCGCGCAATAGTCATAGGCCCGCGGCTGGTATTTTCCGTCGACGTTGTGCGGGATGGTGTCGGTGTCGGGCGACAGTTGCACTGCCCCGAAAGGAGCACATGCCCCCGGGAAGCAATGCCCCATTCCTGTGGTGCCGATCATCGGGTTGACATATTTCGACACCTGTGCAGCACACAGGCAAAGGGCTCCGCAAAGGCAGAGCAGCGAAAATGCGATTCGTCTCATGGATTATTTGATTTCGGTCAACGCACCTGTCACGGAATCGATGATGAAGCCACGAACGACCACATCCCGGGGTACCAGCGGATGGTTCACGATGGCAGCTACGGTCTTGCGCACAGAGGCTTCCGTATCGTGAAAGCCTTCCAGCCAGTCCGCCACTCCCTTGGCTTCCCAGTCCGCCAGCGTCGCTTCGGAGATCCCGTGCTCCAGCATGTGCGGCTTGAACGCTGCATAACTCATATGGCAGGCGCCACAGGTGGAATGATGCACCACCATTACCTCCCGGACTCCCAGTTCATAGATACCCACAAGCAGTGAACGGATGGCCGAATCGGTTTCCGACAGGATGAGGCCGCCGGCATTCTTGATGATCTTCGCGTCGCCGTTGCGCAAGCCCAAAGCCTTGGGCAAGAGTTCCGTCAGCCGCGTATCCATACAAGTCAGAACCGCCAGCTTCTTCGACGGGTATTTGTCTGTTACAAACGGTTCATGGCCTTTCTCCGCCACGAATTGCCGGTTATATTGCAGAATGTCGTCAATCATAAGGCTTTCTTATTGGCAATCTTTCTCGATAAATCCCGTAACCAACCGGAACACAGGCTCATAGCTGTCGAAACGGATGGTTTTCATGTTGTCGTTCGGCGTATGGTAGTACGGGAATGCGCTGCCCTCCTGGTTCTCGAGGAAAATGCAGGGCACGCCGCGGACAGCAAAGGGATAGTGGTCGCTGTTGGCAGCCAGGTCGCCGCGATTCAGGGCTTTGAATAGGCCCTGGTCCCGATTTACTTGCTCGAAGAGCGGGTATTTAGCCATGCCCGCGTCGCTGACTTCGCAGTACTGCACGGGGTTGTCGTCGCCAATCATGTCGAGGTTGAACAGGTACCGGATCTGGTCGAGCGGAACGACCGGATGTTCCGCGAACCAGGTGGAGCCGCGCAAGTTGGCATCCTCGCCTGAAAAGGCGATGAAATACATATCGTATTCTGGCTGATTTTCAGCGTAATACTTAGCCAGGGTAATGATGGCTGCCGTGCCGGAAGCATTGTCATTCGCGCCAGGATAGTAGACCTTCCGGCCCAGGTTGCCCAAGTGGTCGTAGTGGGCTGTGAAGACGTAGCAGGCATCGTGACGCTTGCCGTTGACCTTGGCGATTACGTTTTCAGTTGCATAGCCTTTCAGGAACGTGTTGTCCACGTCGAGTCGGACGGTCTGGACTCCTGCGATGGCTTCGGGCGTCACCCAGACGATGGGTTTGTCCACCACTTTCTCGCCGTAAGCCTTGTAGAACTTGATGGGAGAGGTCCACTCATAGAGCAGGCCTGCGTTCGTGCAGCCATCTTTCTTCTGCAGGCGGGAAAAAGCGGCGCGATGACGGTACGTAAACCAGAACTCACAACAAACTAGACAGTTGGCATATTCAGGCTTGGCCAGGTCGGCAAACATCTTATCCGCATCGAAGTTCAGCGTATCAACATGATAGACCGGGAAGGTCCCGTGCACGCCGGGAGAATACTCGCGCATTGAAAAATCAATGCCCGGCACCAGCCTCTTTCCGTCCGCCCACATTTCCATCGCGCCATTGAAAGTATTGATATCCAGGGTGAACGGCTGCATCGTCACTTCGTCTACACCGGATTGCCCGAACGCCCGGGCGATATAAACCCCGGCCTTGCGGACGCCGTCGCGGGCATAGCCCCGGCCCTGGTATTTCGAACTGCTGAGTTGCCGCACCAGCTTCTTGAAGCGCGGCAGGTCCTGCGCCTGGACAGCCCCGAGGCTGAACACCAGGAACAGCAGGACGGTGATCCATCGGAATATTCTGTTCTGTTTCATTCGACAAATATACCAAAATACAGGTATCTTTCATAACTTTGCGAGCATGAAAGTCTGTGTTATCGGCGGAGCCAATGTGGACATCACGGCCACATCGCGCGAGCGCTTCCTCCGGGGAGATTCTAATCCCGGTTCGGTGCGCCTTTCCTTCGGCGGCGTCGGCCGCAACATTGCGCACAATTTGGCGCTGCTGGGCGATGAAGTGTGCTTCGTCACCCGTTTCGGCGGCGATGCATTCGGACAGATGCTGCGGGTTTCCTGCCGGGAAATCGGCATGGACATATCCCTCTGCGAAACCTGCCCTACCCTTCCCAGCGCCTGCTTCGCCAGCCTTAACGACTGCTGCGGGGAAATGATTGGCGGGGTGGCGGACATGGTGGTGACGGAAAGCATTTCCACGGAATGGCTGGCTGCGCGTATCGATGCCATCAACACGGCACACGCCGTGGTCGCCGACACGAACCTGCTTCCCGAAACCCTGGCATGGCTCATCGACCATGTAACCCAGCCGCTCTATGTGGACGGAGTTTCCGGACCCAAAGCCGGGCGACTGCGGGAAGCGCTGGTAATCAGCCGTGTTAAACGTTTGTACGCGTTTAAATGCAATGCGCTGGAAGCAGAAACCCTTGCTTCTGTCACCGGCTTCACACGGCGCTTCGTATCCCGCGGGGCCAACGGACTGGATGTGACGGAAGACGATCAGACCACGCACTATCCGGCCTTGCCGTGCATCGTCCGCAACGTTACAGGCGGCGGCGATGCGTTGCTGGCGGGCATCGTTCATGCCGGTCCGAATGCCACTGTGGAAGAGGCCGCACGCTTCGGGCTGCTCTGTGCCCGTTATGCAGTAGAATCGGATGAAGCCGTCAATGAAGAATTGAAAAACCTGAGATTATGAAAGAATACCTGGAACTCTCACCGGCCGTGAAGGCCGCGCAGATGTCTGGCGAACCGATCGTCGCCCTGGAATCGACCATCATTTCGCATGGAATGCCCTATCCGCAGAACGTAGAAACCGCTCTTCAGGTAGAAGCGGCGATACGGGAGACCGGCGCCACGCCGGCTACCATCGCCGTGCTGGGGGGCAAACTCAAGGCCGGCCTGACGGCCGATGAAATCGAATACCTGGGCAAAAAGGGCCAGGAGGTTACGAAGGCCTCCCGCCGTGACCTCCCTGTACTGGTCGCCCGCGGCGCCGATGGAGCCACCACCGTAGCCACGACGATGATTATCGCCCATTTGGCTGGCATTCAGGTTTTTGCCACCGGCGGCGTCGGTGGCGTACACCGCGGCGCCCAGACCACGATGGACATTTCTGCCGACCTGGAAGAACTGGGACGGACACCTGTAATGGTCATCTGTGCCGGTGCCAAGTCCATCCTTGACCTCGGCCTGACGCTGGAGTACCTGGAAACGAAGGGTGTGCCGGTCATCGGATACCAGACGGAAGAACTGCCGGCTTTCTACACGCGGACCAGCGGATTCAAGGTGGATTACCGGCTTGATTCGCCGGAAGAACTGGCTGCGGCTTTCCGCGCCCAGCAGGAAATGGGCCTGGGCGGCGGCATGCTCGTCACCAATCCCATTCCGGAAGCATACTCCATGGATCCGGCCATCATCAATTCGGCCATCGACCAGGCTGTCGCAGACGCGCAGCGACTGGGTATCCATGGCAAAGAAACCACGCCATACCTGCTCGCCCGCGTAAAAGAACTCACCGGCGGCGATTCACTGGCCGCCAACATCCAGCTCGTCCTCAACAACGCCCGCCTCGCCGCACACACGGCCCGCTGCCTTGTATAACCGGGCACCGGTCATGAAGAAGACTGAAAGAATCACACAGTGACCGTCGTGGAATTCTTATCCTTGCCGAGCTTGACACGCAACTTGGATCCGGCAGGGATGCCTTCGATGATGACCTCGGAGACAGGATCCTCGACATAACGCTGGATGGCACGCTTCAGCGGCCGGGCGCCGAACTTCGGATCGTACCCCACGTCCGCGATGAACTTCTTGGCCGTCTTGTCGATGGACAGCGTATAGCCCAGTTCCTTCATCCGTCCGTGCAGTTCCCGGAGCTCGATGTCGATGATCTGGTAGATGTCGTCCTGCGTCAAGGAATTGAAGTAGATCTGCTCGTCCAGACGGTTCAGGAACTCTGGTGTAAACACTTTACCCAAAGCTTTGTCGATCAATGCGTTCTGCGAGGCCACCCGATCGTCGGAACCCGTAGAGAAACCGATGCCGCGCCCGAAATCCTTCAACTCGCGGCTGCCCACGTTCGACGTCAGGATGAGGATCGTATTCTTGAAGTCGATGTAACGGCCCGCACTGTCGGTGAGCCGTCCCTCATCGAGCACCTGCAGCAGCAGATTGAAGATATCGGGATGGGCTTTCTCCACCTCATCGAGCAGCACCACTGAATATGGTTTGCGGCGCACCTGCTCGCTGAGCTGGCCGCCCTCGTTGTAGCCCACATAGCCCGGAGGCGCGCCGATGAGCCGGCTGGATGAGAACTTCTCGCCGTATTCACTCATGTCGATGCGGATCATATTGTCTGCCGAATCGAACATGTATTCAGCAATTTTCTTGGCCAGATGCGTCTTGCCGACGCCGGTCGGCCCCAGGAACAGGAAGGAACCGATCGGTTTGTTAGGATCCTTCAGCCCGGCACGGTTGCGCCGGATCGCCCGCACTACCTTCGCCAATGCCTCATCCTGCCCCACGACAACGCCCCGCAGCACATCCTCCATTTTCATCAGGCGCGCTCCCTCACTCTCCGCCACCTTGTAAACCGGGATGCCGGTCATCACCGACACCACGCGGGAAACCGTGTCCTCATCCACCGTCCGGTAGGCTTCCTCCTGTGCGCCAGCGGCTTTGACTGCCTCTTTCACGGCTTGTTCCTTCTCTTGTTCGAGCCGCCGCAGTTCAGCCGCCCGCTTGAAATCGCCCGCCTTGGCGGCGCTGCGCTTTTCGGCGCGGATGGGCTCCAGGTCGCTCTCGAGCCGGACCGCTTCGTCCGAACCCTTCATGTCCCCGATGTGCACACGGGCACCCGCCTCGTCCATCACGTCGATGGCCTTGTCCGGCAGGCAGCGGTCTGAAATGTATCGCTGCGACATCGAGATGCAGGCTTTGATGGCCGCATCGGTATAATGTACATGATGGTATTCTTCGTAACGCTGCTTGATACCCTCCAGGATGGCGAGCGTCTGCGCGTAGTCGGTGGGTTCCACGAGGATTTTCTGGAAGCGGCGTTCCAGCGCGGCATCTTTCTCGATATGTTCGCGATACTCGTCGAGCGTCGTGGCACCGATGCACTGGATCTGGCCGCGGGCCAGGGCCGGTTTGAGAAGGTTCGCCGCGTCGAGCGAGCCGGGCGAACTGCCGGCTCCCACGATGGTGTGCAGCTCATCGATGAAGAGAATCAGGTCGGGATTCTTCTTGATCTCGGTCAGGATGGCCTTCACTCGTTCCTCGAACTGTCCACGGTACTTGGTGCCGGCTACGAGCGAACCCATGTCGAGCGAGATGATGCGTTTGGACAGCAGGGAACGGGGCACATCCTTCGCTGCGATGCGCAGCGCCAGTCCTTCCACCACAGCGGATTTGCCGGAACCCGATTCACCGATGAGCACGGGATTGTTTTTCTTGCGACGGCTCAGGATCTGCGCCAGGCGCTCGATCTCCGCCTCGCGCCCGACGACCGGGTCGAGTTCGCCGCTGACCGCGGCACGCGTGAGGTCGAAACCATACGACTCCACCAGCGATTTCTTTTCCGCCCCCCGCCCTGCCGGAGCGGCACCCGGCTGTTCCGGCTCCGAATCCGGTGCGGCATCCTCGCCGTCGGCGGCCGACATCATGGCCTGCTCCATCACTTCGCGCAGCTTTTCGGGAAGCTTTCCCATGTCGATGTTGCTGTTTTCCAGTGCCGTGGTGCAGGCGCCGTGCCAGGCCATGAGAATCTCCGCCATCAGCAGGGCCGGCGTCACATTGTCATGCATCCGGCGGCAGTTCATCAGTATTTCCTGCGACTTGTCGCTCAGCGAGATGGACCCTCGCTGCCCGAAAGGAATCGGCACGGGCGAGGCGATCTTGTCCTCGATTTCCTTCTTCGCTTTCTTGATGTCTACACCCAGGCTCTCCAATATCTGCACGGCGTCTGATTCGCGGTATCGCAGGATGCCGAGAAAGAGGTGGTCGGGGGTGGCTATATAACTGCCCAGCCGCGCCGCTTCTTCCAACGCATAGTTGAGCACGATCTTGACTTCGTTGTTATATCCGTTATTCATTTTTAGATTCAGATGGGAACACTTTGCGGTGCAAGATAGTAAAAAAGCACCGAAATAAATAATTTGTTATACTCAATAAAAATGACTATTTTTACACGATATTTTGAGTTGAATTCTTACAGAAAAATGGATATTGAAGAAATCAACGGTAGGATTATCCCTATCAACATAGAAAACGAGATGAAGTCGGCCTACATAGACTACTCCATGTCTGTGATCGTGGCCCGAGCCTTACCCGATGTCCGTGACGGACTCAAGCCCGTGCACCGCAGGGTGCTCTACGGCATGAGCAACCTGGGCGTCACCTACAGCCAGGGTGTCAAGAAGTCAGCGCGTATCGTCGGCGACGTCCTGGGTAAATATCACCCGCACGGTGACAGCAGCGTATACGACGCTATGGCGCGTTTGGCGCAGCCCTGGAACCTGCGCTACCTCCTGGTCCACGGCCAGGGCAACTTCGGTTCGATTGATGGCGACCCCGTGGCCGCCATGCGATATACGGAGGCCAAGCTGCAGAAGCTGGCCGAAGAGGTGCTGGCCGACCTCGACAAGGACACGGTCGATTTCAAACCCAACTTTGACGAATCCCTCCAGGAGCCGACCGTCCTTCCCGCAAAGGCCCCGCTGCTGCTGATGAACGGATCCAACGGCATCGCCGTGGGTATGGCTACCAACATGGCCCCGCACAACCTCTCGGAATGCTGCGACGCCATCTGTGCCTACATCGACAATCCCGACATCGATGTCGACGGGCTCATGGAACACATCAAGGGACCCGATTTCCCGACCGGCGGCATCATCCAGGGCACCCGCGGCATCCGCGACGCCTTCGAGACCGGCCGCGGCCGCATCGTCATCCGCTCCCGGACCAACATCGAGGTGTCATCTTCCGGGCGCGAAACGATCGTGGTGACAGAGATCCCCTACACCATCAACAAACGCGAACTCATCGAGCGCATCGCCGAACTGGTCGAAACCAAGAAACTCGACGGCATCTCCTATATCAATGACGAGAGTGACCGCGAAGGCATGCGCATCGTCATCAAACTCAAGCAGGGCGCTCCCTCAAACGTGGTGCTCAACAACCTCTTCAAGTTGACCCCGCTCCAATCGAGCTTCTCTGTCAACAACATCGCCCTGGTGGACGGACGTCCGCGCCAGCTCAACCTCAAGCAGCTCATCAAGTATTTCGTGCGCCATCGCCACGAAGTCGTGGTGCGCCGCACCCGCTTCGAGCTCAACAAGGCCCTCAAGCGTGCCCACATCCTGGAAGGCCTGCTCAAGGCCCTCGACATCATCGACGAGATCATCGCCCTGATCCGCGCCTCCCGCAGCGTGGCCGACGCCCGCGACGGACTCGTGGAGCAGTTCGGCTTCACCGTGGAACAGGCCGATGCCATCGTGGAGATGCGCCTCCGCCAGCTGACCGGCCTCGAGCGCGACAAACTCCAGGCAGAATACGACGAACTCGAGAAGCTCATCCACTACTACCAGCAGGTGCTGGAAAGCGAGGAAATGCAGATGGGCATCATCAAGGACGAACTGCAGGAGCTGAAGGAAAAATATGGCGACGAGCGCCGCTCTGAAATCGCGCTCACGGCGGAAGACTTCAATCCGGAAGACTTCTATCCGAACGAAGACGTGGTGATCACCATCTCCCATTATGGCTACATCAAGCGTACGTCGCTCTCCGAATATCGTTCGCAGGGCCGCGGCGGCGTCGGCGCCAAGGGCAGCACCACGCGCGACGAAGACTTCATCGAACATATCTACGTCGCCAATATGCACAGCACGCTCATGTTCTTTACGCAGAGTGGCAAGTGCTTCTGGCTCAAGGTATATGAAATTCCGGAAGGCGCCAAGGCTTCCAAAGGCCGCGCCATCCAGAACATCCTCCCGCTCACGCTGGAAGACCGCATCCAGGCCTACCTCAACGTGCAGGATCTCGACGACAAGGACTTTACCAACAGCCACTATGTGGTTCTCGCCACATCGAACGGCACCATCAAGAAGACCCTGCTCGAGGCCTATTCCCGCCCGAGGGCGACCGGCATCATCGCCGTCAACCTGCGCGAGGGAGACGCCCTCATCGGCGCCGCCCTCACCAGCGGCAACTGCGACATCCTGCTGGCCGGCAACCAAGGCAAGTGCTGCCGCTTTATCGAAGAGGAAGCGCGGGCCATCGGCCGCAACTCCACCGGTGTCCGGGGCATCGACCTGGAAGAGGACGACCATGTGGTCGGCATGGTGTGCATCGACCCGGACGAGCAGGCCGCCAAACCGCTCGATATCCTGGTAGTCAGCGAGAACGGATTCGGCAAGCGCTCGGATCTCGAAGAGTATCGCAAAACCCACCGGGGCAGCAAGGGCGTCAAGACCATCAATATCACGGAGAAGACTGGCAAGCTAATTGCATTAAAAGCTGTCAGCGACGAAAACGACCTGATGATTATCAACCGTTCGGGCGTGACGATTCGGATGCCGGCGGACGAAATCCGCGTGGCAGGCAGGGCAACCCAGGGCGTCAAACTCATCAGTATCCGCGAAGGTGACAGCATCGCAGCCGTGTGCGTCGTCAACAAAGAGGAGGAATCGGAGCCCGTCACGACGGACACCGACACCCAAATAGAAAACGAAAATCAATCATCTATCTAAACGTAACAAGTTATGAAGAAAATTCTCATCGCACTGTCTCTCATCCTCTCCCTGACGATGGTCGGTGCACAGCCCAAGAACGCCGCGGAGGCCCAGAAGGCCATCGACAAGGCTGAGGCAGCTGCGGCAGACGCCAAGAAGGCCTCCAAGCCCGCTACCTGGATCTCCCTCGCCAAGGCTTATATCGAGGCATACGACCAGCCTGGCCGCAACATCCTCACGGGTACGCCCCAGACCGAAGTAAAGCTCTTCCTCAAGGATCAGCAGGTGCTTGGCACGTCCCAGAAGAAGGGTGCCGAGGCCATGTACACCGTTGACAGCTATGCAGATAAGGATCTCTGCTACAACGACGCCGGTATCCTCGAATTCTTCATCGTCACCAAACCGGTCCTGGAAGGTGATATCCTCGCCAAAGCAGAGGCTGCCCTCCAGCAGGCCAAAGCCGTTGACCCGAAGGATTCCAAGGGCAAGGACATCAAGACCATGATGGAAGATATCCACCAGAAGTATAGCAACGAGGCGCTGTCGCAGTACCTCGCCGGCAATTTCGCCAAGGCCGCCCAGCTCTTCAAACGGGCTACCGAGAGCGCCTCCAACCCGCTCCTGGGCCAGACCGACTCCCTCAACACCTACTACACCGCCCTTGTCTCGAACATGGCCGGCGAGCGGGAGCAGTCCGTCACTTTCTACAAGAAATGCATCGATATGGGCTTCTATCAGGACGGCAATACCTACTCCAACCTGGCTGAGGTCTATCACGCCCTGGGCGATGACGCCAACCGCAAGGCCATGCTGGAAGAAGGTTTCGTGAAATTCCCTGAGAACAACGGTATCCTGATCGGCCTGATCAACCTCTACATGGAGACCAACGAAGACACCTCCAAGCTGTTCGACCTGCTCCACACGGCACAGTCCATCGACCCGGAGAACGCCAGCCTCTATTCTGCCGAAGGCAATGTCTACAAGAACCTCGGTGACACGGAGAATGCAGCCAAGCTGTACAAGAAGTCCGCGGAAGTCAATCCGGACTATGTGTTCGCTCCGCTGAGCCTCGGCGCCCTCTACTATGACAAGGCCATCGAGCTCCAGAACAAAGCCAGCGAAGAACTGGACGACGCCAAGTATTTCGCCCTGGTGAAAGAGATGGACGAGGTGCTGGAGAAAGCCATCCAGCCGTTCGAAGAATCGTTCCAGAAGACCGACGATCCGGAACTCAAGTCCGCCATCGCCGAGTACCTGAAGAACATCTACTTCCGTCTCCGCGAGAAGAACCCTGAATACGAGGCCCTCTCGAAGAAGTACGACGCTTTCTTAAAAGGTGAATGATTCTGACGCGCAACTGCGCGGAAGCACATGAAGGGACGCTTGGGAGCCGATGCTCTCAAGCGTCTTTTTTACAGCCTCATACGCCAGCGCCGGGGTGTTGTTGTTGGCACTCAGGTGGCAGAGGAAGACATGGCGCAGGCTGTCGTGGCGGGCCCGAACCAGCAGCGAAGCGGTCTGTTCGTTGGACAGGTGGCCGTGCTGCATGAGGATGCGTTCCTTGAGCTCCTTCGGATACGGACCCGTCAGGAGCATGTCCACGTCGTAATTCGACTCGACGACCAGGTGGTCGGCAAGCGCGGCATAACGTACCGCATCATCGGTCACTTCGCCCAGGTCGGTCATCACGGTGAATCGCTCGCCCGAGAGGATGAAGTGGTAGCCCACCGTCTGGGTGGCGTCGTGCGGAACTACGAACGGCGTGATGCGGAGACGGTCGGCCACAACGGTCTCCTCCCCTTCCGCCAGGAACCGCACACAGCCCTTGAGCTTGCCTGCCGTGCATATATTGCGTCGCAGCGCGGATTCCAGGGTCCGGGTCAGGTAAACGGGCTTCTGGTAGCGTTCCGTGAATGTACCCAGGCTGCGGATATGGTCGAAATGGTCGTGCGTCACGAATACCGCAGCGACATCTTCCAACGCGAATCCTTTCTCCGCCAGCCTTTTACGGGCTGTACGCGCACCGATACCCATATCGATGAGAAAAGAGAAGTCCCCATCCGAGAAATAATAGCAGTTGCCGTTGCTGCCGCTCGACAGGCTCAGGAAACGGACCATCGCTATTTCGATTTGCCGAGAGTCCTGATATCCTTGGGCTTGATGATGCCCTTCTCGGTAACGATACCCGCAATGAGCGCGGCGGGCGTGACGTCAAAGGCCGGGTTGTACACCCGCACTCCCTTGGGCGCCATGCGTTTGCTGTAATACATGTCGGTCACTTCGAAGGCAGGTCGCTCTTCAATGACGATCTCGGCACCGCTGCGGCAATCCAGGTCAATCGTACTGGTGGGCGCAAACACATAAATCGGAACCTTGTAGTACTTAGCCACAATGGCGACACTGCTGGTTCCGATCTTATTGGCGACGTCGCCATTGGCAGCCACACGGTCACAACCCACGAACACATAGTCGATCTTGCCCTGCGACATGAGCGTGGCGGCCATATTGTCGCAGATCAGCGTCGTATCGATTCCTGCCTTGGTCAGTTCATACGCCGTCAGGCGCGCACCCTGCAGGAGCGGACGCGTCTCGTCGCAATATACACGGGGCGAGTAGCCCTGCTGCTGGGCGAGGTAGATGGGCCCCAGCGCCGTACCGAATTTGGAGACCGCCAGATGACCGGCATTGCAGTGCGTCAGGATGCCGCAACCGGGGCGGAGCAGCGAGAACCCATATTCACTGATGACCTCGCACATTTTCACGTCATCGGCCTTGATGGCGCGCGCTTCGGCGGTCAGCGAGTTGCGGATCACTTCGATGGCATGCCGTTCCTCCGCATCCTCCAGCGACTGCTTGGTGTAATAGAAGCAACGTTCCATGCGATCCAGCGCCCACATGAGGTTGACGGCGGTAGGCCGGGAGATGTACAGGTAATGCTTGACCCGCAGGAATTCCTTTTCGAGGGCCTGCAGGGAACGGGTGCGGTAGCGGTTCACGCACATGGCCAGGCCGAAAGCGGCGGCAATGCCGATGGCCGGCGCACCGCGCACCTTGAGGCGGGTAATCGCATAGAACATTTCCTCTGCCGTGGTCAGATGCAGGAACTTTTCCTGGGTGGGCAGCTGGGTCTGGTCGAGGATCACCACCTCGCGGCCGTTGGGGCTGAGTTCGACGGAATCGTATGGAAATATGCTCTTCACGGTCAGAGGGATGCAATGAGTTTCTGGAAAAGTTTAGACAGTTTGTCAAGGGAGGCATCCGCTATCCGGAGCACGTCGTCGCTGTCGTTGATGTTCGTATCGGTATTGTCCATGTTCGAAACATTGGTAATCACCGATATTCCGAAGACACGCAGGCCGCAATGGCGGGCTACGATCACCTCGGGCACGGTCGACATGCCCACGGCGTCAGCACCGATTGCCAAATAGAAGCGCACTTCCGCCGGTGTCTCATAGGAGGGGCCCGTATTTCCCAGGTAAACCCCTTTCTGCAACGGAATCTGCTGGTACTTTGCGATCTCTTCCGCCCTGCGGATCAATTCCGGATCGTAGGCGATCGTCATGTCGGGGAAACGGTCCCCGAATTCATCCATGTTGGGGCCGATGAGCGGATTGGGGAACCGGCTGATATGGTCGCGGATAATCATCAGGTCACCGGCCTGGAAGGATTGTCTCAGGCCTCCTGCGGCGTTGGATATCAGCAGGGTTTTGATACCCAGCAGGGCCATCACCCGGATCGGGAATGTCACCTGCTCCATCGTGTAGCCCTCGTAAAAATGATACCGGCCCTGCATCACGCAGACATATTTGCCGGAGAAGCGGCCAAAGATGAGATTGCCTTTGTGTCCAATGGCGGTAGGCTGTGCGAAATGCGGAATCCGGACGTAGGGAATCACGGCCTCCACCTCGATGACATCGGCGATGTCACCCAGGCCGCTGCCCAGAATGATACCGACTTCCGGCCGCTTGTCGCCGAGAGCATCCGCCACGAACGTAGCGGCTTCCCGAATCATGTTGACCCTCTCATCCATTGGTTTGACGCTTCATTCAGCAATGTTAAGGAAAAAACGGCATATTTCCAATTTTTCACTACCTTTGTAAAGCTGACTATGAACCTTTTCCAAAGAATCAAAGCCTGGTATGCCGCCCAGAGCGACACGACGAAAGCCTTCGTCTGGATCGGCCTGGTTGCCATCATCGGCATCCTCATCCGCTGGGACGCCGTGGTGGAAGGCGTGAAGCACGGGTTTGGATTCTACTCCTCCAAATGAGCCGCCTGCACCGCTTCCTCCTGCTCGCCGCCAGCCTGTTCCTCGGATGGGCTGCCGTCCCGGCTTATGCGCAGGAACCGGAAGTGGAGATGCCGGCTTCGGAAATGGCCGACCGGCTCGTCGATTATGCCGCGACTTTTTTAGGAACGCCCTACCGCTATGGCGCGAACGGCCCGAAGCGTTTCGACTGCACGGGGTACACCCGCTATGTTTACAAGAAGTTCGGTTATACGGATCTGAGCCGATCTTCCCGGGACCAGGCCCGCGATGGCCGGGAAGTGGACATTTCGGACTTCCATAACCTGCAGAAGGGGGATATCCTGGTCCTTGGCAGCCGGCACAATCCCAAGGTAGTCGGACACGTGGGCATCTTCATCGGACTCGACAGCACGGGTCGCGACCCGATGTTCATCCATGCTTCGAACCATGGGGTGCGCTACAGCACGCTTTTGACGGAGAGTTACTACTCGCACCGTTTATTGGGCGCACGTCGCGTCCTGCCGGATTTCTACGATTATGATGTCGATTTCGACACCACGGCTGTTTATGCCTTCGATCCGTCCCTGGGCGTACACATCGCTCCGGACAGCCTCGTACTGGCTGAAACAGACCGGCGCATCGTGCTCTTTGAGAATGGAAAGTGGGCGTTTGTGGGAGAGAACGGGCAGTTAGTGATTCCGGAGGCAGGTGACCGCATCATCCTGTCAGGCGACGGTAACTGGGCGCCGGTTCGCGAGGCGAAGGTCATCGTTCCTTCCTCGGCCCTGCAGCCGGATCCGGAGCAGCCGGAATTGGCGCAAATCGTCGCACCGGCCGATACGGTTACTTCGCATGCGACCAACGCCGCCGTGCAACCTGCCCAGGCTCCGCAGGGGCAGGAACAGGCGCCTGAAATGGTGTATCATACGATCAAAAAGGGTGATACGCTTTACGGAATCTCACGCCAGTACGGCACTTCCATCAACAAAATCTGCCAGCTCAACAACATCACCACGTCCACCATCCTCAAGGTCGGCCGCAAACTTCGCGTAAAATAGTTCCCGTTCATCAGATCGGGCTTCTTCACATTGTCTCTTATGCCAGCAATGCCCTTACCCGTTCGTAAAGGGTCGGATGAGAGTATTCGGTAAAGACGACGACGGGATGCGGGGTGAGATTGGCGAGGCTCTTGGCGCTCATTTTCTTGAGGGCGCTGGCTTCGGCGGGGCCCATGTCATGGGCGGCGGCAAAAGCGTCTGCCTGGCGTTCATGGCGACGTGAAAGGATATTGGTCACGATGTCGAGCAGGATGCTCAGCGGGGTGTAGATGAACGAGAATACGGCCAGGTTCACATGGAAGGAAGGCTCGGCGCATCCTGCTGCCGCTGCCAGGGCCTCGTTGCCGATGAGAAGGCTGAACAACCAGAACATCAGCAGATTGGTTGCGAAGCTTTCCAAGGAGGAAAGGATGATATGGTGACGTTTGTAGTGTCCGATCTCGTGGGCCAGGACGCCGACGATCTCTTCGGTCGTGAGTTGTTCCATCAGGGTATCATACAGTACCACCCTCTTGCGACGGCCGAAGCCGGTGAAGTAGGCATTCGACTTGCTGCTTCGCTTCGATGAATCGATGACGAAGATGTTGTCGAGCTGGAAACCCACCCGCGCAGCGAAGGATTCGATGGCGGTGCGGAGTTCTCCTTCCGGCAGCGGTGTCTGCTTGTTGAACAGCGGCACGATGAGTTGTGAATAGAAATACTGCATGAACAACGAAAACAGCGTCACGCCACCCCACGCGTAGAGCCAGAACCAGCGCGGCGCCAGCGTGTAGATCCACGCGCAGAGCGCCAGGACCGCACCCATGATCACCCAGTTCATCAGCAGGGTTTTGAGCGCATCGGTCACAAAGAGCCTGGGGGTGGTGCGGTTGAAGCCGTAGCGCTGCTCGATGACGAACGTGCGATACGCATCGAACGGCAGCGATACGATCCAGGAAATCAAGTAGAAGATGCCCCAGAACACCAGCGCCTGCACAACGGGAGATCCACTGACTGCCCGGGCTGCTGAATCGAATACGGCGAAACCGCCGAATGCAAAGATAGCCAGCGTGATGAGCGTGCTCACAGCGCCGGAAACGAGCGAAAACCGGCGGTTCGTCATGGCATATTCCTGCTGCTTGCGATAGCGTTCCGCATCATAGATGTCCGCCAGCAGGTCAGGAATGGGTTGCCGGGAGGCCTGGATATTCAGTATAGTCAGCACCGTCGACCAGACATATTCCGCCAGGACGATGCAGATGACCAGCCAGTATAGCGCCGTCGCGCTCATCGGACGACCGTCGTGAGCTGGGGGTAGCGCGATGCTATCGGGATGGGATGTCCTTCCTTGTCGAGGAAGCAGTGCTGCGAGAAGCCTTCGAACACCTCTTTGCCGCCGCAAGTCATGGTATAACCGATCTTCAGCTTGAACGTCGTGGTCGACTTGATACAGACGGCTATCTCGATCACGTCATCGAAGGTCGTAGTGTGCAGAAACTTGCCGCCCACTTCGATGACAGGCGAGATGATGCCGTCGGCCTCGCTCTGCGCATAGCTGGCGCCGATGGTGTCAAGATAGGCCACGCGGGCTTCCTCCATGAAACGGATGTAGTTGGAGTGATGGGTAACGCCCATCCGGTCGGTCTCGTAATAATGGACTTTGTGCTTATAGGTGTACATGCGTCGTTTCTTTTGCCTGCAAAGATACGCAATTGTTGGAGAGTCCGCCAAGATTCATTAACTTTACACGGTTATAAACGTTTATAAACACATAGGAACGGATCAAGCCATGATGAGAGAAGAGACAGTTTTCGGACCGATCCACAGCCGCCGCCTCGGCCGGTCGCTTGGCATCAACCTGCTCCCCACAAAGGGAAAAATCTGCAATTTCGACTGCATTTACTGCGAATGCGGCTGGAATCGCGACGGTCTGGGAGACAAGGTCCTTCCCACCGCCGCCAAGGTGCGTGCCGACCTGGAAACCAAACTGATCGATCTCATGCTGGCCGGTACCCGCATCGACTCGATCACGTTCTCGGGCGACGGGGAACCCACCCTGAATCCCGAGTTCCCGCGCATTATCGAGGACACGCTGTTCCTGCGTGACGCCTACTATCCGGGCGCCAAGGTTTCCGTCCTGTCGAACGCCACACGGGCGCATCTGCCCGAGGTTTTCGAGGCCCTCCGGAAAGTGGACAATCCGATCCTCAAGATCGATGCCCCGACCGACGCGCTCGTAGCGAAGATCAACCAGCCCGCCCCGGGCTACAGCCTGGCCCGCGTGATCGAGGCACTGGAGCGGTTTGAGGGCAATTTCATCCTGCAGACCATGATGCTCAAGGCCCCGGATTTCGATTCCGCTTCACCGGAAGTGCTGGAAGGCTGGATGAATATCGTTCGGAAGCTGCACCCCCGTGAGGTGATGGTCTACACCATCGACCGGCCGACCCCTGAGCAAGGGCTCGAAGCCTACACGGTGGAACAGATGCACGACCTGGTGAAACCACTCATCGACGAAGGATTCATAATCGATATCAAAGGCAAGGAGTGACGGCACCGTGAGCCGGGAAAAAGACATATATAAGGTGACGCTCGTCGGCAGCGTAGTCAATGTGCTGCTGACCGCTTTCAAGTTCGTCGCAGGCATCGTGGGAAACAGCGCCGCCATGGTGGCTGACGCGGTGCATTCGCTCTCCGACTTGCTGACCGACGCGGTCGTGATCATCTTTGTCCACATCAGCGGCAAGCCGGCCGACAAGGGCCATGACTATGGCCACGGCAAGTACGAAACGCTGGCCACCACACTGATCGGCATGGCGCTGCTGGTCGTGGCAGGCGGCATCATCTATCATGGAGCCTTGAACCTGCTCCACTGGCTGAACGGTGAAAACCTGCCCAAGCCAGGCATGCTGGCCTTATGGGCAGCGGTGATTTCAATCGTGTTGAAGGAACTGACATTCCTGTATACGGTCCGACAGGGGCGCAAACTCGGTTCCCAGGCGGTCGAAGCCAATGCCTGGCATCACCGCAGCGATGCACTCTCTTCCATCGGCACGTTGGTCGGCATTGCGGGCGCCATCCTGCTGGGAAACCGTTGGACGGTGCTCGACCCGCTGGCGTCGATCATCGTGGGCCTGTTCATCATCCATGCAGCGTGGAAACTGCTGAAACAAAGCATCGGAGAACTGATGGAGGCATCTCTGCCCCAGGAAGTGGAAAATGAAATCCTCGACATCGCCAATGGCATTCCCGGCGTCACGGACCCGCATGACCTGCGTACCCGCCGGATCGGCAGCCATTACGCCATTGAATTCCATATCCGCATGGACGGCAACCTCCCGCTCGTCGAGGCGCACACGCGCACCAGCCAGGTAGAAAACGCTATCAAGGAACACTTCGGACCCGACACCCACGTCATCGTCCACATCGAACCCATCAAGCCTTCCGACAACGATTAAAAGGCTTTACCCATGACATAGTCGTTCATGTAGTAGCCCTTCCCGATGGGAAAATCGGCTTCGACAAGAACCTCCATGCCGTAATGGCGGTACATGGCGACAGCCCGTGAATTGTAGCGGTTTACATGGAGCTGGATGCGGCAGGGCTGTCCCTCCGCAGCGTCTTTGGCGAACTGCAGCACATAATTGAAAAGCTTCCCGCCCAAACCTTTTCCTCGCCATTCAGGAAGAAGGTAAAGCTTTTGGAATTCAAACAGATACGCGTCATCTTCCTGCCGGCCGAGCGGCTGTACCGAAAAATAGGAGAACGGCTCCCCCTCGTCCGATTCAGCAATAAAATAGATATGCCCGTCAGAGCCCATCTGCCTTTCCAGGCTGGTCTCCGAATACATCCAGTCCAACATGTAGTCCATCTGGTCCGGGGACAGTATGTCCCGGTAAGTATCACGGAAAGCCACGTCCGCCATCGATCGGATCAGCGGAATGTCTTCCCGCGCAGCGCGACGGACCGTCATTTCTTCAAGCGGTTTTGAAGCAGACGGATCACGAAAACGGCCACATCGGCCCAGTCGATATCCTTGACGATACGGCTCGGATTCGACTTGAACTGAGACACGCCTTGCGAAAGCGAGTTGTGCTCGATCTGGCGCTGAACCACCCGGAGCGATGACTCCAGTTCCTTATACGTCCGGATATTCGAGTGAATGCTATACCTTGTCATCGCCGTAAAACACTTGAATGAAAAGTTTGACGAAGGTATCCCGGAAAAGCCGCTTGCGCAGCAGGAACAGCACCACGAACACCAGCAGGAAGGCGCCGCAAACGATGGAGCTGGAAATCGCTATCGAGCCCGTCCACTGCCCGATCCACTGGATCAGCACCACCGACAGCAAGGCGAGCACCATCACCAGCAGCCCTACCAACAGGAGAACGGCTGTCAGGCGCCCCATGGCCACGGAAAGGCCTTTTGTAGTCCGCAGCTTCAATTCGTCGGCCTTCAGGTCGACATAGTCTTTCAAGTCGCCCATTACTTCTTGCCGAGGGCCTCTTCAACGGTTTCAACAGCGGCTTTGGCCTTCACTTCCGCCTTGGCCTTGATATCTTCTACCGCATTTTCCAACTGGTCGAGACCGGCAGCCGCTTTGGCCTTCAGTTCTGCAGCCGTCTGCTTTCCTTCTTCGGACGTCAGCAGCCAGGCCACCGCTGCACCAGCGGCAGCACCCATCAGAAATGAAAAGAAACTTTTAGCACTCATAACGCAAAGATTTTAAAGGTTTTTCGTAAAATAATATCCTGTCGGGGAAGACATCAGCACATCTCCCTCCCATTCATATACTTCGGTACGGCTGCGGTGGAACTGATAAATGTATCCCGATCCGTCCGGCCGTGACACCACGGCGATCGGCTCACCCAGCTCATCATAATACAGATTCCAGACCGACTCATACGCAGGCTCCTCCGGAGAGACAAACTTATAAACGCCCAGTTCGTCGTAAACGCCGCCGCGGGCCCCTACGCTCACTGTACCGTCATCCCGGAAGATGAGCCGCGCACCATGCCGCTCGCGCCATTCCCCGAAAATCCACGCATTCTCCAGCCGGCGTTCCTGATCACGGATCAATTCCACGCGCTGCGTTTCGTGGTCCGAAAGCGGACTGCCATCCTCGTGCCGGGCAAGGATTTCTTCGCGCATCTGCTGCAGCTGCTCCAGCGGAAGACCGCGCAAGGAGGCCGCATCCAGCGACTGGTTGCGTCCACATCCGGCCCCAAGCATACCTGCGAGAAGCATTCCGGCACATAGAATTTGGACTCCGATCCGCATATTCATCTGTTTTGGCATTGCAATATAGTAAGAATCTGTTGATTTTGTATATTTGCATTCATGAAAAAGCGCCTTCTCATCATATTTACCGCCGTACTTGTGCTGGCTATTCCGGCCTATGCCGTTTTCAACGAACGGAATTTTGCCAAAACCCTGACCATTCTCCGCTCCGAACTCCACCAGGAGAACGAAAGGATGGAACACCAGCGCACCCGCCTGATGCAGAGCAACAAGGCCCAGCACGACCAGCTAGTCGAAATGACCCGGCGTTGCAACGAGCTGGCGCTCATCCTTTATTCACAGAACCAGGATTACACCTTCGACATGACCTATGCGTTGGAAGAGGTGACCAAGCAGTATGACGACTACACGAAGCAACGTTTGCCGTTCGACGAGATCGTGGATCGCCTCAACCTGGAAATCGAACGCTACGAGCACCTGGCCGAAGCACTGCGCCGCCTGCCGCCTATCCTGGACAAGATCGACGCCGTGCCCGACAGTCTGTCGGACATCATCGACCTGATCACCACCCGCGAGCAGTTACACCACCACAACCACGCTACGATGTACGACCACGACGGGCACTACATCCGGCCGGACGAAGTGCTCACGGGACATCAGGAAACAGCAGACGGTCACGATCACGCGGAGGAACATGAGGGAGAAGATATTGAAATCGAGGACGAAGAGCCCTTCTTCCTGGACCAGCAGGGCTGCGAAGACCGCGACTCCTGCCTTGCCTATGCCCTCAACCTCCTGGCAATGTACACGGAAGCCCGTGACAGGGTCGTGATGGACAGCGACCATTACGAAGCCATGAGCGCCCGGCTGGAGGAAAGCTATCTGTATGCGCGCGCCCGTTACCGCCTCATCCAGAAACGCATCTTCATCGACGGGCAGGACAATTATTTCAAAGTCCTGGCCAACTTCCCGCGTTATGCCCGGCTGGCCTTCCTCGATACCCGCAGCAAATATGGCATCGGGGACAATAGCGAAGATGCCGTCGCTTTGAGCAGAAGTGACTGGCGCGGCCCGGTCATCCTCGGCTTCATCGCCTTCATTCTCTTCTACATTCTGGTTGCCACGCTGATCAGCAATCTGGCCGTCTGGCTGATGCGCAAGCGGGTGAAATATTTCCAGACCGAGGAATTCAGGCAACGGAGCCCCATTGCCACCCTGTTCAGCGGCGTGGTTATCTTTGCCCTGACCGTGATGATCGCCACCCTGCTGGTCGACCAGAACTTCTTCAGGGTCGCATCCGGCCTGCTGCTTATCTATGCGTGGCTGATGGTCGCCATCCTGGGCTCGCTGCTCATCCGCATCCCTGCCGCCCACATCCGCAAGGTCGCACGGCTCTACCTTCCCGTCTCCCTGCTCGGACTGCTGGTCATCACCTTCCGCATCATCTTCATCCCGAACCGGCTGGTCAACCTCGTATTCCCGCCTGTCATCCTGTTCTTCACCATCTGGCAGTATATTCTCTGCAGGAAGGTGCGTCACCAGAAAGAAGCGCGCAGCGATATGCTCTACAGCTGGATTTCCTTCGCGGTCATGCTGGCCACGCTGGTTGTCTCGTGGTCAGGCTATGTACTGCTCAGCGTCCAGATCTTCATCTGGTGGCTCTTCCAGCTCACCGCCATCGAGACCATCACCGCCCTGTATGTACTGCTCGACATCTACGACGACAAGGTCATCAAGAAGCGACGGCTCGAATACAAGAAGGACCACAACGTGTACGACATGGATCGCAAAGACTCCTTCATCGCCGTCACCTGGCTTTTCGATTTCGTGAAGAAGGCTTGCTTACCGATCCTGGTGGTCCTCTCCATCCCGCTCTGCCTCTGGCTCTCATCCGGGATCTTCGACTTGACGGAAATTTTCAAGGAAACCTTCGAGCAGTCGTTCTTCAATCTGTCTGACAAAGACGGGAACGCCATCCTGACGCTTTCCCTCTATAATCTGGTGCTGATTACGGCGCTGTTCTTCCTTTTCCGCTATATCTGTTACCTGCTGCGTGCCATCTATCGCCGTGCCAAGTCCGAGAAGGTGATGAACAAGGAGGGCAAGACATACCTCCGGGCCAATGAGATCAACTTCACCCTGTCCGACAATGTGATCGGCATCCTGGTGTGGGGCAGCTACGTGGCCATCGTCATCATCCTGCTCAGGATTCCGATGGGTGCTCTTTCCATCGTGGCCGCCGGTCTGGCCACCGGTCTCGGCTTGGCGATGAAGGACATCCTCAACAACTTCATCTATGGTATCCAGCTCATGAGCGGCCGCCTGCGCGTGGGCGACTATATCGAATGCGACGGCATCCGGGGCAGGGTAACCTCCATCAGCTACCAGTCGACGCAGATCCAGACGCTCGAAGACACGCTGATCGCATTCACCAACACCACGTTGTTCAACAAGAATTTCAAAAACCTGACGCGCGGCAGCGCCTATGAATATGTGAAGGTCATCGTAGGCGTGAGTTATGGGACCGACGTTGAAAAGGTGCGTACACTATTGCTGGAAGCTTCGCAGAAGTTGCTGACGAAAGACAAATACGGCCGCAACGTGGTCGACGCCAAACGCGGCATCACGGTTTCCTTCGACAAATTCGGCGACAGCAGCATCGACATCGCAATGAAACAGTACGTGCTGGTGGAAGAGCGATTCGGATATATCGCCCGCGCAAACGAATTGATTTACAATACGCTGAAGGAAAACGACATTACGATCCCGTTCCCGCAGCGCGACATCCACATCAAATCGACAGAACAGTAAGGACGTTGATCAGCTCAGGATCGATGGGCTTGTCAGTCTTGATGGCTTTGGCGATGGGCACATATACGACCTGGTCGTTCTTGATGCCCACCATGATGTTGCGCTGGCCTTCCTTCAACGCCTCGATGGCTGCCACGCCCAGGCGGGAGGCCAGGATACGGTCGTAGGCCGAGGGGCGGCCGCCGCGCTGCAAGTGTCCCAGGATCGTCACGCGGACGTCGAATTCCGGGTATTCCGTACGGACACGATCGGCATAATGCAGCGCTCCCCCGGTACCGTCCTTATGGCTTTCCGATACGATGACGATGGAGCTGTTCTTGCTCTTGCGGATACCTCGCCCGATGAAATGGGCAAGCTGGTCGATGTCCGTCTTGTCCTCGGGAATGATGGCGGCTTCGGCACCGGCGGCAATGGCGCTGTTCTGCGCCAGGAAGCCGGCGTCACGGCCCATCACCTCCACGAAAAAGATACGGTCGTGCGAGGTGGCGGTATCACGGATCTTGTCGACACAGTCTACGATGGTGTTGAGAGCCGTGTCGTAGCCGATGGTCGAGTCGGTACCGTAGAGATCGTTGTCGATGGTGCCGGGCAGGCCGATGACCGTGACATCGTGTTCGCGGGCAAGATCCTGTGCACCGGAGAGCGAGCCGTTGCCCCCGATGACCACCAGCGCGTCGATATGATGCTTGCGCAGGTTTTCGTAGGCCTTGTTGCGTCCTTCCTGGGTCATGAACTCGTCGCTGCGGGCAGATTTCAGGATGGTACCGCCCCGCTGGATGGTGTTGCTCACCGATTCACTCGTAAATTCCTTGAATTCACCGTGGATCAGGCCTTCATAGCCCCGGTAGATGCCATATACTTTCCATCCCGCAAAAATGGCGGAACGGGTAACGGCACGGATAGCTGCGTTCATTCCGGGAGAGTCTCCTCCGGACGTCAGGATGCCGATGGTCTGGTTCTCTTTCATGGTCTTTTGGTTTGAACAAATGTAAGAAAAAAATTCTTTGGAGGGGAAACTTTTTTCTGGTTTTGCCCAAGCGCAAGGCTATCCCTGCTTCTTTTCTCCGAACACGCACCACCGCACGAACGGAATGCGGCGCAACCCTTCATACAGCAGCGGCGACAGCGTAAACACAGCCACCGCCAGGATGACATACATGGCCACGGGCGGCAGTTGGGTGTATTGCTTCATCATATAGCCCAGACTGGCAATAACCAGGTAATGAACGATATACAGCCCGAAACTGGTCTTCGTCATGTAACCGGCAAATGGGCTCGTGCGGTCGAAGCGGGCATTGAACCAGCCCATCATACCCAGGCACATCAGCCAGCCATAGAGGCAGTTCAACGGGCTGCTCAGGTATTGCGAAGAGGTGTTGTCCTGCCCCCAGGTAGTCACGATGAGCGCGATGCCGGACGCCACGGCACAGCCCAGCAGCGGCATCCAGGCTCGTTTGACCTTTTCCTGCACCGCATCGTGCGAAAACACGAAGTAACCCATCAGGAACGGAATTACGTAGAACAACGGTTTATAGAGGTTGTAAAGGCCATCCGCACTTTGCGGGCGGGGTTCCCGGATCAGGAGTTGTTCTCCCGCCCAGAAAAGCACCCCCAGGAGAATGATCCAAACGGTATTCAGCTGGCCGCAGGCATTCCAGAGCCTGTCTTTCTTGTCCCACTTTCTCACCAGCAGGAGCAACAGCGAGAACAGCCACAAGTCCTGGATGAACCAGAGCGGGCCGGTGCCGCTGATGGCCATGAGGCCGTACTTTGCCACCCCGGGCATGCCGTCAAAAACGCCGGTTCCCCTGGCCACGGCCGTATTGAAATAACCCACCATCCAATGGAACACGAACAAGCCGATGGTACCGGGCACCAGCAGTTTCCGCGTGCGGGCCCTGAACCAATCCCGGGCGCTTTTCTTCTCAAGCGCATAACGGGCGCTGATACCCGCCAGCAGGAACAGCATCGGCATGAACCAGGGATAAAGGATGTACATCACCACGTCCTGATACTGCTGGTGTTCCGGAAAAGGCCCGAAGCCTCCGATACCACCGAAGACACCCTTGTTGTTGTAGAAATAGATGACATGATAGAACAGCACCAGGAGCACCGTCACCCAGCGCAAGTTGTCGATCCAGTGCTTTCTCATTGGGTCAGCCCTCCCATAGCCTGGTCGATGATCTTTTGGAAAACATCCGTCTTGAGCAAAGCCATGCCCTTCTGGTCTCCCAGCAGCATGAGGGCATCGCCTGGTTTGATGTCATAGATATTGCGGGCGTCTTTGGGGATGACGATCTGTCCTTTGTCCCCTACTTTCACCACGCCGAAGATATATTTGCCGTCCTGTTCTTGCATTTGTAGGAAAAGTTAGAAATTTCCCACAAATATAACACTGTTTCTTGAAACCCGCAAAATAATGAGCTTTTTTTCTTACCTTCGTGGACGGTATAATAAAGTGGAAACCATGAAAAGAATCGTATATTTCCTGTTAGGGCTCCTGATGCTGGCTGCCTGCCAGAACCAGCGCACGGCGGAACCCGCGTACATCGTCCAGGTATCCCTGGGCGGCTGGCATTCACCGGATTATACAGCGGAGGAAATCATCCGACGCATCGATACGGTCAGCAGCCTGATCCCTGTCCGGAAGGTCATCATCGGCTGGAGCACGGACAAGGACATCTACCGGCAAGTCGGAGAACACCTGCATGGAAAGGGCATCCGCATGCTGCTATGGCTGCCGGTATTCGCGGAAACGGAGGAAATGTGCGACAACTCGCCCGCCGTTAACCTGTGGGGCGACATTCCCGCCAACTACGACCTGGCTGCCGGCGAGGGCTTCCGCTTCAACTGTCCGTCCGACCCGATGAATGCAGCCCACGTGGTCGCCATCTATGATCGTTTCTTCAGCGACTGCGGCTTTGACGGGGTCTTCCTCGACCGCATCCGCACCCAGTCCTTCGTGAGCGGCGTGAGCGGCGTGCTCAACTGCGGCTGCCCGCTATGTACGGAAAAGTTTGAGGCAGCGGGCATCGACCTGGAAGCGGTCAAGGCGGAATGGGACGCCCAAGGCGACCGGTTCCTGTCGGTCACAGGGTACACGCCACACGAGGGTTTCACCTTTGAGAATCCCGTTGCATCGGCTTTCTTCAAAGCCAAGGGACACATCGTCAGCGATGCCGTGGCCGCCATCGCCGATACGCTCCGGAGCCGCGGCCTCGAAGTCGGCATGGACCTGTACGCACCCTTCATGGCTCCTTTCGTAGGCCAGGACTACGAGATCCTCGCAGCCCACGCAGACTTCATCAAACCGATGCTCTACCGCCAGACTTTCGCGCCCGCGGGCATGGGGTTCGAATACGAACTGCTCCGAAAAGCCGTTCCGAATGCCACCGGATATCCGGATTTCCGCATGGATGCCGCGTTCCTGGAATCCCAGCTGGAAGCGATGGAACCCTTCTCCTGCGCCAAATTTCCGGGCATTGAGATCAATTATCGCGAAGACATCGTGCCCACTTCACCAGAATACGTGAAAGAATCCCTGAATGCCGTCATGCACCATGGCTTCGACGGCGCCGTCCTTTCCTGGAACATCATGGAAGCGCCCGACGCCCACATCGGCTGCCTGGCAGAAAAGTTGGATTAGTCAAGGTTCTTCCGGGCTTCCGGATCATACGAATGGATGGTGGCGATGTAAGCGTCACATTTCTCACAGTCCAGGCCACAGAAGGCAATCAACTGTTTCATTTCTTTCTTTTTTGCAGGCTGATCACCGCCACGGCCACTTCCGTCAGGCCGAGAATGAAGTAGATGTTGCTCAAGGCATTGAATCCCCAAACATACCATTCCAGTACAATCCAGAGCATCAGGCGATGCCCGAAGGGATGAAGTTATGGATAGTGTCCGCAAGCACGCCCATACGCTGATGCTCCATACGCTGGTGAGCCAGAACCGGCTGTTGCAAGAACTGCACAAGACCCCCCGATACATTCAGGACGCCGAATGGGATGAACTGGAGCGCGTGCTCCGCAACACCTTCGAGATTACCGCTGCTTCGCTGAGAAATCGCTTCCCTGCCCTCACCCCGGGGGACATCCGCCTCATCCTCCTGTCACGGTTCCAGTTCAGCGTCGCGGAATCTGCCGCCCTGCTGGGCATCTCCCCCACCTCTGTCACCAAGGCCCGCCAGCGGCTCAAAGCCAAGCTCGAAACCGACAGCATCGAAGCATTCCTCGACACGCTGTAAAAATTGTTTCACGGTCCGTTCAATTGTTTGCCCAACTGTTCGCGCCGGTTTTTCTTTCGGATTTATTCCTATATCTTCGTATTAAGATATACTGTAAATCCCATGATGAGAAACTGTCTGTTCCATATCCTGCTGATGACGGCCGCCATCAGTCTCTGCTGCGCCTGCGGGCAGCGGTGGGAAGCCCAGCCGGCTGACGGCTACACGCGCATCGTGCAGAAGGGTGGCCCGACGCTGGGTTATACCTCCGCCCCTATCCTGACCGTCCGCGGCCACGCTTTCAAGGATCTCAACCGCAACGGAGAACTCGACCCATATGAAAACTGGCGACGGCCTGCCTACGAACGTGCCGTCGACCTGGCCAGCCGCCTCTCCGTGGAGGAGATCGCGGGATTGATGCTGTACAGCAGCCACCAGGCCATCCCTTCCGCCGAACTGACGGAGGCGCAGCGTAAATTCCTGGCAGAGGACAACCTGCGCGCCGTGCTCGTCACCACCGTCGCCAGTCCGGAAGTGGCGGCACGCTGGAACAACAACGTACAGGCTTTCGTGGAGGCGCTGGGTTGCGGCATTCCCGCCAACAACAGCTCCGACCCCCGCAACGAGACCAGCGCGACGGCTGAATTCAATGCCGGCGCCGGCGGACAGATTTCACTCTGGCCCACGCCGCTGGGTCTGGCCGCCACCTTCGATCCGGTACTCGTGCGGCAATTCGGCGACATCGCTTCCAAGGAATACCGGGCCCTGGGCATCGCCACGGCGCTGAGTCCGCAGATCGACCTGGCTACGGAACCGCGCTGGAACCGTTTCAACGGCACCTTCGGCGAAGATCCCGACCTGGATACCGACCTGGCCCGCGCCTATGTGGACGGTTTTCAGACCACAATAGGCACCCAGGACGGCTGGGGCCTCGAGAGCGTCAACGCGATGGTCAAGCACTGGCCTTCCGGCGGCCCCGAGGAAGGCGGCCGCGACGCACACTTCAATTATGGAAAATATGCCGTCTACCCGGGCGGCAACTTTCAGACGCAGCTGCAGGCTTTCGTGAAAGGCGCTTTCAACCTCCAAGGGAAAACGCGTTCCGCTACAGCCGTGATGCCGTACTATACCATTTCCCACGCCATCGACCCCTCCGGACAAGACCGGGGCAACAGTTACAGCCATTATATCATCACGGACCTGCTCCGCAACAAATACAACTTCAACGGGGTGGTCTGCACCGACTGGGGCATCACCCACGACAATGCCAGCATCGAATCGTTCGACGGCAAGTGCTGGGGTATGGAAACCCTGACGGAAGGAGAACGGCACTTTGAAGTGCTGAAGGCCGGCGTCGACCAGTTCGGCGGGAACAACGACAAGGGTCCTGTGCTGGAGGCCTACCAGATGTGGTGCCAGGCGTTCGGCGAGGATGCCGCCCGCGCCCGCTTCGAAGCCTCTGCCGTCCGGCTGCTGATGAACGTGTTCCGCACGGGACTTTTCGAGAATCCGTATGTGGATCCGGCCACCACGGCCGCCCTGGTGGGCAACCCGATTTTCATGGAAGCGGGTTACCAGGCACAGCTCAAATCGGTTGTGATGTTGAAAAACCATGGCGGCGTGCTGCCGCAGGCTAAAGCGAAGGTCTTCGTGCCGGAACGGCACTATCCCGCCTTTGCCGGGCGGTTCGGACTGTTCGGTGCACATCCGGACTACTGGGCGCTGCCCGTGGAACGGGAACTTGTCGAGAAATACTATGACTGGGCCGAAACTCCGGAGGAAGCCGATTTCGCTCTCGTCTTCATCCAGGAGCCCTATTCCGGCACCGGCTACGACGTGAAAGACCGGGAAAAGGGCGGCAATGGCTATGTGCCCATCAGCCTGCAATACCTCCCCTATACCGCCGAATACGCGCGGGAAACCTCGCTGGCGGGCGGAGACCCGAAAGAATCCTTTACCAACCGATCGTATAAGGGCAAGACCGTCCAAACCGACAACGTGGACGACCTGAATAGCGTGATCGCAGCCCGCAAAGCCATGAGCGACAAGCCCGTTGTCGTAATCATCGCCGCCACGCGGCCTTTCGTCCCCGCCGAATTCGAACCCTATGCCGACGCCATCCTCGTCAGCCTCGGCACGCAGAACCAGGCCATTCTCGACCTGGTGAGCGGTGCCGCCGAGCCGTCGGGACTGCTGCCCATGCAGCTGCCGGCTGACATGCGCACCGTCGAGGAGCAGTGCGAAGACACGCCGCATGACATGCGCTGCCATGTGGATGCCGACGGCAACGTTTACGACTTTGCCTACGGTCTCAACTGGAACGGCGTGATCAGCGACGCCCGGACCCGCAAATACAGCAAGAAATAATCATCCAACCATATGAAAAAGAATCTCTTCCCCATGCTCCTGACGGGCTTGCTGGTCATTGCCTGCACGAAACCCGTATCCCCCCAGGAGAAACTCACGGCGAACGACGCCCGCATCAACGACATCATCGCACAGATGACCCTCGAGGAGAAGGTCGAAATGCTGCATAGCAAGACCAACATGTCCTCGGCTGGCGTGGAGCGCCTCGGCATCGCCGACATGAACTATGCCGACGGCCCGTTCGGCATCCGCGAGGAAGGCCAGCCCAACGGTTTCATGAGCGCCGGCTGGACTCTCGACAGCGCCACCTACTTCCCCACCGGTTCCGCCCTGGCGGCCACCTGGAGCGAAGATCTGGCCTATAAATATGGTACCGGCATGGGCAAGGAAGCCCGCCTCCGCGGCAAAGATGTGATCCTCGGCCCCGCCGTGAACATCCAGCGCCTGCCCGTGGGCGGCCGGACCTACGAATACCTGAGCGAAGACCCGATTCTCTCCGCCGCCCTGGCCCTCTACTATACCAAGGGCGTACAGGATGAGGGTACCGCCGTTTGTATCAAGCACTTCGCCGTGAACAACCAGGAGACCAACCGCGGTAGCGTCGATGTGAAGATCGACGAGCGCACGCTGCGCGAGATTTATCTCAAGCCGTTTGAGCGCGCGATCATCGAGGGCGGTGCCATGAGCGTGATGCCGGCCTACAACAAGGTGAACGGCGACTACTGCTCCGAGAACGAGCACCTGCTCAACGAGATCTTGCGCGGCGAATGGGGCTTCAAGGGCATGACCGTTTCCGACTGGGGCGGCACGCACAGCACCATGGGCGCCATGCTGCACGGCCTCAACGTGCAGATGACCGGCTCCAACTACCTGGGCCAGCCTGTGATCGATTCCATCGCTTCCGGCGCGCTGACCGAAGACCTCGTGGACGAGAAAGTCCGCCAGATCCTGCGCGTCCGCTTCGCTGTCGAGCCGGTTCCGGCCGACGTGGCCAACAAGGTGATGACCTCGCAGCCCGAAAGCCAGCAGATCGCCCGCGAAGTGGCCGAGAAAGCCATCGTCCTGCTCAAGAACGAGGGCGTCCTTCCCATCAAGTCCGATGTGAAGAAGATTGCCGTCATCGGCCAGAACGCCGTGCTGAAGACCCAGAGCGGCGGTATGGGCGCCGGCGTGAAAGCGCTCTATGAAATCACCCCGCTGGAAGGCATCCGTGCCCGCGCCGCCAAGGCCGGTATCGAGGTGACCTATGCCCCGGGATACAAGAACTTCCCGGGCCGCCGCTGGGGACCTGCCCCGGCCGATCCGAACCCGCTGGAAGCCAGCACCATTGATGAACCCGCCGATATCGTGTTGGTGGCCGAGGCCATCGCCCTGGCCAAGGATGCCGACCTGGTGCTCTTCTTCGGCGGCACGAACAAGAGCATTGAGACCGAAGGATCCGACCGCAAGGACATCAAACTCCCCTGCGGCCAGGAAGAACTGATCCAGGATCTCTACGCGGCCAACCCGAACCTGGCCACCGTGCTGATCTCGGGCGGCCCGACCGACCTGCAAGTGCTCGAACCCGTATCTCCTGCCATCGTGCAGGGCTGGTGGAACGGCACGGAGGGCGGCACCGCACTCGCAGAAGTTCTCTTCGGCGACATCGCTCCGTCGGGCAAACTTCCGTTCACCTTCCCGGTGAAACTGGAGGATTCCCCGGCCTACGCCCTGGGCAACTTCCCCGACAAGAATGTCGGCGGCGACCTCTTCACCCTGATGTTCCGCCCCGACGTGCTGGCTATGACGCCCGAGCAGCGCCAGGCCTTCATCGACGCGCTGCCGAAGCCCGTCTCCGAATACACCGAACGCTTCTACGTGGGTTACCGCTGGTTCGACACCAAGAATGTCAAGCCGATGTACGCCTTCGGCCACGGCCTCTCCTACGTCAACTTCCAATACGAGCCCATCAAGGCCTCCGTCTCCGGAGGCAAGGTCAAGGTGAGCTTCCAGCTGGTCAATGAAGGCGATATGGACGCCGACGAGGTGGTCCAGCTCTACGTGAACCGTATCGGCGCCACCGTCGAGTGGCCCGCCAAGGAACTCAAGGCCTTCAAACGCGTCAGCCTGAAAGCCGGCGAAAGCAAGAAAGTCGTCCTGGAAATCCCGCTCGACGACCTCCGCTACTGGAACGAGACGCAGAACGCCTGGAATCTCGAGCACGGCAAGCTCCAGCTCCTGCTGGGCGCCGCTTCCGATGACATCCGCCAGACGGCCGAAGTAACCATTTAAGCGCTTGAACAATGAAGAAATCGATCATACTCCTGGCAGCCCTGTTGCTCTGCACCCTGCCGTTGTCGGCCCAATGGTTCCGGCAACCCACCCCCAATGATACCCTCCAGTCCGTCCGTGTATGTCCCGACGGAAAAGTGTTGTTCCAGCTCTATGCCCCCGAGGCCAAGACAGTAGCCGTGACCGGCGACCTGCCCTGGGACAAGCCTGTAAAATTTGCGAAGAATGCCGACGGCGTATGGCAGGGCCTTTGCGAAGGTCTCGCCGACGGCTGCTTCCGTTACAGTTTCCTCGTCGATGGCGTCCGTGTCCAGGATCCCAAATCCCCGCTGTCCGCCGAGCAGGCCTCCGTCTTCACCAAGGGCGAAGGCTACGTGAAGAACGTGCCGCACGGCGCCCTGGCGCAGCGCTGGTACTGGTCCGAGACCCTGGGCTGCCAGCGCCGTATGCACGTGTGGACGCCCGCGGGCTATGAGAAATCCACCGAATCGCTGCCCGTGCTCTACCTCATCCACGGTGGCGGCGACAACGACGCCTCCTGGCCCGGCGTGGGCGCGGCAGGCTGGATTCTCGACAACCTGCTGGCAGAGGGCAAGATCGTCCCGATGATCGTGGTGATGCCCAACGGGACCATCGAGACCGCAGACATGATGGGCGAAGTGCCCCTCTTCGGCGAAGACATGGTGAAGAGCATCATTCCTTTCGTCGAGGCGAACTACCGCGTGAAGGCAGACCAGGCGCACCGTGCCATGGCCGGCCTGTCGATGGGCGGCATGGAAACCATCGAGACGGCGTTTCTGCATCCCGAACTCTTCAGCCACGTGTGGGTGCTGAGTTCCAGTTTCTCGCCGGGCAAGCAGCAAGAGTATGTCGCACGCATCAAACTCAAGGAGATTGCTCCCGCACTGAACCGCAACTTCAAGGCCCTGTATTTCACGCAGGGCGGTCCGGCCGACATCGCTTACAAGAACTGCCAGGAAGCCCTTGGCTACCTGAAAGATGCCGGCGTCAAGTACAACTATCTGGAAAACGCCCAGGCGGGCCACAGCTGGACCACCTGGCGCGCCGACCTCCAGGTCCTCGCTCCCACCCTGTTCAAATAACAATCAATTACCCCATATTTTATGAAAAAAATCGTCATTCTCTTCGCCTCCTGCCTGCTCGCCCTCAGCGCGCTGCACGCCCAGGAACTGACCAACTTCGCCTTCGGCGGTCAGAAACCGATCATCTCTCCCGAACTCACGCAGGACAGCGTGACCTTCCGGCTCAAGGCCGATTATGCCACCGTCGTGAAACTCAGCGGCTCCTGGTTGCCCAATCCCTGGACGGGTACCATCGATATGACCCGCGGCGAGAACAACGTCTGGTCGGTGACCGTTCCCCTTCCGTCCCCGGAAATCTACACCTACTACTTCGTCGTGGACGGTGTGGCGGTCAACGATCCGCAAAACGTGCTTGTCCAGCGTGACGGCACGCGCTACCTCCCGATGCTCCTGGTTCCCGGCGAGCGCACGGAGAACTACGGCGAGGCGCACCAGCACGGCACGGTGAGCCATCCCTGGTATCACAGCAACATCCTGGGTATGGATCGCCGCCTGACGGTTTACACGCCGTACGGCTACGAGAACAATCCCAAGAAGAAATATCCGGTGCTCTACCTGCTGCACGGTGCCGGTGGCGACGAGGAAGCCTGGATCTCGATGGGCCGCACCGCCCAGATCCTCGACAACCTGATCGAGAAGGGTCTCGCCGAGCCGATGATCGTGGTGATGCCGAACGGCAACGCCAACCAGGCTGCCGCCCGTACCCTCAACATCCCGGAGAAGCCTATGGCCAACCGTTGGGACCGCGAGGCCTTCGAGAAGATGAGCGAAGCCGAGCGTGACCTCATTATGAACGGCTACGTGCGTAGCCTCTGCACGGAAATCGTCCCGTTCATCGAGAAGAATTTCCGCGCCATTCCGAAACCGGCTTCGCGTGCCATCGCCGGCCTGTCGATGGGTGGTGGCCACACCATCTCCGCTTCGATCCTCTATCCGGAACTCTTCGACTACATCTGCCCGCTCTCCGCTGCCGGCAGCGCCACGCCCGAGCAGATCGCAGCCCTCAAGAAGGCTGGCGTCAAGCTCTACTTCCTGGCCTGCGGCAACACGGACTTCCTGTTCAAAGGGGCCGAGGAAATGCACGCCAAGCTCACCGAGCAGGGCCTCGACCACGAGTACTTCGTCTCCGACGGCGGCCACGTGTGGTCCAACTGGCGTCTGTATCTCAACACCTTCGCACAGAAGCTGTTCAAATAATGGACGCTTCGCTCTGGTAATTCGTTCTCCTCGCGAAAAAAGCTGCGTCGAACGCATTACCACCCGCTCAGCGCAAATAAGGGGTGGCCGCAATGGTCACCCCTTTTTCGTCATGCCGGACCTGATCCGGCATCTTTTTATACTACAGATCGTAGGTCAATCCCACGGTCAGGCATTTGTTGTTGGCCTTGAGGGGCGTACTGCTGTACGGAATCGTGCGGCCGAAGCCGTTTTCGAAGCCGGCGTTCAGGTGGAACTTGTAGATACCCACGGTGAGGGCTGCGCCCCATACCATGCCGTAATCGCCCGCTCCGATGTTGCCGGTGATACCCAGCTTGCGGCACAGGTTCCAGGCCAGGCTGCCTCGGAATTCCTTGTAGAACATGCCGCTCCAGTGGACGATGTTGCCGGTGGCACCGATGGAGAGCGCATCGTAGAAAGGCATCGCGTACTTGACCGCGGCGTTGAAATAGAAAGGAACGGCCTCCAGACGGACAAGCGGCTTATTCAGGCCGTATATCTTGAGAGAGTTCAGGAATTCAGAACCCAGGGGCTTGAACATGTCAGCAACGCTGCCGCCCTTAATCTCGTCCATGGTGAGGGTCAAACCGTCGAATTCGGTCACACCCGAGGACTGTCCGGCGTTCCCGTAATACCACAGGATAGCGCCGATGTTCAAAGCCGACAGGGACAACGAAAGTCCTTCGGCAGGGTTCAGAGCAATGCCGAAATCAAAGGCAAGGCCGCCGCCGGTGTGCAGGTGCCATTTATCTTTAGAACTGATATTCAGGAAATTGAAATTCCCCACTTCGTTGGGCTGAATCTTGCCCATCCGGCTGGTCAGGTCCAGATGAGCGCCAAGGTTCGCTACGAAGCGGTCCTCCGAGAAAGACAACTGGAAGCGGTTGATGTCGTAATGGAGCGATTCAATACCGATGAGCAGTTTGGCCCGCGCACCCAGCGATACGATGTCGGACAACTGATAGGAGAAGCCGTAGGCCAGTTCGGCATAGAGCTGTCCGCTCAGCCGGAAACCGCTCAGGTCATAGTTGGTCTCGCCCGTTCCCATTTTGGCGATCTCGAAGATTTCTTTCGGCACGGATACGTCGTACAAAGCCTTGACACCGGCCTCGACGGTATGATAGGCTTTCCCCTTTCTCCATCCGAAAGAGAAAATGCTCAGGTCGTAGGCGCCATTGAGATAGTTGATATCCTTCAGGTTGCCCAGGAATTGCTGTGCCGGAATGCTTTTGTGCAGTCCCGTCACCACTTTCCCATCCTCGGTCGGATACAGGAAACTGGCAGCGCCGATATTGTTGCGGCTCTGGCTGCTGTATTGCACGCCACCGATAAATCCGCTTTCATTGGAAAGGGCCGGATTATAACGGAAGCCAAGCGTATATCCATCCAGGAAATACCCTTCCTGGAACGTCTGGGCGCTCGCAGGCACAAAGGCGAAGAGGAGCGCGACGATAGCTGAAAGCATGTATTTTTTCATGGCGTTTCCGTTTATTTGATAGGGATGGTGATGCCGCCGCTGACTTTGGCGGAAGAAGACTTGACGAACAGACCTTGCTTCCCGGAGAGGACAACCCCCTCACAGCCCGGCTGTGCCTTGACAACCAGGTCGATCAGGATTCCGTGGAGGTCGGGGATGGTTCCGGTTTTGGCCGCGATGTGCAGCTTCAGGTTCGTGACGCCCGGGGCTGCGGGAGAACCGCCGGCAATCGTGATGTCGGGCGTGATGGTGATATTGTCATCCACCTCCTCCTTTTCAATGTCTTTGTATACCTTGATGCTGTTGATGGTTACAGCCAGTGGCAGCGTGTTCTCCAATTCGATGGTCGCATCGGCTTCGGACAGCTGGTATTTTCCGATGGCGATCGTATCCTTGAGTTTGTGCTTGTACGGGAAGCTGAAGGTTTCGCCGACACCGATCTTGCAGGTATGTTTGCTGGAGAAAGCAAACACATCTCCCAGGGTGTCATCGTTGATCTTATCCACCGGGTGGTCAGGCATATCCATCTCCAGCGACTTCAACGAAATCTCACTGACCAGGTCCCGGACATTCTCCGGAAGCGTGAAGCCGTGAATGGAATAGGCTTCCGTCGTCCGGCTGGCCAGATTAAGTTCGAGCGGCGAGGAGGTGCTGTAACTGACTTCGTAACTGGCATTCTTGCAGTTCAATTCGAAAGTGGCCCGGAAAGGAACCTGGACCCGCAGCGGGTTGGTTGCCATAATCGTCACATTCTGTTCCAGCGCTTTCAGCCCCAGAAAACTCAGCATGGAGGCAACGCCGCTGACATTGGCGGTCTGATCCCCGCCTTTGAATGTGAATGGCTTGCTCACGTCCGCAGCCTCTCTCTCCATCCGATTGACGTTGATGGAAAAGATATCATTCGGGGTTTCCAACTGGAAGGAGCCGTCGTCCTTCACGGTCATGAAGGCAGACAGCATTTTTCCAATCGAGGACTGCAACAGGAGAGATTCGACCGTAATCGGCCCGATACTGCCGATAGGCACGCTGATCTCATCTGCAAACAAGGTAATGTCCTTGTCGAATCCCTCGGAAATGTCGTATCGCATATCCGAACAGGCCGTAAAAACGCCCGCCGAGAAAAGACATGCGACTCCAAGGATGATTAAACGTTTCATTATCACAATTCGATTATGTAAAAGAGTATTCCGATATATTTTTGCAAGTTACAAAAAAAGGGGGTATCCGCAAGGATTACCCCCTAATTTCGTATTGAAATACCTGAGCGAAGGCTTACTTGAAGATCAGCGGAACAAACTCGCTGAGGTAGATGCGCCAGTTGCGCCAGATGTGGCCGCCGTCGGTCTCCATGAAGGTGTACGGGTATTTGTTCTCGTCGAGCTTCTTCATGAAGTCGCGGTTGGCCTGGATCAGGAAGTCGGTGCTGCCGCAACCAATCCACAGGAGCTTCGGCTTCTTGGAGAAGTACGTAGCCAGCTTCTGGTCGAAATCCTGATAGATCGGGCTGATGGAAGTGTCGCTCACGCCGATGGCGGCGGAGAACATGCCCGACCAGCCGAAGAGGTCAGGATAGTTGATCGTGTTGTACAGCGTGTGGAAACCACCCATCGAGAGGCCGCAAATGGCACGTGAATCCTTCTTCGCGATGGTGCGGTAACGGCTGTCGATGAACTTCACAATCTCCGGGAACGAGGTCTCGAAGGTGCCTTCCATCGTCTGGGGCAGCTGCATCGTCGGGCGGGTGTAGTCCGTGGAGTTCTCCAGCGGAGCCGCTTCCTGCGAGATGTTGCCGTTGGTGAAGACCACGATCATCGGCTTGGCCTGGCCGCGGGCGATCAGGTTGTCGAGGATCTGCGTGGCACGGCCCTGCGTCACCCATGCGTCTTCGTCACCGCCGATGCCGTGGAGGACATAGAGCACCGGGTATTTGGTCTTCGTGTTCTCTTCGTAGCCGGCCGGGGTGTAGACGGTCAGACGGCGGTCGAAACCGGCGGTCTTCGACGGATACCACACCTTCGACACGGTGCCGTGTGGCACATGGTGGATGGCGTACAGGTCGCTGCGCTCGCCGGCTTTCGGCACGAGCAGCACGCTGGTCAGCGAAGCGATATCACGGTTGACGAACACGTTGTTGTTGTCGATCACGGAGTTGCCGTCGACGGTGAAGGTGTAGGTGTACATTTCAGGCGCCACGACGAAAGGCGTGGTGTATTCCCACACGCCGCCCGGGCCTTCCTTCAGGTCGGCCACACCGGGAGCGTCGTAGGTCATCTTGTTGCCGTTCATCTCGAACTCCAGCTTCTGCGTAGGCAGGAAGTCACCGGTGACCTGGACCTTCACGGCCTTGGGAGCACGGTAACGGAACGTAACGGTTCCATCCGGATTGATAACGGGAGATTCCACGTTGGGACCTCCCCAGAGGGCCTGCTGTGCGAAGGCCGAAACAGTCAGCATAAGGGCTGCAAATAAAGCGGTAACTATTTTCATGGTTTAATTATTTAAAACTCTCACCTGCCTTCTTCAAGGCTTTCGGAAGGCATTCCTGCCAGAAATTCCAGTAATGGATGCCCGGGCGGGCGATCCACTCGACCGTCAGGCCCTTCGACGACATATAGTCGGCCAGGTCCTTGGCGGCGCCGTTGTCCACCGTGCTGTCCTGCTCCCCCACCTCGATGGTGAAGGGCGGGAAGACCTTCTTGTCGGACTGGGCGTCCACGAAGGTCTTGAACCAGTCCGCGGTCGCGGGGCTCATCGCATAGCCGTAGGTGAATCGGGCAGGATACTTCAGCGAATGGTACAACGTGCCGTAACCGCCCATCGACAGGCCGGCCACCGCCCGCTTGCCGTTGCACTTGTAAAGCTGCTCCACCTGCGGGATCAATTCCTCGTGGAAATAGGTCTCGAAGTCGCCGGAGTAGAAAGAGGTCAGCCCATCGGGCATCACGACGATCATTGGTGTGCCGCCGGCAGCGGCATAGTCGCGGTATATGCTTACCATGTTGCCCTTTTCCACCCAGGCGTTCTGATCGTCACCGTAACCGTGAAGCAGGTACAGGAACGGAAGTGCATGCTGCGGTGCTGCGCCTTCCGGCAGCCAGACCGTGTACTTCATGTCCCGTTTCATCGCCGTGCTCTGTATCGTCTGGTTCTTGAGCAGCAGCGCCGTGTTTTCCGGCTCTGGATCCGGTTCCGGCTTGTTGCAGGCACTGAGTGAGAAGACACTCAGTGCCATGGCAAGCCAGAGGAAGATGGACAGACTGCGTCGCATTATCCGACCACGTAAACGAATGTGAAGCTATAACCCGTGGATCCGGTGATGGTATAGCCGCCATCCGCAGCCGGCGTGACCGTTACCGTTTCGCCGGCATTGATATCCACGCGGACACCATCTTTCATATAGTAGGAACCGCCGGAAATGCCCCAGTCGGGGAAGTTGTAGCCATTGCAGACAAGGCCGGCTTCGGAGGCGTATTCCTTGCACTCATACGTACCGGTCAGGTCGCTGACGCCTTCATTGAGCAGCAACTCGAACACCGCGACAAGGCCATCGTGATCATACAGGCTGACGGTATGTTTCATTACGGTACTGCCTTCTGCGACGGGAGCGACTGTCTCATCACCACCATACACCGGCTCATCGCCGCCACCACCAGTGCCGAAGACGAAGTCGAAGCCGTCACCCATGACTTCCCAGAGGTCGTCGTCGAGCTGGAACACGCTGATCCACTCGCCCGGGGCGATCAGTACGAGTTCATCGCCCTTCATATAACGGGAACCGCCGACATAGTCCATGCCCCAGGGCCGCAAGTCATAACCGTTTCCACAAGTAAAAGCTTCATGTGCATATTCCTTGCAGAGATAGTCGCCTTCATAATTGGTTTCACCTTCCTTGAGGACCAGATCGAACCAGGCGACTTCTTCGCCCGCACTGTTCTTCAGCGTCAGGCTGTGCATCTTCACACCGGCGACCGGAGCATAGGTCTCGTCGACAGGATCAGTCACCACATCCGCATACGAATAATCTGCAGCAGGTTTTTCGGCCGGAGTCAGGGCCGGAATCTCACCCGTGAAGACAGCCCAGTGCGGATAGGTGCTTTCCTCACCCCAGGTGATGACATACTTGTTTCCCTTGAGCTCGACATTGATGGTGCCGGAAGTGATCTTTTCAGCCGAAGTGGCGCCGTTGTTCACGGTCCACCAGCAGGTGCCCCAGTTCGTAAAGTAGATACCGATGCCCCAGAGGTCACCGGGATCCCAGCCAATGCCGAATTCCCCTTCGTTGATGACGCCACCCTCGGCGCTTGCCTTATAGGTTCCTTCATGGAGATAGCCATCCTTGCTGTAGAAGTCAATGGCGAGGAAATTGCCGTCACCAGAATAAATGGTGGAGTAGGTCGCCGGATCGTAGGTAGCGTCGACACCGGCAGAACCCAGCGAGACGGTCACGGAGTTGGTGCCGCTGGCGACATTGCTCTGGGCGGAGAAGACCTTGGTCAACGGAACCGGTTCCGGATCGGGTTCGAATGCGATGGTGCCGGTCCATTTCACCTTGAAAGGCGTACCGTCTTCCGTGAAGAGCATTCCGTCAAAAGTATAGCTGTCAGACTGGGTATAGACGTTCGGATCACCCGATTTGGATACAATCACGGAACCTGATACGATCTGGCGTCCGTCGATGGTAGTCTTGCCCAGGATATAGTTGCCGTTCTTTGCCGAGGCAGCGGATGCCGCCGTATAGGTATTGACAGGAAGGTAGTATTTATTGCCCACCAGGGCAAACTCCACAAGCTTGTCGCCCGTAAAGGCGAGCGAGAAAGTGCGCGTGAGTTCTCCTTTCTCAATATCGCAGTTGCTCAAGTTCACGGAGACTTCCGTCGCTTTCGGAAAGATGCCGGTCAGCGGGTCGATGGCTGATTCCTGGCAGGCGCTGGCCATGAAGACCATTAGGACTGCCCAGAAAGTCTGAATGAGATATCTTTTCATATTGATTTCGTTAATTAGTTAAGATTATTCCCAACCCGTATTCTGCTTGATGACGGTGTTCAGTCGCATCTCGTTCGCCGGATAAGGCAGACGTTCATGCTTGCCCTGCTTGAAGCCGTAGGTTGAATTCTCGCAACTCTTATAGACTACCTCGCCGTTGGAGGACAGCACAGGATAGGTAGCCCCGTTGTCCTTCATCGCTTCGTATGCTTCACCCCAGCGCAGCAGGTCCTGGAAACGGGTGCCCTCGGTGCAGAGTTCCAGCCGTTTCTCGGTCTTGATCAGTTCCAGGGAAACGGGCTTGCTCTCCAAACCGGCACGGGCGCGGATCTGGTCCAGATACTCCTGGGCCTTGCCGTTGTTCCCAGCCCGGAAGTGAGCCTCGGCGCCGCAGAGGAGCACCTCCGCATAACGCATCCAGATGAAGTCGCTCGTAAAGGCGAACCCCATGCTGCCGGGCTCCACATCGTCCTGCATCGGCATCTGTTTATAGAAGAAGTAGCCGTCGGATATCATGACGTCGCCGGCGTTCTCACCTGCACCCCAAAGCTCCTGGATCTGCTTGTATGTCTTCAGCGTCTGGTTCAGGCGATAGCCGTCCACACCCTCGTCCGCCACAAAAGCGTCATAGAGGCTCTTGCGGGGGACGCGGAAGCCCCAGCTGTAGGTGGCCAGCGGGCAGGTACCGTAATACATGCGGTCAGAACGCCAGCCGATCATCAGGTCGTACATCGACACGTTGTTGTAAACGTTATTGTCGTCGTGCATGCCGTTGCTCTCGTAGATCAGTTCGCAGTTGTGCTTGTCTTTGCGCATCATGGCATACTCACCTGTATAAAGGGCATACAGGCCGCTGGAGACCACCGCATCGAACTGCGCGGCGCTCTTCGCATAGTAGCTGTTGTCGTTCAGAGCGGTAGCCATCCAGAGATAGGCCTTGCCCAGGAGGGCCTGCGCAAACTGGTGGGTAACCTTCCAGCACTCGGTGTCGTTCAAGTTGCTCTTCCGGGCCAGCTTGCCGGAAGCGATCGCCTCGGTCAGGTCTTTCTCGACCAACGCCCAGAGATCTTCCGTGGAGCCATTATCCACGTTGTACTCGGAGGGAGTGAGCTCGTGGTCCACGATCGGCGGATTGCCCCACATCGTGATCAGTTCAAAATAGCTGTAGGCGCGGAAAACCTTGGCCTCGGCACGGATCTGCCTGGCCATCTCGCTGTAGTCTTCATCCACATGGCCCAGGATCACGTTGGCGCGATAGATGATACTGTAGAGGGCTTCAAACATGCCCTGGATGTAACTCTCCTCTGCGTCAAACGTAAACTCGTTCATCTTTTCCAGGTCGATATTGTCGTTACGTGCGGAACCGCCGCAATAGACATCGTCCGTGAACATTTCCTTGGCCAGCTTGAAGTAGTAGGCATTGGCCTTCAGGGTGGAGTACATGGGGATGGCGGCAGCCTGGATCTCTTCATCCGTCTGGTAATAGGTCTCGAAGTTCAGGACACCCTTCTGCGGAATGTCGAGAAGATGAGAGCAGGAAGCCAGCATGCAGACAGCAGCAATAGCCATCAAAAGGATATTTCTTGTTTTCATAGGGCTGTCAGATTAGAAAGTGATGTTTACACCGACGACCAGTTTCTTGGAGGTAGGGTAACTGCCCTTGTCCACGCCCAGGCCGGTACCGGCGCCCGTGACTTCCGGATCGAAGCCGGGATAATTGGTGAAGGTAAAGTAGTCGTCCATGGAGCCGTAGATGCGCAGATGGTCGACCTTGAATTTGCGGGTGAAGTTGGCAGGGAAAGTATAGCCAAGCTGAATCTGCTTGATCTTCACATAATTGCCACTAAATACCACACCGTCAGAAGTGAGGAACTGCGTCCAGTTGGAAGCGTTGGCCGCCGGCATCGTGGCATTGGTGTGCGTGGGTGTCCAGCGATCTTCGGTGAAACAGCTGAGACGGTTACGGGCATAGTCCACCACATTGAGTGCATTGAAGATCTTGCTGCCGAAAGCACCGGTGGCGAAGAAGACCAGGTCGATGCCCTTCCAGGCCATGTTGAGGGTCAGGCCGGCATTGACTTTCGGGATGCCGCTGCCGAGGTCGGTCTTGTCGGAATCAAGTGGGTTGGCCGTCTTCTCGCTGGTGGGGACGCCGTTGCGTCCGGTCAGTTTGTAGAAGAGGGCGTCGCCCGTAGCCGGATCGATGCCGGCGAACTTGTAGCCATAGAAGTGCCATGCCGGGAAACCCTTCTCGAAACGGGTGATCGTACCGTAGTTACGTACAGTAGCACCTTCGAGGCCGGAAGTGTAGGACTCATGGATGTAGGTCACTTCGTTGTGCAGCGTGGAGAGGTTGGCTGCAATCGAGTAGGTGAAGTCCTTGCCCACCTGGTCACGCCAGCGGAGCTCAAACTCCCAACCGCGGTTGATCACGTTGCCCGCGTTGACCGGGGAAGCGGCGATACCCACCACGGTGGAGGGCGTGATATTGCTGATGATCAAGTCTTTGGTGGCTTTGTTGAACCAGTCGACGCTGAAAGTAAGGCGATCGCGCAGGAAGCGGAGGTCGAGACCGAAGTTCAGCTGCTCGGAGGTCTCCCACTTCAGCTCGTCGTTGCCGGCGTATGAGGGAGCATAGCCCGTGATATACTGGCCCGGGACAAGGGCGCTGATGGGATAGTAACCGGTAGAGCCGATGGTGGAGGCGTACATGTAGCCGCCCAGGCCGGCCGTGTTACCGTTCTGGCCCCAGCTGGCACGGAACTTCGCGTAGTTGACCGCGTGCTTGATGGGAAGGAAAAACGCTTCTTCGGAAATCGTCCAACCGCCAGATACGGCCGGGAAGTAACCCCAGCGCTTGTTGAGCGGCAGGATGGAAAGGTCGGCGGCATCAGCGCGGAGGGATGCCTGCAGGTTATAGCGGCCGAGGTAGCTCCAGGAGACGCGTCCGAAGTAAGAGAGCGTACGCGAATACGCAGCCTGACCGCCGCTGGCCTGCTTGGTCATGTTGGGCGTGGCGTATGCGAGATAGTAGAAGAGCGGATTGTCCTGCAGCACACCACGGTCGATAGCGCCGGAAGCGGGATCGACGCGGACCCACCCGGAACCCGGGGAGGAGGAACCGCTCACGCTGGTGGAGCGATTCTGGGAATAGGACATACCCACCATGGCGGCCACGTTGTGATTGCCGAACTGGTGCATCCAGTTGGCGAAGTTCTCCCACTGGTAATAGATGGTATTGGAGTTGGCGGCATTCAGGCTGATGTAGTTCTGCGATGCATTGCCGTTCACGTAATAGTCATGGCCATAGCCGTACGTGTCGGAAGCCGAGAAGCGATAGCCGACGCGGGAGGTGATGGTCAGGTCCTTGTAAGGGCGGAAGTTGAGCGCGGTGGAACCATTGATATTGAAGCCTTTGTACTCCGTATGGGTGCGGTCGCGCATCACGCGCGGGTTCACGTTCTCCGACTGGTTGAAGTAGGAGATGCCGTAGACGTTTCCGTTCTCGTCGGTGAGGTACGGGAGGTTATCGACATTGGCTGCCGTCACATAGCCGGGAACATTCGTACCGTCGAAGACCGTCGGGGTGAGCGGGTCGAGCGTAAGGGCCGACAGCACCGCGGAACCATAGTCAGAACCCTCGGAAACGGCCTGTGCCTCATAGTACTCCACCTGGTTGTTGGTCTGGATGTCGAGCCATGGCTTGAATTTCCAGCTGCCGTTGACCATGAAAGTGACACGGGAGTAGACGTCGTTGTCACCGACAAACATACCGTTATTTTTAAGATACGTGCCCGAAAGATAGAGATTGCCCCGGTCGTTGCCCGCCGCGAAGGTGAGGTTGTGCCGGTGCATCAGGGAGTTTTCGTACGAATACTTGAGCCAGTCGGTGTTGGTCGTCATGTCCCAGTTGCGGTAGAACGTTTCCATGTCGAATTTGCCGGCCTCAAGGTAGTACTGGACAAACTGCTCGGAGTTCATCATGTGCGGGATCTTGGCGAGGGACTGGCTGGAAAGCTGGTAGCTATAGGTGATCTTGCCTTCGCCCTCACCTTTGCGGGTGGTGATCAGGATCACGCCATTACCGGCACGGGCGCCGTAGATGGCGGCGGAGGCGCCGTCCTTCAAGACCTCCATCGACTCGATGTCGTTCGGGTCGATACCGGAGATGGAAGAGGTGATACGGCCGTCAACCACGTAGAGCGGTCCGTTGGAAGAACTGCTGGTACCGTTGGATGAAACACCACGGATGCGCACTTCCGGATTGGCGCCCGGACGGGCGGAGGAATTGACCAGCTGCACGCCGGAAGTCTTGCCCTGCAGCGCCTGTTCGGGCGTGGTGATGGTACGGTTCGCGATGTCTTCCGACTTTACCTGCGAGATGGAGCCGGTCACGTCGGACTTCTTTTGGACACCGTAACCCACGACGATGGTCTCCTCGAGCATCTCGGTGTCGGGAAGCAGTTTGATGTTGAGGGTCATCGTTTTCTCGGCCACGACGGTCTGCGTCTTGAAGCCGATGTAGGAGAACTCGACGACAGTACCTGCCGGAACGGTAATCGAAAACTTACCGTCCAGGTCGGTGGCCACGCCGTTCGTGGTCCCCTGCTGGATGACGCCGACACCCATGAGCGGCTCGTCGTAATCATCGACGACCGTTCCGGAGAGCGTCACCTGGGACTGTGCGGAGAGCGACCATCCGATCAGGAGGGTCATGCAGGCAACCGCCAGCCTTTGAAAGAGGGATTTTCTCATAAAACTGGTATTTTAGGTTGATTATTGAATTGATGATTCGATATTGAGGATCATTTTCTTCGGATAGGGCTCCCAGGCCGGCATGCCTTCCGATTCCGGGGTGCCGGTCTTGGCGAAATTCGTCCAGAGGCGGCTGACGCGGTGGCCCAATTCGACGGCGTCCTGTGCACCGCCCGTGAAAGTGCGGTGCAGCGTCACGTTGTCGAACACGAAAGGAATCTCGATGCAGTGTGTGCTGCCGAAAGTGCCGTCCAGGACGGGCGATTCCCACGTGAACTGGTAGAAATAGACGGGTGCGCAGCCGGCAGCCGTGCGGTCGGCGGCCTGCTGCAGGGCGAGCGGCTGGAAGATCGGGTCTTCGCGGTCGCGCGTGAATTCATGATAGGTGGTACCGATGATGGTCGGGATGTCCTTCGAAAGAGCCAGCGCCTCGGGCGTGGCGGGCTGGGCGGGGATTATCTCACCGTCCACCACGGGCACCTGCCCGAAGAGGATGGCGTTGAGGATGTTCTCCGGGAACGCCCCATCCTGCTTCGCTTCTTCGCGCACCTCTGCGATAGCCTGGTTATAGGCGGCCAGCAACTGTTCGTAGGGCACTTCGGCGATCTTGTCGATCCGGGAAGGATTGAGATTCAGCGCTTCAACTGTCTTGGCGCCGATACGGCGGGAATACTTGGGTTCCATGAGGCTCGTGATGGAACCGCTCTCCACGATGGCCTTGCCGAAGAGACCCTTCGCGGAAGGCATCGCCATCAGGGTAGAGACTTTTCCGCCGCCGCCAGACTGGCCGAAGATGGTCACGTTGTCGGGATCACCGCCGAAAGCAGCGATATTGTCGCGCACCCACTCGAGCGCCTTGACGATGTCCGTCATGCCCAGGTTGCCGCTGCGGGCATATTTGGCGCCATAGGCCGAAAGGTCGAGGAAGCCCAGCACGTTGAGACGGTGGTTGAGCGTCACCACGACGACACCGTGGTCACGGGCCAGGTTGGCGCCGTCATAGGAGATGAGCTCCTGACCGCTGCCGGCGCGGAAACCGCCGCCGTGAAGCCACACCATCACCGGACGTTTCACGCCGTTTTTCAGGCCGCCGGTCCAGATATTGACCCGCAGGCAATCCTCATCGGGAAATCCGTCGTCCCAATGCATGGCGAACGCCTGGTCGTCGGACCACCAGCCGGCACGTTTGTCCTGCGGGCAGGTGGGACCGTAAGCCCGGCTGTGACGGACTTCCGTCCAGGGATCCGGATCCACGGCCGGCATGAAGCGCTCGGCCTTGGCATAAGGGATGCCCTTGAAAGTGTAGACGCCATCGTCGACATATCCGGCGACAGGGCCGGAGACCGTCTGCACGGTGGCTGCCTTGGCGGATGTTTCCAATGCGGGGCCGGCTGCAGGGGCCGGACGATCTACGGACGACGTGCAGGCCACCGCCACCAGCGCTGCCGACATCAAGATTCCCGTTTTCAGTTTTTTCATGGATCAAAGTTTTTCATTGCAAATTTCATAAAACCCTCCCTTTTTCCTTTTCTTTCCGCTACAACTTCTTTCCTTGATGTATGAATTTGAAAAAAAACTTTGTTTAAAAATCTTTCATTTTGTTAAAAAAACAATCCTATTCTGCTGATAATTACCTATATTTGAAATATGAAACGATTTGCGACCCTCCTGTCCGCCGTTCTCTGCCTGGTCGCCTGCCATGGCGTCCGGCCTGACGGGGAACTCACCCATACAGGAAGCGTCATCATTGCCGACGCGCTTTCAAACCAGAAGGTCAACGGTTTTGCCGAAGATGCCGACGGACATATCTGGATAGCCACATTCCGCGGCCTCAACCAGTACGATGTCCACGAATACCATCAATACTATTGCACCGACGACACGCTCGGCCTGCCGGACAACCAGATCAACGACGTCCATTGCTGTCCTTCGGGTCGATTGTGGGTCGCCACCGTAAACGGCGTCGCATATCGTACGGAAACGGGTGCCTTCCGGCGCGTTCCCATCCGCGGCCAGAACAAGAATATCCGACGGATCATCGAAGCGCCGGACGGAAAGATATTCTTTACGAACACCGAAGCGCTCTACCGCTACGATACGGCAGACGAGTCATTGCTTCCCGTCATCCGCGATTACAACTCTTTCGGATTCCCTTCCGAGGCTTGGGACGGCGACCGGTTGTGGGTCATCTCCAGCGGAGGCAAGGAACTCCATGTCTACGACGTACATGACTTTTCCCTTGTGGAGTCGGTTCCCCTCCCCTTCAATGCTTACCATCTGTGCAATGCCGGCAACGGAGAGTTCTGGCTTTCGGGCGTCGGACATCTGGCCATCTACAATGCCCGCACCCACACGTGGATGGAGTTGCCTGAAGCCATCCGGCGGGAATCCCGCCTGATGAAGGGCGACGTGGACTACATCTACGCTGTCGACGACAAGAACCTGCTGCTGAACGATATCGGGACCGGCATGTACTGCTGGCAGCGGAATACCGGCCGCCTGCTGCACCGGAGCGACCCCGATTTCCCTTACGATGTGCCCGACGCCGAAATCCGCGTCATCTTCCGCGACAGCCACCAGAACCTCTGGTTCGGCACCTCCGACCAGGGTTATGCCACGTCCTATCATTATAAGGATGGTTTCAACAGCAACAAGCACCTGACCTCCCGCTTTGCAGGAAAGACGGTCATGGCCCTTAGCACAGACCGCGAGAACCGGCTATGGATATCCACCAACCGCGACGGCTTGTATGTGTGGCATCCTGCCAGCGGACAGCTCCGGCAGATCGATCTCGCTCATCTGGTGTCCGATGCGCATATCGGCTATCTTCGATGCGACCTTGTCTATTGCGATGCGCAAGGCGACCTTTGGCTGCTGTTCACGGGCAAGTCGCAGGTGGTCCGGTGCCGCTATGAAGGTGGACAACTGCGCCGCATCGACGGCTTTGAATACTACAATCCCGTATCCATCGCCCAGGATGACCTGGGACGCATCTGGATCGGAAACACCAGCCCGGATCTCCTGCGTTACGACAAGAACACCCACGAGCGAATTACCTTCCCGATTACCAGCCAGAAGGACTGGACCATGGTCGCGGACCTGATGCCGCTGGAAGCCGGCCGCATGCTGGCCGTCCCGTACAACCATCCCGTCATCAAGGTCAACACCAATTCCGGCGAAACGGAGCCCATCCCCTTCCCGGACGACCCGTATACGGCTTATATCCATCGTTCCGTGCTGGTCCCTGTCGACCTGTACCGCGACAGCGCCGGCGACACCTGGCTTGGCACCGTGGCCAACGGCCTGATCCGGTACGAGCACCAGAGCGGCCGCGCTTTCTCCGTTCCTGGCACCCCCTGTCTCGACATTTGCGCTGTCCAGGAGGACCGCCAGGGCAACATTTGGGTCTCCACGATGTATGGTTTGGGACGCTACGACCGCACCATCGGGCAGTTCGTCAATTATTTTGCGGCTGACGGCATCGGCGGCAACCAGTTCTCCGACCGCGCCGCCGCACGCTTGGCCGACGGTACGATGGTCTTCGGCGGCACCCACGGCCTGACCGTCTTCAATCCGCTTGACGTGCAGGAACGCCGCACCGTGCCCCTGGTCTTCGAAGACCTGAAAGTCCACAACCAACTCGTTGAGCCTGGAGAAGGACAGCCCATCGACCGGATCCTCTCCCAGAAGCCCACCATCACGCTCCGTGGCGAACAGGATGCTTTCAGCATCTCCTTCGCCGCCCTCGACTACAGCGACCACGAGCGCTCGCACTACTATTACATGATGGAGGGATTCGACCCGTCCTGGGTCGATGCGGGCAACAATCACGAAGCTTACTACGCCAATCTCCCTGGCGGTCACTATAACTTCAAGGTACGCATCACCAACAACAACCGCAGTATCGTCGAGACGGAAGAAGCCCTCCAAGTGCACATCATCCCGCTGTGGTTCCGCAGCTGGTGGGGCCGTATCCTGTTGTGGCTGATCACTCTGGGTGTATTGTTCTGTTTCTGGCGCCTTTTCCGCCGCATCCGACGGGAACGCAACAGGGCAGCCCAGCACATCCGGGAAGTCCGGCGCGCCAAAGAGCAGGCGCAGCAGGAAAAAGAGCAGGAGCAGCGCCTCAACAAGATTCAGATGAACTATTTTTCCAATGTGGCCCATGAGTTCCGCACGCCGCTCACCATGATTGCGGGACCCGTGTCCGAGCTGGCCTCCTCACCCGAAGTCAAAGGACACGACAGAAAGTTGGTAAACGTCATCCAGCGAAACGCCACGTGGATGCTCTCGCTGGTCAACCAGTTGCTCGATTTCAATCGTATCGGCAACAGCAAACTGCAACTCAAAGTGGCCAAGACTGACATCGTCGCGCCACTCAAGAACACAGTGGAGCTTTTCCGCTTCAACGCCGATTCGAAGCGCATCGAACTCAACGCCCAAGGCCTGGAAGATGGTTTCGTGATGTGGGCCGATGTGGACAAAGTGCAGAAAATCACCATGAACCTGCTGTCCAATGCACTGAAATACACGCCTGCTGGCGGCAAAGTTTCCCTATCGTTCGACGTACTGCCGCGCGGTGATGTGGCGGCACTTTTCCCGTTGGGCGAACAGGATACGGACGGACAATATGCCTGCATCGCTGTCGCCGACACAGGCCCCGGAATCCCGGCGGACGAGATGGAGAAGATCTTCGAGCGCTTCTACCGCGCCGACCAGTCAGGCAAGACGCAGGGATCGGGCATCGGACTGTACTACGCCCGCGCGCTGACTGGCCTGCATCACGGCTATCTGCGCGCCTGGAACCGCGAGGAAGGCGGAGCCATCTTCCGATTCGTATTGCCTGTCAGTGCGGCTTCCTACACGGAAGACGAGCGTACGGAACGACAGCCGGAGATTCTCCAGCCTGTGATGCCGCCCGCTGAAAAGGAAACACCGAAAGAAAATCAGCAGGGCCATCGCCTCGTAGCCGTCGTGGACGACGACATCGACGTGGCGAACTACGTAAAAATGCTGCTGGAGCCGTCATACCGGGTGAATGTCTATTTCGACGCGGCCTCTGCCCTCGCCGGCATGGCGGACGAGGCACCCGACCTGCTCATCAGCGACGTGGTCATGCCGGGCATGAGTGGCTATGAGCTCTGCGAGGCCGTGAAGGGAGACTTGCAACTGAGCCACATCCCGATCATCCTGGTGACAGCCAAGGTAGCGGTCGAGAGCCAGGTGCAGGGACTTGACAAAGGCGCTGACGCCTACGTCACCAAACCGTTCCAGCCCGCCTACCTGCTGGCGCTGGTCAAATCCTTGCTGGAGAACCGCGACAAGGTGCGCCGGCAGTTGAGCACGGTGACGACAGCCGAGGCTATCGAGCCGGAGGCGCTCTCCCCGCGCGACGCCGCCTTCATGAAAGACCTGTTCCGCCTCATGGAAAAGGAACTCGACAACACGGAACTCGACGTCACGCGCATCTCGGAGATGATGAAGATCTCCCGTACGAAGTTCTACTACAAGGTAAAGGGCCTTACGGGCGAGAATCCGTCGGTCTTCTTCAAGCGCTACAAGCTGAACCGTGCCGCCGACCTCCTGAAAGAGGGCAAGTACAACATGTCGGAAATCGCCTACATGACCGGCTTCAACACCCTCTCCCACTTCTCGACCTCCTTCAAGAAGCAGTTCGGCGTTCCCCCGTCCGAATACGTCGGCTAGAACAGCCTCTCCGACCCCGTCAAGGTGCTTCCTGCGCAGTGGTGACAGCGTTGCTCCTCAAGGCTCGCGGCAGGCGCAACCTGCGCGTCCGTCCCTTGACGGCGAACTTCTCCCTTTTAGCTGTCGCTACGCTCCGCTAACGGTCGAAGAACCTGCGCCGTCACGAGACGGGACTCCCGCTTGGCCGCGTATTTCCTGCCGCTCGCAAATCGTCGCCCCGCTGTCACC
>Ga0265298_10000241_pt1 | contig 83497 bp, 52 predicted proteins | sample AusTroGonzalo_MG_3_FD_193486 | JGI IMG/M metagenome (GOLD analysis project Ga0265298, IMG submission 193486) | Bovine rumen microbial communities from tropical cattle in Woodstock, Queensland, Australia - Gonzalo_01 | ecosystem: Host-associated > Mammals > Digestive system > Stomach > Rumen ...
GAGACGACAGCATCGCGCCGCATCCGCGCCGCAGACGCCCGCCACGCGCACCACGGCGACCAGCGCTCTCCGCCGGTGCCGGCGCGAGGCGACCGCTCCGACAACCGAGGGCCCGCCGTGAAGCGCGTCCGATTTCCGGAGAGAAGCGAAAGGGCCGGGCGAAAACGCGCGGACGGCGAAGCGGCCGGGGGTGACGGCAATCTCGTGATTGCCGAACCCCCGCGACGCAAGCCGCAACGCGCGTTTTCGCACGAGCCCTTGAGCGCCGGAAATCGGACGCACATGCACTGTACACGGGCTCAAAGCTTAGAGCTTAGAGCTTAGAGCTTGAAGCTTGAAGCTTAGAGCTTAGAGCTTAGAGCTTGAAGCTTGAAGCTTGAAGCTTAGAGCTTAGAGCTTGAAGCTTGAAGCTTAGAGCTTAGAGCTTAGAGCTTGAAGCTTGAAGCTTGAAGCTTAGAGCTTAGAGCTTGAAGCTTGAAGCTTAGAGCTTAGAGCTTGAAGCTTAGAGCTTAGAGCTTGAAGCTTGAAGCTTAGAGCTTAGAGCTTAGAGCTTCTGGTTTCTGGGAAATCACAAATTGGAAATTGTTTGGGGTGCCTCCAGCCGCTGCCGCCCTTGCAAGTCGGGGCGGGGTTTGGTAAGATGTTCCACATGAGACTTGCAGTAATATCGTTCTTCCTGGCGGCGGGAGTGTGCGGTGCGGAATCACCGTGCCCGCCTTCGTTCATCGGCACCGCAGGACTGGGCCACATAACGCCCGCCGCGGCTTCTCCATTCGGCATGGTGCAGGCCGGGCCCGACACCTCCGCCAAGCCGGACCGCTTCATCCCCAACTGGCCCCACACCGGCGGCTACCAGCATGGCGACGGATGGCTGTGGCGCTTCTCGCAGACGCACATCTCCGGCACCGGCGTCCCGGCTTTGGGCGATTTCGGCATTCTGCCTTTCGTCGACGGCTTCGACGGCGCCGCACGTCCGGCGCGCATGCTCAAGGACACCGAACGCGCCGAACCAGGATTCTACGCCGTGTCCGTCGACGAGGACGGCGTGCGCATCGACTGTTCCGTGGCCGCGCTCGCGCACTCCGCCGTCTACCGGTTTGTCTTCCCCAAGGGCAGGAAGGCGCGGCTCGTCCTCGATCTCGACTGGGGAATGGGCAATCCCGGGAAGGGGGACTGTTGGGGAAAGTACGTGATGTCGTCCCAATGCGAATTCCCCGTCCCGAACACGGTGCGCGGCGGTCGGCGTGTCTGGATATGGAACGGCTACCAGTTGCACTTCGCGGCGGAGTTCTCCGCGCCCATCGCGGGCAAGAAGCTTCTCCGCGACGACGACGGCGTACGCGGCAAGATATACGAGCTCGACTTCGGCGAAGTCCCGGACGGCGTTCTTGAAGTGCGCATGGCACTCTCTCCCACAAGCCCTGCGGCGGCGCAGGCAAACCTTGCGGCCGAGCTTAAGGGCCTCTCGCAGAAGGACGCCGCCGCGAAGGCGTCCGCCGCCTGGAACGCGTTTCTTGGAAGGATCGAGCTCGACGCGCGCACGCCCGCCGACACCGCCGCCTCTTTCCGCGCCGCGTTCATGCGAACGATGTACCAGCCGAACGACTGGTCGGACGTCGGCGACGAGCCGTTCTTCTCCACGCTTTCGCTCTGGGACACGTTCCGCGCCGCCCATCCCCTCTACACGATCTTCGCGCCGGAGAAGGTCGACGCCTTTGTCTCGTCCATGCTCCGCCAGTGCGACGAGCAAGGCTATCTCCCCATCTGGGCCGTGGGCCGCAGCGACAACCACTGCATGATAGGACATCATGCAGTGCCGGTGATTGCCGATGCCTGGCTCAAGGGCTTTCGCGGCTTCGACGGCGAACGCGCGTGGCGCGCCGTACGGCAGTCGCTCACCGTCGACCACCACCCCGTGGGCGATGGAACGTGGGGACTTCTAAAGGAGGACTGGGACCTCCTGGACAAATACGGCTACTATCCATTCGACAAGATGCGCGGCGAATACCGCGGACGCGGCCTCGTCCGCGGCGAGTCCGCCGCCCGCACCCTTGAATGCGCATACGACGACGCCTGCGCCGCTCGTCTCGCCGCCGCCCTCGGCAAGAAGGAGGACGCCACGTTTTTCGCCAGACGCTCCGAGAACTGGCGCAACGTGTTCGATCCGTCGGTCGGCTTCATGCGCGGCAAGGACTCCAAAGGGAACTGGCGCTCTCCGTTCGATCCGTATGCTCTGGGCGGCGGACCATGGACGGACAACGACTTCTGCGAAGGCAACTCCTGGCAATATACTTGGCACGTCATGCACGCCCCGGACGGTCTGATCGCGGCCTTCGGCGGCTCAACGCCTTTCACCAAGAAGCTGCTCGGCCTCTTCGAGCAGCCTCCTCGCGACTACAAGGAGCGCCCGACGGCGGACGTGACCGGTCTCATCGGACAATACGCCCACGGCAACGAGCCAAGCCACCACACGATCTACTTTTTCACGCTCGCCGGCCGCCCCGACCTCGCGGCGAAGTATGTGAGGAAGGTGTTCGACACGCAGTATTTCGCGCGTCCGGACGGACTCTGCGGCAACGACGACTGCGGACAGATGGCCGCGTGGTATGTCTTCTCGGCCCTCGGCTTCTATCCGTTCGACCCGTGCGGCGGCGAATATGTTCTGGGCGCTCCGCAGGTGCCGTCGGCCACGCTACGCCTGCCGAACGGCAAAACGTTCCGCATCGTGGCAGAGAACTTCTCGCCGGAGAACATCTATCCAGTATCCGTCTCGCTCAACGGCCGCCCCGTGGCCGACTGGAAACTGCGCCATTCGGAGATTCTCGCGGGTGGTGAACTCGTCTTCCGCATGGCGCCACTGCCGCCTGCTCCCCCGGCCACGCCCGCCGCCGGGAAGATACGCCTCATGAGCTTCAACATCCGCATCGGCTGCGGGCACGACGATCCGTTCAAGCTCCCCAAGGGCTCTCTGGGTCATCTCCCGCAGTGCGCCGCCGTGATTCGCGCGCTTCAGCCCGATGTGGTCGGGCTCCAGGAGGTTGACAACGGCAACTCTCGGACGTGGAAGAGCGACCAGACCGCCGAGCTTGCGAAGCTCTGCGGCATGGAGGGCGCATGGGTCGAGAAGGTGCCCGGCTACGGAATATCGGTCCTGTTCCGCAAAAAGCCGCTGAAGGTCTCAAAGACTCTCATGCCCGGCAAAGTGCACACGCGTGTGCTGCTCGTCGCGGAGTTCGAAGACTACATCGTGGCCAACACCCACTTCCCCCTGTCCGCCGAGACGTGCGCGAACGCAGCGCGCATCGTGCGCGAGACGCTCAAGGGCGCCGAGAAACCGGTGTTCCTCATGGGAGACTTCAATTCGCGGCCCGAGTCCGAGGCGATCAAGTTGCTCAAGGAGGACTTCGCGGTGATCTCGGGCGAGACCGACCCCACCTGGCCCGCCAAGAAGCCAGACCGCGTGATTGACTTCATAATGCTGGATAAGGCGCATGCCGACTCGTTCACCGTCCTCTCGCGCGGCGTTGAGGCATTCCCCGACGCCACTGACCACTGCGCGCTCTGGACGGACGTCGCGCCCGTGCCCGCGCCCGACACTCTCGTCCTTCCCGGCGGGCGCCGAATCTCCAAGACCGTCCTCACCGGCCACCGCGGCGACAGCCGCTCGCTCCCAGAGAACACGATCCTGGCCATTCGCCATGCGCTTGACAACGGTTTCAGCTTCGAGTGCGACTTCTACATGTCGAACGACGGCGAGGTGTTCTGCTCGCACGACATGTGGCTCAAGCGCTGCTTCGGCCTCTCCAAGTTCGCGACGAACGTGTGCTGGAAGGGCGAGCTCGAGAACGTGGACGTTGGTGCGCTCAAGGACGTGAAGTTCGCCGGCAGGCCAGACTGCCGCGTGCCGCGCATCGACGACGTCCTCGCCCTCATACCTGAGGGACGCGTCGTGACGCTCGAAGTGAAGGACCCCCGCCCTGAGATCGTCAGGCTCATCCGCGCCGCGTGGAACCGCCATCCCAACATGAAGGAGGAGAACGTGATATTCCTTGCGCACAAGGCCACGCGCGCCGCTCTTGTGAAGGAGTTCCCTCGCGCGACGTTCCAGCACTGCGTGAACTGCTACTCCGACGGATGGAAGAAGGGCTGCACGCCCATACCGGTGCAGAAGCAGCTGGAGGGCATCGACGCGCGGCCCGAGTGCCTGAACTACTCCACGATGCACGACATGGATCTCCTCACCCGCGAATACGTAGACGCCGTCCACAAGCGCGGACGCGTTTTCTTCACCTGGTGCGTGGACGATCCAGCCGAGGCGGTCGAAGTGTTCCGTCGCGGCGTTGACGGCATCTGCACAAACTGTCCGAAGGAGCTCTGGGACGGCATGGCGCGTCTGCTCATGAAGAGATGACGCCGTCGCAGATAGTGGTGGAGCGCGGAGCGGAGTTTTGGTAAAATACTCCCATCCATGAAAAGAAGAGAATTCATAAGGAACGGCTTCGCCGCGGGCATCGCGCTCGGCGCGGGATGCGCGGCGGCCGGAGTAGAGCGCAAGGCAGGCGACAAGCCGCGCCTTGCTTTGATAGGCGCGGGCAAGCAGGGACGCTCGCTTCTGCACCAGTTTCTAGGGCAGGATCTGCTCGTCAAGGGCGTCTGCGACTGCGACGCGGCGCGCCGCGAGGACCGTGCGCGCGTGGTGGACGAATACTACGCGAGCCGCGGCGTGGCGGCGCCCAAGGCCGTCCGATGGGCTGATTTCCGCGATGTCCTGGCCGACCCTGACGTGGACATCGTATGCGTGGCCACGCCCGACCACTGGCACGCCTACATCTGCGTGGAGGCCATGAAGGCCGGCAAGGACGTCTACTGCGAAAAGCCCCTCACATACTCTGTTGAGGAGGCGAAGCTCGTTATGGCCGCGCAGAAGAAGTTCGACCGCGTGTTCCAGACAGGCGCGATGCAGCGTTCGGGCGTTGAGTTCCGCACCGCGTGCGAGATCGTGCGCAACGGATGCATCGGGGCGGTCAAGTTCGTGGACTGCAACTTCGGCGGTCCGTCGCGTCCGCACCGCGACTACGAGAACCCCGCCAACGCTGCGAGCGAGGGCGCGCCCAACCCGGACGTCGACTTCGACATGTGGTGCGGCGGAGCTCCGCTCGTGAAGTACTCAGACCGCCTTGCCCCGCGCGGCGTCCACGACTTCTTCCCGGGATTCTGGCGCAACGACGACTACTTCGGCCTCGGCATGTGCGGCGACTGGGGTGCGCACCACCTCGACATCGCCCAGTGGGGGCTCGGCCTCGACGACTCGGGCCCCGTGAGGGTGATCCGCTCCAACGAGATGCCCGCGCGCGACCCGAAGCTCGGCGGGCGCCGCCAGCATGGGCTCCAGATGGTCTTCGCCGACGGCTGCGTGCTGCAGCACAACAACTTCTCCAACTGGGGCACGGTGTTCTACGGCGCAGACGGCATCGTGGCCGTGAACCGCGGCCGCATCGGAGTCTGGACCGGGAAGGGCGTCTTCCCCGACGAGAAGATCCGCAAGGGCATCGTGGACGGTTCGTTCGACGCGATGAAGTGCGTCGCGTTCTGGTGCCCTCCCAGGGTGCCGAAGGGCAAGCCGGCGCCGCCGCTCGCCGCCTGCAGCGCAAAGAGCAACCTGGACGCATGCAACAGGGCGATAAAGGAGTTCGACCTCAAGCACGCCAAGACGAAGCTCTACCGCAGCCTGGGGCATGTCGCGGACTTCGCGGCCCGCTGCCGCGACCGCGGCCCAACCTGCTCTCCCGCCTCGGTGGGAGGACGCGCCGCTATCCTCTGCCAGCTCTGCAACATCTCATATGTGCACGACGCCGGCTTCGACTGGGATCCGGAGAAGAACCAATTCGCCAAGGGCACCGGCGACGCCGCGTGGCTCGCGCGCCCATCATACCGCAAAAACTGGAAAGTGGTTATCTGAAATGACACTAGCTGAAATAGACCAGGCCAAGGCCGCCTCGCTTGCCGAGATCGCCGCCGCTTCCGGCGCCGAAGAGGTGGAGAAGCTCCGCGTGAAGTACGTGGGCCGCAACGGCTCCATCCCCGCCATCATCAAGGGGATGAAGGACGTCCCCAAGGAGGAGCGCCCTGCCTTCGGAAAGGCCGTGCAGGCATGGAAGGCGGAGGTCGAAAACGCCCTCTCCGCAAAGGGCGGCGAAGCTTCGTCCGCATCGGCGGGCGACGTTGACGCCTCGATGCCCGGCCGCTGGACGGAGCCTGGCGTCGAGCATCCGCTCTCGCGTGTGATCGCAGAGTCCGCGAGGATATTCTCGCTCCTGGGATTCACGGTGGCGGACGGCCCGGACCTCGAGACCCCGTTCAACAACTTCACCGCCCTCAACACGCCCCCGCACCATCCCTCCCAGGACCGTTCCGACACCTTCTGGCTCGATCCCGAGACGCTTTTGAGGACGCAGACCTCCCCCGTCCAGATCCGCACCATGCTCGCCAACAAGCCCCCCGTGCGCGTGATCTGCCCCGGGCGCACCTACAGGCGCGACACCACCGACGCCACGCACTCCGCCAATTTCCACCAGATCGAGGGGCTCTACGTCGACGTGAAGCCCGTCTCGCTCGCAGACCTCAAGAGCGTCCTCGCCTATTTCGCGAAGGAGATGATGGGCGACGGCGTGACGGTCCGCTTCCGTCCGCACTTCTTCCCGTTCACCGAGCCTTCGGTGGAGGTGGACTTCACCTGCCACGTCTGCAAGGGCAAGGGCTGCGCCGTGTGCAAGCAGAGCGGCTGGATCGAGGTGGCCGGTGCGGGGATGGTCGATCCGCGCGTCTTCCGCCATGTCGGCTGGGATCCGGAGGAGGTCAGCGGCTATGCATTCGGCTTCGGCGTCGAGCGCATCGCCATGATCAAGTACGGCATCCCCGACATCCGCTGGCTCTACGAGAACGACGTCCGCTTCCTCTCGCAGATGGCTTGATTGGCGCGCCGGCGGAAAAGCTCTCCTGGGATGTGAGCTGTTCCCACGGGCGTCGTAAATATGGTATACTATGGCCATGAAAAACAACTGTGTGTTCTGCGCCATCGCCGCCGGCGAGATTCCTTCGTTCAAGATATTCGAGGACGACGTCGCCCTCGCCTATCTCGACATCAATCCATGCACCGAAGGCCATGCCCTCGTGATCCCCAAGGCCCATTTCCAGGGCCTTCTGGACGCTCCCGACGACATCCTCGCAGCAATGATGCAGCGCGTCAAGCTCGTCGCCGCCCGTCTTAAGGAGAAGCTTCCCTGCGACGGATTCAACATCCTCCAGAACAACGGCGAGGCGGCAGGACAGAGCGTGTTCCACCTCCATTTCCACATCGTGCCACGCTACGACGGCGCCCCTGAGGGCAAGCTCTCCTTCGCAAGCGGCAAAGGGGACATGGCCCATCTCGCCGCCCTCGCCGAACGACTGAAGATCGAAGCGTGAACGGACGCATGGAAACGCCCGAGATCACATACGGCAAGGCGGACTATTCGGCCATTCTCGAGAAGGAGCCGCGCTTCGACGCGCGCGCCTACGATTTCGTCCTGCAGACCATCAACGAGGCGTCCGAGCACGCCAAAGGCCACGTCTCCGGCCAGGAGCTCCTCTGCTGGTTCCGCGATCTAGCCCTCGACGCCTTCGGCCCCATGGCATACACAGTGCTTTCCGACTGGGGGGTCAAGACGTGCGAGGACGTGGGCGACATCGTCTTCCACCTCTACGACGCCAACCTCATCGGCAAGACGGAGTCGGACTCCCCCGCCGACTTCCTCGGCGGCTTCGATTTCGCCGAGGAGTTCCTTGGACCATACATCCCATGACCACGCTGGAGAGATTCGGATTCACGGCGGCGGGGGACGTGGCGTCCAGGCCCGGCGAGTCGTTCGCCAGGGTCGTTTCCGGCCACGGCGACTACTTCCACCTTGTCTGCGACGAGGCGGAGGGCGAGATCATCGCCCGCAAGAAGGCGTCTGCTTTTCTCGACGCCGGCGTCGTGCAGCCCGTCACCGGCGACTTTGTGCGCTTCGTCTACAACGCATCCGGCGAAAGCAGGATACTTGAAGTCCTGCCGCGCTTCTCCGAGCTTAGACGAACGGATCCGTCGTCGTCTGGCCATGGCGTGCAGACCGTGGCCGTGAACTTCGATTCGCTCCTCTTCGTCATGGGCGTGGACGCCAACTTCAGTTTGAATCGCCTACAGCGCGTGCTTGCGCTCGCCGAGGAGTCGGGATGCGCCGAGCGTCTCGTGCTGGTGCTCTCCAAATGCGACCTCGGCCCGGTGCCGGACGGCCTGCCCGCCGACCTGCCGCGCATCGAACTCAGCGCCAAGACCGGGCAGGGGCTGGACGACGTACGTGTGCTTGCTCAGCCGGGAAGGACGCTTGCGCTGGTAGGCTCCTCGGGGGTGGGGAAATCCTCGCTCGTCAACGCGCTCGCGGGGGAGGAGTGGATGCCGGTCCAGGAAGTGCAGGCGTGGAGCGGCAAGGGCCGCCACACCACCACGTCGCGCGAACTCGTCATGCTTCCGTGCGGCGCCATGGCGATCGACACGCCCGGCATGAGGGAGATGGGCATACCGGGCGAAATGGCGCATCGCTTCCACTCCACGGGGACGCATAGGTATAGGTGATGCGCCTGATCATCAACAACCCAATTTACTTAGAAAGGAAACGACGATGAAGAAGATAATGTCCGCAGCATTCGCGTTCGCGGCGCTTTGCCTCTCCGCGGCCACTCCGTCCGAGACGATAGACCGCGCCGTGGAGCGCGCGCCGGAGCTTGTCCGCACCGCCCCGGCTCTCGCCACGCGGCACGCACTGAAGCGTCTCATCTGTCTCGACCTCGACGCGACGCTCTGCCAGCACCGGTCCCCCATGCCGCCGGAGAACCGTGCGATGCTGGACAAGCTCTGCGCCAAGTACAAGTGCATCATGGTGGGCGCCGGCAACGCTCCGCGCATCTACAGGCAGATGGAGAACTATCCGATCGACATCGTCGCCAACTACGGCATGCAGGAGTCCAGGATGGTCAACGGCAAGTTCACGATCGTGAAGCAGCTGTCGAACCAGGTGGACCGCGCGTTCTTCAAGGAGAAGACCGACTATCTCCGCAAGAAGTACGGCTACACCGAGTTCGACGGAAACTCCGTGGAGTTCCATCCCTCGGGCATGGTCACCTTCGGTCTTCTGGGCAGCACCGCCGCGGCCGAGCAGAAGGTCCACTTCGACCCCGACCGCGCCAAGCGCCGCAAAATGTATCCGGAGGTGTGCGAGATATTCAAGGACTATTCTGTTTACATCGGCGGCAGCTCGTCCTTCGACTTCGCCGGCAAGAAGCACAACAAGTACGACGCCGTGATGGACTACGCCGCCCGCCACGGCTACTCGCGCGACGAGATACTCTTCGTGGGCGACGACTTCGACGACGGCGGCGGCGACAGCCACGTGCGCATCTTCGGCATGGACTACATCCACATCCACGACTTCCGCACGTTCCCCGAGCGCACCGCCTTCCTCCTCGACCTCCCCGTCGCCTCGTCTCTTGTCTCCCCCGACGGGCGAGTCTCCTGCTCCTTCTCCATCGAGAGTGGCCGTCCCGTGGCAGACGTCTCGTTCTGCGGCCGCCGCGTGTTCCGCTCTTCGCTCGGCATTGACCGCGGCAGAGTGAGGATGGCGAAGTGCGAGACCTGCACCGTCCGCAACTCATGGAAGCCGGTGTGGGGCTTCAAGAGCGAATACCCGGAGAACTACTCCGAACTCGCCGTGAAGCTCGTCCGCGAAGGACGCGAAGGCAAGGAGCCTCCTGCCGAGACGCTCTATCTGCGCTGCTACGACGAAGGTTTCGCCGTGCGCGCCAAGTTTGTGATGGCGCCCTACGGGGTGTCTTCGATCGCCGGCGAGCTCACGAACTGGCGTTTCGCCGAAGGCGCCGCCGCATGGGGAATCCGCGGCACTGAGGCGACGTTCCCGGCAGAGCCTGTCCCGCTCGAGAAGATGACGGGCGCCGAATGGCGGATGCCGCTCACGCTGCGCATTCCCGGCGTGGCCTTCGCGAGTGTCTTCGAAGCGCACGCTGAGCGCTACCCTCGCAGCTATCTTCGCGCCGGACACGGCGTTCTCTCCCCGTACTTCATCATGGGCGCCAAGGAAGGGCGCGGCGAAACGCTGACGCCCTGGCGCGCGGTGGCGCTTGCAGCCACTCCTGCAGAGCTGGTGGAGCGCGCATACTTCGTGGAGAACCTCAACCCGCCCTGTACGATCGTGGACACGTCGTGGATCAAGCCGGGATTCTGCGTTTCGGACATGGGCAACTTCGAACTTCGGACTTCCGAGATCGTCGCGGCCGCCAAGTCCGCCGCCGCAACCGGCGCCAAGTACATACAGATCGACTGGGGATGGTACGGCACCGAGTGCCCCTGGACTGACGACGACCGCGCCGACTACCTTGCCCGCCATCCAGAGCTGAAGGACGACAAGACCTGGGTCGCCAACACCCGCGCCGATCCATTCGTCCCCGCGGTCGGTACCGTCCCCTATCATCCGTACTGGCCCTACAGCGGCCGCACCGGAGTGGAGATGGACATGCCCGCGATCGTCGCCGCCCTCAAGCAGCACGGGCTCGGGCTCTGCCTCTACGTGCACGGCGCCATTCTCGAGGAGAACGACATGGACGCCCTCTTCGGCACCTACGCCAAATGGGGCATCGTCGGGCTCAAGCCCGGCTTCGTCGGCTACGGATCGCAGGCTACCACCGACTTCATCCGCAGAATGTGCGCGATCGCCGCGAAGCACCATTTATGGCTGGACATACACGACCTTCACCTCCCCGACGGAATCGAGCGCACCTGGCCCAATCTGATGATAACCGAAGGCGGCGGCGGAGAGGAGGGCAACCACCCTGTGCGCCAGGACGTGGCATTGCCTTTCACCCGCTGCCTGGCCGGTCCGTTCGACTACACGCCCATGCTCTTCAACGCCGGCAAGGCCGGCGCGACGAAGCTGCACAAACTCGCGATGTTCGTGGTCTACCCGGGCGCCACCGCGGTGATGCGCGGCAGCATCAAGAATCTTGTGGACAATAATCCGGCGGCGGTGGAGTTCCTGCGCGCGCTGCCGTGGAACTACGACGACACGCGCGTATTCGACGCTGAGATCGCCCGCCATCTCACTGTCGTCCGCCGCAGGGGCGATTCGTTCTATGTGGGCGGACTGGCCGGCGACGAGGCGCACGAGACGTCACTCGTCCTGGACTTCCTCAAGGAAGGGCGCGAGTATGAGCTCGTGCTCCTTCTGGACGATCTTGCCGACTCCTCCGCCCTGCGCGGTTATCGCCGCGAGACGCGCACCGTCCGCAAGGGCGATGTCCTCAAGGCGCCGATGTCGGCTTCCGGCGGCTTCTGCGCCCTCATCAAGGCGAAATGACCGGTTCGGTTGTATGATCTCAATCTTGGCGTGAGCGCCATTATCTCGTTAGAAAACGACGTTCAGAACGTTGGGGGCGGCCGTCTTTGAAGCATGGCCAGCCGTCTTCATCCCATAGAAGCTCCTGCAGTAGCGTGGGACGCTCCATAGGCTTGTAGCCGATGGCATGGGAGTGGTAGAAGATGTAGTCGCGTCCGTCCACGGCTGCGAATATCTCCCCGTTGTGGCCTGGCCCGTAGAAGAAATCGCCCTTGGCCGAGGAGAGGATGGGCTCTGCAAGTCCGTCGGTCATAGGGCGTCCTCTGCGGTCCGTGAATTCGCCGTCGATGTTCCTGGACCGGCCTACGGTGAGGTAGTACGTGTGGTCGCCATAGTGTCCACCGGACACGAAGAGATACCACCACCCCTTGCGGAAATGGACGTATGAACCTTCCCACGCCCGCTTCATCTTGTCCGGTGGGCGGCGAACTCCGGCTACGTGGATAGGCTTCGCGCCTGGTTTCACCATGAGGCCGTCGGACGACAACTCCACGCGGTGTATGCCGTCGGCGAGGCTGCCGAAGAACATCCACACGCGCCCGTCAACGCACAGCACGTACGGATCGATGGCGTTCATCACCCCCTCGCGGCGGCTGTCGATCACTTCGTTGCGGAACTCGAACGGTCCGGTGGGAGAGCTCGAGATGAGCGCTGCGATTCGGCAGTCCGGGTCACTCACGAAAAGCGAGATGTAGAGGACCCATTGTCCGGCGAGTTTTGCCACGCACGGAGCCCAGACATTGCGCGAGACCATGTGGAGGTGTTCGCGGGCCTTGGGCGTGAGCGGATCGATGCACGTATCCTCCCAGTCGATCAGATTGCGGCTTCTGCGGATTGTATGCAGTCCAGTCGCGACGGAGTAGAACCATCCGTCGCCGCCGTTCCACACTGCGGGATCGGGCCAGTCGGCGGCGATCACAGGGTTCGTGAATGTTGCAGTTTCCGCCGGGCAGGATCCCTCAGAAGGCGGGGCGGCCTTCGCCGATAGGACGAATGCCGCAAAGTAGATCGCGAAGGCCCGCGCAATCATTGTGTGCCGTCGGCCTGCTGAATGTGCCTTGCCTGTGATGTTTGTCATCTGGTTCTCCTTCGGAATCTGAACATGGTGAATTGACGTGGATATTTTATCATAAATTCCTCGTGAAAGTGCTTTTCGGTTGAAAGCGCCACACGGCTATGATATCATAGCGCCATGATATTTTGTTTGGCGTGCAGGTAGGTGTGCGCCGGAATGACAAGAAGGAGAGTTCTGAAATGACGAGACTCGCTGTTTGCTGCACTTTGGCCGTGCTTGGGGCGCGGACGCTTTTCGCCGCCGTCGATGCCACGTGGATCGGCGGCGCGTCGGGCAACTGGACCGACGGAGGCAACTGGTCCGGTGGAACTTACCCCAATGGAAAAGACGATGTCGCGAGGATCGTGGCGACTGCGGAGACGACAATCTCCCTCTCGTCCGACATCAAGCTCGCAGAACTCCACGTCTCCGGCGCGAATGTCTCCGTCACAGGCGGAAGATTTCTGATGGACACCTCGGCTGCTTCGAAGGAGGTAATCGTAGATGTGGGGTCTGAAGTCTTGTTCACCTCGGTGGCGAGTTTCAGAGGAGGCACGGCAACGACATATAAGTTCGTCAAAACCGGCGGTGGCGAGTTGAAGGTGACGACGAATGGCATCGGCTCCGGCAGTGCCTTCGACGGCATCGACGTGCGTGGCGGGATTCTGCGCATCGCCTGGGGAAACCACACTGACGGTGTGAAGCCGAATGGAAAGATCCACATCGCGTCCGGCGCGAAGATCGTGATCGCGTGCCAGAACTGCATAGAAAACAACGTCATAGTCGACATTGACGAAGGTGGTGTGTTCGACCAGGCCGGCCAGTCGGAATGCATGGGGGGCTTCACCGGCAAGGGGCTTGCCACCAATATCTGGAGCAATCTCACGCTTGGCGGCGGGCCGCACCGCTTCGACGGCATCATGGCCGGGAGTGCCATGATCAAGGCCGCGAGTTCGGGTCTTGGCATCGACACCGCCGACCACACGCGGATGATCATCGGTACGCGGTACACTGCGGCTAACGCCAGCATCCTATGCGACTATTCCGAGAACGCCGGCCGCACAATCTGCCCGATCATGTTCGCCGCCGACGCCGGGGGCGTGTTCGACGTCAAAAACGCCAGTTGGCGGAGCGAGGCCCCGATTGTCTTGGAGGACGAGGATGGCAACCCTGTGACGGTGAGGTTTCTGTCCGACATGTCCGCAAAGGCCATGACGGGCAAGGGCTCGTACTTCAAGAACAACGCCACGACATACACAGTCACGAACGACCTTCTCACGATCGGCGGACGCCTCTTGACCATTTCGCCCGCAAGCGGTTCGCAGAACTACATCAACATCGGCGACGGCAATCCCGCTCATGACGCTGTGGTCACGTCCATGGAGGGCATAGACTTGTCGGCCGGCGTGACGCTCATCTACAAGAACGTGACGAACGAGGACTGGGGCGCGACGGAGATAACAGGAGCTGGGAGCGTCTTCATTCAATCGGCGAACTCCTGGACCGTGCCGCTTTCATTCGGCGGAACTGCGGGCGACATCTGGTGGAGCCAGGGTGTGAGCGAAGGCTCCACGCTCACCATACCCGGTGGACGCTGTACGGCGTGGCTCAACATGAACAACGTCACAAACGTGACGCTTCGCATCACGGGCGGCGACCATGACTTCCGCGGCCGTGCCAAGGCGTCGCGCAACAGGAAGTACGAGCAGACGGGCGGCATCGCGCGCTTCAACCCCATCAGCTCCTATGACTACGACTACACCGACAACGAGATATTCTACACTCTCTCCGGCGGCGAGTTTTACTCATTTACCTCGACCACCTACTGCCGTGGTCTGGGCATGGATATATCCGGCGATGCGAAAGCATATCTCCGCGTGGGAGACAACTACTACGGACCGCACCGCATCTCATCCGACGGCGAGAGCCACTCGATGGTGCTCAGGGACAACGCGCTTCTCGACGTGGATAAGCTCAACTGGGTCTCGGGCGGCACGACTGAGGACTACCACACCACATTTGAACTCCTTGGTGGCACTCTGCGTGTGAGGGACTATGTGGCCGTGTTGAGCGAGGGACTTGCGAGCTATCCGCACTTCACCGGCAGATTCTTGTTCGACGGCGGATGGGTGGAGACCACGCAGACCAGCGACCAGATCTGGAAGCTGTCGCCTGACTACAGCAACGGCGCGATGACCACTGGTTATGTCGGGCGTGCCGGAATGAAATGGCGCTCGAAGAACGGCAAGCTCGCGCGTTATACATACTTCAAGGCGCCGCTTGTGAGCGGAGTGGAAGAAGGGCAGACTGACGGCGGACTTCTCAAGACGGGGCGCGGCACGCTGCTGACATACGGTGATTCTTCGTACAACGGCCCGACGCGTGTCTTCGGCGGCGCCTTGAGAAGTGGGTACGATCAGAGCTCCGCGGGGACCTCCACGCCGTTCGGCACGGGGGACGTCGAAATCGAGGATTCCGTGCTCGCCCTCTATTCGCCTTCTGCCACGCAGACGCTTGCCTCAGGAACCGGGGCGACGTTCTCCTACGGCGGCGGATCGTCACTCACATTCTGTGGCGCGTCTTCGGCGGCTGTCACGATAGGTCCGGCGGACGCCGCGCAGGACGCTGCGCTTGTGCGCAGCGGGCACGGTGTTCTCACAATCGGAAGCCGCGATCTGGCCGCTCCGGTCCTCGGCACGTCGCACAAGGTTTTGGTGAACGGAGGAATGTCGAACGATCCCAATACCGGGCTTGTCGCGGCGCCGGTATTCGGGGCGTTCGCTGAGGGAAGTTCGGGGTGGTGGCAGTTGCAGCTGCTCACTTACGATGCGACCGTCGGACTCAAGGCGGCGACGTGCGTGGAGGGACTTGGCGGCGGGGCGAACTCCGTGGCGCGCATATCATCGACGCCGGTCACTCTCACGGAGAACGCTCATGTGGGAGCGCTCGACCTGCGATACAAGAACGGCAAGACGGGCAATGGCGGACTCACGATCGCGAGCGGAGTGACGCTCACAGTGGGCAACGGCGCCGGAACTTATGCGCCGATACTTTTCAACAACACGAACGGCGGAAGCTCGACGCCCTCCCAGACGCTGCAGGGCGGCACGGTCGATTTCGGCGCGGCGGAGGGCGTGCTGGTGTTCAATCTCAGTTACTACTACGGCTGGTGGCGTCCGGCGCAGATTTCGTCCGTCCTTGCCGGATCTGGTGGTCTGACGCTGGCAGGCATCGGCGAAACGATAAACTTCCGCAGTGAAGTCGAACTTTCCGGCGTCAACACATACACCGGCGGAACGTGGATTGAGAGCGTCGGCGTCAAGCCGATGAAGAATGGCGTGTTCTCCTCGGGGCCGATAACCATTACCGGCAATGCCGCGAACGGCGGCGGCATCTGGGTGTGTCCAGAGTCAACTATGACGCAGATAGACAATCCAATCACTGTCTCCGGCGTGGGAAGATACGGCGACTCGCGCAGCAACATCGGGACTTTCCAGGAGCCTGACTACGGCGCGATCCGCACCGACCGCAGCCTATCCGTCAACGGCGCGGTGACGCTCGCGGGCGACACGTTTGTGCGTACCGTTGGACTTTCCACGATCGCGACGTACGCAGGCGGTATCGGCGGCGCAGGCGATTTGACTGTGGCCGGGACGGGCACGACAAAGTTCACTCATGAGAACGGTTACAAGGGACGCACGATCGTGGAGGGCGTTCTTGAGATCGCCCAGGGCGGTACGTTGGGTGACGGCGCCGTGGAAGTCGCGGAGGGCGGCACGCTCAGGTTCGCCAACACTTCCGCGATCACGGTTACGAACGACATCTCCGGCGTAGGGCGGATCGTCCTGGCCGGAGCGCCGGTGTCGTTCACCGGCAACGTTTCGTTCACGGGCGAGATCGTGGAGAAGAACCAGGCCGCCACGGGAGACGATCTGGTGAAGGACGGCGACGACACGCTCTTCCTCGGCGTGAAGCAGGTTTATTCCGGCGACACGCTCGTGATGGGCGGTACGCTGGCCCTCGGCCGCGCCGCGTCCGATACAGTGCCGTTCGCCGAGGATGTGCTGGTGCGCCTTGACGCGACCGATCGCTCGACCTTCACGTTCAACACCGAAGCCTCGTCCACGAACATCTCCGAGTGGGTGGATGCCGATGGACGCGGTCTCGTCTATTCCAACTCCACGTCCGAAGAGCAGCCGTTCCTGAACGAGGGGGCCATCAACGGCCGGGACGCCGTGTTCTTCCACGGTAACAGAAGCCGTCTCGCCACCACCACCACGATCGACCCCAAGGCGGTGTTCGCCGTCACTCGTATGTCTAACACTCCGCACCCGATCGGCTGGGGCTGCGCTGGGTTATTCGGTGCGAGCGGATACGATTGCGGAATAAGGTGCGACAACGGCAACGATCGCAACTGGCAGAAGGACAACTGGCTCAAGTTCGGCGACGTGCGCCAGAACGGCGTAAACGGGACGCATTGGGAGTGGAATATCGCATACGTGGACAGTTTCGTCATGGGTGGCGTGGACATCACGGCCGTTCCCACAGCCGTCGGCGACTACTGGCATCATGCCACGAACAAGCGCGGCATACGCGGTGACGTGGGCGAGGTGATCGTATATGGTCGCACACTTGACTTGGATGAGACCGCCGCCGTCGAAGCATATCTCGCGAAGAAGTGGGGAATCGCCATCACGGATTCCTGGACATCGGCGCCGGAGGATGTTCTGCCGGTCGGCACAGACGTGACGGTGGCGGAGGGAGCGGTGCTCGACCTGTGCGGCGCCACGCAGACGGTCCGCACGGTCTCCGGCGCCGGCCTCGTCACGAACTCCGCACCGACGCGTGCGCTTCTGCGCGTGACGGAGGACACCGCCATGACCTGGGATTTCGGCGGCGACATAGCGCTTTACGTCGCGGACGGCGCCACGCTTGATCTCTGCGGCAAGGCCGTTGTTGTGGCCGAAGTGGGCGGATCCGGTCGCATCGTGAACGGAACGCTCGTTGTGTCTGGCGAGATCCAGCCGGGCGGCGTCGGGGCCGTGGGTGAGCTCGTCCTCTCCTCCGCTCCGTTCCTGGACGGCGCGACGCTGGTCGTCGACGGCGACGGAACGGGCGCGTGCGACAGGCTTGTCGTGGAGGCGCCTTTCTCGCTTGCCGGGCTTTCGCTCCGCGTCTCGGACTTCTCCCGCGTCGGGGCCTACATATCGACGATCGTGACGGCGCAGTCCCTGGACGGCGTGTTCGACGCGGACAACATCGTGAACCGCAAGGCCTGGCGCGTGAAGTACTCTGATTCTTCCGCCGCGCTCGTCCACGCGAGCGGCACGACGTTGATAATTCGCTGAGAAACTCTGCAGTCCGCCATGTCAGAATTGATGGAATGGTTTCCCACACAACTTGAAGGGAGAAACAGACATGAAAATCACATTCCAATCCATTCTGGCGGCGGCGGTTCTCGCGGGAGCAGCGCCGGTAATTGCCGACATTGACGATTCATCCTGGCGGTACGGGCCCACCGAGGCCTGGTTCGTCAATTGGGACAAGGCCCTGGCCGAGGCGAAGAAGACCGGCAAGGCGCTCTTTCTTCTCAACACGGGAAGCGACTGGTGCGGTTGGTGCAAGCGTCTCAAGGCGGATGTTCTCGACAAGCCGGAGTTCGCGGAATTTGCTGAAAAGAATCTTGTGCTTGTGTATCTCGACAGCCCCAGCCGCAATCCGCTAGGTAAGGAGCAGCGTGCGCATAACCGGCTTGTCACCAAGTCACTTCCCTTCGGCGGCGGCGTTCCTCACGTTCTTGTGATGAACGCCAAAGGGGAGAAGCTTGGCAGCATCGGCGGCGGCGGAATGAAGGTGGAGCCGTACCTGGAAAAGCTTCGCGGTATTCTTTCGGAACGCGGCGAGGCGGTGAAGGGTCAAAACGCGCAGAGGTTGTTCACGGACGGATATGAAAAGACCGCTGATGCGATCGCCGCTGCCCGTGCGGCGCTGCCGCCCGTTACGACTAATGACTTCAAAGCCGTCCTTACGGGGGTGGCTGTTGTGGACGGCAAGCGCCGAAACAGGCATAATGAGGCGGTTTTCATGCCGCCGGAGACCAAGCTCGAGGTTCCATACGGTAAAACAGCGCTCTTCCGTGTGGAATACGATTTCCCGGAGGGTTATGGTGCGCGTGTGTGGGTGCGTGATTCCTGGCCGCGAGAGGAACGGCGTAATTCCTACTACTTTGGCTCCAATCCGTCTGGTCTTTACAACGGGAAGGGGACTGCTTATGGTTTCTTGTCGCTGCTCGATCGAGGTAAGACCTGCAATCTCGCGTCGGTGAAGATCAGTACAAACACCGATCCCGAACTGGACGACTATCCGCATGGATGGACGATCGCAACGGTCCCCGTTAATCTTCATTTCAAGGAAAAGGAGGAGTCGTCCGGTTCTGACGAGGCGGACAACGCGCCTGCCGTTTCAAAGAGCGTGCCCAATGGCTGGATTGAAGATTTCGAGGAGGCCAAAAAGCAGGCAGCAAAAGAGGGCAAGTTGATTCTCATAGACTTCTCCGGTTCCGACTGGTGCGGCTGGTGCAAGAAAATGGATGAAGAGGTGTTTGCACAGGCCAAGTTCGTGAAGGAGGCGTCGAAGAAGTTCGTTTTGGTGATGATCGACAACCCTCGTGACAAATCCATTCTCTCAAGTCTGGCTCGCAGGCAGAACTCGGAGCTCAAGGAAAAGTTTTCGGTGAGTGGATACCCAACAGTCGTAATCGCCAATCCCAAAGGCGAGCGCGTAGGAGGCCATTCCGGCTATCGTCGTGGCGGACCAAAGGGCTACATCAAGTATCTGCGAGAACTGACGCGTGGCGTCAAGTGGCCGAGCAAGGCCAAGTAAACCGGCAGAGGCCACCACCATGGACACTGATCGCAGAAATGACGATGCCTTGCCGGTGGTAGGCGATTCAGTGGGTGGCTACACCATAGAACGGCTGCTCGGCAAGGGAGGCATGGGGGCGGTGTATCTCGTTCGCGCCGTGAACGGCAGGCAATATGCGCTCAAGGTGATGCTTCCAGCAGTGGACGACGTTCACGGGTTCCGCGCCAGGTTTGTGCGCGAGGCAGAGTTCGCGATGAACATCCGCCACAAGAACCTGGTTCACGTCTACGCAACAGGCGAAGATGCGGCAACGGGCCTATGCTATCTTGTTATGGATTATATGCCGGGGGGCAGTCTCGCGGACCGCCTTGCGAAGAAGCGTGCCTTTCCCGTTGACGAAGCCATTTCAATAGTGTCGAAGATAGCCGCCGCGCTGGACGTTGCCCATCTAAATGGTGTGGTGCATCGCGACATAAAACCCGACAACATACTGTTTGCCGCCGACGGCACGCCGAAGCTCGCCGATCTGGGCGTCGCCAAGTTCGAAGAGCGCAAGACCACCCTGACGACCACTGGAATGATCATTGGCACTCCGGCCTACATGGCTCCGGAGCAGATGATGGATTCTCGCAATGTGGACGGAAGGGCGGACATATACGCTCTTGGAGTGGTTCTCTACCAGATGCTTGCCGGTCGTCGTCCAAATGAGAACGACACTGCCGTCGAACTGATGGCCAAGGCGATCAAGGGCGAGCCGCTGCCGGACATACGCACGCTCCGACCGGAGGTCTCTGCCGCTGTTGCATATGTGCTGTCGCTCATGTGCGCGCCGAAACCGGAGAATCGTCCTACTACGCTGCGTGACGTGATTGGACTTTTCAGGGATGCGTCCAGCGGTCGGTTGAAAGTTCCGGAAGCGTCTCCCCCTGAAGCCTCGTCTGACGAGACGTCCCTGCAGTATCGCGTTAGGCGTGGAAGTCTGTTTTGGATTACAGCCTCGTTTGTCGTGCTGTTTGTAGTCGTAGCCGTCGGGATGTTGGCATTGTCGGCGTTTCGTCAAAGCTCTGGTTCGCAGTTGTCTCCGATCATCATCACGAATGTGATGGAAAACGTCACTACGGTCACGAATGTAGTTCATGACTATTCCATTCTTGAGAAACGTGCGGAAGAATATGCCGGAATGGATGGGCAGACTTTGTTGAAGAAATACAGCGGCATTTTCGGAGAAGACGAGCGGTCCGCTCGGCTTATTGATTCATACAAGGCTATGTCCGCGAGCGAGCGCATATCGACGATCAAGTCGCTTGTCTTGTGTGATGCGATAAAATTGATGGGTATGGATGAGAGGAAGGTGGTACCGGCGCTAAAGGAGATTGCTCCGCGCATTGGACATGTTCCTTTAGGGGATTTGCTGAGCGCATTCCCTTCTCTTGAATGTACACTTGGGTCGTTGATGGAAAGCGGAGCAAGCACAAGTGAAATCAACGAGGCGATAGTCGTTTTCTTAAAAGACCTGATGCCTTCGAAGGGAAACAGGGATTCCAGTGGGAAAAACGCAGAAGGGGGAAAATCACCGTCTGGCGGTAGGAAGACCAACTTGGAAGTTGTTGAAGTAGTGCCTGTGGCACAAAAACCGGCCGGTGAAAGTGCGTCAAATAGAGGCGTTGTGCCAAAACAATCTGGTGGAAGGTACAAGATCGGCATCGCCGAGCCTGTCGTGGACTCCAACTTCTCGAAAGGCGATGCTCTCACTATCTGGGACGAGCTTGAGGCGTCCTTCCATAGTCCGGAATACACGCTCATCTCCCGCGTGGCGTTCAAGCAGATGATGACGGAGATAGGCCTGACCACCAGCTCCGACCTGCTGAACATGAATTCGTCGCAGAAGGCGAAGCTGGGCCAGATCGAGGGCATCAAGTATCTGGTCGTGCCGTCGCTGCGCAAGTTGGGCACCAGGATCACCCTCACGCTCAAGACGGTGGAGAGTTCCACTGGCGAGGTGGACCAGGAACGCTCCGCAACGCTCAAGGCGACGTCTCTCGACGAGATATCCGACAAGCTCGAGGTCACTCTCGCCGACATGCTCAGGAGCGACAAGAACGGCACCAAGGTGGCGAGGTCCTCGAAGAAGTGCGCGCTTCTTACGCCGGTCATCAAGTTCGATCCGGCGCCTGGCTACCTGCAGGGCGACTTCAACACGTGGATGCAGTCCGCGCTGCTCTCAAAGGGCATCCAGCTCGCGAATCTCGCGGACGTGTCGCGCTTCCAGAAGGCTGGTCTCACGGAGATGACCGACCGCGACTACGCCGTCCTCGGCCGCGAGCTGCGCGTAGCCTGCCTGATCCAGTTCGAGATCACCGAGTTCGCGATCATCGACGTCCCCTGGGCATCGCCCGAGACGGGCGCGAGCGGGCACACCTACTCCGGGCGCTTCCGCGCGCGGATGAAGGTGGTTGACGCGAACGACGGCTCGCTCGTCGATGCTTGTCCGGTGATGTACGACAACTTCCTCGGCAAGACGTCCAACGGAATGCCGCCGCCTCCAGTCGAATCGTGGGCCGAGCAGATGATAATGAAGGCCGTGATGGAGGTGATCGTTCCCCGCCTCGACCAGGTCCTCCAGGGCCTGAAGCGGACAAACTGAGCGCAAAACGGTTTTTTGAAGATTCTGAATGCATTTTGTGCAGAAAGAGGACTATATGCTGTTCAAGCTCAAACGCGATTTCAATCCGAAGTGAATTCTCGTTTACATCCCGGCGGGGATTTGCTATACTTCCCGCCGCCATGGACAGGAAGATAAAGCGACATCTGGAGCGCAGAGGCGTGTACCGCACGCGTCTGCCGGAGGAGGACACTTTCACCGCGGAGGCGCCGGAGTTCTTCCGATGGTTCCACGAGACGGTCATGGGGTTCGACTCCGAGGAGTACCGACGCGAGTTCTGGCGCGAGGCGAACAGGAGCGGCCACACGATAGGCGACATGCCGTATGGTCTGCGGGACTACATGCGACAACGTCCCGCCGGCTGGAGTGACCCGCTCGGGAATCTCCTCGTGTACTGCCTCTGGATGGGAGGCTCGTTCGCGATATGGTTCATGAGGCGCCAGATCGACCGCCACCTCGGCAGGCTCCGCCGCCCCGCCTACTACGAGGCGGAGCGCAGGCGGCGCATGGCGCTCGCGAAGGAGCGCAGAAAGCTCAGAAGGCGCACCACTCTGAGCGACTGCCCCGCTGTGGAGGCGCTCCGCGAGGCGTTCGAGCACAGGAAGGACTCGCCGGAGGCCGCGCTGCGTCTCGGCTCGATGCTGGAGGATCTGGAATGCTATGTGGACAACTCCGCGATAGTGGCCGGCGGACAGGTGGTCGGGCGCAGGGGCGGGATACGGAAGTGGCTGCACGACAATGACAGCGACCTGTATCACCACTACAAGCGGCTCATGCACTACAAGGCGCTCGCGAAGAGGTTCCGCCAGGCGGCGGGCGTGTCGGACCCCACGCCCGCCGCGGCCGTGCTGCCGCCGGAGGGGGAGACGCCCGCAAAAGAGGCGGCCGCGCCCGAAGAGCCCAAACGAGAATTCACTTCGGACGGAGTTCCCGGATGGATGGGGATTGCGAAAGGGAGGGCGAGGGGGATTCTCGCCGAGGTCAGGAAGGCGGGAGGGAGCGCGACGGCTCTGGCGGGCGTGCTGGCAAGGGCGCTTGAACCAGATTACACGCCGTTGCATGAAGAATTGATCTGCGAACAGGACAAAAGGGAAGGAAAGGCATTGAGAATGAACATATGCGCATGAAAACTACAAGAAGCAGCAATGCTATGTTGTCATTCTTTTCCACAAAAATCAAAAAGAACATATGGACATTGCCGCCTTTGTAGGTTTTGTGGTTCAACGTCTTTTATTGCCAGAGTAATAAAATCATTGTATTTGGATTGAGAAAGCCGGGTTTGCCGGTTGTCTTTATCACAATTCGGTGATGAATTTCATGCCAATAGTGTCAGAACGGTTTGGGGTATTCCCCTAGCATCTCAAAGGAAAGAGGTGCGAAATGAGAAGTCTGTCCATAATCGTGGCAATGTGTTTTACGGTGTTGGCTGTACAAGCGGAATGTTCGAACAAACGGCGCAGTTGCTCGTCGTCGCAACAGACTTCCTGTGGCGGTGTGCGCATCGGCGGATGTTGCAAGAAGCGTCAGGTTTGGGACAGGCAATCACCGCGTCCCGAACTGAATCCACCAGAGGACATCGCCTCGCTCCCCGAACGCGAACAAAAGCGTTTCCTGAAGATGTTCAAGCTTGTCCCCGATCAGATCAAGGTGAAGTCGGTACAGTGCTACACACAACGGCAGAAGTTCATGAACTCATGCCAGTATCGCCAGATCATGCAAAGGCTGGATGTGAAATTGTCCAGAATGGGACTGGCGAACGAACCTGCCGTCACGCCGGATGAAGTACGGCAGATGTGCCGCGACACGATAGTCTACGGCCGTTCGCTAATAATGGGACGAATGGAAGAATGTCCGCTTGTGGAGCTGGCACGCAGGTATGGGTTCAAGAAGACAGCGAAGTTTGTTGAAAAGGTCGAGGACTGCAAGAATTTCCGCCATGGACTATCCGAAGGATATCCGTGCGGTGATCAGGAGTGTCAGGATTTTGAGATGCTGGCAAAGACGTTCAATCCCGCACAGTGGAACGCGTTCAAAGCACGGTTGAAGACATTGAACGAACGGTATGCGATCTGTCAGGCCGGCGGTAGTCTTTCCTGTGGCAAGGTGGCGTCAAAGGCATTGTATGACCGATATGAAGACAATGCGTCACGTCCGATCCCAGACGATCTTTGCACGCTGCCTAAACGCCAGACAGTTCGAATTGGAAAGATCTACGACCTTCTGCCTGCGCAGGTTCTCTCGTATGCACAACGAACCTACAGTCAACGCGTGACATATCTGACCAGCGGACGATATCAGGTCGTGAAGCAGAAACTTGCCGAACAACTCAAGAAAAACATTCGCAAACTGGAGGCGGATCCTCGCGTTGGCATGGATGACGTGCTCAAGATGTGCGATGAAGTGCTGCGGTTCGGGCGTCCGCTAGTGTTTGGCGACATGCGTCACGTATCGCTTGTGGAACTGGCGCGGCAATACAATTTCCCCGCAGTCGAGAAGTTTCTGGAGAAGGTTGAGAACGACAACTACCTGCTTTGCGGCATGGTATTGGAGTATAACGATGCCAGCAGCGAATTCAAAGATTTTGAAAGCATGGCGCGTGTGGCCTGCATTGAGCGTTGGAAGGCGCTTCAGAAGCGTCTCGGTACGCCGAAGCGGGTGGTGTCTAGACGTTGAATCGTAGGGTGCCGGTTTTATTCGTCAGAGTAAAGAGTGGCGCGCGGCGGCGCATTGTGGTAAAATAGACGCACTCAAAAGAAAGGATTGTCTTGAAATGAAATTGAAACTGCTGGTGGCGGCCGCGTGCGCGGCTTTTGGAACAACGCTATTCGCCGCAGGCGAGCTTGACGACGCCGTGCTGCACGGCGAGACCGACAAGGCGCGCGCGATCGACTACGCGCCGGGCGAGACTATGACGTTCACGTTGACGCTGCAGCGCGCCAAACCGTTCCCCGACGGCATGTATTTCATCCAGTGGAAGCGTTCGGGCGACGACGGCATAATAGAGGAGGGCAAGGAGCCCGCCTCGCCGGAGAAGCCGTTCGTCTACCGCACCAAGACGGACAAGCCCGGCTTCGTGCGCCTCACGGCGTGCGTCGTGGACAAGGACGGCAAGCGCTACCGCAAGTCGTTCACCGGCAACCCCAACACCCCTGAAGGCAAGGCGGCGATGAACCGCTTCGAGCGCATGGACAAGCGCGTCTTCTTCGACGGCGGCGCCGGCGTGCAGCCCGAGAAGCTCGTCTCCCATCCCGAACCCGCCGACTTCGACGCGTTCTGGGCGAAGCAGTATGCTCGCCTTGACCGTGTGCCGATCAAGCCTGAGCTCATCGAGCTGCCCTGTAGCAACCCCAAGGCGCGCATCTACGCGGTGCAGGTTCCGTGCGCGGGCCTGTGTCCAGTCACCGGCTACCTGACAGTGCCGAAGGCCGTCGATAACGGCGCGAAGTTCCCGTGTCGTCTCGAGACGCACGGCTACAGCGGCGACCGCTGCCAGCATCCGGCCCCGGGTTGGGGACGCGACAACGAGATCGTGTTCAACATCAACGCCCACGGGCAGAAGCTCGAGGCGTTCGGCGCCACGGAAGCGGACCGCAAGATGCTCCGCTGGGAAACCCGCTCGAACGGACATTCTTACGCCTTCGACCCTGCGCAGAACGCCGACCCCGAAACGGCATACTTCAACGGCATGGTCCTTCGCGTCAAGCGCGCGCTGCAGTACCTGAAGACAGTCAATGGCTGGGACGGCAAGAACCTCATCGCATCTGGCGGCAGCCAGGGTGGTCTGCAGACCATCTGGGCGGCCGGGTGCGGCGAGGGCGTTACGCGCGCCGAGAGCGGCATCACCTGGTGCTGCGACATGTACACGAGCGGCAAGCTCCGCAATGATCCCGCGCTCAAGTTAGCCGGCGACGGATGGTACATCGGCTGGACGGACGCGCTGGGCTACTATGACGCGGCGAACTTCGCGCGCCGCATCCCCAAGACCTGCTTCACGTTCATCACGCGCGCCGGTCTCGGCGACTACTGCTGCCCGCCGACCGGCATCACGAAGATGTGGAACAACATGACCTGCCCGAAGAAGATCCTCTGGGTGCAAGGGTCCACGCACGGCTATGTGCCGCCCGAGAAGCACCAGGATTTCGTGCTCGAGGCGCCGGCAGCCAATTAAGTGAGGCGGCGGACGCGCTTCTCCAGACGCGGGAGGCGCACGATGAAGCGTGTGCCGGAGCCTTCCTTTGACTCCGCGTCGATCTCGCCGCCGTGGGCGCGGACTATGCGGCGGCAGATCATCAGGCCGAGTCCGTTGCCGTGCTTCTTGGTGGTGCGGTAGGGCTCGAAGATGTGCGAGATGGCGTCGGGGGATAGCCCGGTGCCGGAGTCGAGGATCGAGACGGTCACGTCGCGGTCGTCGGAGGCGACGGCGATGTCTATTTCGCCGCCGTCCTTCATCGCCTCCATGGCGTTCTTCACGAGGTTGAAGAACACCTGGCGCATCTGGGCGCGGTCGATGGCGACTGGAGGAATGGCCGGCGGACAGTCGAGAGTGACGGATATGCGGCGCTCCTCCAGGATCGGCTTGAGCTCGCTCAGGGTCTCGGAGATGGGTTCGATTATCGAAGACGGGGTGAAGTCGGGCGAGACAGGGCGGAGGGCCGCGAGGAAGCTTTTGTTTATCGAGTCGATGCGCTTGACCTCTTCGAGGGCGGTGGCGATGTCGGAGAGAAGGCGTTCGCGCCGCGCGGGATCCGGCTCCTTGCGGGCAGAGCGCTCGAGGATGCGGAGATTGAGTCCGAGTGCGTTGAGCGGATTGCCTATCTCGTGCGCGACGCCGGCTGCGAGGTCGCGCACGGCGTCTGCGCGGCCGGATTCAAGCGTGTCGGCCTCTCGGGATCGTTCGCGTGTGATGTCTCTGAGGAGAATCGCGACGCCGGCGGCGCATGGAGTGGACTGCACCTCGAGTATGCGGCGTTCGGGATAGGTTATTTCAACTTCGCGCGTTGTGTTGGCGGTCCAGTCGAGGCCGTCGGAGGGGGAGCGCAGCAGATCTCGCCATTCCCAGCCGGGGAGGATGTCCTCGAGGAAGGCGCCTTTGGCCTTTGCGGGGTCGAAACCGGCGAGATCGGCGGCGGCGGTGTTGGCGAAAAGGACAGTGTGTTCGGCGTCGACGGCGATCACTCCTTCGCGGAGCGTCTGGAGGATGGTCTCGAGGAAGGTGGCCTCGCCGGCCACGGAGAGAAACTGGCGGCGGCGTGATTCGGCGTCGAGCTTGTCGATGCGCTCGGCCACTTTGTCGTAGAATTTCTTCATGGTTCGCTCCAGAAGGCGCGCACTCGCACGCGTGGACGCATCTCGAAGCGGCGTGTGCGGTTGAGATGCGGGAAAAGGGGCATTACCTTGTGGCCTTCCTCTGCGGGGCACACGACGACCGACGGCTTGATGCCGTCGCGGGCGAGTGACTCGAGGGACGAGAAGTCGTTCCAGTAGCCGGTGATGTGGGCGAGGGAGCGGTTGTACCAGGGGAAGGGCCATGTGTCGCAGGCGGGAAGGGCGACGGCGATGAATGGCATGGGCTGGGTTTCTGGTTTCTCGTTTCTGGTTTCTGGTTTCTGGGGGGCGGCTTCTGGTTTGGCCGTAGTGGCGTTGTCGGCGGCGGATTTCTGGTTTCGCGAGGCGTTGTTGATTGCGTCGGCAACGCAGGCGGCGAGATCCTTGACTTTGGGGGATGCATGGGCATAGTTGTATGGGATGTCGCGGGAGTCTGGATCGCGGTAGATGGAGGCGTCACCCCATATGAACATCGCAAACGGTAGAATGAAGGCGACGGCGGCGACGGCGCGGCCGCCGCGCAATGTTGCGGCGATGTCGCCCAGCAGCACGCCATACGCAAGGAGAAGCGGCAGCGCCACTTGAAGCATGCACCAGGGCGTCTTGTAGGGGATGATGGAATAGAGCGTGAAAAGGATGAGCGAATGCAGAGCCAGGAACGCGAAAAGCCTTGATCGGCGGAAGTGGATGAAGAGCGGATAGACTATGAGCGGGAGGAACGCCAGAGAATAGCATATCTTGTTCGGGGCGAAGAGCGTCTTCGCGTACCACCACCAGGGATGGACATGCCAGTCGGCTCCGCCGGCGGCTTCGCCTGCCGCACGGTGGAAATACGAGAGAGGTGCCGCCACGAATGCGTTGTACACGCCACGCCAATCGGCACAGAACACGGAGAAGAAAATCACTGATGTGAGAATGAACGCGAGGATGGCGAGTACGAGATGGTTGGTGGCCGGTCGTTGGCCGCTTGCCGACGGCGGGGAGATGAAGCGGACGGCGAGCGCGGCGGAAAAGGCGGTGGCGAAGGTGAGGACGCTCGTCTCCTTCGTGGCGAAGGCGAGACCGGCGGCGATTCCGAAGAAAAGTGCCCATGTGCCGGGCTTCAAGCGAGGAGTCGAGGATTGGGAGATTGTGGGATTGTGAGATTGTGAGATTGGGGGATTGGGGGATTGGGGGATTGGGAGATTGTGGGATTGGGAGAGGTAGTGTATTGCGGACCAGAGCATCATTGTGGAGAAGCAGGCGAGGAGCATCTCCTGGATGAAGTCGGTCGAGTAGAAGAGGAAGATGGGGGCGGCGGCGAGAAGGACAGACGAGAAGAGCGCAGGGAGGATGCGGCCGGTCGCCTTGCGGATTGCGAAGAACGCGAATAACACCGCCAGGACGGCGAAGACGAGGGGTGTGCATCTCAGAAGAGTGCCGTCGAGGGAGACTGTGTCGTTGTGTCCGAATGCCTTCTGCAGAGGTGCTGCGGCATAGTAGAGCGTGGGGCCGTGGTGGTCCGTGGGCTTGTAGACGTAGACACCGGTCTCCAGAAGGCTTCCCGTCGTGAAGGCCTGGTTCGCTTCGTCGGGGTGGAATGTGCGGTTGAAGAACACTGCCTTGCCTATAAGTTGAAAAGTTGAAAAGTTGAAAGGTTGAAAAGTTGAAAGGTTGAAAAGTTCAATGGTAACTTATCCTCGTTTACATTCCCGTGCGAAGCGCGGGCGGCGGGCTAACTACCAAACCACCTAACCACCTAACCACCTAACTACCTATCGCCGACGGAAGAGCGGGGCGGCTATGCGCTGCAGCTGCTCATTGGACTGCAGACGCTGGCTGGCTTCCTGGGCATTGATGCGGTACGCCTGGATGATGGCGTTCTGAGAATCCTGCACAAGTCCCTGCGCGTCCTTGACGATGGCCAGCTGGAGCCATGTGTCGACGTCGTTCGGATTGGCGCGCAAATATGCGTTGAGGCAGGCGTCGGCCTCTGCGTTCATGCCGCCTTCGGCGAAGATGGAGGCCATGCCACGCTGCAGCTGGGGGTCGAGGTTCGGCGGAGCCTTGCCGAGTGCGTCCTTGAGCGTCTTGGCCGCCTCGCCGCGCTGTCCACATTGAGCGTATATCTGGGCGCAGGCGATGAGAAGGTCGAACGGCTTGTCGTCCGGAGACGAAAGAAGGCGCTTGACCGTTCCGGCGGCGGCGGCGTTCTGTCCGAGCGACGCATGGGCCTGGGCGAGGCGGAGCTGCTGCGCTGGCGGGAGCGGGCCCTTGGCGGCGTCCTGGCGAAGGCGGGCGATCTCCTCCGTGACGCTGCGGAGTCGGTTCACGTAGTCGCGCATGTTGCCTGTGCGCGCGTTGTTGGGGTCGACGCGGTCGGTGTAGTCGAGGAGGTCGGATATCACGTCCCAGCGGCGGAGCGGGAGTAGCACTTCCTGCGCGTAGCGGAAGGTGGCCTCTGGGGAGGCCGGGTAGAGGAGGCATGCCTCGCGGAAGGCGGCGTCGGCCTCGCGGATGTAGCCGCGGTTCGCGTAGAGGCCGGCGATGGCGGCGCGCAGCTTGGAGAAGGACTTCTGCGCGGGGAAGTCGCGGCGGAAGGCCGGGTCTCTCAGGAGACGGCGCTGGTACCAGTCCCAGAATTCCATGTCGTTGCGCGCGATTTCGCGGTTGAGGGGATTGGCGTCCTTGTTGATCTTCATTATGAGGCCGTGCGGGGAGAGGTAGTCGTACATCCAGCGGATCACGTAGGACTCCTCTACGTAGAATGCGTGGCGGAGGCGTTCGTGGTCGAACATCATCTTTGTGAGGATGCCGTTGATCTCCATGACGCCCAGCGCGCCGGTCACCTGGACGCGTCCGTTCTCTATCTTGAGGGCGGCGTTCGCCTGGCGCTTTCCGCTCTGGACCTCGTTCACGTAGATGTTGAAAGACTCGGCGGAGTCCTCCTTAGAGGGGATCCAGATCTCGTCGCCGTAGAGGTCGCGCTCGACGGACATGTAGGTGTCGTCTGCGAGGGCGTTCTGCGTGATGAGGTACACGTCGGGGCGGACGTTCGCGGAGTATATCATGTACGTGGGCACGAAACGGCCCGGATCTGTGCCGCCGAAGAAGATGGCGTGGGGCTCCATCTCCTCGGGCCAGAGCGGGTTGGGAAGGGGCTCTTCGTCTGGGAGAAGCTCTTCGCGGATTGCGTTCGCGCCGCGGAGCTGGTAGTTGCCGAACTGCCAGCCGAAAGTATGGCCGTTCTGCTCGGCGGAGCCCATGGCGAAGACGAGGCGGTCGTTTGTGTAGTTCTCGTACACGGGGATCGCAGCGACGAGCGCGCCCATCACGCAGAGCGCGGCGAATACGCGGCGGCGGAGCGGCGCGAGGGTGTCTCCCTTGCAGAATCGTACGAGGAGGCGGTTGGCTACGAGCAGGCCCACGAGGATGCCGTAGCCGATCCAGATCGCGAATACGCCGTGGGAGGAGATGAACTTGACCTTCTGGATGAAGCCGTCCTGGATGTCTCCCTTGACCCCGGCGAGGGCCACGAGGAAGAGGGACATCACGGCGAAGCAGGCGCCAAGGGCGATGAGCCACTGCTGCGAGACGTCGTCGGCGGAGAACGATAGGATGTCGTCGCCGACCGGGGAAGGCGGCTTGCGGCGGATCATGCCGATCACGACCTTGACCTGGCGGAAGACGATCGCGGCGAGGCCGGCGAAGGCCATGAGCGCGAGGACGAGAAGGAGAAGCTTGTCGAGGCGCAGCGGCACTTCGCCGTCGAAGAGCTCCGAGAACACGACGACGAGGGCGGCGGTGACGACGTACAGCCCTGCGGCGACGTACATGCCATGCACCTTGACCTTGTTTTTGAGCGCGACGGTAGCCTTCCAGAACGCGAAGGGCACCAGGGCAAGCGCCGCCGCGACGAGCGTGAACTGCATGCGGAGGTCCTGGAAGTAGAAGCCCATCTGCTTGAGGAAGAGGGAGAAGCCGTCGGCGGAGAAGAAGTCGGGCATCTTGATGGCCTCGTACTGTCCGCGCATGATGGCGTGCTTGAAGCCCTCCCACGTGCGGGGATAACCCCAGTTCATGGGCGGGTTGCGGAGGTCGGAGACGATCGGCATGTACACGTAGAACGAGACGCCCAGCTCGGCGAACAGCGTGGCGGGGGCTATGGCGCGTCCGTTCGGGAGCGCCACGGTTGCGAGGCCGAGGACGACGAAGTTCCACAGGCACGGCCAGATGAACCACCAGGAGTGCGGGTTCGTGAGGCCGTTCATCGCGCCTTTCTTCAAGAGGATGAAGGCTGTGATCTGGACGGCGGCGACGGGGATCGCGTATGCGAGGCCGCGCGGCGTGGAGAGGACTAGCGCGAAGAGGAGCGCGATGCCGCCGAGGAGGACGAGAATGGGCTTGCCCCACGCGAAGGGCGTGCCTGCGTAGCCGGCGGCGTCGGCGGAAGGTCCGCTGGACGCGATCATGATTGCTATGAATCCGCACGCGCCGGCGGCGGCCAGCCATTTCCACACTCTTGTGGAGTTGAGCATGTAGTCCTTGGGCGCGAACACGGCGCCGAGGGACAAGACCGAGGTGGCGGCGAGGAAGAGCCCGATCCACGCGTATTTCGTCGGCGCGAGGAGCGGGGCGACGGCGATTTCGTGCGGAGTGGTCCATGCAGCCTTGCCTGAGAACACAATGGACAGGAAGATGCAGAGGACGCCGGCGAATCCTACGCCCAGCGCGGCCTTGAGCGGGGTCTGGTCGTCGTTCGCTGCCTTGTTCCGCGCGCGCATGACGAGCGCTGCTGCCGGCGCGAGGATCACAAGTATGAACCCGAGCCAGAGCATTATCTCGTTGGGGCAGGACTCCGTGTTCAATATCGGCTCAAACTTGTTGATGACGTCGGCCTGCATGTAGCGTGTGGCACGCAGCATGCAGCCGATCTGCAACAGCTTTGCGGTGAGGCCGATCGGGATCAGGATTAGGACGAAGTCGCGGAAGAGGCGGATGTCCCTCAATGCGATGATGATGGCGAGCGAGAGCGCCGCCATGAGAAGCACCTGGTAGTTGGTGAGGCCCAGGCCGAAGACGAACGCCGTGAGCCAGAGGATGCCGTTGGAGGGACGGCGCATCCAGCGGTAGCCCAGCAGCAGCACGGCCATGAGGAAGAGGGCGTTGAGGGAGTATATCTCGACGATTGTGGACTGCGACCATTCCACGGGGGAGAAGGCGAACACGAGCGAGCCGCCGAGGCCGCCGGCGAAGGCCATCAGCGCGTGGGACTGGCGGGGAGGCGAGAACGTGGGAAGGTGGGAGAGCGAGAAAGGGGTCTGGTCGCCGGACGAGGGGGCGTTTTTGTCGTCGGCGTCGGCGGAGACGGAGTCGAGCATGTCGGATCCGCTACGGCAGATGAGCATCGCCGTGCATCCGGCCGCGAACGCGCCCGCGACGGCGGAGAAGAGGCTCACGGCCCATGCGGGCGTGGGCTGGCCCATGTAGGTGACCCATGAGAAGATGCGGCAGAAGAACCAGCAGCAGAGCGACCAGAACGGATAGCCGGGGGGGTGGGGGACGCCGAGATGGTCGGCGGCGGTGGCGAGCTCGCCGGAGTCCTCGAGGCCCACGGACGGGCCGAGTGTGAAGAAATAGACGAGGAACGCGATGATCGTGGCGCTCCAGAACGCGGTCCAGTCTATCTTGCGGAAGAATGCGCCGGGCTTCGTGTCTATTGACAGGAGGTTTGACAGCATGGTTGCTCCTTGGTGTTTGAAAGTTTCCTTTTGAAGTCGGTTCTCTGAAATCGTCTGCAGTCTGGTCAGGATGCGGGCCTCGCCGCGCGGCGGCGGGCGATTATGCGGAGCAGTTCGGTCTTGACGAGCTCTCCGTCCGCGTCTGCGGAGACGAGCCTTTCGCGGACGCGCATGAGGCGCCAGCGGGCCGTGCGCAGTTCGAGCGGCGTGAAGTTACGGGCGTGGGCGGCGGATTTGCCGAGGGCCCACCTGTTCTTCGAAGAGCCGGGGCCTACGCCTATGTCGTCCAATTGGCGTATGACGTTCTCGGGGATCGAGGACGACCATCCGCCCCCTGAGAGCCAGCCGTGGTCTATGGCGTCGCGGTAGACGATCAGTTCGCGGAAGAACTTCTCCGCGACGGTGGCGAGAAGGACGCCCATCTTCGAGACGTCGGCGAAGCGCGAGAACACTTCGACGAGGCGCGACGGGTTGCGTGCGCCCACGGCGTCGGTGACGTCCCAGAGCTCGGGCTCGCCTCCGCCGGGGCTGGTGATCTCCGAGACGTGGGCGGCGGTGGCGGTTGTCGTCTCGTCGCCCAGATAGGAGTGGAGCTTGGCGAGCTCGGAGACGAGAGTGCGGGTGTCGGTCCCGGCCTTTGCCACGAAAGCCTGTTCGGTGCCCGGGGCGAAGGAGACGCCCTCGGCCTTGGCGAGCGCGGGCAGTGTTTCCAGCGCGGCGGCGAAGCGCTGATTGGCGCGCGACTCGGACGGGAACACAGTGGTCTCTGCAATCGCCTTGAGCGATTTTGCGAAGATGCTGGTGGCGAGTAGCTTGGGGGCGGTGATGAGAAGATGCTGATTAGGGGGGAGCGGCGAGTCCGAGAGGGACTTGGCGAACGTCTCCAGGGCGGTCTTAACGCTTTCGGCGATCTTCTCGCGTCCGCTGCCGGGGAGAAACGATACGCCGCGCCACCAGGTGAGCTTCACGGGGTCGAGGAACGGCGGTGTCTGGACGGACGCCTCGCATTCGCGGAGCGAATGCAGCTGGTCGGCGGCGTTGTCCGCCTCCCCGTCGATAGTCTCCACGGCGCTGGAGCGGTTCTCCTCCGGAACGGCGGCTGCGATGGCCTCCCGCGCGGCTTTGTCAACGAGGTAATCGTCTTCGCCGATTATCAGATGTATGTTGGGACATTTTGACACGGGTGAAAAGTATATCATATTTCCCCGCCGTGCGGGGGAAAATATGGTATCATTGTTGCAAAGGAGAAATAGACCATGAAGAGAACCATTATTGTCTTTGCAATGCTTTCCGCGTCCGCGTGGGCGCAGTTGCCGCCCCGGGCCCCGGTGGCCGTGACTAACGCCGCCGCCGTCACGGAGGCGAAAGTCCATAAGAGCGCGGGCGGGAGCCTTAATTACCGCTTCCACGCGCCGGCGAAGGTGGAGCCGGGGCGGAAGTATCCGCTCGTTTTGTTCCTGCACGGTGCCGGTGAGCGCGGGGACGACAATGCGATGCAGCTGGTCCACGGCGTGTGGCCCATTCTCTCCTACATGAAGGAGAAGGGGATTGAGGGGTATCTCATCGCGCCGCAGTGTCCGGGCGGACAGCAGTGGGTGGACACCCCGTGGGGGCTTATTGCGCACAAGATGCCGGCGAAGCCGTCGGCGGCTATGGCGCTCGCGATGGAGCTTTTGGAGAAGACGGTCAAGGAGTGCCCGGTGGATCCGCGGCGCGTCTATGTGACCGGGATATCGATGGGGGGCTACGGCACCTGGGACATAGTGCAGCGGCGCCCCGAACTCTTCGCCGCGGCGATGCCGGTGTGCGGCGGCGGCGACGCCTCGCTGGCTTGGAAGATCCGCAACGTGCCGATCTGGGTGTTCCACGGCGACCGCGACACTGCAGTTCCGTTCGTGCGTTCACGGCAGATGGTGTCGGCGCTCTGGCAGTGCGACGGCAATGTGCGCTACCGCGAATATCCCGGCGTGGGGCACAACTGCTGGGTCGCCACTTACGCCGATCATGCCGTGCTCGACTGGCTTTTCGGCCAGTTGAAGAAATAAATTTGAAGAGTCTTTTCAGATGGTTGCGATCGTTCATTGCTTGATTTCAGCATGCTTTCTTTTGCTGCTGTTTTCAGTCGTGCTTTGGGTGCATTCGCTTGGTCTTCGCCTAGTGCCAGATATTCGTCCGATTTTTCGCCAACCAGTCGCATTCATCGCATTCTTCAGCCTATTCGTGGGTTCTCTCATCCAATACGCAGTATGCAAGAATCCTCCGCTTTCTGCGCCGCCGATCCCTCCGCCGCAATCTCAGCTTCCAACTCCAAGCCAGCAACCACAAACTGTCAACTACCAGCTGCCAGTTTTCAACACCTCTCTTTTGACCCCCAGCTTTTCGCCAACCAATCTTCGGTTCGTCTCGATATCGCCTCTGTCCAACTCCGTTCTGCTTGGCGTTGCGTGGCCGCCGGCGGATCCGCCGCCGGAGGAATGGCTCGACCTCTACTCGACCTCCAATCTCGTCTCTGGCGCGTGGGAGGCGATAGGCACGGTATCCGCGCCGTCGAACGCACCGGGTGTGGAGGTGGAGGTGCCGCATTCCGCGCTCGTCGGAGGCGAGACGAATATCGCGTTCTTCGTTGCGGGAACTCGTACAGACACCGACGGCGACGGTCTCGCCGACGCCTACGAGCGCCTCGTCTCCCACACCGACCCCGCGCTCGCCGACACAGACCGCGACGGGCTTTCTGACGGCGAGGAGCTGTCCGCAGGGTCTGACCCCTTTGTGCGCGATTCCGATATGGACGGTCTTGTGGACGGCTCTGATCCGTCGCCGCTGGCGGTGACGCCGGTGGACGACCTTGACGGCGACGGCATCCCCGACGCCTACGAAGAGCACTGGTTCGGATCGACGAATGCCGTGGACGAGCTTTCACCACCCTCTGACGGCTTCTCGCTCGCGGCGAAGATCGCCTGCGGCATCTCCCCCAATGCGCCGCCGCCGGACATGGAGCGCCCCGCACCGCCTTTCGCCGTCTGGAAGATCACAGATCCGTTCCTCGCGGAGAACACGTCGCTTGACGGAAACATCGTCTACGAGCGCGCGTTTCCGATAGGGCGCACATCCACGTGGCAGCAGTATTTCATATCCGCCGCGCCTACGAACGCCGCCGCGTGGAGCCTCGACGGCGCATCATTGGAGACTTGCGGGCAGTCTTACCATTCGTCGCCGACCGACGACAGCCTTCGGCTCCAGCTGGCGTCGGCGCAGACGGCCGAGCTTGTCGTCTGCATCCGCGCTACAGCCGACACCTTCGGCTCTCAGACGCCGCTCTACCTCATCGCATACGCTCCCGCGCTTGCGATCTCGAACGCCGTCTCCGGGGCGCAGGGCGGACGGCGGGCGTATGCGTCAGTCCGGGCCGCTGCCGATGGGGCCGGCCGGCGTGTCTTCCACGCCGAGGTCGACCGTTCTGCGCGTCCGTGCCTTGCGGCGGCCTCCACTGAGGAACTCGCCGCCGTGCCGCCGCTCGCGAATTCCGCGCTTGCCTACGATCTGGTCGAGGAGACGCTTGTCGTGCCGGGGGCCGGTGTATTCGATCTTTGTACTTCGCCTGTGCATGAAGGCACTCCGAGAAGCGGGGGCGGTAACGATCCTGGTGGCGACGCATTGGCCTTGATGTCGCCATCCGGAGGTTTGAAGGGCGGATGTGCGCACTGTGGGAAGGATCTCGAATGGAACCCGCGTACCGGCGTGTATTCCGCCTTTGGCTCGTGGCCGCTTGACACTCCTTGCCTGATCGAGTCGTGGAACAGGACCTCCGACGGCGAGAAGACATGTACGTGCGAACCGTCCTTCGACTCCGGTTTCGACGGTCCGTTGCCGCCGTTTCTGTCCATGTCGTCCGAGAAGGAGCCCGATGGTTCGACCACCATCTCCGTCACGCTCGGCGACGAAACGGTGTGGAGCGACAACTGCTCGCACTCCGGGCCGCGAGGTGCCACTTCGGAGATGTCCGTTGCCGACGGATGCCCATGGCCGGCCGACGAATGTCCGTGCTCCGAGTATGAGTCGACGGCGCTCAACTCGGCAGACTTCCGCATTCCCCTCGGACGCCCCGCCGCTGGAATGGTCTCGGGATTCCTCTGGCTCTCCACGGACGAGCCGCTCATGGTGGCTCCGGATTCGTTCCGTCTCAAGGCCCGCGCTGACGCAGCCGTCTCCGACACGACAGGCCAGGACGGCGTCAGACGCGTAGTCTGCGGAGACGTGCGCGGAAAGACGCTTGAGATATCCGCCGTGCAGAACGGCGCGGAGATAGTCGTGAAGGATACGGCGTCGGGTTCGCTCGACCATACGTGGAGCGTCGTGAACGAATACGGGGATCCTTCCCGCATCCGCTTCGTGAAGACAAGCAGATTGAACAATGTCATGTCCGACGAGACCTACCGGCATGACGGGACGGGCGGCGGCTGGACTCGCGCCGACAACGTCTCCGGACTTGTGGAGTCGTTCTCCAAATCTGACAATCTCAACATGGAAGGCGAACGGACGCTTGTTGAGACGCGATCCTCCACGGCGGGGGGCAAAGTCCTTTCGGAGACTGTGACGACCTACTCGATCATCGGCTCGGAGGGAATGGCGCGTCTCCGCGAGACGGAACGGCGCGAACTCGCTCATTCAGACACATGGAAGGTCTCGACGGCGACATGGTGGGACGATCCGTCGCATCCTGGCCGCCACGCGCTCGCGAAGCTCGTCAAGCGCGCGGGCGAGCCATGGGAGTATTCGGCATACGACGAGGACGGGAGGCGGACGCTTCGACTCAGGCAGCTCGCCGGATCGTCGTGCGCACTGCTTGAAAATGCCTCGCCGCAGACGCTTGCGGACATTCCGGCGGGACTTGTCTGCGAGGCCGTGGAGCTCTCGTACGCGCCGCTCGCGGGGGACGACGCGGCGGACGGCGACGACGAGGAGCCGCGCATTGAGTCGCGCTGGATCCTCGGCGGCGGTCAGCCCGTCCTCGTCGCGCGCGAATGGCGCGTCCTCACGCGCGGAACCCACGACGGCCTCCCGACGCGGATTGCCCGCAAGGAGCGCGCGGCGTCTCCGTCGGCGGTGTTCGGCGGCGAAGGGAACGCCGTCTCCGAGGTCGTCACCTTCGTGGACGAAGGCGCCGACACGCCGCCGCTCCTGCGCGGCGCGGAGATATCGCGTCTACGCGAGGACGGTGTGCGCGTCGAGACGGCGTGGACGCTCGCGAACGGCGTTCTCAGATCCGTCTCGCGCGAGTTCGCGGGCGGCGTGGGCGCGAAGACTGCGCGTGTTGAGGAGCGTGACGCGGTACACGGCGTCGTCACATACACAGCCGACATGCTGGCCGAAAATGAAGTCGAGTTCGGCTGGGAGAGGCGCGTATACGACGACCAGAACCGGCTCCGCTCCGTCGCTTACGCCGATGGATCCCATTCGACGAACGTCTATTCGTGCTGCCGCCTCCTTTCTTCCACCGACCGCACGGGCTTCACTACTCTGCGCTCGGCGACGACCGGCAGAGATCGTCTCTACTACGCAGAGGAGGAGACGTCGCTCAAATCTCTGCCAAAATCCGACTGGGCATGCCCCGATGCTTTTCTGTCCGCAAAATATGCAGGCTCATACCGGGTGGTGCAGCATTTCATGGATGCTTTGGGAAGAGAGACGAACTCCGTGACGCGGTGCGCCTACAATCCAGGCGAGGCCGTCGCCCCGGACTTCCAATATTCAAGAGGGTGGCGCAACAATGCGACAGTCTCATATCCTGACGGAGTCTCCGATCATGTGGTTTCCGTCGACAAGCGCGGGCTTGTGACGGAGCGGACCGAGACGGTCCTTGCCGACCGTGTGGAGACGGTCGTGTGCGAGTTCCCCACAGTGGCGTCGGCGACGCCCGATGTCGTGTCCACAAACATCTCCTATCTCGGCGGAGGAACGGTTGCGTTCCGCGCCACAGAGACGAACTGGACTGAGCGGGCGTCATTCACGGAATGGGGTGGTGACGGCCAGCACTCCGAAGTCGAGACGACGCGCACGTCCGACGGAGCGTTCTTCACTAATCGTGTCGTCCGATACGATTTCCTCGGGCGTGTCGCAGAGGACGAGACACCGCTCTCGCGCGTCGTCCGATCCTACGCTGGTTCGTCGTCGCGAGTCGTGTCCACGCTGGACGAACGTTCAGGCATCGGCACCGTGCCTCTCTACGACGACTTCGGAGAGGAGATCGGAGAGACGCGCGACGGAGTTGAGAGGAGGACGGATGTCTCCTTTGAAGAGCTTTCGAACGCCTGGTGGCACGTGGAGACGACGACCGTCTCGAAGAACGGCGTCACAAATTCGTCTTCAGCCGTGTGGACGCGTCTGACGGGTCTTTCAGATGAAGTGCGCTCGCAGTCGTTCCGCGAGGAGGACGGAGTGCGCGTGTCGTCCTCGTCTGCGTCGTTCGATCCCGTTGCGCTCGTCGAGACGATCGCCGAGGATTCGCCGCTTTCGGGATGCGTGGAAGTGGGGCGGATGTTCGGGCGGGAGATATCCCGTTTGGACAGGACGGGTTCGGAGTGCGACTTCTTCGATCCATGGGGCAACCTCTTCTATGTGGAACGCGCATGGGAAACCTCTCGTCGGCCTGTGGAGGCTTTTGATCGCGACGCGATGGAAGATGTAGTCAAGCACACTGTGTGGCACGCCTCCATATACGGAGGCCGCAGCGAGGAGACGCGCTCGTACAATTCTCGCGGAGACTTGACGAACGCCGTGGATTTCGTAGGTTCGGAAACAGGTTTCGCGCGTGATTCCGGCGGCCGTGCAACAGAGACCTCTGGCGACGGCGCGCATCCGCTTCGTCAGGGATTCGACGCGTTGGGACATCGCGTCTTGCTCGCCACCACACGTGACGGCGAAATCTGGGATCCGACGCGCTGGACCATCGACGCGGCGACGGGTCTCACTTTTGCGAAGACGTATGTCGATGGATCTTTTGCCACGAACACATACGCCGCCGACGGAATCCCCCTGCGCGCCACGCTTCCTTCCGGCAAGTGGAAGGAGAACGCGTACGACGCCATACGACGGCTTTCTTCCGTCGTTTCCTCCGACGGCGCTCTCGACGCTGGATTTGAATACGATGCATTCAGCCGCCTTTCATCGGCCTCCAACGCCGCTTCGTTCATAGACTACTCGCGCGACGGCCGCGGCAACGCAACGAACGAAACCTGTACCTCCGACGGAATGATGTTCACCCTAACTCGTTCCTACGACGCCTACGGTCGCATTATTGGTAGGGCGGGCACCCCGTGCCCGCCGTCCAGCGATGGCGGTGTTGCAACAACCGCGATTGCCGACACATCCTTCACCTATCGCCCCGACGGCCTCATCGAATCCGTCTCCAACGCAGATGCCGTTGTATCCTATCTTTACGACAACCACGCGCAGGACATCGGCTATGAACTGACTCTTCCATCAGGAATGACGTTCTCTCGTCAGATGACGAGAAACATCTTCCGTCGTGAAAGAATCCAGTCTGTTTCAAACTCCTGTGGTGAGGTTGCGTGGGTATTCGCATACGGCTACGATGCGCTCTCCCGTCCGACCTTCCGCACACTCACGGGTTCAACTGGCATATCACCTGTTGCATCCAGTTTCTCCTACAACACTCGCGGCGAAGTGGCCTCCGCCTCCATCGGCGAACACGATGAAGTGCACGAATACGATCTCGCCGGCAATTCGATCACCGCCGCCTACAACTTCATCACGAACGACTATACGGCCAACAACTTGAACCAGTACACATCGGTAGGGCGGCGTGTCCCCACGCCGCCGCCCGCGACATCCATTTCCCACGACATTGATGGCAACCTCACGAACTGCGCCCCGTGGTCGTTCACATGGGATTCAGGTAATCGTCTCACTGCCGTATCGTCAAATGGCATCCAGATTGCCGCCTACGCATACGACACCTTCGGTCGTCGTGTGAAGAAGGCGACAGCCGCCTCCACGACGTACTTCTTCTACGATGGCTGGAATCTTGTACGCGAGGTCGAGGTGAGTGGGAATATCACCAACGTCGTCGAGTATGTCTGGGGCAAGGATCTGTCCGGCTCATTCCAGGGCGCGGGCGGCGTTGGCGGGCTCCTCTACGAGAAGTGTAACGGCGCAATCTACATCCCTTATCAAGATGCCTTCGGCAACATCATGGGGTATTGGGACACGAACGGCGTCATCGTGGCAGAGTACACCTACGATGCCTTCGGCAAGATCATCTCGCAGTCTGGCACCATGGCCGACGTGTTCCGCCACCGCTTCTCCACGAAATACTACGATTCTGAAACAGGCTTCTACTACTACGGCTACCGTTACTACTTCCCCGAACTCCTCCGCTGGCTCAGCCGCGATCCGCTGGAAGAAGAGGGAGGTGAGAATCTGTATCTAATTTGTAGCAACGATTTACTAGGTAGTATTGATTGGTTAGGGTTGTTGGATGTTAATGTTGAAACAATTCGGGAGAATAATATCTGGCAAAGAATATTGAATAATGGTGATAAATATAGTTATATTTCCGTTAAAAATGTAGACGACATTTCTGTTAAGAATGGATTGAATTCTAAAAGTATTAATGGACTTTTTGCTCAAATGATGAATGTGGGCGACTGCTCTGTGACTATAGTTGTTAATATATATCTAAATGATCGTCTTATTGAAGATTCTGACCAAGGGATTGTGCATTATTATGAACCTCATTCCATTAAGAATGATGTTATGATTGGAGGAATAGCGTCTACATCGAATGGATCACCGCAATTACGAAATGGTGTCTTGTCGCATGAGAAGGGACATGCGTCTGCATTTTTAAATTATACAATTCCCCTTTTCCGTCAAAGGCTTAATAAATTTGGATGCCGTCGTTTGTCTTCTGAAGAGAAAAATGAAGTCCGGAGGATATATGAAGAATGTATTAGGAGTACGCTTCAGGAGAGTGCAGAGTCTGCCAATAAAGCGCAAGAGGAATGGTATAAAAAGAGAAGAAAAAGGTTCAAACTCAAATGAGTGAGGCTGTATTATGACAATACGGGTGATTTCAACAGTCATTTTTTTGATGGTTTATGCTGGATGTTGGAGATCCATCGGACCCCAATCTGACTCTTTATGCCGCGAGCTTGAAGTGCTTGTCTCAAATATGGCAACCACACAATCCAATGAAAGCCAGGTTATAAGTGTTACAGTTAGTAATAGGAGTGACAGAGTGATAAATGTGTGGAAGGCTTCAGATGATGGGTTTGGGTGTTCGATAGAAACACTTAATGGAGGGAATTGGAAAGATGATGGGAGAATGTTTTGTGCAACGTTTAGAGAGCATCTTCGTCTTTCTCCCGGTGAATATTATAATTTTAAACTACCTGTTGCATGCGATGTAGGGAAATTTCGTGTTATGGTGGAATATTGGGAGGATACATACGATAGAACGAATTTTAAATGTGCTTATTCTCTTCCCTTCACATTGTGGAGGGGAAAAAGGAACAAGGCAGATGATATTAAGGAGAAGTGAAACGCGTGAAATCATGGAATGAAATACGCAAGGCGGCGACGACGTTCTCGAAGCGTTGGAAGAACGCATACGACGGCTATGAGCTGACCCTGTCGTCCGGGATTGCCTTTTGCCATGTAAAGCAGCGCAATGCCTATCGCCGCGAGCGGATACAGTCTGTCTCGAATGCCTGCGGCGAGGTCACTCGTGTATTCTCCTACGGCTATGACGCCCTCGATCGCCCGACATCGCGCACACTCACAGGGCCAGCGTCGCCCGTTGCCTCGTCCTTCTCCTACAACTCTCGAGGCGAAGTGACATCAGCAGTTATCGGCGACCACGACGAGGCCCACGAATACGACTTCGCCGGCAATTCGATCACCGCCTCCTGCAATTCCTTCACGAACGAATACGTTGCCAACAGCCTCAACCAGTACACATCGGTAGGGCGGCGTGCCCCCACGCCGCCGCCTGCGACAATGCTCACGCATGACATTGACGGAAACTTGACGAACTGCACGCCGTGGTCGTTCACATGGGACTCCGGCAATCGCCTCGCCACCGTCTCCTCCAACGGCGTCCAGATCGCCGCCTACGCATACGACACCTTCGGGCGCCGTGTGAAGAAGACGACCGCCGACACAACGACGCACTTCTTCTACGACGGCTGGAATCTCGTGCGCGAGGTCGAGATGCGCGTCACAGAAACCAATGTCGTTGAGTATGTCTGGGGCAAGGACTTGTCCGGTTCCTTCCAGGGCGCGGGCGGTGTCGGCGGATTGCTCTACGAGAGGCGCAACGGCGCGATCTACATTCCGTTCCAGGACGCCTTCGGCAACATCATGGGGTATTGGGACACGAACGGCGTCATCGTGGCTGAGTACACATACGATGCCTTCGGCAGGACGATTGCGCAGAGTGGTTCCATGGCCGATGTGTTCAGACACCGCTTCTCCACGAAGTACTACGATTCTGAAACAGGCTTCTACTACTATGGCTACCGCTACTATTTCCCCGAGCTCCGCCGTTGGCTCAGCCGCGACCCGCTGGAGGAAGAGGGAGGAAACAATCTGTATGTGTTCTGCATGAATGCGGCCATATGCAATATTGATCCGCTAGGAAGAAAGATATTAATTCATCAAGACAACATGATTGTACGAGATGACATCTCAAATTCTGCTAGAGGATTATTCACGCCATATGCAAAAATAGATATAAAATGTTCGTGGTGTGGCGTTCTAACGGTTTCTGGAAGTGTGTACCGCAAAATCAAGATTTTAACACCAGATCATGGCAGATGGGAACATCGACATTCAAATTATAAAAGATGGGGTCTCCCTCGGACAAATATAATCGAATGGAAATTAGCTTATTCTCATGAAATGGATCATTGGAATTCATTCAATGCTTTTTTTGATTTCGTAAGGCTATTAAACGATTTTGACGGGACTAGCCTTTATGGTCTTTGCGAACAAATGAGATATGAGCTTGAAAAACAGAAGAACATAATGTGGAATGAAGCAATTCATCGCTCTGAGAGATATGATACAACAGGGTTAAATGCGGGTGGGATGTATCCTAAGGACCGATATCCATGAAGAACATAAAAATGATTTTAATTGTGGTCTTATTCATTGGATTCTTTGCGTTGCTTGTTTTTGTTTCGAAAGTTAAGCGACATGAAGAGTATAAAATGTATGATGACACCATATCGCAACTTGAAGATGTTGTATTGCGTCTCAGGAGAGAGGGGATTTTGCCAAGAGAAATTAGGGACTCTTGGGGAAGAGGGGTGAACATAGTGAATGAAGGGGCTAAAATACGCCTGATCTCCAATGGTGTATCAAGTGCTTGGACTAATGATGATATTTATGTTACAATCAATACACAAACTTGGTCGTATAATATCTTCTATTCATACAAAGGGCGTAGTTATAGTAGTGCTTATTTTGAATGAGCCTTCAACAGAGATTATCCTGTTTTATGATAGAACGCCTGAAAGGAAGTTTAATTTATGCCAATAACATGTCTTGGGAGTGCCGTCTTCCTCGATAGAGGACTCGAACTAGGCCGGCTGGTTGGAGGTGAAATAATGAGTAATAATCGTGTTGTAGCCAATCTTTGTAGGTTGTTGATCATACTTTGCGTTTCGGGGTGTGCTGTAACGCATCGCATGAGCGCAAAGGAACAAAGTTATTCAATTGCCATGCAAATATTACGTGAATACAATAAGCCCGAAACCTTTACCACAATAAAGACCTGCAATGATGTTGATGCTCTACGTATAGTAGTATTTGCCGCTAATGCCGCAGCATGGCCTATGGAAGCTGGGCCGGAAAGGGAATTTGATGAAGGTATGGACGATATGTTGATTATGGCCTTAGACAGACTTTTTGCCATTGATTCAGATGCGGCAAACGATACTATAGAATATTACAAACGAGCCTTCCCGCCTGATGGTGCATACGCCATATTCTTTGAGGAATGGGAAAAGCGCCGGAAAATCTCCAAAAATCAAGAAGGTGACTCTACGAGAAGATCGAATTCGCTATAATATCTCCGCAGAAACACCAACCATGAAAAGAACGCTCAACACGACGATCAACCGCTCGAAGAACGAGAAGAACGACGAGCACTACACGCAGCTCTCCGTCATCGAGGACGAGGTGCGGCGCAACGTCTGCCGTTGGGAGCGGATGCAGACGGTCACAAACTTCTACGACGGCTGGAACCTCGTTCGCGAGGTCGAGGTGCGCGGGATCATCACGAACATCATCGAGTACGTCTGGGATAAGGATCTCTCCGGCTCATTCCAAGGCGCCGGTGGTGTCGGCGGTCTCCTCTACGAGAAGCGCAACGGCGCGATCTACATTCCTTTCCAGGATGCCTACGGCAACATCATGGGTTACTGGGACACGAACGGGACTATCGTTGCTGAGTACACATACGATGCCTTCGGAAAGACAATCTCACAGAGTGGCATCATGTCCGATGTATTCCGCCATCGCTTCTCCACGAAATATCTTGATGCGGAGACAGGTTTCTACTACTACGGCTATCGCTATTATTTCCCACAACTCCGTTGCTGGCTCAACAGGGACCCGCTAGAGGAGGAAGGTGGAAACAATCTGTATGTGTTCTGCTTGAACAAAGAAAAAGGAGGTTGAAAATGCAAACTACACGTAGATCATTCATCGGTAGGACGATCGGCGCCATGGGCACGGCCTTTTTGCCAACGGCTCTGTGCGCCGCGGAGGACGACTGGAAGGCGGCGTTCCGCTCGCTTGGTTTCGACCCCGACGCGGAGGGGTCGGAATGCTTCATCCTCACGAGCGACATCCATGCCGAGAAGCACCACCAGCGTCTTGCCGGGCACGTCGCGTTCTGGAACGCGATGGACCCCAAGCCAGCCTTCGTGGCCGCGCTCGGCGATCTCGGCTACATCAACACATGCTTCGGGCACCGTCCGACGCCAAAGCAGGCGGCGGCGAACGCCGAAAAGCAGTTCGGGACGATAAACGCGATTCTCACTGACGGCCTCAGGAAGGACGTGCGGCGCGTGTATGTCGTGGGCAACCACGACACGTACCTCGGGGAGGACAACCGCGCCATCTGGCTGAAGTATTTCCCCGATCAACCGCCCTACTGCGCCTTCGACGCCTGCGGGCTCAGGTTCGTCAAGTGGGATGGCGGTGTGGACGGGATAATCGCCGCCGATCAGGAAAAGTGGATCTTGGATGAATGCGCCAGGTGCCCCAAGGACCGGCAGCTCGTGGTGATGGTGCATCAGCCGGCTGTGGGCTCCTGCGGCATGGAGCGCGACATAGGGCGCGTGGCGAAGGCGGCGCTCGCCGGGCGGCCCGGCGTCACGTGGATGCTATGCGGGCACGCCCACTGCAACGCGTTCTCCCGCTGGGACCTGCCGGGCGGCGGAACGCTCGCGATGGCTACGCACACGATGGACGAGAAGGGTTGGTGGGCCTACGGAGTGCGCGGCGGGCGGATCGTCGCGCGTATCTTCAAGGCGGAGGGCAAAACCGCGTTCTCCCGCGAGACGATGCCTGAGTCGTTCAAGAGCAGAGGCGAGATACCCCTAGCATGGCAGGGGCGGGAGGACGTCGTGTGGAATGTGTTCGTGGGTTCGCCCGAGGAGAAGGCTTGCCGCGTGAAGTTCGAGAAGACAGGCGACAACGGCGGCTGGCTCTTCTACGTGGGCACAACGCTCTACAAGTTCCCGAAGAGCAGGGTGGCGCCGAAGGCCACGCGCTATGCGATTCTGGGCAACCTCTCCGGGAGGCGCAAGACGAAGGAGCCGGCAAGGTGCCTTCTCTCCGCAGACGGAGAGAATTGGATGGAGACGAGGCGTTCCACGCTAGAGCAAAACGTGAACGAGTTCCCGATTCCGCCCGAGCTTGTGGGCGCGGAGACTCTGTGGGTCAAATACGAGGGTTTCGGTTTCGGCGGCGACGAATGCCATGCCGCATATGCGTTCCTTTCGTAGTCGGCGATGAAATTGGAGGTAAAGATGAAGACTGTAGTGCTTGGAGTTACGGGCAGCATAGCCGCATACAAGGCGTGCGAGCTGGTGCGCCTTTTCGTGAAAGGGGGCTTTGACGTGCATGTGGTGATGACGGACCATGCCAAGGAGTTCGTCACGCCGCTCACGTTCAGGACGCTGAGCCGCAACCCTGTCCCGTCCGCGCTTTTCGGCCCCGCCGACGAATGGCGGCCCGGGCACATATCGCTTGCCGAAGCGGCTGATCTGGTTGTGGTGGCCCCGGCCACCGCGAACATCATCGCGAAGATGGCGCATGGCATCGCCGACGACCTCCTGTCGTCTGTCCTGCTCGCCGCCAAGGCGCCCGTTGTCGTGGCGCCGGCGATGAACACCGGAATGTACGAGAACGCCGCCACGCGCGCGAACTTCTCACTGCTCAGAGAGCGCGGCGTGGAGTTCGTGGAAATGAACGAGGGCGAGCTTGCGTGCGGCACGAGCGGAGTGGGCCGCATGGCGGAACCTGCGGCGATATTCGCGGCGTGTTCTTCTTGCCTCCAGCGGAAAGGTATGGTATCATAGAGACCACAGGAGAGAATCATGGATATATCACGTAGAGATTTCTTCGGCGCGGCGGGCATGGCCGCTGCAGGCGCCGCCGCCGTGGCGGCCGGCGGATGTGCCGTCCCCGCGGTTTCAAAGCCCTGTCCCAACGGTGCCTCGTCTTTCGCCTATGGGCCAAAGGGTAGACTGCGCATCACGGTTCCGGGGCTCTCCCAGGACGTGCGCGTGTTCGTGATCGGAGATACGCACTTCGGCCTGCACGACGCGCGCGACGACGCCTATGCCGGCAACTACGCGCGCATGGCGCGCGGTCCAAACCCCACCAAGGCATTCGCGGATACGCTTGCGAAGGCCAAAAACGAGAAGCCGGACATTCTCCTCCTTGTGGGCGACATCATCTCCTTCCCCACGCTCGCCAACGTGGAGCACGTCAAGCGCGAGCTTGACGCCTGCGGCATCGACTGGTACTACGTGGCCGGCAATCACGACTGGCACTTCGAGGGCGTGCCGGGCTCCGACGAGGCGCAGCGCGCCGAATGGGCGCCCAAGCGCCTCGCGCCGCTCTACCGCGGACTCGATCCGTTCATGTCCTCGCGTCTTGTGAAGGGCATCAGGTTCGTCGCCATCGACGACTCCATCTACCACATCTCCGAGAAACAGCTCGAATTCTGGAAGGCGGAGGCGGCGAAGGGCGATCCGATGGTTCTCTTCATGCACGTGCCGCTCTGGCTTGACGGCTGGGGGCGGGCTAGCCTCTTCACCTGCGGCAATCCTGACTGGGGCGCCGCGACGGATCCCTACTGGGAGATCGAACGCCGCGAGAAGTGGGCCGAGAAGCAGAGCCCCGCGTCCTTCGCGTTCCGCGACGCGGTTCTCTCCACCCCGAATCTGGCGGCGGTGATGACGGGGCACATCCACACGCTCCTCACGGGCTGCGAGCGCGGCAAGTACATGTTCACCACTCCTTCGAACCGCACGGGCGAGTTCCTCGACGTGCGTTTCACGGCGAAGTGACAAGCTGGTGGACATGGGAGAAGCGCGGATGATCGATCTTTCGGTGAATCTCGGCGGCCTTGCGATGCGCACGCCGGTCACGACCGCGAGCGGCACGTTCGGCTACGGCGCGGAGTACGCCGGCGTAGTGGACTATTCCAAGCTGGGCGCGGTGACCGCGAAGGGCATCAGGCTTGAATCCTGGCCCGGGAATCCCATGCCGCGCCATGTGGAGGTGCCGGGCGGGCTCGTGAACGCGATCGGTCTGCAGGGACCTGGCGTAGAGGTGTTTCTTTCCCACTATGTGCCTGAGTACGTCGAGAAGGTCGGGCGTGACGCTCCGCCCATCATCGTCAACATCTGGGGCGGCTCTGTGGAGGAGTACGCCGAAGTGGCCGCGCGCCTCGAACCTCGGTTTCCGATCGGTGCGATAGAGATGAACGTGAGCTGCCCGAACGTCAAGGCAGGAGGGCACACCTTCGGGCAGGATCCGAAGGTGCTCGCGGAGGTGGTGGGGGCAGTGCGCGCCGCCACGAAGCTTCCTCTCATAGTGAAGCTCGCGCCGAACGTGCCTTCGATTGCGCCATACGTCAAGGCGTGCGAAGATTCCGGGGCGGATGCCCTGGCTCTCATCAACACGATCCCGGCAATGGTGATCGACATTGAGACGCGCCGGCCCGTCCTCGGCAACCGCACTGGCGGACTCTCCGGACGCTGCGTCCATCCAGCCGCCGTGAAGGTCGTCTACGATGCGCACAAGGTCTCGCGCCTGCCCATCCTCGCGATGGGCGGCGTCTACGAGGCCAAGGACGCGATCGAGTTCTTCCTCGCCGGCGCCACCGCTGTTGCCGTGGGCACGGCGCTTTTCACTGATCCGGACGTGCCGGCCAAGGTGTGTGACGGCATAGCGGAATACTGCGAGCGCCACGGGTTCAAGGCTTTGCGCGAGCTTGTGGGGGCGCTGGAATAGGACAATAGGTGAATAGGGCAATAGGACGATTAGGAGAATAGGACGATAGGAGAATAAGACAATGAGAAAAGGAATAATACTCGCCGGTGGTGCCGGCACGCGTCTCCACCCGTTGACTAGGGTGGTGTCCAAGCAGCTTCTGCCTGTCTACGACAAGCCGATGGTGTTCTATCCGCTTTCCACGCTGATGCTGGCGGGCATCCGTGAGGTGCTGATAATCTCGACGCCTGAGGATCTGCCGAACTTCGAGCGGCTTCTCGGCGACGGAAGCGATCTCGGCATGCGTTTCGCCTACAAGGTGCAGGAGGTGCCGAACGGCCTCGCTCAGGCCTTCGTTCTGGGGCGTGAATTCCTCGGAAACGACGACGCCTGCCTCGTCCTTGGCGACAACATCTTCTACGGAGCGGAGCTCCCGAAGATGCTGCGCGAGACGGCGGCGTCTCCGAACCCGACGGTGTTCGGATATCGTGTGGCCGATCCTGAGCGTTACGGAGTGGTGTCATTCGACGAGAACGGACGTGCGGTCACGCTGGAGGAGAAGCCAGCGAAGCCGAAGTCCAACTACGCCGTGGTGGGCCTCTACTTCTACCCCAACGACGTCGTGGACATCGCGGCGGCGCTCAAGCCTTCCGCACGCGGCGAGTACGAGATCACCGACGTCAACCGCATCTATCTTGAACAGGGACGCCTGGACGTGAAGCTGATGAGCCGTGGCTTCGCCTGGCTCGACACCGGAACGCACCAGTCTCTTGCGGACGCCACGAATTTTGTGCGCGCCATCATCGAGCGACAGGGCCTCCAGATGTCGTGCATCGAGGAGATCGCCTGGCACCAGAAGTGGATCGATGACGCGCAGCTCGCGCGTCTCGCCGCCGGATACGGAAAATCCACATACGGGCAGTACTTGAAGCGCCTCGTGGAGGGCTGAACTCGATGCGCATCCTCATAACAGGCGGCAAGGGAATGCTGGGCCGCACGCTCCAGCGGCGTCTCGCGGAGCACGAACTTCTCGTCGCCGATCTTCCGGAGGTGGACATCCTCGACAGGGCTTCTCTCGCCGAGGCCTGCGGGACGTTCCTTCCAGAGGCGATCGTCCACTGCGCGGCCATGACGAAGGTGGACGACTGCGAGACGAACGAGGAGTTTGCGTTCAGGCTTAACGGCGAGGGCAGCGCGAACGTCGCCGCCGCCGCCGCCGATTGCGGGGCGCGCCTCGTGGCGATCTCCACCGACTACGTCTTTTCCGGAGACCTTCCCCCCGATGAAGAGTGGAGCGAGACGGACGAGCCCGCTCCGCGCACGGTGTACGGCAAGAGCAAGCTCGCGGGCGAGAATGCTGTGGCCGAGGCTCTTCCGTCGGCCGCCATACTTCGCATCGCATGGCTCTACGGTTCAGGCGGCCCCAGCTTCGTCCATACGATGGCGAAGCTCGGCGCCCAGGAGGGCGCGCCGCTCAAGGTGGTGGACGATCAGCGCGGCAACCCCACGTCCACGGACGTGGTGGCGGACGTCGTCCGTTTTCTGCTGGATCATCCGGATGTCTCCGGCGTGGTGCACGGAACATGTTCAGGCGTCTGCACATGGTACGACCTAACATGCGAGCTCTTTCGTCTGCTCGGCGCCCGCCGCGAGGTGACGCCCTGCACCACCGCCGAATTTCCGCGCCCTGCGCCGCGCCCCGCCAATTCGGCGCTCGCGAAGACGGTCCTCGCCGCAAACGGATTCTCCACTCCGCGCTGGCAGGACGCTCTCGCTGAATTCGTGCAAAAGGAGTTCAAGAAATGAAGGTGACCGACCTCAAGCTGCCGGGCCTCAAGCTCATAGAGCCAGACGTCCACCGCGACGCGCGCGGCTATTTCGCGGAGACCTACAACGAGGCGCGCTACCGCGCCGCCGGCATCGACGCCGTGTTCGTGCAGGACAACGAGAGTTTCTCGCAGAAGGGCGTCATCCGCGGCCTCCACTGGCAGGCCGCTCCGCATTCCCAGGCGAAGCTAGTGCGCGTGATACGTGGCGCGGTGTGGGATGTGGCGGTGGACCTGCGCAAGGGTTCGCCTACGTTCGGACAGTGGGAGGCCGCCACGCTCACCGCCCAGAACGCCTTGCAGTTCTTCGTTCCGCGTGGCTTTGCGCATGGTTTCGTGGTGTTGGAGGACGACACTCTCTTCGCCTACAAGTGCGACAACCTCTACAATCCGCAGTCTGAACGCGGTCTTGCCTGGGACGATCCGACCGTGGCCGTGAAATGGCCCGACCCCGGAGTGCCGTATCTCTTCTCCGCAAAGGACAAGAGCCACCCCCGCCTTGCGGACGTCGAGCCAATAGAGATTTAAAGGTCTGCAGGCTGCGCTTGCGAGCGGAAATGCAAATGAGAATGACTTGCAAAATCAATAGACAAGGAGAAAACAAATGAATGCAAAACTGCTGGCCCTCGCGGCGTTCGCCGCCGGATCCGCCGTCGCGGCGGTGGATTGCCGCTATGTGCCCGAGCGCATGGACGACTTCGTGTGGGAGAACGAGTTCTTCGGCGCCCGCGCCTACGGACCTAAGGTCGCCGAACCGCCGCCCGCCGGGGAGGGCCTCGTCTCAAGCGGCTTCGACGTATTCAACAAGGCCGTGCCCGACATAATGATGGCCGATACGCTCGTGAAGGGCGTCCGAGAGAAGATCAGCTACCACAAGTTCAACGGACGCGGCTTTGACAACTACAAGGTCTCTACCGGCCGCGGCTGCGGTGGATTCGGAATGCTCGGGAAGGACGGCTGGCGCCACGAGGGGAACTGGAAGGCGCAGCGCATCGTCGAGAAGTCGCCAGACAAGGCAGTGTTCGAGCTCGACTACGGCGCGTACACACTGCGCGGCACCATCGCCTCGGGCGAGCCGTTCTGCCGCTTCGACGTCATCCCCAAGGGCGAATCACTCAAGGGGCTTCTCGTCGGGCCCGGCATCGACGTCTCTTCGGAGCGTCTCCACGACGGCCTCCTCAAACTCTCGGTGGACAAGGGATTCATCGCGAACTTCGAGCCTGAGACGGAAGGCCATGTCATGACCGCCATCGTGGTGCCGCACCGCGCCATGCTCGCCTCTGACGACAAGGGCTGCATCTATCTGCTCGCCTCCGCCGAGGGAGGCCTCACCTACTACGCTGGCGCCGCGTGGTCCGGCGCCGGACGCTTCAAGACGGCGGCGGACTGGCACGCCCGCGTGGCCGACTTCGCCGCACGCCTGAGGAAGTGACGCGCCATGGCGCTGGACAGGAACAACCCTCTGGAGGTGGCACGGGCGATCGCCGCCCTTGACGTCTGGGAGAAGGCATCTGCCCACAACTGGGCTCTCGTCTCCCAGCTCGCCGCAGAGCCGTTCCTTGCCACGGTGAATCCCGCGCGCGAAGGCCCGCTGCGTGGCAGGCTCCTTCTCTTCCCGGGATTCAAGCCGTTCCGTGAATACATGCTCGCCAGGCGCGTTCCGGACTTCGGCGTGGCCACCACGCCGATGGACTTTCCGCACTTCGAGGCTGTGGGGCTCGCCGACGGCAAGGCCGAGATATTCTCCTACTTCCCCGGAATGGTGCCTCTCCCTCCTTCGCCGGACGAGAATGCCCTGCTGGGCCCGTTGCTCTACGCGTGCTACGGACTGATGATGCGGGTGGAGGAGGACCCCGAGCTGCTGATGCGCTATTCGTCCGAGGGCGAGATGTTCTCGCTTCGCGAAGGCCTGGACGGCAGATGGCGAGACGCCCCCTACAAGATCCCACCGGAGCCGAATCCGTTTTGGCAGGAGAACGTCTCTCTCGACAGAAAGAAGTGCGAGATCGCCTCGCGACTTCCGTTCGCCACCGAGGAGAAGTGGGAGGCCGACTTCGTCCTTGCGCCCATGTTCCGCACCAACGAGCCGCGTCCACGTTTCCTCTATCTTCTCGCGGCGGTTGACGCCGAGAGGCGCAGCCGCGTCGTATGGATCAAGATGAGCGTTGGAAATGGGCCAGACGCTCTCAAGCGCATGTGGGAAGGCCATGCCCAGCGCTTCCTTGACGCCATCCTGGCCCACGGTCGCATCCCGGGGGAGATACACGTGCGATCTTCAAGGTTCGCGCGTTTCCTGCGTCCTCTGGGCATGCAGCTTCCGTTCAAACTCGTCCAGAACGCCAAGCTCCCAGAACTTGCCGCCGAGCTGGACGCTGCGTTCGCAAAACCGGAGACGCTCTGACAGATGCTTTCCTATCCTGAGATTCCAACCGTGTTCGCAATCTCTCTGGTGGTCGCCGGTTTCTTCCTGCTTGCGTGGAGCGCCGACCTGTTCGTTGACGGCGCGGCCGTCCTCGCCAGGGCCCTCGGCATCAATCCGTTCATCGTGGGCATGGTGATAATCGGTTTCGGCACCTCCGCGCCGGAGCTGTGCGTCTCCGCGCTCTCGGGCGCCGCCGGACACTCCAACCTTTCGCTCGGCAACGCCTACGGCAGCTGCGTGTTCAACATCGCGGCCATTCTGGGAGCCGCCGCGCTGATCCATCCAATCCGCGTGAAGAAGGGGATCGGTGTGGCGGTCATGCTGCTGATAGCCATGACGCTTCTCTCATGTCTGCTCGTCGGGCTAGGCGACGGCTTCTCGCGCAGGGACGGAGTCATCCAGCTCGCCGCGTTTGCGGTCTTTTTCGGGCTCTACTGCTGGTGGAAGCAGAAGAACGGCGGCGCTGCGGAGGAGCCCACAAAGGAAGAAGGCGGGACTTCTCTCGGCAAGGCCGTGGTTAAGCTCGTGTTCGGCTTGCTTCTGCTTGCGGGGTCGTCGCACATCCTCGTCTGGGGGGCGGTGGATCTGGCGCGCGCGTTTGGCGTCTCTGAGCTGATGATCGGCCTCACGGTGGTGGGGATAGGGACGTCGCTCCCGGAGCTTGCCTCGGCCATAGCCTCCGCCAGAAAGGGCGAGAACGAGTTCGTGCTGGGGAACATCGTGGGCTCCAACATGTTCAACACTCTCGCTGTGGTGGGCCTTGCGGGGACGATCTCGCCGTTCACGGACATCAGCCCGTGGATAATGCGGCGCGATCTCCCCGCGATTCTGCTCTTGACGATCATGATAGCGGTGTTTGGCATCAATTGGCGCAATAGGAACGAGGAGGGAATCATCCGCCGTTGGCAGGGTGTAGTCTGGGTATTGGTGTATGCCGTCTATTTCGGCATTACGTTGAAACTTGAAACATGACCCCATTCCTCTTCGCATGGAGGTTGTTGGGTTTGGGTAGAATGCCATGTTGCTTCTTGTCTGTGAGGCCTTTAGGACTGGGTGGCGGTCGGTGAAGGCCAACGCCGTGCCGTTGGTGGTTCTGTGGTTTGCATCGGTTGCGCTGATTGTGTCGTATTATCGCATTCAGGCGGTTGCTGACTGTCTGCGCCATGTGATGGACTGGCAGATCAGGTACGGTCATGTGGCTGCGTTTGCGAATCGCGTGTTCTTCAGCGGAATCGTCCCGTGGACGTTCATGATGTTCTGTCGGAAGTTGAGACCACCACGTCCGTTCGCCGTTCTGCTTGCGACGTCGATCTTCTGCGGCCTCTTCGGGATCGTAGTCGAGGCGATGTACCTTGCGCATGCACATGTCTTTGGAACCGGCATCGACTTTGCGACGCTCTTGAAGAAGACGTTTTCCGCGCAGTTCATCTGGACTCCGTTCATCTACAGCCCGGCCTCCACCGTGTTCTTCTACTGGATTGCATGCGACTTCTCGGCGTCAAAGTTCCGGGACGGATGGCCGAAGCACTTCTTCCTGTCGGCAATGCTGCCGAACCTCGTCTCGAACTGGGCGGTGTGGATCCCGCCGATCTTCGCGATCCATGCCCTGCCGACACCGCTGCAGATACAGTTGTCGGGCCTTGTGGGCTCATTCTGGGCTCTTATGTTGCTGGCGCTCGGCAGGGAGGTCAGACGAGATGATGCAGCCGCCAGCCGGACATCGTCATTCCAGTCTTGAGACGGAAGAACTTGCAGGCGGCGTTTTGCGACGAGTAGCCACAGAGGTTGGCGATCGCGGCGAGAGTCTGCGCGGGGTTGGCCAGCAGCTCCTTCATCCGCGCCAGCCGGACGGCATGGATCGCCTCTAGGATCGACTGCCTGGTCGCGGCGCGGAACCGTTCGTCGGCGGCGCGGCGTGAGCATGAAAACACTTTATGCACCTGGTCGGCAGTGAGACCGGCACATGCCTTCGCCTGGACGAGGCGGACTGCGGCGGCGGTCTCAGAGTCCATGCGCAGGACGAATCGCGTGGAATCGCGCCGCGTGACGCCTTCGGGCTGATATACCACGTGCTTGCCTTTCCATCTGGGATGCCTGATCGCCCTGTCAAGCAGAGCCGCAGCCATGTAGGCGCCTTTCGTGAAGTTCGGGCGGACGCTTGAAAGCTGAGGGTCGGAGTTCATGCAGATCGTCGGATCGTCGTCGATGCCGATCACGGACACGTCCTGTGGCACGGCGAGGTGTTCCATGGAGCACGCCACTGCGACGGCCGAGGCCGTTGCATCGTTCGCCGCGAGAATTCCGCAGGGCTTGGGCAGCTCCTTCAGCCAACTGCATAGCTGACGCAGCAGATCGACGCGCGGAATGCGCTTTGCAGTGCTTCTAGGCCGGAAAATCGAGAACGGCAAGTTTCTCTCCGTCAGCTGATCTGCAAAGGACTCCTGCCGGGCGAGGCTCCACGGTCGCGACGGGATTAGGAAGGGCACGTATCCCAGATGCGCAGGCTTGCCTTCGAGCAGTTCGTCGATCGCAAAGCGCACACAGACGGCATTGTCCATGCCCACGACGGACACGCCGCCGCCGACGCTGTCCGTTTCGTGGTTGAGATATACGAGAGGGGTCCTTCCAAACGACTCTGGGGGAAGATTGGCCATCGGCCCTGACTCTATGATGCAGCCGACAGGCCTCCAGAACGCAAGAAGGCGGCCTATATCCGGAGTGCCGTCCCGTGACGAGACGTTTTCAACATGCCACTTGCGCGTGCGCGCGAAGCGGCAGATGCCGTCGAGAATCATCGGAAAGCTGCGCCTTCCGTCCTCTTCGCAGAATGTCAACACGATGTCCATGTGGATAATTATAGCACAGTTATGTGCCTGAATGGAATAAACTTTTTTGCCCATATGGAATACCAGCGTCTGGTTTTGTGTGCTATAATTATAACGTTGCATTTAAGCGAAAGGACGATCTTATGAGACTGACAAAACGCATGAAGATCGAAGGAGGGCGCGAAATGGCGTCTCTTCTGTGCGCTGTCGCGCTGGCGGCGGCTGTTTCAGCGGATGTGGCATGTTCGTTCGAGGGCGCTACGATGAATGTCGCGGCGCCGTCCACGCACGCGGGCTGCCGCCTGGAGTTGCTGTGGGATTCGGCGGACAAGGGCGACGATCCGTCCGCGTGGGCGAACGCCAGCGAGATCGCCGCCGCCGTGCCCGCCGCCGGCGCGCGCTACGTCGTGGACTTGAACAGCCTCGGCATCACGAACGGTACGCCGTGCCGCATCGTTGCCTACGAGCGGTACAGGCTGCTGGACATGTTGAAGATGCCGAACAGCAAGGCGTACATCGACACCGGCATCAAGGACAGTGACTGCTACGGTGTCTATTTTGGATTCTACGGTAATGAAAAGAGCGCTGACTTTGCCAATTTCATTGGTACATCTGAGTCGTCCGGGTTCACGGTAGGTGCTAACAGTTCAAGTGTCGGCTCTTGGTACTGGTATTACCGCAATGGCAAGTACAACCCTCGTCCAACGGTGAATACCGATTCGATCAACGAAGCGTCGTTCGAAAACCAGACCTTCACATTGAACGGATCGGTTGTCAAGTCAGGCCTACCAGCTGGTTCGGTTGGTGCAAGCGGCGCGAACATGTTTCTTGGTACATGGGGTGCCAAGAATCGCTTTCTCTACGGCTGGTGGTCGTACGTGCGTTTCACGGATGAAAACGGCGACGCCCTCCTCGACTACATTCCCGTGAAGCGCGGCGACGGAGTCGTGGGCTTCTGGGACCGGGTTACGGACAAGCTCGTGACGAGCACAGGCGGCGGCGCGTTCACGGCCGGCACGGTGACGAACCAGGGCTTTGAGGTTGTCTTTTCCATGCAGCGAGTGAGCCCCAACCACGCGATTTCGCTTGAGGTGAAAGGCCCGAGGCTCTATGCACTCGTGCCTGCCGGACTCGCGGGGGAACAGCTGATGCTCGCATGGGGCGATGTGGACTACGGCGGCGACATCGCCGACTGGCCGAACAGCGTGGAGCTTGCTGCTGTGGTCGGTAAAAACGGCGGCGTGTATGGTGCGGACATCGCACGACTGGGGGTGAGGAACGGGCAGACCTGCCGTGTGTTCGCTCGGCACAACCTGCAGCTCCTTGACATGCTGCAGATGACAGGTACGAAAGCTCAGGCATTCGTGGATACGGGGTTCAAGGACAGCGTCGTCTACGGTGTGCGCTTCGGCTTCTACGGCACCACGGCCACAGAGGCGTTCGCCGCCATCATCGGCACGAACGGAGAAAGCGGCCAAGGTGGATTCCATGTCTCGGCGAGCAACACCGATGCGGCGCACTGGGTCTTGGTCTATCGTGGCGTGAAGGATGTGACGGGTTCAACGCGTCCGTCCGTGAGCACAAGCTCCATCAACGACGTCGCGTTCACGAATCGGGTCGTCACGCTGAACGGGTCGAATCTGAAAACCAATCTTGAAAAAGGTCCTGTGGGATACACCGGCCTTAACATGGCGGTCGGTGCCGCCATCGGCTATGGCACGACTTGGCGCCGCCACAACGGCTGGTGGTCGTATGTGCGTTTCGACGACGCGGATGGCAATGCAATCCTCGACTACATCCCCGTCCAGCTGGCGAACGGCACGGTTGGATTCTACGACCGCGCCACGTCTTCCTTTGTCTACAACTCCGGCACCGGGTCGTTTACGGCGGGAACGGTCACGAACACGTGCGTGACGGCGGTGAATTCTTCCTCCGCCACCATCGCGCGTTCGATTCCGACTTTGGACGTGTCTTTGTCCGGCATGACGCTTTCCGTCACGGCGCCGGCCGGACTCGTGGGAGAGCAACTGTTGCTTCTGTGGGACGTTGCCGACAAAGGGGACGACATCGCGGCCTGGGCGAACAGCCACGAACTTTCAGCGTCGCTTCCAGCGCAGGGCGGCACTTTCTCCGTGGGTCTGGACGTTCTCGGAATCGGAAGGGGGCATGTCTGCCGCGTCGTCTCCATGAACCAGGTGAAGCTTCTCGACAAGTTGAAGATGCCGAACACGCAGACGTACGTGAACACCGGCATCCCCGACAACCGTTGCCACGGCGTGCGTCTCGGCTTTTATGGAAACGAGGGCCACACCAGTAACGCCGGCGCATTCCAGCTGTTCGTCGGAACCGGCATTGACGTCGTAGGGCAGTACCCGAACTGCTTCGCCCTGGGGATGAACAACACGCGTTTCGATTCGTGGACCTTGATCTACCGCAACACCAAGCCCGAACCGCGTCCTACTGGCATCTACACCGATTCCATCAACGACGTGGTTCTGACGAACAGGACGCTCTCGATAAACGGCGAAGTGAAGTTGGCCGGCCTTGCTGTCGGCCCTCTGGGCGAGACCGGCCTAGGCATGCATCTCGGTACCACGGCATTCGACAAGGGACGCTATCTCTTTGGATGGTGGTCGTACGCGCGGCTCGAGGACGAGGCAGGAAACGCGTTGATAGACTATATTCCGGCTACGCGCGCGGTGGACGGGAAGGTCGGGTTCATCGACAGGGTGACCGGAGCCTTCGTGGTCAGCTCCGGTACAGGCAACTTCACCGCCGGAACGGAGACTAACGCGTCCTTCACCATCACCCATCTGGAGAGGACGGTCGATCTCGCGGACGTCGTGGCCACGGCCGCGTGGACAGGCCTCGGCGCGGCGGGTGCGCTCGACGATCCCGCAAACTGGGCCTGTACGAACTTATACGGCGAGGAGGTGTCGGGTCTGCCGAACGAGTACACGCACGTCACGATACCGTCCGCCGCCGATTTCAGCTGTCCTGCAGGTTCGGTGTTCGTGTGCAGATCTGTTTCCATAGGCGGTGCGCTGGCGGCGGACTGCGACTGGCGCGGGTTCAACTTTGCGAAAGCCTCCGGCGCAATCGACCTCGCGGGACACGTGCTGCACACCGTGGCCTTTGGCGACATGGTGCTCTCGATGACCGTCACTGACACCATCGGAGGCGGCGTTCTGCGCCTTGCCGTTCCCGACACGGTCGTAGCCTCGAACTCGGCAGTAGCCTTCACGGGCGCGATGAAGCTGGTCAAGGAGGACGCCGGCACGTTCGTCGCCGCCAAGACGGGACAGACGTATTCCGGCGGCACGGACGTCGAGGGCGGCACGTTCGCGTGCGGCGGCTCGGGCGCGGACGGAATCTACGGCGTTGTCGGCAGCACGAACACCGTGTTCGCCGGAGCGTCGTTCGACTGCCGCGCGATCGGCATCCACTGCTTCAACCCGTTCGTGCTCGCGGGCGGCACGCTCGTGGATCCCCGCTATGTGGCCGACGTGTATTTGACGGCGGATTCTTTCGCCGTGGCCAACTCGACCGGCATCTGCTTTGCCAACCAGAACTTGACGGCGGCGGCGATGGAGATGGGCGGGCATCGCCTGACCCTGGACATAGGCAGTTCTACGCAGCTCACAATGGCGAACCTCACCGTGACGGGCGGCGGCGTGTTCTACCAGCGCACCGGCGGATTCGTCAAGTTCGGCGCGGACGCCGGCGGAATGGGCGTGATGGCGACTACGACAACGCTTGACGCATGTCGTTCCATTTCGGTAAAGGGCGAGACCACGTTCCTGAACTACATCGCCGAATATCAAGGGCTGTATGACAGTGGTGCGCTGAATCCGATAAAGGTGCTCGGACGCTTCTGTCCGGGCGGCTCCCACGCATGGCACTCCGTAGAGCTGCAGAACGGCGCCACGCTCGACCTCTCTCAGCAGACGGGCGTTTGGGCCGCCACGAACACCGCCTCGCACTTCGACGGCACTTCCACGCTCACCTTCGCGCCGGGCGCGGTGGTGACGGTGGAAATGGGTGAACGGATCCCGCAGCGTGACGACCAGCTCGTGTCATGGGCCAACACGCCTTCGAGCGTGGATTTCACATGGGAGTGGCCGCTTCCCCTCTACGCGTCGCGTCGCGGGCTTTTCGTGAAATTCGCCCCCGGCCTGATGATCAAGATCAAATAATACGAGGCAAGTGATGGCAAAACGGACGATCACCAACTACACATGCGCAGTCGGAATTGCGTTCGCGTTTGCGGTGTGTGCCGCCGCGGACGGTGATGTGGTGTCCGCCGCCGGCATCGCCGGCGACGGTTCCGTGCCGTGCTCGGACGCGATCCAGCGGCTGATCGACTCCAATCCCAACCGCGAGATATTCTTCCCGGACGGCACCTACTTGCTGGACAGGCCAATCTGCACCCCCGCCCACCCTGAGAAGAGCGTGGCCCTGCGCCTATCCACATACGCGAAGTTCAAGGCCGCTCCCGGATGGACCAACGTCGAGGCGATGGTGCGTCTCGGCGCAATCCACCCCGCGAACAACATCTGGCTCCCCGGCAGCTGGTATTGGCTAAAGGGCGGCATCATCGACGGAAGCGGCGTGGCGAAGGGTATTTCCATCGACGGCGGACGCGAGACGCTCGTCGCGGACTGCTCGATGAAAGGCGTGCTCGTGGGCCTCCACATCAAGCGCGGCGCGAACAGCGGCTCGTCGGACGCGGATGTGCGCAACGTCAACATCGTGGGCAACAACGCGACGAACTCCATCGGCGTTCTCGTGGACGGCTATGACAACACACTCGCGAACATGCGCATCTACGCCGTGGCGAAGGGCGTGGTGGTGAACAGCGGCGGCAATTCTCTGCGGGACATCCATCCGCTTCTCGCTATGAAGGGCGATAAGAAGTTCTACGCCGAGAGCGTTGGGTTTGAGATCAACGCCGGCCACAACTGGATGGACTACTGCTACAGCGACCAGTTCGCCACGGGCTTTCGGTTCGGTAAGAAAGGCGGCGGCATCCTGGACAAGTGCTTCTGCTTCTGGTATGCGTCGAAGCCGTGGATGCGGCATGTGGGATTCTCGTCGGCGGGGCAGTTCAACGCAAAGGTGCGCAGCCCCACGGTGGTTTTCAGGAACAGCGGGGCGACGAACTGCCTCGTCGAAGTCGGCGCGCCAGACGGCAAAGGCTACATCAGGGACGCCGATTGTAACCTTGCAAATGTGAACGACCCTCTCGATGAGCGGGCGGTGTATTTGAGAGAGTGATTATGTCATTGACACCATCTGCGGCGTTAAAACGCACGCGCCAGTAGTGGTCCTGTCCACCAACACGGCGGTGGAGAAATATGATATAATACACCGCATGGAAAACAGGACCCTACAGATTCCCCATAACGTTGCGGATACGAAGACATTCAGTTTCTCCCGCAGGCTCTTTCTGCGTGGGGCTGGAGGCGCGGCGCTCTTCAACGTGCTGCCGCGCAGGCTGATCGCCGGCGGGTCCGTGCCGCCGCCGAGCGAGACCGTGAACGTGGCGGCGATCGGCGCGGGGGGAAGGGCCGGGGCCGACATCAACGGCCTCGAGGGCGCGGGCGCTCGCTTCGTCGCGCTCTGCGACGTGGACGACCGCCGCTCCGCCGACCAGCGCAAGAAGCACCCCTCCCTGCCGTTCTACAAGCACTACAGGAAGATGCTCGATGCGCATGACAAGGACATCGACGCCGTCCTCGTCGCGACGCCCGACCACTGGCACGCCACGATGGCCGTAGAATGCCTTTCGCGCGGCAAGCATGTGCAGTGCGAGAAACCGCTTGTGCAGAGCTTCCACGAGATGGACGCCATGCTCGGCGCGGCGAAGAGCCGTCCGAACCTCGTGACGCAGGCAATGAACCAGGGCCATGCCTACGACACGATCCGCGACTTCCGCGAATGGGTGGAGGCCGGCCTCATCGGCGAAGTCACCGAGGCGCACATCTGGTGTCCCGCGAAGTACACTTTCATGGACAAGCTCGACGAGCTCAAGAAAAAGTGGGATGTGCCCAGTGAGCTCGACTGGGAGCAGTGGCAGGGTCCTGTGCCGCACCGTGCGTACTGTCCGAAGTTTCTTCCTGGAGTGTGGCGCTTCTGGACGATGTACGGCACCAACACTCTTGGCGACTGGAGCTGCCATCTGATGGACCCGCTTTTCTGGACGTTCGGCCTGGGCTTCCCTAAGACGGTGAAGGCCGAGGTTGTCGGCTCGTGGGATCCCGGCGTCCATGGGCTCACCTTCCCGAGTGGCGTCAAGACCACGTTCGAGTACGTGAAGAACGACGGGCGTCCGTTCAAGCTCGTCTGGTTCGACGGCGAGGCGTGCTCGCAGGTGCCAGTGCCGGCGCAATGGAAGGGCGACATGAAGATGTTCCCTCCCTTCAATTCGCCGGAGGTACGCGAGACGCGCGACAAGATGGCGAACGGCGCGTTCGTATACGGCACACGCGGCGTGATAGAGTACGGACACCATGGGGCCAACTACCTCAGGATGCTGCCCGACACCACCCTCGCGAAGCTGCGCGCCGACGGTGGCTGCCCCAAGGAGAAGTATCCCCGCATACCCGGTAAGGATCCGAACAGCAAGCCGTTCAACGAGTTCGTCTCGGCAGTGAAGGACGGCAAGAAGGTGGGGAGCGATTTTGCATACGCCGGCGCGATGACGCAGTGTTCGCTCACCGGCGTGGCGGCGCTGTTCGACCCTGGAAAGAAGCTTGTGTGGGATGCGGCGGCGAACAGATTCGCCAACAGTTCGGCGGCGAACGCGCGTCTGCATCTTCCGCGTCTTATTGGATGGTGAACATGATGTTTAAAATTATCGTCAGATTCGCTATGGCGTTCATGTGCTGCGCGGTATGGGCCGCGGAGGTGACGTTGGATTTGCGCACGGCGGTGGACGGTGGGCAGAGGATTGCCCGTCCTGCCAGGCTGGCAAGCGGCGGGCAGTGGGGTGATGGCTCCGCCGAGGAGGGCGTTCTGCGCACGACGGCGCTTCCCGCGCGCGCGGCCGCGGTGCGTGACCTCGAGGTGGGTGACGTTCTTGACGTTATTCTCTTCGACGGCGTCGAGGCTAAGATCCGCATCACGGAGCAGACGGAGTCTCCGCTTGGCGGCAGAACGTTTCTGGGCGAGGTCCTGGGCGGCGGCGTGAAGAACGCCGTGGTGCTGCAGACAGAGGAAGGCATCACCGTCGACATCGACGACTTCAACAATTCTCATGTGTATTCTGTTGTCTCCTCATCCGATGGCGTTGCGGTGAAGGAGATAGACACAAAAGCCGTGGCGGTTGCGCCGACGGACCCTGTCGATCCCGGACTTCCGAAGGTAGGCGCAGGGAAGACGGCGCTGCGCACGGCGGCGATGCGGCTCGGCAGCGACCAGGCGTCGACGCTCGTGGACATGCTGGTGGCGTACGACGCGTCGGCGGCGCAATGGGCTCGGCAGAATGGTGGCGGCATCACCAACTTCGCAACGGTGTCCGTGCAGAAGATGAACGCCGTGCTTGCAAACACCGGCCTCGCCTCTCTCTTCCGGTTCCGTCTTGTGGGGGTGATTGCGCTTGACGTGAACGGTGGAAATGATCTAAATGGCGTCTTGGACGCGGTACAGGCCGGCAACGGCGCATGGGCGCCTGTCAAGGCCAAGCGCGACGAGGTCGGGGCGGACGTCGTCACCACGCTCATCGACACCGGCTCCGCCGGAGGCAACACCGGGCTTGGGTTCTCGCTGAGGGATACGGACTTCCAAGGTTTCTCGGAGCATCCCTACAATGTCTGCGCCGTCCGTGCAGTGGCAATCTCCCACACCATGACGCACGAGGTGGGCCACAATCTGGGTGCGGGCCACGCCACTGCCGTCAATGCTGCCTCGCAGAGCCCGGGGCCGCAGCTCTTCAGCTATTCGGCCGGTCATTACTTCACGGGCACGAATGGCGTCGCCTACCACACCATCATGGCGTACAACAGTGATGGCTACGGCAACATGTACGAATCGGCGCCGTTCTTTTCGTCGCCTGAATACGAGTTCATGGGCGTTCCGACGGGCGACACGTCGCACAACAACACACGCACGCTTCGCGAGACGTTCCTCGCCGCCTCGCGATGGCGGACGCAGGTGATCCCGATGTCCTATGACGTTTACTTCTCTCCCGCAAGCGGTACGCTCTTCGACGGCTCGATCACCGTCGTGCTCACGCCTGGCAGCAGTGGCGCCGCCATCCGCTATACGCTCGACGGTTCCACGCCCACCATTGCCTCTCCGCTCTACACCGGGCCGATAACGCTCTACGCCACCACCACCATCCGTGCCGCGACGGTTGAGGACGGTGCCGTGGGTCCTGCGTTCGAGGCCGTGTACTACCTGCGCGACCTCGGCACCGCCGTTGACGCGCCGCAGCTCGCATGGACAACATCCACGACGCATCCATGGGAATACCAGATAACCGACACGTACGACGGCATGGCTGCTGCGCAGTCGTACGACGATGGGGAATTCTGGGGTGGCGAATCTTGGATGGAGGCCTCCGTGACAGGTCCGACGAGCATGAGTTTCCGCTACAAAACCATCAAGTACAGGGGTAAGTTCTCTGTCTCCATCGACGGCGAGACGGCTTTCGGCGACACCGCCGACTCTCAAGGCAGAACGTGGATTCTGTCAGAAGTCGAGGTGCCAGCCGGAACGCATGTCGTGCGGTTCTCCTACCAGAGCCTTGGAGGGCGATACGGCGGTTTCAACGGCGCATGGCTTGACACGATAAAGTTCGACGCGCTCTCCCGCGCGCCGTCGATCTCTCCGCAGACTACGGGCGACGAAGCCACGGCCACGACGTTCCAGGGCGTTCAGGAGGTGATGATCACTCCGCCTGTCGGAAGGGATGGCACGATCTACTACACTCTGGACGGTTCGGACCCGACCGGTGAGAATGCGCTCGTCTACAGCGGCACGCTCGTTCTCACCAGGTCCACCCGCGTGCGCGCCGTGTTCGTGGAGGGCGGCAAGGATCCAAGTGTGGAGGTGGGGGGACTGTACCTTGAGCGCCATCCAGTGCAGCCCGGCGAATGGACGACGGATGTGGCAGGGGCCAGGTCCGCCGCCGCTCAGAACGGTCGGCTGATAGCGGTGCTGGCGGCGTCGCGCGAGACGTGCTGGTGGTCTCAGCAGTTCTACAAGGTTGCCGAGAGCCCGGCGTTCCTCGCCTGGGCCAAGATGAACGGGATATATTTGATCACGGGCGACACCTCGTGCAATGCAGACGCAGAGACGGCGAACAGGTATTTCTGGACTCTTCATTCGTCGCTTTACGGAAACGAGGGCACGTATTATCCAACAATCATCTTTGTTCTGCCGAGCGCGCCGGACAATCCGGTGGGAGGCAAGGGGATCGCGCGGAACGACGGTGATTCGCGTGTGGGAACCGAAAAGTTCCTTGGAACCGCCGATTCGCTCGCAGCCGGCTTCGCGTCCGTACTTGGCGTCGGCATGCCAAGCGCTCCCGTATGTTCCCTCTCCGACGCGCTTGTAGATTCGTATCCGACGTACTTCACTCTCACTCATGCGAACACGGCGGGGACCATCTACTACACGCTGGACGGTTCGCCGCCAACGCCGACGAACGGTATTCGGTACCAGGATGGCACTACGATCGAGGTCTCGAATTCGGCGGTTATGTTCGCGGCCGCAGTGTGGATGGAAGGCGCGACGGGAAGCCCTCTGTCGAGCCCGGTTATTTTCGCGTCGTTCAAGACGATAGGCGATCTGCTTGGCACGGAAGGTGTTGCGTGGTCGCGCTCGGGGGACGTCATCTGGCACGAGGACGATGACCATCCGGGATCGCTTCGTACCGGCGGGTTGATGAACGGCGAATACGTGTCGCGGCTCGTAGCGAACGTGTCCGGAGGTGGAAAGCTTGTCTTTTCCTACGAGGCCAACGTCCATAGTTGGCAGAACGTCTTTGCTTTTATTGTAAACGGCTCCAGACAGTTCAATCTTGCTTGGAACGGTGAGACAAGCCATTATGTCGGCATGGTTACCAACGAGGTGGTTGAAGGGATGACTACGGAGTTCAAGTGGGTTTACACGGTTGAGGATGGGAATTATGACTTCGATGATCATTATGTGACGCGGTCAGGGGTGCGTATATATGATGTCCAGTGGATCCCGAACACACCCGCGAAGCCGGCTTGGGCGGCGGACGCGGACGACGCCAAGTTCGCAGCGTGGGCCGCGTTGCATGCCGTGAACGTCGATCTCTTTGAGAGCGGGGCGGACTATTCGGCGCAGTATCTTCTGAACGTGGACGCCACGGCGTCCGTCTCGCTGGCCGTCGTGTCGGCCTCCGTAGTGGAAGGGGGCTTTTCGGTCAGGGTGCGTGCGTTCGTCGGCGGCACTGCTGTGGATCTTGCCTCGATCAACGGCCGAATACGCATTTCCGCAGGCACCAGTCCTGGAGCGCTGACGCGCCGGACAATCTCGTCAGCCGACATTAGCCTCTCCGGCGGCGACGCCACGATATTCGTTCCGGTCTCTCAAGGCTCGTTCGTCCGCGTGGAGATCGACAATTGACCATGGACGACGGCCGCGCCAGCATTGCACGTCTCTGGACGTTCTTCTGGGAGTTGTTCAAGATCGCCTTGTTCGTGGTGGGAGGCGGTTACGCGATCCTCGCCGTGGCTGACCGTGTGTTCTCCGAGAAGCTCAAGTGGACCAAGGAGGGCGAGTTGGTGGACGCTCTGCCGGTGCTGCAGATGGTGCCGGGGCTCATTGCTGGAAACACGGCCATTTATCTAGGCCACAGGTTCTTCGGCTGGCTGGGGTCGGCTGTCGGCTTGTTGGCGGTGGCTTTGCCGTCGTTCGCTATTTTCCTCGCAGTGTCGTGTTCGCTCTCGCGCATTCCGCTCGGCAATCCCTGGGTGGAGGCGGCTCTGACGGGTTCGCGATGCGCGCTCACAGGAATACTCGTCGGCACGATGATCAAGGCGTGGCGGAAGAATGTGAAGGGTGTATGGGGAGCTGTCGCAGCGGTGGCGGCGACCGTCGCAATAGCTGTGTTCCGCGTGAACACTGCGATCGTCCTTCTCGTGGCGATGGCGTTCGGAGTGGCGGCGGCGTTCCGCGGGCGCGTGTTCTGCTCCCTTGGCGCGATACCGCTTGTGTTCTTCAAATACGGACTTCTTTGCTTCGGCGGCGGATTCGTCCTCGTGCCGATGTACATTGAGGAATTCGTTGGGCCGGATGCTCCCCTCCTGCAGATCGCGCCGGAGGAGTTCTCTAACGTGATCGCCCTCACGCAGATGACGCCCGGGCCGGTGAGCGTGAACGCCGCCACGTTCTTCGGATACAGACTCGGCGGAGTGGCGGGCGCGGCGCTCGCCACGGCGTGTCTGCTTCTTCCGTCGCTCTTCCTGCTTGTATGGGCGCTGCGCTCTCTGGACAGATGGAAGGCAAGCTGCATTGTACAGGGTATTTTGCGCGGAGTGGCTCCGGCCACGGTCGGACTTCTCGCGGCTGCGGCATGCGCCTTTGCGGGCATGGTGATGAAAGACGCGGGCGAAGGGGTCAAAGGGATTGTATCCCTTGCTTTGGCGGTTCTTGTCGTCGTTGGTGCCGCCTGGACTTTTTTCAAGACGCGCATTCCGCCGGTGGCGCTCATATTCGCATGCGCCGCCGTCACTGTCATGATGTCTCTCCTGCCACTGCATGAGACTGCTTCCCATTGATGCCAACGAGTCGATGTGATAAAATAATGAAAAAGGAATCAACATGAAACTGTATCAGAATAGAACCTCCGCCATGCGTCCGTGGGTGTTGGCGCTGGCTATCTCGGGTGCGCTTCTTCTTGGCGCCGCGCCGTTCAGCTATGTGATCGAGCCAGACCACGCCGACCACGTCTACGCATGCGGCGAGAAGGCCGTGTTCACCGTCTCGGTGGCAGAGACGAACGGCGCGCCGGTCCGCGCGGGGAAGGTGCGCGCGGCGCTCGACAACTTCGGCCCGAAGGTCGTGGCAGAGGCGGAATGGGACTTGTCGTCCACAAACCGCTTCACGATCTCCGGCGTCCTCGGCGAGCCGGGGTTCCTGCGTCTCAGGCTTGATTCCAAAGGCACGCCTACGCGCCACTGGAGCGTCGCCTACGAGCCTGAGCGCATCGAGAAGGGAAGCCCGTCGCCGGTCGACTTCGACGAGTTCTGGCGCGAGGCGCGGGCCCGTTTCGCGCGCGAGGTGCCCGCCGATCCCGAGATCGTCCCAGTTCCGGAGCGCTCCACGGCGGACTTCGACTACTTCCGCATCTCGTTCGCGTCCTACGGTCGCCGTGTGCACGGATACATGACCGTGCCGAAGGACAAGTCGTCTGCCCCGTACCCTGTGGACTTCGAGGTTAACGCCGCCGGATTCGGCGACTGGACGAACAACCTTCAGGGCCGCAAGGACCGCATCTGCCTCAGATTCAGCGTCTATCCTTTCCCGCCCCACTGGAAATGGCGCGGCAACAACCTGCGCGCCGAATACGACGCGATGAACAAGGTGTACCATGAGCGCGAGGGCGTCGGCTACAGCTGCTACGGAATATCGAAAAGCCGCGAGGACTACTTCTTCTATCCCGTGCTCCTCGCTCTTGACCGCGCAGTCGACTGGGCCGTCGCGCGGCCCGACGTCGACAGGTCCCGCGTCCTCTACCACGGCACCTCCCAGGGCGGCGGATTCGGCTTCTATCTGGTGGGGCTGAACCACAACTTCACCCGCGCCGCGTTCTTCGTCCCTGCCATCACCGACACAATGGGCTATCTCAAGGGACGCATGAGCGGTTGGCCTCGCATAATCGAGTCGCAGAAGGACGCCAACAAGGCGGCCGCGGAGAAGAACGCCCCCTACTTCGACGGCGCGAATTTCGCCGCGCGGATCCGCTGCCCCGTGCGAGTGGCCGTGGGATTCTCTGACACCACCTGCCCCCCGTGCGCCGTCTATGCCTCGTACAACGCGATCCCGGTCGCCGACAAGGGCATCGTGCACGGTTTCGGAATGGGGCATGGCTGCTTCTGGCAGTTCTACCGCGAGATCATCGACTGGCTCGAGACGTCGCCGTACCGCCGCGCGCCGTTCGATCCCGGCGAGCGGGCCGCGTTCCTCGGCGATTCAATCACCCACGGCGGCGGCTACGTGTTCTACCTTCAGCTCTTCCAGGAGCTCCGCGCCCATGGCACCGGCGCACGTGCGATGAACGTGGGCATCAGCGGAGACACTGCCGGCGGCGGGATCGCCCGTTGGGACTGGGACGTCCTTTCGCAGAAGCCAGACAGCGTGTTCGTGATGTTCGGCATGAACGACGTGGGACGCGGCAACTACAAGAACAACACCCCTGACGCGCGCACGCTCAAGGCGCGCGCCGCCTCGCTAACCCGCTACGAGACGAACCAGACCGTGCTTGCGGAGAAGATCCTCTCCGCCGGCAAGCGGCTTAGAATCCTAACCCCGTCCCCGTACGACCAGTACAGCGACTGCAAGACTTCCAACCTCGTCGCATGCAACGAACCCGGCCTCGCGGACTGCGCAGCGATCTGCCGCCGCCTCGCCTCCGCCAAGAAGGTCCCGCTTGTGGAGCTGCACGCGCCGCTCACCGACATCTTCAAATCGAGCGCGAAGCGCAAATTCTGCCGCGACCGCGTCCATCCCGCCGAGGAAGGCCATCTCCTGATGGCGGCATGTGTACTGGACTCGCTCGGCGTCTCGCCCGTGGTGGCTTCGGTTGGCGTCGATTCCGACGGTTCTCGCCTTTGGACCGAGAATGCGGCGGTGACCGGCGTAAAGGCGTCCGACGGCACCCTGTCATTCAACTACGCCCCGCGTTCGCTTCCGTTTCCGAAACTGCCCGAGTATGTGAAGGACGACGAGATCTATCCGCTCACGCGGCGTTTCAACAGTGAGACTTTGCAGGTTAGGAATCTCCCCGACGGCGTCTATGCGCTCAAGGCAGACGGACGCGAGATCGGACGCTTCCGCGCGGCGGAGTTCGCCGCCGGCGTTAACATCGCACTCCTCGACACGCCCGGCCAGCGCGCCGCCCAGTCCGCCGCGAAGATCATGCGCTCGTTGAAGGGCGCCGCTTCCGCCCTGCGCTCGATTCCCTTCGTGGCGCGCAACATAAAGAAGTATGTGAATGACCTAAACGACGTCCAGGCGTGCCTTGACGGCGCTGACAAGTGGATTGCCGCCTGCGAGGCGAAGAAGAGCTCGCACCTTTCGTACTACAAGGGCGTCGCGAAGCGCTACAAGGCGCTGCGCCCGAAGCTCGCGGAGAAGACGGCTGAGCTGGAGGCGCTCTACGGGGAGCTGTCCGCCGCCGCCAAGCCCGTGCAGTATTCGATCTCCATCGAGAAGATCCCGGGGACGGATGACTTCGCGTATCTCCCGCTCGGCGAAGCGCCTGACAGCGTCTCTGTGGAGGGCGACGGATTCACCAATTTGCTTGTGCGCTCCGGCGACTCGTGGACAGGCGCCGGCGTGACGGTGCGGTTCGCCGCCCGCTTCGCCGACGGAGCTTCCGTGGATTTGTCTGCGCCCGGGAAGGGGCTTTCGTTCGTGCGCATCGGCTGGAAGGCTACGTTCAAGGATGTGAAGATACTCTGCGACACGTGGGAGCGCGGCTACGGGAATCTAGGATGGGGCGATCCGTCTGCCGAGCGGGCGTTGCCGTGGTACTTCATGGCGTCCGATGGGCGCCGCGCCGACGGCTACGGCGTGATGGTGCAGCCCAATTCTCTCCCGTGCTGGAGTGCCGACGAGAAGGGGCTTTCGCTCCTCCTGGACGTTCGCGCCGGCAGCCGTCCCGTGCGCCTTGGCGCGCGCACGCTCCGCGCCGCAGAGCTGATCTCCCGCAAGGGGCTTCCGGGAGAGCGTCCGTTCGCCGCCGCGCAGGCGTTCTGCCGCGCAATGTGCCCGCGTCCGCGCCTCGCGAAATCACCAGTCTACGGCTACAACGACTGGTACTGCGCATACGGCGACAACACCGCGACGAATTTCCTGGCCGACGCCGCGTACATCTCGGAATGCGCCAAGGGACTGAAGAACCGTCCGTATGTGGTGATGGACGACGGCTGGCAGATGCGCTCGCCCGCCCACATCCAGCGCACGACTGGCAAGTTCGACTCCGGACGCGGCCCGTGGGACCGCTCGTCCGACCGCTTCGGCATGGCGATGCCCGAGTTCGCCTCGCGCGTGGCCGCGCTCGACGCAAAGCCCGGCCTCTGGTACCGCCCGTTCCGCGCATGGGAGGAGCTTCCCGCCGAGATGAAGCTTGGTTCGGACGACCGCTTCGTGGACCCCACCGTCCCCGCCGTAAAGGCGCAGATCGCCGCCGACATGCGCCGCTTCCGCGACTGGGGCTTCAAGCTCGTCAAGATCGACTACCTCACCTACGACATCAATCAGCGCTGGGACAACAATCGCGAGCTGCTTATTCGCGGTGAACGCGTCTGGCGCGACGATTCGCGCACTACGGCCGAAGTGCTGCTCGACCTCTTCCGCACAATGCGCGAGGGCGCCGGAGACGATGTGGTCATCATCGGCTGCAACGCCCTGAACCATTTCGCGGCCGGCATCTTCGAGCTTCAGCGCTCGGGCAACGACACCAGCGGGCGCGACTGGAACTGGACGCGCGGAAACGGCGTCAACTGCCTCGCCTTCCGCGCCGTGCAGGACCGTGCATTCTTCGCGGTCGACGCGGATTGCGCCGGACTCGCCTCCGAGGGCGCCGTCTCCTGGGAGCGCAACCGGCAGTGGATAGACCTTCTCGGCCGCAGCGGCACGCCGGTGTTCATCTCGTGGCATCGCCGTCTGGCGACCAAGGACGTGCGCGCGGCGATCACGGCGGCGTATCAGCGCGCGGCGGTGCCGCGGCCTGTGGGCGAGCCTCTCGACTGGTTCGAGACTCGCCAGCCCGTCCGGTGGCGTCTTTGCGGCTCGCTGCGCGAATACGACTGGAAGTGACGCCGTCCCCATGCCGAAACGCCGTCTCGATGAAACTGTATATTCAGTAGGTTTACAGAATTGATCAAAGGCGTTGAAGAGTGAAAAAAGAAACGAAAAAACTAATGTGGCTTTTGGGGGTTGCGCCCACAGTGATGCTGTTGGTGTCGCTCGCCTACCGGGTGTGCGTTCGCTTTTGGCCGCCGGATGTGAAACCCCGTCAGACGCATGTGCAATCTTTCGAAGAAACTAAAAATGCCTATGGCATGAAGTTGCTCACAAAACCTGTCACGAAGTGGTCGGAGGTTGACGAGAAGTCTGAGCCCGAGATTCATGCGTGGCTCAAGGAACAGAGTAATGAGATACTGCCGTGGGAGTGGTCTGAGGAAGCTCGGCGGAAAGACCCGAAAGGATACGCAAAGTGCTGGCGGCGAATATGGAAGGGGCGGAAATCATATTGCGAGGAGATTCTCGCGAAACATCAGAAAGAAATCAACCGTCTTGACCAAGAGGTCCAGATCGTCACCATGATTCATGCCCACCGAACCAATCAGATTGCCCGTCTCCGCACGTTTGCCGCCACAAATACCTTCCCGTGTCAAGTCTCTCTAGAACGCCTTGAGAAAGGCCGGTTCTGGGGATGGAACACGCGAGTCGAAGTGGTGGAGTGTGAAAATGCGGCGGCGATTATGGCGTCTACGAACAGCATCTACAGCAAAGAGACGGCAACGGCGCGGGATGAGCTCAGGAAGCTGCTTGCATTGGTTGACACGGTCTCTTCGTCAAAAAAACGAGCGGACAAGTGTGGGAAATTGCTTGAGATATGCGACCAATGCAACCACCTAATTGAGGAAGAGCCCTTGCAGGATGAACTTTTGAAGAAATCACTCGTCGAGAATCTGAATGGAGTAAAGTGAGTTTAACAGTAATGTCGCTGTCGCCACTGATATAGGACCTTAAACGCGCTTCAAAAGGGAATTCGCGAGAGTTTGCCATGATAAAAGGAGTGTGTGAAGTCCATGAAATCGTTTGTCTGCCGCTATTTGCTTCAGTACATAGCTCCCGTGCCGCCTTGGGTGTCTTTCTGCGTGCCGAGTGCCGACGGATATGGTATAATATCCATCCATGCGAGAAGAAACAGAAAGAAAGATCAAGGAGATAATCGTGGCTTCCCTTGATTTGGAGGACGTCACGCCAGACGACATATCCACCGACGCTCCGCTCTTCGGCGAGGGACTGGGCCTTGATTCCATCGACGCTCTGGAGCTTGGCATGGCCATACGCAAGGAGTTCGGAGTGTCGTTCTCCAAGAATCCCGAGGAGAACAAGAGCATCTTCCGCTCCGTCAAGACCCTCGCCGACCACATCGACGGCCAGGCCAAATAGCGTTTGACATCAACAAACTTAAGCATTCCTCCGACAATGACCAGGCAAGAAATAGAAAAGACGATAAAGGACATACTCGTTGCCGACTTTGAGGTCGACGAGTCGAAGCTGACGCCGGACGTCAATCTCTTCACCGAACTGGATCTCGACTCCATCGACGCAGTCGACATGGTGGTCCGTCTCCAGCAGGTCGTGAAGAAGAAGGTCGATCCCGAACAGTTCCGCTCGATACGAAAGCTGAGTGACGTGGTGGACGCCGTGGAGAAGCTTCTGTCAGAGGGATGACGGATTGAGGACGCGCTTCGGAAGATTCGCCTCCATCGGGCTGCTGGCGGCGTGCATCCTCGCCGCGCTTTTCTTCCGGCGCTTTGTTTTCGTTGCTTGGTATCCAGTCGCCATGAGCGCGGCTGTCTCCCTGGGATTCGGCCTCTCTCTCTTCAGGCGCAAGACGCTCTGCGAGGAGATCGCCGAGAAAGTGCCGCCGCACATCCTCCCCGACGGAGCCAGAGAGTACTGCAGGAAACTCACCGCCTTCTGGTGCGCGGCTCTGGCGGCGAACGGAGTTGTGGCGGCTTTCACGGTGTTCGGTCCGCGCTGGACTTGGTTCGCCTGGAACTGCGCGCTCTCCTATGTCGTCTTGTGGTCTGTGGCGGGAGTGGAATGGCTTTGCAGAAGGCGTCGTTTCGCCGCGGTGTTTCACACGTCAGGATCTACGGCCGAGCCCAAGACGATCGTGAAGACTTTCCCCACGCTCGCGAAGGAGGTGGCGTATCATCTGGAGCGCCTGCGCGAGGAGGGGATTCTGCCGCCGGCCGGCGAGAAGGGGCCGGTGTTCCTCTCGACTGTTGATCCGGAGCACATGTACGGTCTCATCTGGCGCAGACTGCTGCCGAGGGCGGCGGGATGCGATGTGGACGGAGAGATCATCCGCGCTCCCGAGGCGCTCGTGGCGAAGATGAAGGCGGCGGAGAAGGTGGTGCTCGTCACCACACCGTCGTTCCTCGAGCGCTTCGCCGAATACGCAGACCAGTACGACGTGCCGCGTACATGCGTGGAGCTGGTGACGTCCGGCGCGCTTCTTTCGCATAAGACGGCGGAGTCAGCGCGGCGGATCTTCGGCATGTCTCCGCGCGAGATCTTCGGCTCCACCGAGACGGGAGGCGTGGCGTGGCGGCGGCAAAGCGTCACTGTGCCGGACGGTTTCGACTGGACTCTGCTGGAGCCGGTGAAGGCGGGATTGGCGCCGGACGGTCGTCTGGTTGTTTCCTCGCCGTTCTCCTGCGCACGCCGCTATGCGATGGGCGACGGCGCAGCGCTTTCACCCGACGGACGTCGGTTCAAACTGCTGGGGCGTCTGGACAGGATGGTGAAGATAAACGAGCAGCGCGTCTCGCTTCCCGAGATGGAGGCGAAGATCGCCGCGCTCCCCGAGGTGCGCGAGGCCGCGCTTGCGACGCTTGACGGTCCGCATGGACAATGCCTCGGTCTCGTGGCGGCGCTTGAGGAGAGCGCCCCGTTCCCGGGGAAACGCTCGGCCGCGCGCGCCCTTCGCGAGCAGCTTCTGTCCATTTTCCCGAAGGGGACCGTGCCGAAAAGATATCGTTTCGTGTTCGAGTTGCCGCGCAACGCCCAGGGCAAGGTCCGCGCCGACGAGTTGAGGCGCATATTGGAGAGTGATTTCTCCGAACCGCGCGTCACAAACGTCACGCGCGCCGACGGCGCCTGGTCGGCGGATCTCACTTTCGATGCCGACGCCTTCTATTTTCAAGGCCATTTCCCCGGCTTCCCGATACTTCCTGGCGTGGTGCAGCTTGGCACGGCACATCATTTCGCAGAGGTGTTCGAGCGAGTTCCGCTTCGTCTGTCCTTGGTTAAGAAACTCAAATTCTCCCGTCTTGTCCGTCCCGGCGAGACCATAAGATTCACGCTGGAGAGGAAGGTTGACGGCGAATACTCGTTTCGCTACGCCGCCGGGGGCGAACTATGTTCCTCAGGCGTGATGTGCACAGCCTCGGATTCATTGACTGAGGGACAAGGAAAGGCCACTGCATGATGCGAAAAACATTCATTCTTATTTTCGTGGCCGCCATGGCCGCCTTTGCCGACCCCGAGCTTGCTTCGGTACCGGACTCCGCGCATGGCACGTTCGTGCAGCGCCGGACGCTTGCGGACGTGGGTGTGACGCTCGTCTCGCGCGGCGAGTTCCGCTTCGAGAAGGGTCGCTTCTTCGAGTGGAAGGTCGTGAAGCCTGTGCCGAGCGTGTTCTTCGCCACGCCGACCAACTGGTCGTTCACAGTGCGGGGCAAGACAACTTCGCATCCGCTTGGCGTCGATGTATCGTCTTTCTCCGACGTGTTCAGGATCAAAGAGATGCGCGAAAACGTGAAGAACGTGGAGGTCTCGCCAGAATCGGGATTCCCGTGCAAGGTGGACATTCTCTTCAACAACGGCGACAAGGTTGGAATCGAGTTGGTCCAGAGCCGTTAAGACGGTATACGCGGCGGCATTGTCGGCTGCTGTGCTTGCGCTCGCGCTTCGGGTGGGCAATGGCGTGGAGACCGACATGTTTGCCATGGCGGGAGATTCATTCGGTCCGGACATACAGGCCGCAGCGGCCGCGTCCGCAGACCGTGCAAGGGTACTTCTGGAGGGGACTGGACGCGAGGAAGTGATACGCGCCGCTCACATGGTCCGCGCACTTGTAGGAGGAGAGCGTTCCGGGACTGACTTGCTGCGTGACCTTCGCGGATGCACCGACGGTCTTCTCTCTCCGCAAGACCGCGCGCTCATCTCATCCAACGCAACGGCCGCAGTGCGTGAAGCGGCGGAAGCTCGTCTCTTCAGCTTGGCGCCGCCGCTCTTCTCAGTCAAGGACGATCCTATGCTTCTCGCGTCGTCGTTTCTCGAGTCGCTGGACGGATTTCTCGCGCCTGGCTGGTCCATCCACGATGGAATGCCGGTGATGTTCGAAGAGGGCCGCGCAAGCGCTCTTGTGGCGCTTTCGCTGAAGGGGCGTTCGCCGCGCGAGGTCGTGGAGATCATGGAGCGAATCCCCGGAGAACTGCCGTCCGGCGTGACGGCCCGGTTTTCGGGCGCGGCGTTTCACGCGGCCTTGAGCGCCAGGCGCGTGGAGCGCGAGATAGGATTTCTCTCGGGTGCGTCGCTTGTGCTCGTTCTCGTTCTGGGGTGGATGCTCTTCCGTTCGCTTTCGTTCGTCGCTCCGCTGGTCGTTGCGCTTGCATCAGGCGGAATCGCGGCGGCGGGAGCGCTCTTCGCGGCGTGGCCGCGTCCGCACGCGATAGCTTTCGTGTTCGGAACGTCGCTGATTGGGCTTTCTGTGGACTATGTCTACCACGCGCGCGCCGCAGGAGGCGCGCGCTCTGTGCTGCGTCCGCTGACGCAGTCGTTCGCAACGACCATGGCCTGCTTCGCGCCGCTGCTCTTCGCAGATCTGCCGGTTCTGCGCCAGATGGCGCTATTCACGATGGCCGGCCTGGCGGCGGTGTATGCCGGAGTGGCGGTGTTCGGCTGGCGAGGAGGGGACACTGTCCCAGTTCGACATGAAGAATCCTCTGCGCCGATCTTTCGTTCGATCCCGCAGTTCAACATCCTTAGAGTCGTCCTCTTCATTGTGACGGCGTTCGGAATCGTCCATCTGCGTCCCACAGCCGATCCGTCGGCGTTCTACCGTCCGAACGCCTCGCTGGCTGCGGACGAGAGGGCTGTGGCCGAACGCCTGTCGCTGGGAGGTGCGCGCATCGTATTCGCGCGCGGCGACACTCTTCAGGAGGCGCTTGAACACGAGGAGGATGCTGGCGTCCCGTTCGGGCTTTCGCGCATCATCCCGTCCCTGAAGCGCCAGCGCGAGAACGCCGCGCTCGTCGAGCGCCTCTACGCGGCTGAAGGGGCGGCGTATGCTGAGCATACTGGCCTCAAACATCCTGTTGTTCCCGACGAGCCACGACTTCTCGATCCGGAGAAGCTTCCCCAGGGGTCGTCTCTTGGAGAGCTTGTCGCCACGATGTGGACGGGCCGCGGGCTGATGTCGCCATGCGTCGGAGACTTCTCGCCGAAGGATCCGCGTGTGCAGGTGATTGACATGCGCGAATCCACGGAGAGCGCATTCGCACGGGCCTTCCGTTCTACGAGGCGGCTTTTCGTGTACTCTTCGGCGGCGCTTCTTGTGTTTCTCTTCGCAGTGTTCCGGCGCAGGGCGCTTTCATTCGCGTGTCCAGTGGCGGCGGCGCTCGTGTCCACGCTGGGGATGCTTGGATGGCTGGGCGTTCCGTTCACGTTCTTCACGCTGCTCAGCTTCTTCATCCTGCTGGGGCTGGGGCTGGACTACACGATATTCCACCGCGGAGCGGATGCGCCGACGGCTGGGAGGACGGTCCTGTTCGCGTTTCTCACGTCGCTTGCGGGGCTTGGGCTCCTGTCGTTCACGGCGTTCCCGGTCACGCGCGACATGGGCATCACCTTCGCCTTCGGGCTCTTCTTCGCCTATGTGTTCTCGATGCGCGTCGTCAAGGCCGGCTGATCAGGGCGGAGACAGCGCGCATCACGGCGTGGAAATTCGCCTCGGTGCGCGGTTTTACAGGACGCAGAGACTCCAACGGTCTGGCCATGAGAGCCTGGCGTTCCGGTTCTGCTGGGGCGATGGAGAGCGTGGCCTTGCGGTCGCCCTCGGCCACGGCCTTCGCCACAAGCTTCGCCATGGCCTGCGCTCTGGGCAAGTACCAGTATCTGGCCAGTTCGTACTGGTGGCTGCGGCAGTAGCCGTTTGAGGCGTTGTCGAAGAGCGTGCGCGGGAAGTCGGGATTGCGCACCTTCTCGATGGCGTCAAGACGCAGGAAGGACTCCCAGAGAGAATAGTCTGTGTGGAGTTCCAGAATGTCGGCCATCTTCTCCGCGAGCGCAGCAATGCGCGTCGCACGGCCGGGCAGGTCGCCTCCGTCGCGCTGCCCCTTCCTCCATTCTTCGAAGTCGCGTCTGAACAGGCTCATCTCGTGAATGATCGTCCGGTCAAGCGTCATGCGGGCGAGGTCTACGGTGTCGCGCCTGAGGAACTCGTCCGTCCACGGGATCTCCGCCAGGGCATTGAAGATCGGGACCGTCTTGTCGAAACCCTTCCATTCGCGGAAGACCGCCTCTCTCTGGTCCGGCGATGTGCGGAAGCCGGGCGAGGTCATGGAGTAGTGGTATCCGCCGCGCCATTCCACCATGTCGGAAAGCGGCAGGGCCATGTCCCACACGGACTTCATGCGCTTAGACTCGGCCCCATAGCGGCTGGCGCAGAACTCGTCCAGAACCTTGCCGTGCGGCACAGCCGCGCTGGACCAGGCGTTTGCGGTGAAGTAGCGCAGGCAGAGAGTGTCGGTGTGGCTTGATTCCGGCCAGAGGATGTAGCCAACGCAGGCGGGGTCGTTCTGGACTATCTTCTGTCGCTCTTCGATGACGGCGTAGTTCGCGCGTGCGTCGAGAGCCGATTCATACGCCAGAAAGATGGAATAGGTATACGGGAACTTCCCTACAACACCCCATTTCGTGAAGTTGTTCTGGAGACCCTTCATCTCGGGGCGGAAATCGCGGGTAGCGTCTCCCTCGTAGTCCCAGATGATGTCGCGCTTGGGGTCAAGGGTGTCGACAAGGGCACGAACCTCGTCCGGATGCCATGTGAAGTAGAAGTCCCAGCCGGCTAGAAGCACTTTGGCTTCCGGATAGTCGCGGTGCGCACGGGAGAGGAATTTGCCGAGCGCTTCCATCTTGAGGTTGAAGTTGTCAGTTCGGTTGGTGAAACAACGCCGCTCTCCCAGCCCGATGGTGTGGAGCAGACGTTGTGGAGCGTTTTGGCCGTATGTATCCACGGCCACTTTAGTCAGCTTCCAGTATTCGTCCGCCCACTTCTCGTCCCGTATGTCCCACACGAGGCCGTTCTTCTCCGAATAGCCTTTGGTGGACTGCGGCAGAAAGGGCGGGTTGCGTTTTTCGAGGAAGTCTTCGGGCGTGCGCGAGTACCAGTGAGTCATGGTGCCGAAGTCCTCGGGCGCCATGATGCCGCGTTCGAAGGCGTATTGCTGCAGGTCGCAGCGCAGCTTGCCGCGGAACTGCAGGCTCCAGAAGAGCGAGCGGTCGTTGTAGCCCGTGCCGGCCCCGGGAAGGGGTTTGGAGGCGTCTGGATAGGAGCATGTTTCGGGGAAGGTCCGCTGGAAAAGATCGTCCTGGCCGATGCGCAGCATGAACACGTTGAGACGCCGCTTGATCATCCAGTCGATTTCCCTCTTCCAGTCCTCGAGCCCCCAGTGCTCCGCCTGGAAGCGCGTAAGGCCGCGGTGCGCGAAGTAGCGAAGGCCGCGGTATTCGAACCGCGCCTCCTCATGGACGTCAAGCCCCGACAGGTCGATAGAATCGCGGCGCGGCACCACATCGCCGTCCCAGAACCAGTGGCATCCAGCGCGGCGTTCGAGAAGATCGTAGACTCCGTACAGCACGCTGCGGATGTTCGAACCTGCGATCACGACTTGTGAGTTGGCGGGTGCCGCCGCGTCCCGCCGTCTGTCGCGCGAGACTATCTCATATGCGTCATTGCCGGACTTGGATATCTTCGGGTCGATCGCGAACGAGACGATGTCCGCTGGCGCGTCTTTGTCCACGATCTGTCTGTAGTATCTGGCGAACTCCGCACGCGGGATCGCGAAGCGGTCGGCCGGAGCCGCGTCAGCCCGCTCGCCGGCGAGAAGCGTCACAGCCATCAGAATAACGCCGATGCATGCGTTCAAGCCGATGCTCATCTTGCAGAAGAGGTCGTGCCGGGCGGCGTTCAGCCTCGTGCCTGACTCCATGTAGGAATCTTCCGCATGCGGTTTTCGGGTGGATTCTCTTTTTGTTGTCATGTCTTTGGACCTTTCTTCTGTCTGCGGAGGTGTATTATACGCATTTTCTCCGTGCTGTCAAATGCAATGACATCATTGACATTGGTGCGGCGCTCAGCTTCCCAGGCACATGAGCGAAATCCCTGCCAGGATGACGAGAAGGGCGATGGCCTTCCTGATGAGGTTTGTCTCATGGAAGAATTTCGCCCCCAGAATAAAGGTGATCACCACGGAGAAGCGTCTCATGAGCGAAGCCGCGGAGACAGGCGCGTCAGGGCAGGCTAGACCGTGGAAGTAGAGCCAGTCAGCCGCCGCCAGCAGGATGCCGACGAACGGGATTGTCCAGCGCCATTCGAACTGCTGGACGTTCTTCGCGCGCCTCGCCGCGCGGCAGACGAGGAGCGATGCGGCGTAGAACACCACCAACCCCACCTGGAACACGAGCTGCACCGGCTCCACCTCAAGATCCCGCACCTGAAAGAGATATTTGTCCCAGATCGACGAGAACGCCGAGAAGAGCGCGCCCGCCACCGCGCACCACACGGCGCGGTTTCTCAGGAAGTCTATTCCCTCGTGCCGCCCCGCCCACGAGAATGCGAAATATCCGGCGAACACCATCGCCATCCCGGCCCCCTGCACAGGAGACGGACGCTCGCCGTAGACTATGAACGCGATTGCGAACACGAGCGCCGGCGAGGAGGCGCGTATGGGCGTGGCGATGGAGATCGGCAATGTGCGCAGAGCGCGGAATGTGAACACCCACGATGTACCGACGATCGCGCACTTGACGGCGGAGAGCGCGACCGCCATCGGCGTGATGGCGCAGGCCGCCGCGCCGAGACGTCCGCATACCGCGAGTGAGGCGAGATACGCCGCGCAGCCGAAGCAGGTAGACGCCAGCAGGACGGGCAGGACTGAGTTGTCGGCGACGCTGGCCTTTTTCGCCAGGTCGTAAAGCGCCAGGAACACCGCGCTCGCGAGAATCCAGATTGTCCAGTCCATGGACTTGATTATACCATTTCTGCGGTCTCTCCGCATCGTCTGCATGCATGCTCAAGACGAGAGCCGTCTGACGGGCGCATCTGCGTAATTCGCCACGCACCATTCCTGATTAAGATAGAATCCAACTTCGGAGGTTTCAAAAAGCCTCCACCTAGACGCTTGTGTGAAATCATCATTGACGTCCCTATGAGATTGTGCATGGAATTGGGAGCATGGTGGATTACGAGATTTCAATCCGAAGTGAATTCTCGTTTACATCCCGGCGGGGATTTGCTATACTTCCCGCCGCCATGGACAGGAAGATAAAGCGACATCTGGAGCGCAGGGGCGTGTACCGCACGCGTCTGCCGGAGGAGGACACTTTCACCGCGGAGGCGCCGGAGTTCTTCCGGTGGTTCCACGAGACGGTCATGGGGTTCGACTCCGAGGAGTACCGACGCGAGTTCTGGCGCGAGGCGAACAGGAGCGGCCACACGATAGGCGACATGCCGTATGGTCTGCGGGACTACATGAGACAACGTCCCGCCGGCTGGAGCGACCCGATTGGAAATCTCCTCATATACTGCCTCTGGATGGGAGGTTCGTTCGCGATATGGTTCATGAGGCGCCAGATCGACCGCCATCTCGGACGGTTGCGTCGCCCCGCCTACTACGAGGCGGAGCGCAGGCGGCGCATGGCGCTCGCGAAGGAGCGCAGAAAGCTCAGGAAGCGCACCACGGTTAGCGACTGTCCCACGGTGGAGGCGCTCCGCGAGGCGTTCGCTCACAGGAAGGACTCGCCTGAGGCCGCGCTGCGCCTCGGCTCCATGCTGGAGGACCTCGAATGCTATGTGGACAACTCCGCGATAGTGGCCGGCGGACAGGTGGTCGGGCGCAGGGGCGGGATACGGAAGTGGCTGCACGACAACGACAGCGACCTGTATCACCACTACAAGCGGCTCATGCACTACAAGGCGCTCGCGAAGAGGTTCCGCCAGGCGACGGGCGTGTCCGACCCCACGCCCGCCGCGGCCGTGCTGCCGCCGGAGGGGGAGACGCCCGCAAAAGAGGCGGTCGCGCCCGAAGAGTCCAAACGAGAATTCACTTCGGACGAAGTTCCCGGATGGATGGGGATTGCGAAAGGTAGGGCGAGGGGGATTCTCGCCGAGGCCAGGAAGGCGGGAGGGAGCGCGACGGCGCTGGCAGGAGCGCTGGCAAGGGCGCTTGAACCAGACTACACTCCACTACAATGCGGCACTCCATCAGGAATGCAATATGACTCTACGCCAGAGAATCAATGCGGATCTCCGACAATAGAGGCAGACGGCCTACAAGGCCAGACACTTTCTGCATGACAGTTCTGTAGGTTCGTCTGGAACGGAGTATGGTGAATTACGCAGATGCGCCCCGTCTGACGGGCGCATCTGCGTAATTCACCGCACTCCACTCCCGGATGGGTGCGGTGAATCTTGCGCGGCTACCCGGCCTATGACTGGCTGCGCCCTGCGGCGAGCGCCTTGCGCCTCTGCTCGGTCTTGCGCT
>Ga0265298_10000242_pt1 | contig 83488 bp, 72 predicted proteins | sample AusTroGonzalo_MG_3_FD_193486 | JGI IMG/M metagenome (GOLD analysis project Ga0265298, IMG submission 193486) | Bovine rumen microbial communities from tropical cattle in Woodstock, Queensland, Australia - Gonzalo_01 | ecosystem: Host-associated > Mammals > Digestive system > Stomach > Rumen ...
GGCGGACCGCTGGGCGGACCGCTGGGAGAAGCGCTCATCCGCCGCCATCACCTGTCCCAACCCTCGGCCGATGCAGACGTGATGAGCGGCACGGAGACTACGGAATCCCGGGAGAAAGGCTCCGGAACTGAAGCGAAAGCCTATCAAAACTACCTGCAGGGTGCCTGTGTTCTCATCATCGCCATGGCTTTGGGAAGCGGACTCAGCAAACTCCTGGCTCTGACGGGAATTACTTTCCCCACCTATTTCGGCGCCCTGCTGGCAGCCTGCGCCCTGCGGAACCTTTTCGGCCTTTCCCCGAAATGGGAAAAAGAGCTTTGCCTGGGGGGACTGGTCTCCATCGGCGATATCTGTCTCCAGCTATTCCTGGGAATGGCCATGGCCAGCCTCCGCCTGTGGGAGCTTGCCTCGCTGGCACTTCCGCTCCTGCTCATCCTGCTGGCTCAGGTTAGCTTCATGGCCCTGTATGCCGCTTTCGTGGCATTCCCGCTCCTGGGAAAGACCTACGACAATGCCGTCCTGGTGAGCGGCCTTTGCGGTTTCGGTCTGGGCGCCACGCCCAACGCCATGGCCAATATGTCGGCCGTCTGCTACAAATACCATTATGCGGCGGCTCCTTTCATCATCGTCCCCATCCTGGGTGCCATGTTCGTGGACCTTATCAACACCGGAGTGGTAACCCTGTTCCTGAACCTGATCTCCCCGTAATGCCGACTCAAAAAAAATAACTATATTTGTCTGGTTATGGCATCTATCGGCATATTTGATTCCGGCGCGGGCGGCCTGTCCGTGTACAGGGAACTGGTAAAGGTCCTCCCTCAGGAACGCTATCTCTACTTCTCGGACAACGCACACTGCCCGTACGGGGAGAAGACCGCCGCCTACATACAGGAGCGCGGACGAACCATTACGGAAGTACTGCTGGGGCTGGGGGCCGATATCATCGTGGTTGCTTGTAACACAGCCACTGCCGCCGCCATTGCCACCCTCCGGACCGAATACCCCGGAGTGCCCTTCATCGGCATGGAACCGGCGGTGAAACCCGCCGCACTGGGTACCAGGAGCGGCGTGATTGGCGTCCTGGCCACGGCCGGAACCCTAAAAGGTTCCAAATATCTTAAAACCCGTGGCTTGTACGAAGACAATGTAAAGATTGTGGAACATGTAGGCCAGGGCTTCGTAGAATTGGTGGAAAGCGGGAACCTGGACGGTCCGGAGGCCGAAGCCACCGTCCGCGCCTCCCTTCAGCCGCTGCTGGACGCCGGGGCCGATACAATTGTCCTGGGTTGCACCCACTACCCCTTCCTTCAGCCGCTGATTGAACGCCTGGCCGGTCCGGATATCCGGGTTATTGACCCGGCACCGGCCGTGGCCCGGCAAACGGTCCGCATCTTGCAAGAGAGGGGTATCCCTACCGGCGAGGGACCGTTTTCCGTGGACTTATACTTCTCCGGAGAAGCGGATTCGCTGCAACGGATTTTTAAACTGGTTCAATGAGAATGAAACGATTTGTATCCTTATTGACGGCGCTTTGCGGGAGCCTTTTGCTGCAAGCTCAGGTAATTCCCGGCATAGAAGTGCTTGAGAGTCATGGTTTTGAGGAGCTGCAAGGCAAGCGCGTGGGCCTGGTCACCAACCCCAGCGGAGTGGATCGTCAGCTTCGCTCCACCATAGACATTCTCTTTGAAGCCCCCGAGGTGAATCTGGTGGCCCTGTATGGACCGGAGCACGGTGTCCGGGGAGATGCCTATGCCGGTGACCATGTGGAAAGTACCACGGACCCCAAGACCGGTCTTCCAGTCTATTCCCTATACGGTCCCACACGGGAGCCCACCCAAAAGATGCTGGAGGGCGTCGATGTCATGGTGTACGACATCCAGGATGTTGGTACCCGCAGCTATACCTTCATCTCTACCCTCGGCCTGGTAATGCGTGCCTGCGCCAAGGCCGATATCGAAGTCCTGGTGCTGGACCGCCCCAATCCGTTGGGAGGTCTCAAGGTGGAAGGCCCTTATGTGGAAGAGAATTTCCATTCCTTCGTAAGCGAATTCCGCATTCCCTATGTCTATGGTCTTACGGTAGGTGAACTGGCCGGTCTCATCAACGAGGAAGGCCTGAACAGGGGGCAGAACGGCAAGGAGGAACACCTCAAATGCCGGCTCAACGTCATTCCCATGCGGGGATGGGAACGCTGGATGCAGTACCGGGACACCGGCCTTCCTTGGATTCTGCCCTCTCCCAACATCCCTTCCGAGGCATCGGCCCTGGGCTATCCCTGCGCCGGCATCTGCGGAGAACTGGGACACCTCCAGATTGGCGTAGGATATACCATCCCCTTCCAGGTCTTCGCCGCCACCTGGATCGATGCCGATAAACTCAAGGAGCGCCTGGACAGCTACCACATCCCGGGTACCGCCTTCCGCACCATCCATTACAAGCCCATCTCCGGCAGTCTCTCCGGCAAGCTGGTCCACGGGGTTCAGTTCTTCTTCACGGACTATGAAGCGGCCACCATCACCCTCACCCAGTTTTACGTGATGCAGGCTGTAAATGAGCTGTTTCCCGGGCACAGTCCTTTCCCGCTGAAGAGTACCAGAATGCTGGATATCGTTTGTGGTACGGATTATGTAAGGACTACTTTCGGAAAGCGTCTTAAAGTAGCAGACATCGTTGATTACTGGAACAAGGATGCCCAGGATTTCAAGGCGGTTTCGGCACAGTACCGTTTATACCGTTAACTTTTAAGATTTGATGCTATGAAAAGGTTTATGACATTTGCCGCATCTCTGGTAATGGCCATCGCCATGCTCACAGCACCCGATATGCTGGCCCAGAGCCGCTCCCGTGGGAGCAGCGGTAACAGCACCCGCTCTTCCCAGAGCGTTTCTTCCTCTTCCCGGAGTTCCTCCGGCAGCAGCGTAAGCCGCTCCTCCGGTTCATCTTCCGGAGCCAGCCGGTCTTCCGGTACTGTCCAGCAGGATAACCGCCGTAACAACAGCGGCACCGCCACCCGTTCTTCCGGCAGCTCCGCCAGCCGTTCTTCCGGAAACACCTCCGGCAGCAGCGCCAGCCGCTCCTCCGGTTCTTCTTCCGGAACCAGCCGGTCTTCCGGTACTGTCCAGCAGGACAACCGCCGTAACAACAGTGGTACCACCAGCCGGTCTTCCGGCAGCTCCACCAGTCGTTCCTCCGGAACCGCCTCCGGCAGCAGCGCCAGCCGCTCTTCCGGCACCGTTCAGCAGGACAACCGCAGCAGCAGTGGCACCGTCCGGTCTTCCGGCAGTTCTACCCGCTCCAGTTCTTCCGGCAGCGCCTCCCGTTCTTCCGGGACGGTCCAGCAGGACAACCGCAGCAGCGGTTCCAGCACCCGCAGCAGTTCCTCCGCAGCAACCGGCGGCAACGTACGTGCCACCAATGCCGACAGAGGAGGCTTATCGGCCAGCAGCAGCAATAACAAGACTGCCCAGCCGCAGGAGCCTTATCGGGACAATGGGTTCAACTACCGCTACAACGATGACTTCCGGGTGGACGACCACCACGAGATGTACCGTGTAGCACCCCGCCTGCGCGATCCGCTGGCCTGGGACCGTCCGGGGAACTTCTGGGGCGACCATCCGCACTACTACGGATACCGCATCCAGACCCTGCCTCCTCACTGGCGCCGCATCTCCCACTGGGGTATTGACTACTACTATTACAACGGCATCTACTATCGGCCTTTCGGAGGCTCCTATGTAATCTGCCGTCCTCCTTTCGGAACTCCGCTGGAGGCCGCCATTGACAGAGCCATCCTCAGAGTCATCCGCTTCGCCTACTACTGCGATACCTATCGTACCTTCAATACGGTCTTTGACAACTACAACGTGATTGCCCGGCAGAACCTGATCATTGCCCAGAACAACGCCCGCATCGCAGCCCGCAACGCCAGTTACGCGCTTAACGCCAACAAGGCGCTGTCAGCCTACGAACTGGCCAATATGCTGGGCCTGGTCCAGAGCTATGCCTATGCAAATTCCGAGTACTTCTACCAGGACGGCGTTTTCTACTCCGTCAACGCCTCCGGTTCGTACACCACCATCATTCCTCCGGCCGGTGCCCTGGTGACCTCGTTGCCGGACGACTACGAGATCATTGTGATGAATGGCGTGGAGTACTACCTGGTGGACAACACCGTATATCGCACCACCGTTTTCGAGGGTGAGCCCTTCCTGGAGGTGCTGGGCCAGATGTACGGCAGCCTGTACAACCAGTATAATATCTATCGCTAGTGGAGGCTAATTAGTTATCATCTGTTTAAATATAGTCCCTGTGCATCGGCCGATGCACAGGGACTATTATTATGCAGCTGAGAGACAGCCTGTTAGGCTCCACTTATTTTCGGCCGAAGGATTCGGGAAGGCCGCGGCGGGCGATGAGGACGGCAATGGCGGTACCCAGGCCGCAGAGCAGCACCAGGCCGAAATACCAGGCATAGCCCATCGCTTCCTGCAGCATACCGGCCACCAGGCCGGGCAGCATCATGGAAGCGGCCATGAAAGCGGTGCAGAGGGAATAGTGGGAGGTCTTGAATTCCCCTTCCGAAACGTAAATCATATAGAGGGAGTAGGCCGTGAAGCCGAACCCGTATCCGAACTGTTCTATGAAGACACAGATGCCCACCACCCAAAGCGGAACCGTTTGGACGACAGCCATATACAGATAGACCACACAGGGCAGGGCCAGCGAAGCCGCCATCGGCCATAGGGAGCGGCGGAGCCCCTGGCGGGAAATGAAAATGCCGCCCAGGATACCGCCCAGCACTATGCCCACAACCCCAACGGTATTGTTAATCAGGCCGAAATCCACAGTCGAAAGACCCATGCCGCCTTCAGAGACCGGATCCACCAGAAAAGCTGGCAGAAGCTTCAGGGCAAAGGCCTCCGGCAAGCGGTAAAGTAGCATGAAGGCGATGCCGGCCCAGGCCAAGGGTTTGCTGAAGAACGTGGCGAAGGTGCGGCCGAACTCCTTGAAAACGGCACCGAAAGAGTGACTGGACCTGGGTGCATCGGCCGATGGCTTGGGCAAGGCCCAGAGGTTATACAGTGAAACTATGGCCCATACAGCTGCTACGGCCAGCAGCGTCAGCTGCCAGGCCCGGGGAATGTCTCCCCTTCCTTCCAACACACCCGCCAGCACCACCAGCGCGCCTTGCACAAAGAGGTTGGCGATGCGGTAGAACGTGCTCCGGATGCCCACAAAGAAGGACTGCTCCCCTTCCGAGAGCCCCAGCATATAGAAGCCGTCGGCCGCAATGTCGTGCGTGGCCGATGCGAAAGCCGTTATCCAGAACAGTACCAGCGTGGCCGAGAACAGGGACACCTCGCTGCCGGTGGTCCGGGGCAGCGAAAAGGCCAGGCCGGCGAAGAGGGCCACCATCAGCAGTTGCATGGCTGTAACCCACCAGCGCTTGGTCCTGAGAATGTCCACGAACGGGCTCCAGAATGGCTTGATGAGCCAGGGCAGGTACAACAGGCTGGTATAGAGGGCCATATCGGCATTCCCCATCCCCATCCTCTTGAACAGGATTACGGAAATGTTGTTAACTACGAAATAGGGAATTCCCTCAGCGAAATAGAGGGTGGGTACCCACAGCCAGGGAGAACGGGTTTTCATAAAGTGGTATCCGGATAATAGAAGGACAAAATCTCACGGTAAGTCTTGCCGGAAGCGGCCATGACGGCGGCCCCAATCTGGCACAGCCCAACTCCGTGTCCCCAGCCGTGTCCGCGGAAAACAACCTCGTCTCCTTCGAAGGACACGTCGAACCAGGAGCTGTAAAGATGACTCGGGGAGAAGAACTTTCTGATGATGAGCTCTTTGCCGATGATAACAACGCCCTTGGTTCCCGTAACGCGAAGGCGGATGATGCGTCCGGACCCACCCCTTTCCAGCGGCACCAGGGCAGTAATCAATCCCACATCCTCTCCGGAACGCTCCGCGAACAAGGCCGATAATTCCGCCACGCCGTAACGAACTTCCCAGTCGTGGAAATCCTTGGTTTCCAAGTCGTAATCATTGAGCACCTGTCGGAGGATTTCCTCATCACGGGTATTGCACCAGGGATCTTCATGAACCGTCAGGTAGGGGTAATCCACATCTTCCCAGGCAGCACTGAAACGCTCTGTCCTTCCGCCGCAGCACTTGTGGAAACGGGCATCCACCAACTCTCCGTCATAACGGAGAACCTGTCCCCAGGTTTCGTCAATGGCATCCCGGACAGCCGCACCTACGGCATAAGTAAGTCCCTGATAGCGCTGGCAGTGGTCATCGGCACAGACATCGAAGCGGTGATGGTCCTCGTGGTTGAACCAGCGGCGGATTTCCCGGGAAGAGCCTTCCGCCGATCCGTCGGCCGACTGGCTGGACAGCCAAGTGACCAGGGAAGGAGTTCCCTTGAACTCCGGACCTTTCCGGACGGGTTTCCCGGCCTTCCGGTGCTGCACCTGCGCCATCACCCAGGAACGGGAAATGACGGCATGGGCCTTAAGGAATTCCGACGAGGCGGTGGCCTTCATTTCCGAAGAGATGACGCTCAGCAGATAGTCCTCCACCCCTATCACGTTCACGGCCTGCACCTTCCCGCCGTCCACAATGAACTTGAGGGTGCCGGCAAAACGTTCTTCCTGCTTCCGCTCCCAATGGAAGCCGATGCCGATGGTCACGTCGTGCAGGATAAAGGACGGTTCCGCGAAAAGGGTGGAGATGGTGGGTGCCTCGAAAGCCAGTTCGTCATAAAGCATCCCGTTGTAATCTATCTTGCCTTCCCGGTAAGATACTTTCTGGGGACCGGCTCCGTCGGAAATGATTTCAAAAATGATTTCCGGGGCTGAGAGGATTCCTACTTCAATCCTGGGCTGGGTGCGAACCAGACGCCAAAGGAGGTGCTTTTCTTCCGCTTCTGAGATGGAAACGTCGTCCAGAATCTCTCCCAGGATGCGGGCATCGATGCGGGGGAAGTCCTTCACCTCCGGAACCACCACGAAACCAGCCATTTCGGCCGCACCGGGACGGATGGAGAAATTCTCTTCGCCCGGGGCATTATAATGGCGGGGCAAGTCGTCTCCCCGCATAATTACCAAGGCGCGATACTCTCCTTCACTGCACCAGGTAAAGGCATTGAAGCGGGGTTCGGTCTCCTCTCCCACCAAGCTGACGCAGTCCAGCAGCCGGTAAAACAACTTGGCCATGGACTTGGCCGTGAGCGCCCGGAGCATAAACACCCCACGGGTAAAATGCCTGTAATGATAGAGTTCCGCATCCCGGACGGAGGTCACGAAATCCAAATCCTCCTGCAGGGATTCCGGGACCGTTCCGTTTTGACCTGCCAGCGCGTGTAACAGCCGTTCGGCAGCCCGTTCCAGCGGGATATAACCTTTGGGACAAGCCTGGAAATGGGCGTGTTCCGGAACAGTAGTACCACAATGGGGACTGTTGTAGAATACGATGTAATCCCCCATTGAGGCCGATAAGTCCAGCATATCCGGGAAACGGTGCCAGATGGTCTGGGGAACGTGGATATCCCGAGTAATGACCAGATGGTTGGGAAAGATGGGTGCCCGGTTCACCAGGATATTGTACTTCCGGCCTTTCCGCCCTTCAAAGGGAAGGGTGTGCTGGTGTTCCAGATAGTTCTCTTCACATAGCGGGCAGCCATGGTCGAAGATGGGAAGGCGTCCGGGGTTGCACTGCAGGGTTACCAGGATGCCGCCGAAAGGCAGGGTGCGGGTATCGGCCCGCTTGAGGGCACGGTACTTGGCCGCTACCGCCGGCCACACCGACAACTGATCGTGTACAAATTTATCGATATCGTTTGCCATAACTACAATAGTGCCGCCAGACGGTCCTTGATGGCCGAATACTCCGACTCAAAATTGGGGGTAAGGATATTCTTGCCCAGAACGGCCTGCAATTCGGCAGAACTCCACCATCGGCCTTCCGAAACTTCGGCATTGTCGGGATCCAGTCCGGGATGGCCCACCATCGCAAAGACGAACACAAATTCCCTGTCACGCTCCGTTTCCCAGATATTGGTGCCTATAAAGACCGGATTGAAGGCTTGCAGGCCCAATTCTTCCCCGGCTTCGCGGAAAAGTGCCTCCTGCACCTGTTCGCCATAAGTCACATGGCCGCCCACGGCCGTATCCCAATAGCCCGGCAGCAGGTCTTTGTCCATCGCCCTTTTCTGGAGGTAAAGCTTTCCCTCCCTGTCGATGATATGCAGGTGCACCACCGGATGCAGTACCCGGGCGCCGCTGTGGCAATAAGAACGGGTAGCCTGCCCGTAAACCAGGCCGCTGGGCTCTACCAGCGGCAGCATCTCTTCACAATAAACTATCGGCCGGCCGGGATGATCCACGGAAGGACGCGGATAAACGGGCGCCGGTTCGGCGGGATAAACAAGATCCATCATAACTCCAGCCTTACAATAAAATGAGACTTTCCTTCCACCCGGCCTTCCACGTACCAGACGTCGTCGGATTCCTGCAGGCGGAAAAGCTGTACCACCGTGCCGGGAGTGGTTTCCTTGTTGAAATTGATATAAGCGTCTTTAACCTGACGGTTCATGGTAAGTTCCTGCGGCAGGCAGTCCATGGCCCACACCATATAGCAGGCATTGTTGGCATGGCCGATAAGGTCTGCGTCGGAATAGGAAACCAGATGCTCCCCCGCCGGTTCTGCCTCACGGTCCTTCGGAAGGGCCAGTTTGGGTGCCGGTTGGGCGATGGCATCATCCACATGGAATTCCACATCCAGCAGATGGCTAAGCTCTTCCGGACGAACCAGACGGCGGGTCTGTTCGTCTATGACCACCCAGGAACTGGTGGCTGAAACGGCAGGGTTTCCCTTCTGGTCCAACATGCGGAAATCGCGGAGATAGAACAGGCCGCTGGCACCTTTGTGCCAGGTATAGAGTTTCACCTGGTCCCGCCATGCGGGAAGCTGCTCAAAATGGATATGCATCCGGGACAGCACCCAGGCCGTATGGTGAACGTGAAGGGAATCATAACCAAAACCCAGCTCCTGGGCCGCCCAATAGGCGATTTCCTGGGCCATATCCATAAACGCGGCCGGCTTCAGGGCCATATTCACATCCGTCTGGTAACAGGGAATGCAAAGGTCCTGACAGAATTTGTAGCCTTCTCTCTTAACGGGGCTCATCAGATCTTATTGTGAAGGATTTCCAGATCCTCCGGCGAATAGAGGAACGTATCCAGCCACTCAGGCGCCACCCGCCCCACGATGGCCAGGACGAGGAGAGCCGCCACCACTACGATGGCCAGAATCAGCAAAACCCGCAGGAAGACCTTCCAGAAACCGGGATGAGATTCCTTCTCTTCGCCCGGAATGATAGGGACCGGAATAGGTTCCGGTTCCGGTTCTGGCTCTGGTTCCGGTTCTGGCGCCGGCTCTGGTTCCGGTTCTAGCTCAGGTTCAGGTTCCGATTCCGGTTCTGGCTCAGGTTCAGGTTCTGGCTCTGGTTCAAGTTCCGGTTCCGAGTCTGGAGTATCTATTACTGTAACAAGTTCCGGCAGTTCTTCCAGCTCCGGTTCGGGTGTAGGTCCGGGCTCCGGTTCGGGTTCAGGCTCTGGCTCTGGTGCGGATGCAGGTTCTGGTGCAGGGACAGGGACTTCCAGCATATCGGCCAGCGTAGAGACAGCCTCCGCCACCTCTTCCTTGGTTTCTTCGTGCGTTTTCAGGGAAATGGGCTCCAGACCGAAACCGGCCGGATAGATGTCCAGATCCTCATCGGCCACAAAAAAGAAATGGTTCTCCCGTGTGGCTCTCAGCCGCCCCAGCGAAGGGAAAATGATGGTTTTACGCACCTTCAGCACCTCTTTCATTTCCGAGAGGAATTCTTCCAGAATACGAGTGGCATCGGCCGATGAAATATTATTGGAACTGGCGTACAAATCGGCCAAAAGGGTATCTCCCCCTTGTCTGGGCGAGAAGAACAGTCTCCGGTAAGGAGGATGGATGGTATAGCCTTTGTCGGTAAAAGAAGCAGGTACCACTTCCGTCACAAAACTTCCCACGCCGGGAAGCGTGACGCTGTCGTGATCCATAATCACTTCTTTCACCATTTTGGCAAGCAGGTCTATATCCATTGCTGTCGGCTTTAGGGTTAATCGTACAAATTTATGAAAAATAATTCAAAAACCTTTGGAGAATCCAAAAAAGATTGTACCTTTGCAATCCCGTTTCAAGAGAACGGAAATAATTCCTCCTTAGCTCAGTTGGTTAGAGCATCTGACTGTTAATCAGAGGGTCGTTGGTTCAAGTCCAACAGGGGGAGCCAAAGCGGACAAATCATCGGAAACGACGGTTTGTCCTTTTTCTTTGTCTTCGTAACCGCCTGTTTTTGAGCCCCATGTGAACAGGAACTCGTTCTTGGACAGAGGTTCAATATCATCGTTTTCCTTGTCCCATACCACACCGTCTGGAAATATGAGGTTCTGGATGAGTCGCTTGTGAGTCAGGTCTGACAACCTCCACAGTTTCAATATGTTACTACGCATGTCCATGCCGTTTTTGATAAAATCGTCGAGGTTCAATATTTCCTTGTCCTTGTCTTGCAACTCACGTAGGAGTTCATCTCGTTCACCCTCGGCTTTGGCGAGGGTCTTTGTGCAAGTCTCCAGCACCTTTGCGTTCGCGGCAGTGGCGAGATTGTATTCAATCCTCTCAATCTCACTCTCCTTCTTGGAAAGGGTAGCTTTGATGGCTGATACTTCGTCTTGACCTTGTTTGTTAAGCGTCGGGAAAGCCTTACGTAATTGTGCCTCCAGCGCCTCGGAAAACTCCTCAGGCAAAGCGATACCATCAGCCCATTCTTCGAACGTCTCGTTAGCACGCTTGGCAGCCACGTTGCACTTACAGTCCTTCCTGCTGCAAACATAGTAGCCGATATTCCGACCATACTTTTTCCGCATCTTGGTCGATAGTGATGCGGTCAAATTATGCCCGCAAACAGGGCATTTCAGCAACCCAAGCAGTGGTGCATACTCCTTGTCCGTCTTGGTCTCATAACCGCGATTATGAGCCTTGAAAAGCATGCCATTGACCTTCAGGAACACCTCCAGTGAAACCAATGGCTCATGAGGTCCTTTGATGACCTCTCCCTCCAAGAACGGATGGGAGAAATAGCCCGCGTAGAAGACGTTGCGGAAGATTCTTGACCAGTATTGCTTTGGCAGGTCCAACCCCATCGCCTTCATCTTGACACGAACTTCCTCGTTGGTCAGATTCTCGTCAGCTTTCATCATGAAAGCTCTACGAATCAGGTCCCCCTCGGCATTGACCGTGATGGTCTGTTGGGCTCGTGTGGTTTTCATGTCGTACCCTCTGGGTGGCGCCTGTATCCACCGTCCGCTCCTCAACGCCCTTGCGCCATTGTCCTTGACTGCTTGCGACTTGATGGTATTGTCGTGATTCGCCATCAACAACTCCATCCCCTGCACCAGTTTTCTATCAGGGGTTCGTGCATCGTAAGACGAGGATGCACTGAATACAGGGATTCCTCTATCCAACAGTTCATCGACAATCGAGAATGATTTCATTCCTGTTCTCGAGAGTCGGCTGGTCATGTATACGATGACCGCATCAATCTTGTTCTTCTTGTCCATGACAAACTTTAGGACTTCATTGAAGCGCTTTCGTTTTGTGTCTGTCTTGGCACTTTCTGATTCACCAGCAAAAGTTTTTACAACTTCATAATGGTGTCTTGCAGCCCACTCGTTGCAGATTTCCAACTGTGTCTCGGGGCTGAATCCTGACTCTTGTTCCTTGCTGCTGACGCGCTGGTATATCACGGCTCGCCCACCCATCTTCAACACATGTTTGTGACCTTTGGCAAACTGGGTTAAAATGTTACTTTGTTCTTGTTGTTGCATCTTCAAGTTTTCTTAATTGTGTTAAACGAAAAACGGTAATAGCGTATATTGAAAGCAGGTCAGACAGCTGCTCTGCCTGCTCATCAGTAAGATTCTGACAGTTGTGAATACTTCTGATTTCATCGATGGTTAGTTTTAGGTTGTCCAACTACATCAAAATGATTTCACGGTGTCGAAACACCTTATTCGCTTTCGGCTTCTGGGGGTCAGCCCAGACTTCTGTTCAGCCTCGGGATGCTTAGACCTTACCTCCTCAGAGGGTCTTGATTCCGTACTACATCTTCTTGCCCTCCTTCACGAATTGCTGGTTGAGATACGTAAGAGTACTAAGGCTGGTACCTGTGATAGCGTTGATGTTTCGGTACGACACGCCTTTCTTGATTAAGGAAATGTCCTTGCTGTACTGTTGCTTGTACTGTTCGAGGCTCTTGCGGTAACCTTCTTTGCGACCGACTTTACCACCGTGCGCACGATAGTGGTCATACCCGCTGGACATCCTCGCACGTATGAGGGTACGTTCAAGGTTGTTGAACTGAGCCAGCATCCCTAACACCAGTTGCGCGATGGGATTTGGTTGACCATCTGGAAGAAGTGTTTCCAAGCCATTCTGGAGGATAAACACCGACACATGTCGTTTATTTAGGAATTCGATGATTTCGAGGAAATCGAGTACTCGCCTTGACAAGCGACTACACTCGTAAATGACGACCTTATCGACTTCGTGAGTCTGCACGTAGTTCAGCAGTTCGGTGAGGGCTACCCTGTCCGCCGCCTTCTTTGCGCCTGATGCGGTCTCTGCGAACTCTTTGACAACCTCAAACCCCATCTTCTTGCAGTACACCCTCAACTCCTCAAGCTGACGGTCATACTCTTGACTGGTGGTCGATACTCTGGCGTAGATGATGACTTTCTTCATGTGTATTTGATATTGTAGGTTAACTAATCTGCTGCAAAGATACGTATAAGTTATTTACCGTGCAAGAGAAATTGATATTTTCTGTTATTTTTCTTAAAAATATTTGATATTATGGTTTAATTCGGTAACTTTGTGGCGGAATTTGACAGAATTGTTATGAAAGAAATGCCAATCACCCAGACTCTACTCCTCAACGTCAGGGAGCTATGCCGAACTCGTGGGATACAATTACGTGACGTTGCGGCAAAGATGAATATGGCTCCTGAAAGCCTGAGTCGGAGCCTGCACGGTAATCCAACACTATCTACGTTGTGTTCTCTGGCTCAAGCGCTGGATGTCCCCGTATCACGACTTGTTGCCAAAGGAGGTGACAAGGAAAGTGAGGACTTACTTGGTGTCATTTCGTTTGGTCAAGGTAAGACTCGTGTCGTGAAGGATATTCAAGACCTTGAAGCGCTACTGAATCAACTTCGGAAAGGATAACGGGCACTTGTGCTGGCTTGGTAGTCATGTCCGATGATGAGGACTATAACCTTTTAGGTTCTTCCATAACAAAAACGGCTGGTACCCTACCAGCCATTTTTGATTATTCCAGAACAGTTTAATCTCAGAACATCGTCACCACATATTAACACCTGACATCATGTTGATTCACCGCGGGTTAAACTCAGAATTGGACCACGCGCAGGTACATTGGTTATATGCCTGCGATGTCGGCAATCGTAACCTTTCGTTTGGTGGTCTTGTCTCGGAAATAGATGATACGGTCGGCACTGTCGGTGAACATAGCCTCTCGAAAATCAGGCAGCGTCAATAGACCCAAGACATCGGCATGCTCACCCTGCTCCTGAATGACGTTCTTGCGCCGTTCACAAAACTCACGGACGTTGGTGTTACGAAGCACGACTTCCACGCGGTATATACGGTCGGTCTTTGTCCATCCGAGCCAATCGTGGTATCGGTCTGCCTTCTCTGGGCTACTTTCCTCAAGTTCCTTTGCCTTGTCGTAAACCCTCATTTCCATATCGGTGTCTTTCGCCTGAGCCAGATACAAGGTTGGCTGGCGACATAGTTTTCGACGGCTCCTTGAGAAGTACTCACCATAACCGACCAGTGTTTCATCGTCTGAAACCTTTTTTCCGTTGAGGTACATGTCATAGTGTTCGGTGTCTCCAATCAAAGACCGCAGTTTTGTGATGAAATTTGCGTTACTGTCCAGCGCCACCTCAACAAGCGTCACGTTGTTAAAGCTTAAGCCAAGGTAGGCACAAATCGGCTCCAGAAGGGCGATAAAGTTATACTTCTCGTCCTGACTGAACGCTATGAAGGTCGAATACAAGGCACTGTTTTCAAACGAGAAGAATGCCTTTCCATTGTATCGTTTACCACCGTTAAAGACGAATGTTCCGATTCTGACATGATGGTCGCCGTCGTTGAGGTTCAAGGCGGCGGTCATCGCATCTTCAGACTCCTCGATGAACACCAGCTGGAAACCGTCTTCTTCCAGAATCCTCGCACCTGTCGCTGAGGTTTTGTAAGAGTAGTAATCATGCAGGTAATCGTAGGTTTCTCTTGGCTGGTTTAGGCAAACCTTGAGTTTGTCAATACTTAGTTTAACTTGTTTCTTCCGTGCCATAGTCACAAGATGTCGTCCATTGTTACTTTTGGCGTCTGGTCCCATCGAGCCTTTACGCCAGCTGAGATTCTTTTTTTCACCGCCTCAGGTCGAGGACGGTTTTTCAATGCTTTGGAGATTTTATCTCTGACCTCTTGAGGTCGATGCCTCTGTAACTGAGAGGCTGTACTTGCTGTTGCCATATGTTGTAGTTTTCCTATAAATAGTCCTGTGGTTTGATTTGTTTGGTTGGATACCCTTATTATTTTCAAAAGTCAGGTAAAACTATCGTAAAGCACGGTTGGCTCAACCAACCAGTTCTCCCTAAGAAAAAAAAAGAGGGAGTTTACAACTTACAAATCCCCGCCATGGGGACCTATTTCCTGACTGGTTAGACTTGTAAAAAAGTGGCACAGACCGCATGCAAGGCAGGAAACTGAAGGCTTTAATCTCGCTTATTTTACGAAGTAACCCCATTGCATACCTGTATGATACGGACTTGTTCGCATGATTTTTGTTACCTTTGTTTTCAGTTAAAGGACACTATCATGAAACGTTTTTTATTTTTCCTCCTGCTTTGGTTTGTCTTCACTCCTTCTGCCATCGCCCAGAAATCGGACCCGATACCCGATTCAGAGGTGCTGAAAGCCGCGAACGACAGTATTCTAATAGACGCGTATGCACTTTACCTCCACGAAAAAGTCGCGTGGGTGCTGGAGGATGTCTTGACTGATAGCCACCCGACGACAATTAACGAGATTGCTGGTTGGTTTCCTGTTGGCGACGAAAAGGACGAGGATGTTGTGAAAGGCGTGTTTTTCAACGAAGAAAAGACCAAGGCGTTGTTTGAGGCATCGTTCAACCTCAAGGCAGGCACAGCATCTGGGAAGAGTGTTGTCAGAGACCTCTCCCCTGAGGAGATTGAAATGATTAACGTGCGTGAGAAGGTTCTCCTTGCTGTTCGGACGCTTGATGTTGAGGACTTGCCGTCATGCCCAGAGGGATGTACATTTAATACTGAAGTCATTCCGATTGACGAGGACCTGTACAGAGTGTACTATATGCTGGGGACCACTCAACATGGTGTCATACCCTTTGGTTGCGACTTCTCGTATGACTGCGATTCTGAAGGGAACATCAAGGGATTCCGTCGTTACCACAAGACATACATTCCGACACAACTCAAGATGGACGACGGCTCTCCAGTGCTATCTGTTGTTCACTCACACCTCAGGACCTGTCCGCTCATAGCACCAACCGACATTGCGTTGTTCCTTCTTTATGGATATGAGGCAGGGCTATCAGGGTTCAAAGTTCTCAGCACGGCATACCACTGCGTGTTCTCGTTTGACCCAGAAACATACGAAATCAACGTTGAACAACTGTAAGCATCCGCCTCATCAGCCACTCACGGTTGATTTCAATGAATTCCACGACCTTTCGAAAGTCGTTCCAGAGGTTCAATAATTCGACCGTCGGGCGAGCAAAAAGGCACTTGCAGCACATGCAGGTGCTTTTTTTGTTTCCGCTTGCATTCCCCGATTCGATTGCGTATATTTGTCTTTTGTGTATTGATAACATCATACGATATGAGACGCCTTCTGAACAGCATACTGTTATTTTTGGGCATGGCCGCCTTTGTCGCTTGCGGGAAGGAAGGCAGCCTGTCCGTAATCTCGGATTCCAACCTTTCCTTCACACAGGACGGAGGCCGGATTTCCGTTTCTTTTTCCAGCAGCGGCGACTGGGTGGTGACCACCCAGGATTCCTGGCTTTCCGTGTCTCCCTCCTCCGGTTTTGCCAGTACGGAGCCTCTCAGTTTCGTCCTTTTCTGTGATTATAACGACAGCTACGATCCCAGGACCGGAACGGTAACCATCACCTCGGGCAGCCTGTTTAAAACCATTACGGTAACCCAGGCCGAAGATATTGACTTGATTGTACCCGAAACCTCGCTGGAAGTTTCCAAGGATGCACAGATTGTCTCCGTAAAGGTCCAGACCAACGTTCCTTATACGGTTCTTATTGACGAGGACTCGAAGTCCTGGATCAGCCAGGCTTCCACCAAGGGGCTGGCAGAATCGGCCGTCAGTTTTTCTATCGCCCGGAATGACGGAGAAGATCGTACGGGAACCATCATCCTGGAATATGAGGATTTGAAGGAGCAGGTTACCATCATCCAGGCAGGCCCCAGCCTGATTTTTACGGATGCCGGTTTCCGGGAATACTGCCTGGCCAATTTCGATGAAAACGGGGATGGGGAGATTTCCCAGCGGGAAGCCTCTGCCGTAACAACCATCACCCTCCCGGAAGGAAGTGAGATTGCCTCCCTGAAGGGAATTGAAGGTTTTCATCAACTGTTGGAATTGAGATGCAGCAAACTCCAGCTCTCCAGCCTGGATCTCAGCGGCTGTAATTCCCTGATGTTACTGTATTGCGAAGGCAACCGGATCAAGGATTTGAATGTTGCCGGATGCCCCATGCTAAACACTTTGGACTGCAGGAATAACCTGCTTGCTACATTGGACCTGAGCGCCTGCCCCAAGCTTACATCCCTGACATGTTCCGGGAACCAGCTCCAGAGTATCAACGTAAGCGCCTGCACGCTCCTTACCAACCTTCAGTGCGGGAACAACCAGCTTGCGAGCCTGGATGTAAGCGGGTGCTCCAGACTCACCTCGCTGGGTTGTGACGACAACAAACTCACAAGTTTGAAATTGGATACGTGCTCGTCGCTGGACAATCTGTTTTGCAGTTACAACCAACTCTCCGCTATCGATTTAAGCCCCTGCCCCGCTCTCAGGGTTTTCCGATGCTCCAACAATCAGCTCACAAACCTGGATTTGAAAGATTGCCCCGGACTGCAGGAATTGAACTGCCAGTGGAACATGTTCGAAAGCCTGGATTTCAGCAATAACATCCTGCTTGCCTATGTGGACTGCTCCCTGAATTCCGAACTTGTGGAAATATGGCTGATAACCGGTCAGACTATTGCGGAATTCCATTACGACCAGGATCGGGTAACCATCAAGTACAAATAGGCTCGTTCTACCAATGAAAAGCAGCATATACAAGGTGGCGGGATTCTTATTCCGCATTGATAGTCTGGAGGAACATTGGCTTCCGGAAGCATTGGTGAATCTGCTACCGTTCCGGGTGAGAGAATTCGGGCCTTTTCTATTCTCCCTGCAAATAGTGGAAAAACTACCGGAGATAGCCTGGAAGCCACTGTTCAAAACGGACGACGGGCCGGGATTCCCGGAAATCACCATCGAGACCTACGAGGACAAATACCGCTTCAGCGTAAGCATCCTTCCGGGAAAGCCTGTCGCAGGTTTTTTAGTGGCCGATAAAGACTTCCGCCTGTCGCAACTGCAACTCACCGGGACGGACGACAGTTTTGCTCTCAACAATGCCCTGATGCTGCTATTCGCCTTCGCATCGGCCCGGAAAGGAGCCCTGGAGATGCACGCATCGGTGGTGATGCAGGACGGGAAAGGCTACCTGTTTTTGGGTAAAAGCGGCACGGGGAAGAGCACCCACAGCAGCCTCTGGCTCAAGCACATCCCCGGCACGGAACTGCTCAACGATGACAATCCCATCCTCAAACTGGAGGCCGATGGCTCCGTGCGAGTCTATGGCTCCCCCTGGAGCGGGAAAACCCCTTGCTACAAGGCGAAGGATGTTCCCGTAGGCGCTGTGGTCCGCATCCGCCAGGCGCCGGAAAACCGTATCGAGCACCTTTCCGGCCTCCAAGCCTATGCCTCCTTAATGGCATCGGCCTCCAGTTTCCGCCCGTTCAAAGAATTGGCCGACGGCTGGCACCGGACGCTGGAAGCGCTCGCATCCAAGGTTCCCTGCTTCATACTGGACTGTCTGCCGGACCAGGCGGCCGCAGAGCTTTGTTACAAGACCGTACATGGATAAACGAGTACTGCCCAACGAGATCCTGCTGGAAGAGGCGGGCCTGCTGCTGAACGAGGGCCGGGAAGTCAGTTTCACCCCCCTCGGGAACAGCATGCTGCCTTTCATCCGCGGCGGAAAAGACAGCGTAACCCTCCGGAAAATGCCGTCGGCAGCTATAGGAAACATTGTTTTGGTCCGCCTTCCGGGCCGATACGTGCTGCATCGCATCATTGCCCTGGACGGAGAAAAAGTGACACTGATGGGCGACGGGAATCTGGTTGGGACCGAAAATTGCACTCTGGCTGACATCATGGGTACCGTAACGGCCATCCAGAAGGGAAAACGAAATGTAGAACCCGGAAACGGACGGTTCTGGCGTGTCCTGAAGCCATTCAGAAGATACATTTTAGGAATATACAAAAGACTGATATGAGAATTAAAGATGGATTTATCCTCCGCACCATCTGCGGGGAACATGTTGTGGTAGGCGAAGGCCTGGCCCAGGTGAACTTCAACAAGATGCTTTCCATGAATGCATCGGCCGCCTATCTCTGGGAAGCAGTAGAAGGGAAAGAGTTTACGGTGGAAGACCTGGCAAGCCTCCTTACCGACAAATATGATGTAAGCCTGGAGAAAGCCACGGAAGATGCGGCCAAAGTAGCCGAAATCTGGCTTCAGGAAGGCGTAGTGGAAGGATGAAAGCAGTCCGGGCCTGCATAAAGTCCCTCTGGGGAATGTCCCGTCCCATCCGCTGGCGGATGGCGGTGAATGTGGGGATAGGTATCCTCCGCATCGCCGCTTCGCTGTGCTTTGTGGCCGTCAGCAAGCTGCTGGTGGACATAGCCACCGGCAACAGTCAAGTTGCCATCGGCACGGCCATCGGCCTATTCCTGGGCATCCTGGCCCTGCAGCTAGGAACCATCATCTTCTCTTCCTGGTGGGACAGCTACTGCCAGGTGAAGTCCCAGAACATCCTTCGGAAGGAACTCTTCGCCCATGTGATGAAGAGTCGCTGGGACGGACGGGAACGCTTCCTCTCCGGAGACACCGTCAACCGCCTGGAAGAGGATATCCGCGTTGTTTCGGAGCTCCTTACCCAGCGGGTGCCGGGATTGGTGATTATCGTCTTGCAACTGCTGGCGGCATCGGCCTATCTGATGGCGCTGGCTCCCAACCTGCTTTGGGTGCTGCTAATCCTGATGGTAGCGGCTGTCTTTGGTTCCAAGCTCTTCTTCAAGCAACTGCGGCGCCTGATGGCCGCCATCCGTGCCCGGGAGAGCGAATTGCAGCAGCTGATGCAGGAAAGCCTGCAGCACCGGGTGCTGGTGCTCACCCTCACCAGCGTGGAACGGGTGCTGGACAAATTCGGCTGGCTACAGGCCGATATTGAGGATAACACCCGGAAGCGATTGAACTACAACGCAGTAGCCCGCGGCTTGATGTTCTTCGGCTTCCAAGCCGGACATGCTGCCGCCTTCCTCTGGGGCGTATTCGGCATCCTGCACGGCACCGTTACCTACGGTATGATGACGGCCTTCCTGCAACTGGTTGGGCAGGTCCAGCGGCCCATCGCCGAATTCGGCCGGCAGATACCGGCTTTCATCAACGCCCTGGCTTCGGTGGAGCGGCTGATGGAACTGGAAGAGCTGGAGGAGGAGCCCGCTGCCACTCCCATACTGCTGGAAAGCGTTCCGGAGATTGTTGTGGACCACATCAGCTTTGCCTATCCCGGCCAGTCGGAACCCGTCCTCCGGGATTTCTCCTGCCGCTTCGAATCCGGTAACCTCACCGCTATCGCCGGCCCCACCGGCATCGGCAAAAGCACCCTTATCCGGATTATCCTGGGCTTGTTAAAGCCATCGGAGGGCAGCGTAACCATAGACGGACATCCCGCCGGGGCCGCCCTCCGGGAGAACTTCCTGTATATTCCGCAGGGGAATTCCCTCCTGAGCGGCACCATCCGCAGCAACCTCCTCATGGCCCGTCCTTCCGCCACGGAAGAAGAGCTCCGGGAAGCCTTGGAAACCGCGGTGGCACATTTTGTTTTCGACTTGCCGGAAGGTCTGGACACCCCTTGCGGCGAGGTGGGAGACGGACTCAGCGAGGGCCAGAGCCAGCGTATCGCCGTTGCCCGGGCCCTGCTCCGGAAGGGAGGCATCCTCATCCTGGACGAATCCACATCGGCCCTGGATGCGACTACGGAAGCGCAACTGCTCCAGAATCTCCACGCCCGCTTCCACGGGCAGAAAACCATCCTCTTCATCTCGCACCGCGAAGCTGTTACCCGCGCTGCCGATGCTGTAATAAGCGTATAACCATACATCAATTAAAACCATAAAACTATGAACAGAATCATTCTTTCCGCTGCCTTGTGCCTTTGCACCGTAGCAGCCACCGCCCAGGTGAAAGAGGACTTCGTTCCCTCCCCCAACAATCAGCCTGGCAAGCAGTTCCCCATGGTGAATTCCGAGCGTTGCGTGCGCGTGCAGGTAAAGGCCCCGGATGCCAAGTCCGTGAAACTGGACATCGGCGGCGTGAAGTACGACCTTGTGAAGGATGCCGAGGGTGTCTGGACAGGCGAATCCGCTCCGCAGGACGAAGGTTTCCACTACTATCAGCTGAACATTGACGGAGCCGACGTTCCGGATCCCTCCAGCCTTTATTACTACGGCGCCAGCCGCTGGGGCAGCGGTATAGACGTACCTGCAGCCGATCAGGACTTCTACGCCGTCAAGAACGTTCCCCAGGGCCAGATGCGGGAAATCTACTACTGGTCGGAGGTAAACCAGGCCATGCGCCACTGTTTCGTTTACACCCCGGCCGACTACGAAGTGAACAAGGATAAGCGCTATCCCGTGCTCTATCTGCAGCACGGCGGCGGCGAGAACGAGTACGGCTGGCCGCAGCAGGGCCGTACCGCCCAGATCATGGACAACCTCATTGCTGAAGGCAAGGCCGTTCCGTTCATCATCGTGATGGAAAACGGTTCCTGGACCATGCCTCGTCCGGCCGGTGGTGCTCCCGCCATGCAGCGTCCCCAAGGTCCTCAGGGTGAGCGGCCGCAAGGCCAGCGTCCTCCCCAGGGCGGTCAGCGTCCGCAGGGCGGCCGTCCCGCCGGCGGCTTCGGCATGCCTGCCAATTGGGCCGATGGCTTTGCCAACACCCTCATCAAAGACTGCATCCCGTATATTGACAGCCATTTCCGCACCATTGCCGACAAGGAGCATCGGGCCATGGCAGGCCTCTCCATGGGTGGCATGCAGACCAAGACTATCACCGTGGCCCATCCGGAGGTGTTCTCCAACCTGGGCATCTTCAGCGGCGGTACCATCACCGTGGAAGATACCAAGAATAACCCCGAGTTCGCCAAGGGCCTAAAGCTCGTGTTCGTGAGCTTTGGCTCCCGTGAGCTGGAGAACCGCGTGGCCGGCTTCGGCGACGGAACGGATCCCCGCCAGGAAACCGAGGCGCTGGCCGCTTCCGGCGTGAACGCCCACTTCTACGTCTCCCCCGGCACCGCCCACGAGTGGCAGAGCTGGCGCCGCGCCCTCTACCAGTTCGCCCAGTTGCTGTTCAAGTAGCAGAGTATCAAGCACTTACGCAAATACCCTGCTGTCAGTTGACAGCAGGGTATTCTTATAAAACGCTGACAGTCAGCTACTTGTACTTCACGTTGTAGTGCGGGTGGACTTTACCTTTCACGATGCCCTGGAGCTTGCTGGAGAGCATTTTGCGGCGGATGGGGGCGGCGTGGTCCGTAAACAGGTCTCCTTCCAGATGGGAAAGCTCGTGTTGGATCATGCGGGCGGCGAAATTATCGAAAGTTTCCGTGACCTTCTCCAGGTTTTCGTTGTAATACTCCACCGTAATTTTCTTGGGACGGACTATATCGCAATAGATGCCCGGAATGCTAAGGCAGCCTTCCGAATAGGTGACCTTTTCCTCACTTTCCTCGGTGATGACCGGATTGATGAGGGTGCGGCGGAAACCCTTCAGGTAGTCGTACATGTCCGACACCACGTCTCCGTCCACAATCACCACCCTGACGCTCGCCCCTATCTGGGGGGCTGCCAGGCCACAACCATCGGCCTTGGCCAGGGTGTCCTTCAGGTCCTGGATCAGCGCAGTTAGGCCGGCTTTGTCGGCAAGATCGGCATCGGCCGCTTTCTTTCGGAGTACTTCCGCTCCGTACAGGTAAATGGGTCTTATCATTTTTTTCTTCTCCTCGTGTTTTTAACGGACAGGCTTTCCGGAACATCGTCGGGATTAACGGCAACACCGGCACCATTAGTGCGGTCCAGATAGCCCTGCAGGATGATGGCGGCGCTGATCCTATCCACCGAAGCCTTGTCCCTGCGCTGCCGGGCTTTCATGCCGCCGTCAATCATGGCGCGGTGGGCCAGTACGGAGGTGAAACGCTCGTCCTCCAGTGTCACCGGCACATCCGGAAAAGCCTTTCCCAGGACCTTCAAGAAGGCATCCACATGGGCCTGCGCCTCCGAAGGCCGACCATCCAGATTCACCGGATAGCCCACTACAAACCTAACGATTCTCTCTTTTTCCGCGTATTTTTGGAGATAATCTATTATCTTTGTAGAATCGACCGTATCCAGCGCGGAGGCAAAGATACCCAAAGGGTCACTGGCGGCAAGGCCGGTGCGCCTTTGTCCATAATCTATGCCGACAAGTCTGTCCATACGGTTGCAAAGGTACGAATTTTATGGACAAACAGCAAGATAAGAAAATCCGGAATTACAGGCTTTCCCTCGTCGATGCCACCTCGCACGAGCGGCTCTGGAGTCTCCGCTTCACCCGTTCCACTTTCCTGGTGGCGGCCATATCGGCCGTGGTAATTGTGGTGGTGGGTCTTTTTTGCCTTATAGCCTATACGCCCATCCGCACCTTCATTCCCGGCTATCCGGACGCCCATTCCCGCCGGCAGGCCGTGCAGAATTCCCTGCGGATAGACTCCTTGGAAACCCGCATCCTGCAGTGGGAACTCTATACGGAGAACCTTCGCCGCGTCATTGCCGGAGAAGCCCCCATCCGGATGGACAGTCTCATCCTTTCCAACCAGGCCCCCAGGGCCACGGTGGATTCCATCTATCTTGCCTATAAGGATTCACTGCTAAGGGCCGATGTCGCCCAACGGGAGCAGTTCAACCTCACCGGCACCCAGCGGAACCTTCCCATCGAAGCGTTGTCTTTATACACGCCCATAAAAGGAGTCGTTTCCCGTGGCTTTGAGCAGTCGGTACACCCCTGGATAGACGTAACGGCGCCGGCCGGAACGCCCGTCATGGCCGTACTGGACGGGACGGTGGTTTATACCGGCTGGGAAGACGAGACCGGTTACACCCTGGCCATCCAGCACAAGGGTGATATCATTTCCATCTACAAGAACAACCAGAAAGTGCTGCGTAAGAGCGGGGATGTGGTAAAGGGCGGCACGCCGGTAGGAATGGTGGCTTCATCCTCCTCGCTCACTACCGGAGACCATCTGCACTTTGAACTATGGTACGAGGGGACTCCGGTGGATCCGGGGCAGTATATCAGTTTCTAGATTGCTTAGAATGACAGAGAAAAAACTAATAGCCGTACTGGGGTCGACCGGTTCCATCGGCACGCAGACCCTGGATGTGGTCCGGCAGCATCCGGACCGCTTCGGCATCTTTATGATATCGGCCAATAACAGTTCGGAACTGCTTATCCGGCAGGCGCTGGCCTTCCAGGTTCCGCATGTTGTCATCTGCAATCCGGACAAATACCAGGAGGTGCGGGACGCACTTCCCTCCTCCATCCAAGTCCACTCGGGCATTGAAGCCGCCTGTGACCTGGTGCAGGTGTCCCAGGTAGACGTGGTGGTGGCCGCCATGGTGGGGTTCAGCGGGCTTCGGCCAACGCTGGCCGCCATCGGAGCCGGAAAGACCATTGCCCTGGCCAATAAGGAAACCCTGGTTGCCGCCGGTTCCCTGGTGATGGAAAAGGCCCGGGAACACCACGCCCCCATCCTGCCGGTGGATTCGGAACATTCCGCCATCTTTCAGTGCCTGCAGGGTGCTCAGGGCAACCCCATCCACCTGATACACCTCACCGCCTCCGGCGGTCCGTTCCGCACCTGGCCCCGCGAAAAGATTGCATCGGCCCGGAAAGAGCAGGCCCTGAAGCATCCCAACTGGGACATGGGGGCCAAAATCACCATCGATTCAGCTACCATGATGAACAAAGGTTTTGAGATGGTGGAAGCCAAATGGCTCTTCGACGTGGAACCTTCCCGCATCCACGTGGTGGTGCATCCGGAGTCGGTGATTCATTCCATGGTGGAATTTGCCGATGGTGCTGTTATCGCCCAACTGGGCTGCCCGGACATGCGTCTTCCCATCGCCCTGGCCATGGCCTATCCAGAGCGGCTTTCTCTCGATGGGAAACGCCTGAATTTCAGCCAGCTGCAGGGGCTTTCCTTCTTTGAACCGGACCGGGAGAGATTCCCATGTCTGCAATTGGCTTCGGACGCCATGGCCCGGGGCGGAAACATTCCCTGCGCCATGAATGCAGCCAACGAAGCTGCCGTTGCCGCCTTTCTGAAGGACAAAATCGGCATCTATGATATACCGGATATTATTTCCCGCGTCATGGATGGTGTGATTTTTGCTCAAGAGCCCTCGCTGGATGACATTTTCGCCACCCACGAGGAGGCCTTCCGAATGGCCGGCAGCATGATATGACCGTACTCTTGAAAATTCTCCAGGTTATCCTGGCCCTTTCCATCCTCATCATCATCCATGAGGCTGGACATTTTGCGTGGGCCAAGCTCTTCCGCATCCGGGTAGATAAATTCTTCCTCTTCTTCGATGCCGGTGGTGTGAAACTGTTCTCCACCAAGGCTCCCTGGTTTGTGAAGCTGGTGCCCGCCGCAGAACGCTGGGAGACCGAATATGGTATCGGCTGGCTACCTCTTGGCGGATACTGCAAGATTGCCGGGATGGTGGACGAATCCATGGACACGGAATCCTTGAAGCAGCCGCCTCAACCATGGGAATTCCGCACCAAGCCGGCCTGGCAGCGGCTGCTGGTAATGGCCGGAGGTGTGCTCAATAACTTTATCCTGGCCATAGCCCTGTATATCGCCATCCTGGCCATCTGGGGTTCCACATACGTTTCCCGGGACAACCCCGTGTACGTGAATGAGTTGGGCTATGAGCTGGGGTTCCGGACCGGAGACCGAATCCTTCGCTTCGACGACTACGAGCCGGAAGACTTCCTTTCCCTGCAGGCCGACCTGGCCCGCCGGCAGGCCCGGAAAGCCACCGTCCTTCGCGGGACGGACACACTGGATATCTACATCGACCAGTCCCTGCTGGGAGCCGTGGTGAATACGCCCGGTATGTTCGACCTGGCCATTCCCTTCGTGGTGGACAGCGTGATGGCCAGTTCTCCCAATGCCGGTGCAGGTCTTCTGCGCGGAGACCGGATTACCCGGATTGCCGGCGTTTCCACTCCCTATCTGCAAGATGCCCAGAAAGTTATGCGGGCCCATCCCGGCGAGAACCTGCCCACCCTGGTTCTTCGCGGGGCCGATACCCTTTCCTTCCCGCTCCAGATAGACAGCCTGGGCCGACTGGGCATCTATTTCCGCAATCCTTCCGTGGAGCGGCGCACTTATTCGCTGGGGCAGGCTATTCCTGCAGGTTGGGATCTTACTTGGAGCACTGTGGGCGGCTACCTGCAGGATCTCCGGCTGGTCGCCACGCCCAAGACCGAAGCCTATAAGTCCGTGGGCAGTTTCATCGCCATCGGCCAGGTGTTCCCGTCCACCTGGGACTGGTACCAGTTCCTGCAGATCCTGGCGTTGCTGTCCATCATGCTGGGCGTGATGAACCTGCTGCCTATCCCCGCCCTGGACGGCGGCCATATTGTCATCTGCCTGTACGAGATGGTCACCCGCCGCAAGCCCAGCGACCGCTTCCTGATGATTACGCAAGTTATCGGCATGATTTTGCTGCTGCTTTTGATGATACTTGCTTTTGGTAACGACATTGCTAGAATAATTCGTTGATTATGAAATACTTTAACAGACTTATCGCTTTCGCGGCCTGCATCCTGGCCCTGGCCGCCTGCAAGAATGGAAAGAACGGAAAACTGCTCCCCAATGTCAGCGGAAAAGCCGGAGAGATCCTGGTGGTGATAGACCGCGAGCAGTGGGAGGGTAACCTGGGAACAGCCATCAGGGGCGTTCTGGCCGATGACTGCCCCTATCTGGCCCAGCGGGAGCCGCTCTTCACCCTGTCCAATGTTCCCACCGGTACCTTCAACAACATGTTCAAGATGCACCGGAACATCCTGATAGTGAATATTAATCCGCAGAACCAGAGCACCGGGATGGTGTACCATTCCAACCAGTGGGCCCAGCCCCAGGTAGTGGCCCAGATTAACGCCTACGACGAAGAAGGCGCCCTGGAACTCTTCAGGGAGAACGGAGCCCTGGTATCCGAGTATTTCGAACAGGCCGAACGGGACCGCATCATCTCAAATGCCAAATTGTACGAGGAATCGTCCCTCCGGGAGCCGATGGAAGCCCTCACCGGCGGCATAGTCCATTTCCCTTCCGGCTACAAACTGCGCAAGGCCACGGACTCCTTTGTATGGATTGCCGACGAGAAGCAATATGTCCAACAGTACGTGATGGCGTATAAGTATCCCGTCAAGCAGACTTCCGGGCTGTTCACCATGGAAAATATCATTGCCGCCCGCAACCAGATAATGCAGGAGAACGTTCCCGGCATGTTTGACGGTTCCTACATGACCACTTCCACCGCCATCGAACCCTCCATGCGCTACCTCCGTTTCCACGGAAGGGAATTTGTAGAAACCCGCGGATTCTGGGAAATGCACGGAGATTTCATGGGCGGTCCCTTCGTTTCGCACTCGTTCTACAGCCCCGACGGCCAATACATAATAGTGCTGGAAGCCTTTGTCTATGCGCCCAAATACGACAAACGACAGTACCTCCGTCAGGTGGAATCTTTGCTCTATTCTTTCGAATGGAAAAAAGATGGAAAATAATTTTGCTTGCTTAAAAAAAATTATTACCTTTGCAGTCCCAAAGTTTGGTGGGTTCGTATAACGGTTAGTACTCGGGATTTTCATTCCCGCAATAGGAGTTCGATTCTCCTACCCACTACCAAATATAAAAAAATAAAATAATGGCAAACACTAAATCCGCCGCGCGTGCCGCCCGTCAGAGCGAGCGTCACCGCTTGCATAACAAGTATTATGCAAAGACAACCCGTAATGCTATCCGGGACCTTCGTAACACCACCGATAAGGCTGCAGCCCAGGAGAATGCTCCCAAGGTTTACGCCATGATTGACAAACTTGCCAAGATCGGTGTCATCCACAAGAATAAAGCTGCCAACCTCAAGAGCGGTCTGGCCGTTTTCATCAACAAGCTCGCCTAAGGCGACCACATCTGCATCGAGATGTAGCGCAGTTGGCTAGCGCACCACGTTCGGGACGTGGGGGTCGTCCGTTCGAGTCGGATCATCTCGACACAAAAAGGGAAGCGAAATCGCTTCCCTTTTTGTGTCGGATGACCGACCATTGCCTTCGGCTACCCCCTCCCTAATTCCCTCCCCTCGGGGGAGGGACTGGCGGCAGAAGCCGCCATTCGCTTCGCTCAGGATGACCGATCATTGCCTTCGGCTACCTTACCCTGAGGCGTTTGCCGACCCGGAGGATGGTGGTGGACTTGATGCCGTTCAGCTGACAGAGTTTGTTCACCGTAGTGTGGTACTTCTTGGCTATGCCACCAAGCGTATCACCGGAACGGATTGTATGGTATTTGACGGCGGCGGCTTCCGCTGCGGCACGGGCAGCAGCTTCCTTCTTGGCCTGTTCTTCGGCCAGCAGGCGGTCCTCCTCGTCGGTACGGAAAATCTCGTCCTCGTCATCCACGTTCTGCACATAGCGTTGGTTGGGGTTGAAGTACCAGGAACGGATCTTCAGCAGGCGGTGACGAAGCGTCCCCGTCTCGAAGTCTATAAGCCAGGCCGGATCGAAGGCCGCTCCCCTGTAACGTGTTTCAAAATGCAGGTGAGGGCCTGTAGAGCGGCCCGTAGAGCCGCCCAGGCCGATGATTTCTCCCGCACTCACCCAGTCTCCCGATTCCACATTCCGCTTGGAAAGATGCCCGTAGAAGGTCTCCAGACCATTGGCATGGCGGATTACCACCAGGTTTCCATAGCCGCTGACATAATCCGAGATACGGACCTTTCCGTCAAAGGCGGCAGGCACGGGCGTACCGGTGGACAATGGCAGGTCTATACCTTGATGCCGCCTGCCGCGTCTGTAGCCGTACTGCGACCGCGGTTTTACCTGGTTGGGGCAGCAGTAGGCACCCAGGCTGTCCACAATCCAGATGGAGAACTGGTCCGGAATAGGGTCTGGCTCGCGGCGGTAAGGATTTACGTTCCGCGTATCCCAACACTCTGTGAAAACGCTGTCAGAGGCCATTTGGGACAAATCCCGGACATAACGGTAGGTACCGTTGCTGTACAGGACCACCTTCACGTCGGGATTACCGGTATCCAGGGTATCGGCATACGGAGTGCTGATGGCATTGGTAGGTGCCATTTGCTGTCGCCCGAAGGCGTAGCGCAGGGAATCGGCCTGCCGGCTTGCAATGGTGTCCGTCTCCTGTGCATGCAGGGAAAGAGAGGCCGATACAGCCAGCAGCAGTGTGGGGAGAAATAAGCTTTTCATTCAATCGTTTAACGTTTGCCGCCGAATTTTCCAACCAGGATGGCATCGGCCTCGGCAATCTTCTCTTTCAGGAGTTCCTGGGAAGTGGCCTCGCAAATGAAGCGCAGGTAGGGCTCCGTGTTGGAAGGACGGATGTTGAACCACCACTGGGGGAATTCCAGGCGGTAACCGTCGAAGTCCATCACCTTGGTGGGCTTTTCCTTGCTCTCGAAATAGGCCTTCACGGCGTCCATGGCGCCCTTCTTGTCTTCCAGCTTATAGTTGATTTCACCGGAATTCTCGTAGCCGGTGAGGCGGTCCATCTCTTCCGAGAGCTTGATACCCTGCTTCTTGAGGGCACTCACGATGCGAAGGACAATGATGCTGGAAAGCATGCCGCTGTCACTGTAGAAGAAGTCCTTGAAATAATAGTGACCGGCCAGTTCCCCGCCCCAGAGACCGTCAATCTCACGGAGTTTGGGAGCAGCGAAGGCACGACCCACACGCCAGGTATGGACTTCGGCATTATAATTCTTGTTAAGATATTCGGCCACGGCCAGGCTGGAGCGGATTTCCTGCAGCACGCGAGGGTTCTTCTCTCCTCTTTCGTCGCAGAAATAACGGGCCATCAGGGCCACCACCAGATCCGGAGCCACAAAACGGGCCTTGTCGTCCACGAACATAACGCGGTCGGCATCACCGTCGTAAATCACACCCACATCGGCCTTGATTTCCTCCACCAGCTTCTTCAGGGGCTCCACGTTCTTGGCTACCAGCGGGTTGGGCTCGTGATTGGGGAAACTGCCGTCCATTTCGTCGAAGAGGAAGGTGGCATCCTCTCCCTTATAGACCTCCTTGGCGAAGAGGGTGCTCATGCCGTTGGAAAGGTCGAAGGCAATCTTCAGGTTGGAATAGTCCCCTTTGAACTTCATGAGGAACTGGAGGTAGTCCGGCTTGATGTCGATTTCCTTCACCGTTCCCTTCCTGGCGGCAGGCGGCGTAGGACGGCCTTCGTCAATCCACTGCTTGATCTGTCCCAGACCGGTATCCAAACCCACGGGAAGGGCATTCTCGCGGCTCACTTTCATACCGTTGTACTCGCGCGGATTGTGGCTCGCAGTAATCTGCACCGAAGCCTTGTATCCGTAATTGGCAGTACCGAAATACACGAGCGGAGTGCTGCTATAGCCGATATCGTCCACATCGGCCCCTGCATCCGTGATACCCTTGATCAGGTAGTCGTGAATCTCCTGGCCGGAGAGGCGGCAGTCGCGCCCCACCAGGACCTTGTCGGCCTTCAGGAGTTCGGGAAGGAAATAACCCACCTTATAGGCGGTCTCTTTGTCGAAATCTACATTGTAGATGCCTCGGATGTCGTATGCGTGAAATGCTCCCATGGTTATTAAGTTTAAATGTCAGTCTACAAAGATAATAAAAAAAACGGACATTGTAACGCTGGCGCTTATCTAACTGACTTACAGGTATTTATTACAAAAGACGGGGGCCGATCCAGCCCCCGTCCATAAGCATAAACGACTGATTGACAGTTTGTTATCCGCCATGCGAATTTTAGAAGTTAAACTTCGTCATGCAGATAAAGCGGTGATTCAGAATCCATTCCGGCGTACCGGTGTACATGCCGCGAGCATTGCGCTCTCCGCTTCCAAACTGGGCGGCGGTGATGTTGTACTCCAGGGAAACGGTGAACTTGCCGATATTCCAGGCCACCGTAGGAGTGGCACGGAAAGCCTGCTGGATGTGTACATCGGCCGAGTTGTTAATCCACAACATGTTGGGGGCCATAAGGTCCTTGGTGGTGCCCAGCTGCTTCATGTAGCCCAGCATACCCATAACCTGGAACTTCTTGCCGTACTGGAAGCTCACGAAGGAAGCCCAGTCCTGCATGGGAGTATAGGTGTAAGTGTAGGTTGCAGGGTCGTAGGAAACCACACCGTAGCCGGACAGGAGGTTCATATGCTCACCAGCCTGGGCAAGGATGCTCTTGGCACGGAGCTGGAACATGCCGCTCGTATACTGCATGAAAACAAACGGAGAGAACGTGGTGAGAAGGCCGTTGGCATTCACCTTGCCTTCATTGTTCACCGTACGATAGGGACGCATGTTCACGATATCCACACCGGCCTTTCCGGTGAAGCTGGCGGTCTTGAAGGTAATTCCCACATAAGCCTCTGGCAGGCCGTACTTGTAGTAATCCTTGCTCTTTCCGGCAGGACCAGTGGGCAGATAATGGTTCAGGTACAGGAGGCTGGCGGTGAGGGTGAGATTGCTACCCAGTTTCACATCGGCCGTGAGTTGCGGGCTGCGGTTGAAAGGATTGAACGGAGCGCCGCTTTCCAGGTTGTTCATGTGGGGCAGGTCCGTGGCAATCGGATGCCAGGTCTGGCCGATGGTAAGAGAAAGCGGGTTGTTGTCCCAGGTCAGTTTCATATAGGCCTGACGCAGACGCAGGATGGGAACCGAGCCGCTGAGGTTGTAGAAATCGGCCTCCACTTTACCGGAAATGCCCAAACCGCCGATCTTATAACCAGACACGTCCAGGCCCAGGCGGGTGGTGAGGGAGACAAAACGCCAGTTGAAACCGTCGTTCATGTCCACACCGTTCTGCATATCATGTCCCTTGGGCATATAGAAATACAAGTCTTCGGTACCGGCGCTGACAGCGCGGCTGTCGGCCACCATATAGTTACGGATAAAGCCGTAGAGCTTGAATTTGGAAGGAGTCTCTTCCTGCGCGAAGGCGATGCTGCCGGCAAGCAGCAGGGCCAGTGCAACGAATATCGATTTTTTCATATCAAGATATAATTAGGCAAAGGGGAACAATTTGGTAAGCCAGAAATAACCCAGTACGAAGCCCACCAGACCAATTACAAGACCAACCCGGGTCATATCCTTGGTCTCTACCAGGCCGGTAGAGGAAGCGATGGCATTCGGAGGGGTGGAGATGGGGAACAGCATGGCGCTGGAGGCGCACACGGCAATGAAGGAAATCATGGCGCGGGTACCGGTGGAACCCAGTTCCATACCCTCGGCCACCACGATGAGGATGGGGATGAGGAGGGCGGCGGTGGCGCTGTTGGAAATGAAGTTGGACAGCAGGTAGCAAACGACGCCGGCCACAACCATAACCAGAACTATGGACATGGTATTGAACGGAATGGCGTTGATGATTACCTTGGCCAGCCCGGTTCCCTGCAGGCAGGTACCCAGGGCGAAGCCTCCGGCCACGAGCCAAAGGACACTCCAGTTGATTTCCTTGATATCGTTTTTGGTGAAAATGCCGCAGGCGGTAAGGACACCCAGGGGTATGAGGGCAACCACGTTGGAGTTGATGCCGGTCCACTGCTCGGTGGCCCACAGGAGGATGGTGCCGATGAAGGTGCACCAGACCACCACGGTCTGCCAGTCCCGCTTGCGCCTGTTCTGCGGGATTTCCAGCACAATCTTATCCGACTTGAAGGGGAAGAAAATCTGTAAAATCACCCAGGCAAGGAGAATCATGACCAGCACGTAGGGAATCATGCGGATGGACCATTCGCCGAAGGTTACGTCGAAGCCGGATTCGGCCAGGAACTTCACGGCGGTGGCGTTGGGAGGGGTGCCGATAGGGGTGCCGATACCGCCCAGGTTGGCGGCCACGGGGATGGACAGCGCCAGGCCTATCTTTCCCTTGTCATCGGCCGGCAGCTTGGAAAGAACCGGGACCAGGAAGGCCAGCATCATGGCGGCGGTGGCCGTGTTGGACATGAACATGGAGAAGACGGCAATCACCAGAAGGAATCCCAGCAGCACCATCTTGGGCTTGGTGCCGAACAGGGAAAGCAAAGCTTTTGCCATAGTTACATCCAGACCGTATTTCTCGGCCACGATAGCCAGGACGAAGCCGCCCAGGAAGAGCATCACCACAGGGTCCGCGAAGGAAGACATGAGGCTCTTGTAACCCACCAGTTGTCCATACTGCGGATCGCAGAAAAAGCCGATACCTTTATCAGAAACGGTAAGGAGGGATATGACAATCACCAGCAGGGAGGTGGTCCAGTTGGGGATGATTTCGAAAATCCACATCAGGGCGGCAAAGGCGAAGAGGGCAATCACGCGCTGCTGAACTACCGTAAGCTCTTCAATGCCATAGAATGAGGTGGGGACAGCCCAAAGGAAGATTGTAATCACCAGCACTATAGGCAGAAAGATACAATACTTCGGATTCAAATTTTTAGTTGACATTAATATAATAAATTAACCTTACTTTTTGCGGCGCAAATTTAGTCATTATTGCCCGGATAAACAATAAAAAGGGCCGGTTTCTTGCCGAAACCAGCCCTTTTTCAACTTGTAGGACAACTAGATGGTTCCCTGCTCGAGCATGGCAGTGGCCACCTTCATGAAGCCGGCGATGTTGGCGCCCTTCACGTAGTCCACGGAGCCGTCCGGCTGGGTGCCGTACTTGACGCACTGCTCGTGGATGGACTGCATGATGAAGTGAAGCTTCTCGTCCACTTCCTTGCCGCTCCAGGAGATATGCTCGGCATTCTGGGTCATTTCCAGACCGGAAGTAGCCACACCACCCGCATTCACGGCCTTGCCGGGGGCAAAGAGAACGCCGTTGTGCTGGAAGAAGTGAATGGCACCGGGCTGGCAGCCCATGTTGGAGACCTCGCAGCAGCACCAGCAGCCGTTGGCCTTCAGCTCCTTGGCGTCATCCTCGGAGAGCTCGTTCTGGAAAGCGCAAGGGAGGGCGATGTCGCAAGGAACGCTCCAAGCCTTCTTGCCAGCAGTGAATTTGGCCTTACCGGGGAACTTGGTAGCCATGTCTTCCACCATGTTGCGGTTGGAAGCACGCATGACCAGCATATAGTCAATCATCTCGGGAGTGATGCCCTCGGGAATCTCGCAGACGCCGTCGGGACCGCTGATGGCCACCACTTTGGCACCCAGTTCGGTAGCCTTCTGGGCAGCGCCCCAGGCTACGTTACCGAAACCGGACAGGGCCACCTTCTTACCCTTGATGTCCTTTCCGGCCTTCTCCAGCAGATGCTGGGTGAAATAGAGGGCGCCGTAACCGGTAGCTTCCGGACGAAGGATGGAACCGCCCCAGGTGCCACCCTTACCGGTGAGAACGCCGGTGTTGTACTGACGGGCCAGCTTCTTGTACATGCCATAGAGGAAACCGATCTCACGGCCGCCCACGCCCACATCGCCGGCAGGAATATCCTGATCCGGGCCGATGCAGTTCCACAGCTCCAGCATGAAGGCCTGGCAGAAACGCATGATTTCGTCGTTGGACTTGCCCACCGGGTCGAAGTCGGAGCCACCCTTGGCACCGCCCATCGGCAGCGTGGTGAGGGCATTCTTGAAGGTTTGCTCGAAGCCCAGGAATTTGAGCATGGAAGGAGTCACAGCCCTGTGGAAGCGGAGACCACCCTTGTAGGGGCCGATGGCGCTGTTGAACTGGATTCGGTAACCGGTGTTGGTCTGAACTTCACCCTTGTCATCAATCCAGGTTACGCGGAAAGTGAAGATGCGGTCGGGTTCCACGATGCGCTCCACGATTTTTGCCTTTTCGAACTCCGGATGCTGGTTGTACACATCCTCAATGGATTCGAGCACTTCCTGAACAGCCTGCAGGTACTCTTTCTCCAGCGGATACTTGGCCTGGAGGCGGGCCATGATGTCAGTAGTTTTCATTCTGAATGTTTAAATTAGTGTTATTATTATAAAAAATTAGGAATTCCCTTTAATTCCGTTACAAATGTAAAGAATAAAAAGGGAATTCCCAATTAAATTCTAAGAAAAATCAAATACTACTGAGCGGCAGCAGCAGCTTGGGCCTGAAGTTCTGCCTGCAGAGCCTCCAGAGTACGGTCGGCCGGAATGTTCAGGGCCTTGCGGGCATCGGCCGTGAGATCTACGATGGCGTTCTCGTCAAAATAGAGGAACTGGGAAATATCGAACACGGCGGCATAGCCTTTGGCCTTGGCCAGATCCGTCACAGCCTTCTGGGCCTTCTCCTGGATGGGGGCCATCAGCTGGTTCTGCTGCTGCTGAAGTTCCTGGGAAATGGTCTGCTGGAATTCCTGGAGGCGATTCTGGATGTCCATGAGTTCACGCTCCTTGCTTTCACGGATGGCGGCGGTCCAGGTGGACTGCTTCTGCTGATACTGGTTGGCCTTGGTCTGGTATTCTTCCACCATGGCGCCATAGGTTTCCTCGGCCTCTTTCTGGGAAGCGTTGATAACCTCGCGGGCCTGGTCCATTTCGGGCATCAGCATCACAAGTTCGTTAAAGTTCACACGGGCGAACTGCTGGGCCGATGCGGACAAGGTGAACAGGGCCGCAAAGGCAATCACAATAATCTTTTTCATATCTGTAAGTTATTAAATTTTGTTTCTGTCTTTCCTCTCTTATACAAATTGAATGCCTAGAACTGCTGGCCCAGTACAAAATGGAACTGGCTGCCTCCGTTCACGGAATCGTCGAAGCCGTAGCCCCAGTCCACACCCAGCAGGCCGATCATCGGCAAAAAGATGCGGACACCCACACCGGCGCTGCGCTTGATCTGGAAAGGATTGAACTCCCGGATGTCGCTCCAGCAGTTACCGCCTTCCAGGAAGGCCAGCACAAAGATGGTGGACTGTGGCTGCATAATCACCGGATAGCGAAGCTCCACGGTGAACTTGTCATAGACGTTACCGGCATAGGAGACACCACCCTGGCTATAAGGAGTAAGTTTCTTGGGCGTTAGGGAATAATCCTCATAACCGCGCAGGGAGATGATTTCCGCACCGTAAGTCATATAGCCGGACATACCGTCGCCGCCCACCTGGAAGTTCTCGAACGGAGAATAGCCCCAGTTGCGGTTATAATAGCCCAGGTAACCGAACTGGGCACGGGTCATGAGCACCAGATCTCCCACTAGTTTGGAATAAACGGTTCCGTTGAATTTCCACTTGTGATACTCAATCCACTTGTAGCGCTGGGCCGATGTCCAGTTGTCGTAATTGATGTCCCGCCAGCTGTCCACCTTGACTTTGTTGCCGCTTTCATCGTACGTAAACTTGCGGAACAGGGAATAAGGCGGGGTGAACTGCAGGGAAGCGGAGAATTCCGAACCCGTACGGGGATAAATCTGCTGGTCGGAGGAGTTGCGCGACAACTGGATGGTATAGCTGAGGTTATGGGAAATACCGTCGTTGAAAGCGAAGTAGCTGTTGGTCCAGTTGGTTAGCTTATAGGTTTGCCAGCTGAGGTTGTTATACAGGACAAAATAGTTGTCCGGCCACTTCAGGCGCGTTCCCAGTCCCGCATTGAAACCAAATACCTCGAACACTTTGTCGGTGGACAGGATGCCGATGGCCAGATACGAGTCCGTCATCCTGGAATAGTATCCGGAAACGCTGAAGGAGGTAGGTTTCTTGCCGAAGAGCCAGGGTTCCATAAAGCTGGCGCTCAGGTTCGTATAATACTGTCCGTTGGTCTGGAAACGGAAAGAGAGGCTCTGCGCATCTCCCAACGGAACCGGGCGCCAGGCGTTCTTGTCGAACATCCGGTAGGTAGAGAAATTGTTGAAACTTACACCGGCCGTGAGCACGAAAGTATTGCCGCCCCAACCACCGGACAGTTCCAGCGTGGAAGAAGGCTTCTCGGTGACATTATAGATAACATCCACCGTATTGTTGAGCGCGTTGGGCAGCACGGTATAGTTGCTGGGATCCATGATGGCTTCTGCGTCGAACTGGCCCATGGAGGCAATTTCGCGGATGGAGCGCTCGAAATCCGTCTGGCGGAACAGATAACCCGGACGCGTCATCACCTGCCGACGGACCACCCGTTCATTGGTGAGGTCGTTACCGTTGATCACCACTTCGTTCAGCCGGGCGGGTTTACCTTCCGAGATACGGATTTCCACATCCACCGAGTCGTTCTGGATATTCACTTCCACGGGGGTGATGGTGATGAACAGATAACCGTTGTCCCGGTACAGCTTGGTGATGTCATAGTCCCCTTCCTTACCGCCGCCGAACAGCCGCTTATTCAGGGTGACCTTGTCGTAGATATCCCCTTTCTTGATCTGGAGGACCTCGTTCAGGGCCTCGGAAGGATAGATGGCGTTACCCGTCCAGGTGATGTTGCGGAAATAGTACCGCTTGCCCTGGTCGAACAGCATGTCGATATTCAGGTGCTTCTCGTCCACATAGTAGACGGAGTCCCTGACCAGACGGGCGTCCCGGTAACCGGCCTCATTGAAGGCGTCCAGGACGGTCTTCCGGTCGTTCTTGTATTCCTTTTCCTTGAATTTTTTGGATTTGAAGAAGTTATACCAGCGGTTGGAGTGGGTCTCCTTCATGTTCTTGGCCAGCTTGTAATCCTTCACATTTTCGTCGTGGCCCATGAAGTTGATGTTCTTGATGTGGACCTTCCTGCCCTTGTCCACGTTAAAGTTCACCATGATGGCGCTGCGGATAATGGTGTCTTTCTGGACATCCACATCCACGCCCACCTGCAAATAGCCCTTTTCCTTATAGTACCGTTTGATGATATCTACGGCCGCGCTTTTCACATAATCCGAAAAAGCGGTGTTGGCCCGGAGGTTCAGGCGTTCCTGCAAATCCTTTTTCTCACTGCTTTTCACGCCGGTGAAGGTCCAGCGGGAGACACGGGGACGTTCACGGACACAGACCTTGAACCAGGCGGTGTCCCGGCTGGGACAGAGGGAATCCACCACCACGGCCACATCCTCGAAATAGAGCTGGGCCGAAAGGCGCTTCACGATACCGGTAATGTCTTCTCCGGGAACCGTCACCTCCATACCGGAACGAAGGCCGGTGTAGGAGAGGATTTGCCGGGAATTGAAATACTGGTTGCCTTCTACGTCCACGCCGCCCACAACGTATTTTTGCGGGTGGTTATAATCTATTTCGATGGAACTGCGCGAAGATTGCGCCCGAAGGGAGATTCCCGCCAGGAGCAGCAAGGCCGCGCAGATAATCCGTTTCACTGTCATTCCAAAAACTTTATCTTGCAAAGATAAGCATTTTATTTCACTTTCCCATATCTGCGGTCCCGGCGGGCATACTCTTCCAAAGCCTCGAAGAACTGCGGCTTGCGGAAATCCGGCCAGAGGGTATCCGTAAAATAGAACTCCGTATAGGCTGTCTGCCACAGCAGGTAATTGGAAATTCTAAGCTCCCCGGAAGTTCGGATCAGCAGGTCCGGATCCGGAATGCCGGCGGTGACCAGATAGCGGTCGAAATCCTTCAGTTCCATAGCCTGGAATTCCTCCGGGGACAACTGGGCCTGCGCCTTTTTCATGGCCTGGAGGATATCCCACTTCCCGCTGTAACTCAGGAAGATGATAAGCGTGGTATTATATTCTTTGGACGTATCCTCCATCAATTCGTCGATGGCGCGGTTGAGGGTATCGCTCAGGCGGGCGCGGTTCCCCAGTACCATGAAACGCACGTGGTTGTCCATGAGGGTGTTGTATTCGTTCTTCATGGACTTCATCATCAGTTCCATCAAGGCAATGACCTCATCCTGCGGACGGTTCCAGTTCTCTTCCGAAAACGCATATACCGAGAGGTATTCAATTCCTTTTTCAACGGCGGCCTCGATGCAGGCACGCACGCTTTCAGTGCCCTCAATGTGTCCTTTTACGCGGTCCAGGCCACGAGCCTTCGCCCAGCGGCCATTTCCGTCCATAATAATGGATACATGTCTGGGTAATCTCTTTGTGTTATCCATTGTTTCTCATGTCTTCTCCCCAGAACAGGCGTGAGGTGAGCGCTTTCACGAAGCCTGACTCGGCGAGCCGGATACGTTTGAGCGAAAATTGTGCCATCTCCACGTGGATGGTCCAGTCCGGCTGTATTTCCACGGTACGGTTGTCGGTGGACATTATAGCCTTCCCGTCGCGGGACTCGAAGGAGATGTCCACTTTGGAAGTTTCGGGGATTACGATAGGTCTGACGTTCAAGTTGTGCGGAGAGATTGGGGCGACCACCAACACCTTGGTATCCGGCATGCAGATGGGTCCGCCCACGCTGAGGCAATAGGCCGTGGAGCCGGAGGAAGTGGCCACAATAAGACCATCGGCCCAGTAAGTGGGGAGCGGTTCCCCGTCTATGCTCACGTGGATGCCCAGCACGGAAGAACCACTGCGGTGCAAGGCCACTTCATTCACCGAATAAGGCAGCATGCCGATGCTGCGACGGGCTTCGGGGCCCTTGAGGGTGGCATTGAGCACCGTCCGGTACTCAATCCGGAACTCCCCTTCCACCAGCGCCTTCTTCACGGCTTCGGGCCGGTTCTCACACAGGAAGCCGATACGGCCAAAATTGACGCCCAGGATGGGAAGGCCGATATCGGCCACCACGTGAGCCGTGGAAAGGAAGGTGCCGTCACCGCCCATCGAGAGGACCAGGTCCGTCTCCGGGCGGACATCGGCCTTGGTACGGATTTCGTAGAGTTCGAACGTGGCCGACTCCAGATCCTTGATGAGGCTCTCCATCCGCGGGTCTTCCCGCAGTATATCGTTCAGAATGAAATAACCTATTTTCATCGTGATGATTCAAATTAACCGCCAAAATTAATATATTTCTATAAATTTCACTAATTTTGTGGCCATTCAATTATAGAAATTTATGACAAGGCTTAGTGTCAACATCAATAAAGTAGCCACTTTACGCAATGCCCGCGGCGGAAATGTTCCGGACGTAACCAAGGCCGCCCTGAACTGCGAACGCTTCGGCGCGGAAGGCATCACCGTCCATCCCCGGCCGGACGAGCGCCACATCCGCTATGCCGATGTAAGGGAAATCCGTCCCCTGCTGAAGACGGAATTCAACATCGAAGGCAATCCCACCGTACCCAGTTTCGTGGATCTGGTGCTGGAAGTGGTGCCGGACCAGGTAACCCTGGTGCCGGACGGTCACAACGCCATCACCTCCAACGCCGGCTGGGATACCATCCGCAACCGGGAGCTTCTCACGGACCTTTGCAAACGCTTCAAAGACAAGGGGATAAGAACTTCCATCTTCATCGACCCGGACCCGGACATGGCCGAAGCCGCCGCCCGCTGCGGGGCCGACCGGGTAGAGCTTTATACGGCCGATTACGCTGCGGAGTATTCCCTGGACCCGGAGATAGCTATAGCCCGCTATCTGGAGACCGCCAAAGCTGCCCGGACGGCAGGCCTGGGCCTGAACGCCGGCCATGACCTGTCTCTGGAAAATCTGGCTTATTTCATTCAGACCATCCCCTGGACGGATGAGGTTTCCATCGGCCATGCCATCATTTCCGATGCCCTGTATATGGGCCTGGAACAAACAATTAAGGCCTATCTTGGGGAAATCCGAAAAAAATAGTTAAATTTGCAGACTTTACCGAAAGATAATAAACAATTATAGAATGAAAAAGAACTTCCTTGTATGCGGCCTCGCCGCACTGATGACCCTGGTTGCCTGCAACCAGAACGGCAATGTAGCTCCCGCTATCCAGAATTCCGGTGCAGATACCACCGCCCTCGCCGGCAGCATCGTCTATTTCGATATGGACAAAGTGATGCAGGGTTACGATATGGCCAACGACCTCAACTCCGTGTTCGAGACCAAGGCCAACGGCATCCAGTCGGAGATTGACCGCCGCGGCAAAAAGCTGGAAAAGGACGCCGCCGATTTCCAGAACAAGATGGACAAGGGCCTCCTCACCAATTCCGTGGCCCAGGTCCAGTACCAGAAACTCCAGCAGCAGCAGCAGGAATACCAGCAGTATGTGCTCAACAAACAGCAGGAGATGGGAGAAGAGCAGCAGGTGATGCTGAACCAGATCATGGATGCCATCTCCACTTTCGTGAAGGAATTCAACGAGGAACACAAGTACGCCCTCATTCTTTTCACCTCCTCGTCCAATAACATTTCGGCCCCGGTGGTTACCGGTGACGAGCGTCTGGATATCACGGATGATATCCTCTCCGGCCTCAACGCCGCTTATATCAAGACCAAGGAGAGCAAGTAGCCTTAGATGAAGGTAGCCATCCTGTCCAGTTTCTACCCCCTGCGGGGCGGCATTTCCCAGTTCAACGCCAGCTTGCTGGAAGGACTGGGAAAATGCGCTTTTGATACCCGGGCCTTCAGTTTTTCCCGGCAGTATCCGGACTTCCTCTTTCCCGGAAAGACGCAGTACGTAACCCCGGAAGATGAAGCCGCGCCGGTTAAGGCCGATGCCCTGCTGGACACGATGAATCCCTTCTCCTACATCCGGACGGCCCGCGCCATCCGGGAATGGGGGGCCGACCTCCTGGTGATGAAGTACTGGATGAGCTGGTTCGCCCCGTCGCTGGGCTATGTGGCCCGGCACGCCGGGTGCAAGAGCGTGGCCATCCTGGACAACGTGATTCCCCACGAGCCCCACTGGTTCGACAAGCCCCTCACCCGCTATTTCCTGAAGGGGTGCAGTGGCTTCGTATCCATGTCGGGCAGCGTGGAGAAAGACCTCCTGCAACTGCGTCCGGATGCACCCCACATCCTCCTGCCCCATCCCATTTACTCCCACTTCGGGGAGAAACTCCCCCAGGAAGAGGCGCAGCGGAAACTGGGGCTCCTGCCCGGGCTCAAGACCCTCCTTTTCTTCGGCCTCATCCGGGAATACAAAGGGCTGGATATCCTCCTGCACGCATTTAAAACCCTGCCGGAAGACTACCAGCTGGTGATTGCCGGCGAGCCCTACGGGGCCTTCGACAAGTACCAGGCCCTTATTGATTCCATGCCTGGGAAAGAACGCGTACACGTATTCCCGGACTATATCAGGGATTCGGAAGTGAAGAATTACTTCAGCGCGGCCGATGTAGTTGTCCTCCCCTACCGGAGCGCCACCCAGAGCGGTATCAGCTCCATCGCCTATCATTTCGACCTTCCCTTGATAGTCACCGACGTGGGTGGCCTGAAAGGCACCATCGGCGACCGTGGCACGGGAATTGTCGCATCGGCCCCGGACCCGCTTGTAATCCGGGAGGAAATCCTCCGCTTTTTTGCCAACTCTTCGGTCCGGGAAAACTGCATCGCGGCCATCGGCCGGGAAAAACAGCGCCTGAGCTGGGAGGTTTTTTGCCGCAGCCTGGCCGGTTTTGCCGGCACATTATAATACTTTAGTTATGAAAAGAATCGCCATTCTCGTTCTCTCCGCTTTTCTCGCCGCTTTCGGTGAGACCGCCTTTGCACAGGACACAGGCGGCGGATATGTTCCCACCCCTGTCACGGTTTCCAAGGAAAAAGTGAAACTGAACGGGAAGATTTACCTGTCCCACGTGGTGCTGGAGCGCCAGACGCTCTTCAGCATCGCCAAGGCATACGGTGTGAGTGTGGAAGAAATCTACGAGGCCAATCCCCCGCTCCGGGAGACCGGTCTTCAGAAGAATGCCATCATCTTGATTCCCTTCAAGGAAGGCGTGGCAGAAGCTGTTGCCCAGCAGGAGCCGGACGGCGGTTCCAAGTCCACGGTCTACATAGAGCATACGGTCCGTTGGTACGAGGACCTGGACGACATTGCCCGCAAGTATGGCGTATCGGCCAAGGAAATCATGGACTTGAACGGGCTAAAGAACAAGAAGTTGCAGACCCGGCAAGTGCTCAAGATTCCCGTAAAGGGTGGTACGGCCCCCGCAGAAGCAACGTCTAAAGAGGGGAATGAAGTGACGGAAGAAGCCCAGGAAGGTCCTTCCACCGCCCAGGAAGCCGTTCCGGAAGAAGCCGGGGCGGATCCGGCTCCCCTGGAGAATGTTCAGCAGCCGGACCAGAAAGACAGCACCCTGCTGGCCTGGACCTCCAAAGACCATGTGAGCCTGTCGCTGATCCTTCCCCTCAACGCCGGCGGCAAGGTGAGCGAAGTGAACATGGACTTTTATTCCGGCGTACTGCTGGCCGTGAAGGACCTGGAGGCCGAAGGGCTGAAGGTGAACCTGAACGTATATGACCTGTCGGCCGGCATCCCGCCCATCGACGCCCTGGTGAAAGACGACTTCGTCCTGGGACCGGTGGCCAGCCGGGATGTGGAGGCCATCCTCCAGCGGGTGGACGGGCGCGTACCCGTGATTTCTCCCCTGGACCAGAAGACTGCCAGCCTGGCGGCCAACTACCGGAACTTCATCCAGGCTCCCACCCCCGTGGAGAACCAGTATGACGACCTGGGCAGATGGGTAAAGGAAGACTACCGGGAAGGTGAACGGATTCTGTTCATCAGTGAAAAAGGCGCCGGCAATGTTACCGCTTCCGTAGCCATCCGCACTTCCATGGCCCAGCAGGGACTTCCTTACGAAATACTCAGTTACGCCATCGTGGAAGGCCGGGGCATTCCCAACATCCTCACGGAAAAGATGGCCAAGGGCACGGTGAACCGCGTGGTGGTGGCTTCCGAAAGCGAAGCCTTCATCGGCGATGTTATCCGCAACCTGGGCATCATGATGGGCAAAGGCTATGATATAGTCATGTACGCCCCGTCCAAGGTACGCACCTTCGACACCATCGACGGCAGCACCTATCACCAGGCGTCCCTGCATATCAGCACCTCGTACTTCGTTGATTACGAGAACCCGTCCGTGGACCGTTTTGTGAAGACCTACCGGGCCCTGTTCCAGACCGAACCTTCGCAGTTCGCCTTCCAGGGCTATGATACCGCCCGCTATTTCATGAACTGTTGCGCCCGTTACGGACATTCCTGGACCCGCATGCTGGGACTCAGCCAGGTTTCCCTCCTGCACACGGATTTCCAGTTCTCCACGGACGAGAACGACAATCACCAGAACACGGCGGTGCGCCGCATCGTGTACCAGAAAGACTACATGACCACTTTGCAGAAATGATTATGGAAAAAGTCAGGTGCCTGATCCTGGGCGGTGGCCCGGCCGGTTTCACAGCTGCCATCTACGCTTCACGGGCCAATCTTTCACCCGTGCTGTACGAAGGCATCCAGCCCGGCGGACAGCTCACCACCACCACCATCGTGGAGAATTTCCCGGGATTTCCCGGCGGAGTGGACGCCAATACGCTGATGGATTCCATGCGGGAACAGGCCCGCAGCTTCGGGACCGATATCCGGATGGGGACCGCCACCGCGGCCGACCTGGGTCATCGGCCTTTCAAGGTAGTCATTGACGGGGAGAAGGAACTGGAGGCGGAAACCCTCATTATCGCCACCGGCGCCCAGGCCCGTTATCTGGGCCTTCCCTCGGAAGAGAAATACAAAGGTTCGGGCGTAAGCGCCTGCGCCACGTGCGACGGTTTCTTCTTCCGCAAGAAGACCGTTGCCGTTGTGGGTGGCGGCGACACCGCCTGTGAAGAGGCCCTTTACCTGGCCGGACTGGCCAGGAAGGTCTATATGATTGTGCGCCGGGATGTATTCCGGGCCTCCCGCATCATGCAGGAGAAAGTACTGGCCAAAGACAATATAGAAGTGCTCTGGAACTGCAACACCCAGGATGTGCTGGGTGACGGGCTGGGCGTTACCGGTGCCCGCCTGCTCCGGAAAGACGGCACCGTCTTCGATATTGCCGTCGACGGCTTTTTCCTGGCTATCGGCCACGCGCCGGCATCGGCCCTTTTCGCTCCCTGGCTCACGCTGGACGAGGGCGGATATATCGTAACCGACGGCAAGTCTTCCTGCACCAGCGTCCCCGGCGTATTTGCCGCAGGAGACGTGCAGGACCCGCGCTACCGGCAGGCCGTAACGGCCGCAGCATCGGGTTGCATGGCCGCCCGCGATGCCGAGAAATTCCTGATTGAACAAAACAGTTAAGCGATGAAAACCCTGAAGATAACCGCAGTAGCCGTTCTGGTGGCAGCAGCCGCAGCCTGCGCCTCCCAGTTCGAAACCCTGCTTTCTTCCAACGACCTGGACGCCAAATACTCGGCGGCGATGGAGTTCTACCGGAACAACAAGTTCGCCAAGGCTGCTCAGCTGTTTGAGTCCATGGCCATCCTTTCCACCGGCACCGCCCGGGACGACACGGTCCAGTATTACTGGGGTCTGTCCAATTACCGGAACAAGGATTTCTATACAGCCGAAGGCAATTTCTCCAGTTTCATTCAGAACTACCCGGTGAGTCCCTTCACGGCCGATGCGGAATTCTATCGGCTGGACTGCCTGTACCGCGCCACCTACCGCTACGAGTTGGACCAGACGCCCACCCGTTCCTGCATGGCCGCCATTGCCGAATACGAACGCCAGCATCCGGACGACGCAGCCCACCTGGAAGCCTGCGCCCAGATGAAACATGACTTGCAGGACCGTCTGGACCGCAAGGAATTCGAGGCGGGACGGCTGTATTACCGGATGGAGGACTACGTGGCCGCCCAGGTTAAACTCAGGAACGTTCTGAAGAACAATGCCGATAACTTCTACCGGGAAGATGTCCTCTATTATACGGCCATGTCTTCCTACCATTACGCCCGCCTGAGTTTTCCCGAAAAGCGCCGGGAGCGGTACCTTATCTTCTCCGACGACTACCTGAACTTCGTGGGTGAATATCCGGAATCCCATTACCGCAAGGAACTGGACGGACTTTACCGCAGGGTGCAGGGTATTCTTGGCAAGGATGCTCCGGAGGAAGAGGACGCCGCAGCCGAATGAAAGATTTTTGAAACTTCCGGGAAACTGGCGGTGTAAACTAATATGAATAATGTAAAATATACTATGGATAGCAAGAAGAAAGTACCTGTAAACACGGTCACCCGCGACATCAAGAACCTGGCCGCCCCTACCGGCAATATCTACGAATCGGTGGTCATCCTCTATAAGAGAGCCAACCAGATTGCCCTGGCCGAAAAGAAAGAGCTCACCAAGAAACTGGAAGAGTTCCGCAACGACCGCGACACCATGGAAGAAGTGTTTGAGAACAAGGAGCAGATTGAAATCTCCAAGTACTACGAGCGTCAGCCCAAGCCGGACCTGGTAGCCATTTCCGAGTTCGAGAACGGAGAACTGTTCTACCGCAAGGCCCAAAGCGACAACCCCATTGACATCAAAGGCGAATAAGGCATGCTTTCCGGCCTTCACGTCTCCAACTACATTCTGATAGACTCTCTGGATATTACCTTCCCGGAGGGTCTCATCATTATTACCGGAGAGACCGGAGCCGGAAAATCCATCCTGCTGGGGGCCCTGTCCCTGGTTTTGGGAGCCAAGGCCGATGCCGGCATCGTGGGCCCGCACGCCGAAAACTGCGTGGTGGAAGCCAGTTTTGAAATTGGGAAAGATGAAGTCTTGCGCCGCATCCTCCGGGAAAACGACCTGCCGGACGAGGACGGGGAACTGCTGCTTCGCCGGGTTGTGAGCCGGAGTGGCCGTTCCCGTTGTTTTGCCGGGGACGAACCCGTTTCCGTTGCCGTGCTGCAGGAGTTGGGCACCCGTCTTGTGGACATCCACTCCCAGCACCAGACCCTGAGGCTTTCCGACGCCCGTTTCCGCCTGGATGCCCTGGACCTGCAGGCAGGCTGCCAGGAGCTCCGCTCCCGGTGCAGCGAAGCCTGGAGCGCGTGGCAATCGGCCCGGCATTCCCTGGAAACGCTTCGCAGTGAGCGGGCTACCCTTCTGAAAGAGCGGGACTACAACGCCGCCCAGTTCGGGCAGCTCCAGGCAGCCCGTCTCCGGGACGGTGAGCTGGAAGAACTGGAAAGCGAGCAGCGGCAGCTCGCCCATGCCGAAGAGATTAAGGAGACTCTCTTTGCCGCGGAAGCTTTGTTCTGCCCGGCCGAAGAGGCTTCGCTCTCCCAGCGTCTCCGGGAAGCCGAAAAACTGCTGGACAAGGCAGGCCGGTTCCTGCCGTCTATGGCGCCCTTGGTGGAACGCATAGAAAGTGCCCGGCTGGAACTGGATGACATAGAAGCGGAAATTGATGCTGCAGGCAGTTCTACGGAGGTTTCTCCAGAACGCCTTACCTGGGTGGAAGACCGCCTGGGATTGCTCTACGGCCTGATGAAGAAGCACGACGCCACTACACTCCAGGAACTGATAACCCTCCGCGACAGGCTGGAGAGCCAACTGCAGGATGCCGATAATCTGGACCAGAAGGAAAGAGAGTTGGAAAAGACAGTGTCATTGGCCGAAAAAGCCTATCAGGCCATTTCCGAGGCCCTGCACCAAAAGCGCCAGGAAGCGGCCGTACCTTTCGCCGATGCGCTTCAGCAGCAGCTGCGGGAGTTGGAACTGGACCACGCTGTGTTCAGTGTTTCCCTTGCTTCCTCCACCCCGGACGCTACCGGAGAGGACAGTGTGAACTTCCTATTCTCCGCCTCCGGACAGCGTCCCACCGATGTAGCCAAAGCAGCTTCGGGCGGTGAACTATCCCGCATTATGCTCAGTCTTAAGGCTTTGATGGCCCGGCACACCCAGATGCCCACGCTGGTTTTCGACGAGATAGACACAGGCGTTTCCGGCAGTGCGGCCGACAAAATGGGTTCCCTGGTATGCCGGATGGGAGCCGACATGCAAGTTTTCGCCATCACCCACCTGCCGCAGGTGGCGGCTAAAGGAAAGGCCCATTACCTGGTTTCCAAGACCGATGACATCACTTCCATCCGTCAGCTGGACCAGGAAGGACGGGTCCGGGAAATAGCCCGGATGCTTTCCGGTGCCACCATCACAGATGCCGCCATCGCCAATGCAAAATCCCTTTTAGCATAATCCCCTTATGGCCATCACCCTTAATACCGTACCCTCCCTGGACGATTTCCGGACCCAGCTCCGCAGGCACAACCTCAAAGCCACTAGGCAGCGTCTGGCCGTGCACGAAGCTATGATGGGCCTCGGGCACGCATCGGCCGATATGGTTCGGGAAGAACTGGCCCGGCAGGGCTCCAAAGTTACCGTTGCCTCCGTTTATAACATCCTTTCCCAGCTGGCCGATCTCCGCATCTACGGACGTCGGCTGTCGGCCACCAACAAGATGTTCTTCGACGTTAACACCTTCAAGCACATTCATCTCTACGACCGGGAGAACCACACCTACCGGGACCTCATCGACGATGAGCTATCCTCCCTGGTGGCCGCACACCTCAAGCGGCGCAAATTTAAGGGCTATTCCGTAGAAGATATTGATATACAGCTTATTGCACGTCCTACGAGAAAATTGAAATCGCTATGAGAAAATACATCCTTCCCCTCCTTGTATGCGCACTGGCTGCGTCGGCCTGCGGACTGAAAGACGATTTTACCGCCCAAAACCTCACGGACCTGGTCACAGTGCAGGACAATCATGTCCTTATGAACGACTATGGCGTTCCTTACTACGTAACATCGGACCTCACCGACGGGAAATATGTTGTGAACGACCGTCTGCTCATCCTCTTCGATGTCACCAACCGGAATTATGATATCACCCTTAAGACTTACCTTAAGAGCACCATCCTCAAACCCGTTCCGGTAGAGAATGATGAACCCTCCGATTTTAAAGATCCGGTAATCATCCAGGCCAGTTCCATCTCCGGTGGCTATGTGAATCTCCAGTTCTCCTATTACCGGAAAAAGGACTCCAGCTATGAGCATCGCATTTTCATGGAGTATAAGGACGATACCCGATCTAATTTCCTGAACCTGTTCCTGCTCCACGACGGGAACGGGGAAAACCCGACCAATTTCAGCACGGACCAACTGGAAGAGGTTTATGTTCTGTATAGTTTCCCCATTTACGACCTGATTCCTTCCGGGGAAAGCCGAATGATCGACCTCACTCTGTATGAATTGCTTAACGACAATTCTGTCTCCAAGACGACCCATCGGCTGTACGACCAGACCATTAATTTCTAGTCACGTAGCTCCTGAAGATTTTTTTTGTTAATTCAAAATAAATCCCTACATTTGCAATCCCAAACACGGTGAGTGTAGTTCAGTTGGTAGAGCATCGGATTGTGGTTCCGAGTGTCGTGGGTTCGAGCCCCATCACTCACCCCTGCTGCAACTCTTGGAGGAATCTGGGAGTTGCTTTGTTATTATAAGGTAGGTCCATATAGAAATCTGTTACCATTATGAAAACGAGCATTCGCAGTGTTACCATGCTTTTCGCCAGTCTGCTGCTTTTGGTCGGTTGCGAAAAATACGCCAGTGACCAACCATCATCGAGCGGCGTTTACCTGGATGGGAAATGTATTGTCTCCATTGGTTCTACGTTTTGGGGAGGCGCAATAGCGAATCCCAATAAAGGCAGTTCGCATCGTTGTAATATGTATCAGGAGTACTTCGAACATGGTCCATCATGGGACCAAGTTGCTTCCTTTGTGTCCATTACTGGCTTTCGATATACTGGCGTTACGTATTCGGAGCCGGGACAATTCATAGATTTCATCGGTATCAGCGGAGCAGTTTTGGACCTTGATACCCCATTGCTTATTCCTCTTGAACAAGGAAAATATAAAGGAGGATGTGACTTGGTGTCTTCCGTAAGGATAGATAATTTTGACGGTAGCACCGTGAAAGACCAGATTACCGGAGATATGAATGATGACGGAAAGATTGACATAGTGATTTCCTTGAAAGACGGTCACACGCTTCGTATCCATTACCGGGGAAAGATTCTTCACGACGGATACTTTTAATCGATTTTAACACAAACTGATAAGGTGATACATCAAACAACGGTGTATCACCTTGTTTTATGTGTTATATCTAACTCACGATACGGCCTCTTGTACTCTTTCATAATCTTCCTTTTCCAATAAATAGGTAGGTGTAGAAGAAAAGTCAAGTATAGTAGAAACTTTTTCGTCGAGGATGCAGAAAAAATCAAGCGGTTCAAGTCCTCCTTGTACCAAGGCCCCCTCTTCAAAGTCGCCTTTCCGGCGGCTTTTTTTATATCAACGTCAGCGGGAAGGGAACGGTGGGGAGGAAGCGGTCCAGGAGGTCGCGGGTGGCGAGGCGCATGTAGCAGGTGGTGGTGCCATCGGTGCAGCCGTACCATTCGCTTTCGGCCACTTCGCGGTCCATCACCAGATGGAACGAACCTGCCGGGGCCACCAGGGTGCTGAAAATAGTGGTAGCGCCCAGGATGGTCCCCAGCATCGGCAACAACTTTTCCTGCGGTGCAAACGAAACGCGGGAAATGCCCAGCGCCCTGCCGAAGTCCTTGGTGACGAAGGGTTTGTCTCCGGGCGTCACATACAGATAATGCTCCGTCTGCTGCCGGTTGCAGAGCAGCAAGGTCTTTACCGTTTTCACATCAAGGGCCGCGTCGATGGCTATGCAGTCCTCCATGGTGAGGGCCGGGTCGTTGTCGATGCGGGTAAAGGGTATATCCAGCCGTTGGAGCGTTTGATAGACCTTTTCTTCAAGCGGCGTCCGGAACGAGGCCGGTGCCGATGTAAACACTTCACTGGTGTGGATCATGGCCGATTACCATTTGTGGTTAAGGAATTCAGGGGTAACCATGAGCATGAGCCAGGCCCAGCGAAGGCGGTCGTTGTCGCTTCGCTTGAGCAGTTCCATGGTTTCCGTTCCGTTCATAAAGGAATAGCCGGCCATCAAGGTGATGTCCCGGGCTATTTGCCAGGAGGCCTCCAGTTCCACTTCGTGGCCCAGGATCTGCGTTGTGGCATTATCGATTGGTACGGCGGTGGCCAGCAGGTGATAGGAAGCGCCCAGGTTCAGCTTTTTGAACAGACGTAGCTGGGCACCGAAATGATAATCCTGAAGACCGGGCGTGTTGCCGCCGTAATAGGTGGAAACGTAGAAGAAATCCATGGCTCCGTAAAACTCATGGTGGGAACCGAAGATGGGATTGAAGCCACGCACTTCCGTTTTCCGGGTCATTCCCAGTGCACCCTGGGCGGGAATGAAAAAGTTCTCGTCACCGCTCATGAAAAAGAACCCCGTATTCAGGCTCAGCCAGTCTGAGATGCGCCCATCGGCCTCCAAACTGGTCATCCATGCATGGATAGGAAGGGCATTCTCGTCATGACCGGTCTGCCGGTAATAAGAGGCCTGCAGGCCGAAGTATTTGGGTTTCCAACTGGCATAGGCGCCAAACAGCTGTTGGAATTCCGTTATATTCTCTTCGGTCTCCATGGCATTCTGCATGCCGGTATTCATGAAAATGAGCGAAGCACCCAGTTGCGGAAAGGGGTCGAAGTGGTACCATACAGTCTGCATGGTCTTGTAGGCCTGCCCGCCGTTCACATAATAGAATCCCCCGTTGGTGTTTTCATTGTTCTGGTTGAAGGCAGCCAGCAGATGCAGCTTGTGCTTTCCCAGTTCAAAGCCCGTCTTCAGGATATCATGCGTACTGGTTGCCATGGCCCAGTCGTTACTACCGATGATACGCTCGTCGTCATAGCTTAGCTTCTGCCGGCCCAGCCGCAGGAACCAGCCGCCGGACTTAAGGCCGAACCAGGCTTCCTCGATAGCCATGCTGCCGCTTCCTTTGGCTCCCCATACCCCAAAGAATTTGGGTGAGATCCGGGCCTCCAGGCTCTTTCCGCTGTAATTCATCCGGATGACGTTGTTGCTCATGAGGAAAGCCGCATGATCCACCCCGTTTTCGGCCGGCAGTGCACCGTCCCGGAATTCACCGCGGGACCACAGATTGGCGTTGATGGTGAATGATTTCAACGAATCGGCCTCCTGCGCAAAGACCATAGCACCGCACAACAACAGGAAGACAAAAGAAACGGCTTTTTTCATGGTGGGGATGTTTGTTTTCACAAAAATAGGAAAAAAAGGCTAAATTGAAAAAAGCCGCCGGAGAGGCGAACGTCGTTCCCAGCCCCCTTCACCGCCCGTTCTTCCTGTCCCTGCCCCAATCGCATCCATAAAAACGCCAAAAACAGGCTCACGTGCAATTATCCGTGTAAACGGATTGCAAATCTATGCATCTGCCCGGCCCTCGTGGACCAGGTCCACCATATGTATGGACGTAATCCCCTATTTGTTTGGACCAGGTCCAATTTCAGGGGCTGGACCAAGTCCACCGACTATGGCTTGCAGGCCCCTGGAAGGCACATTCGCCGGACTAAGTCCAAGGGGTAAAATGGGACCTCGTCCAAAAGGGTTCGACACCACGTCCGCTTGGGCCCTGGACTTAGTCCATCCCAAGTGCAAACCTTAGTAACTGAAAATAACTGGGTCTTGTTCTTTCCGCGAATCTCTTTTTTATGCATTATATGCGTTCAGCGTGTACTGGCGGCAATGGTTTTAGTCGAATAAGCTGTTTTCCTTGCCGCCAAGGCAGTTGGAACGAATACAGGGTCTGTTTTGTGGATTGGCGGTAAAACAAAGAGGAAGCTGCTGAATATGTAGTGGTGGAATTTCCGGAAAAATGTTTATCTTTGTAGATAGACAAATACGCACTAATCCTATATGGCAAAAAGAGAAATCAAGTTTTCCCTGGTTTACAGGGACATGTGGCAGAGTTCCGGCCGATACACCCCGCGGGTGGACCAGCTGGTGGAAGTGGCTCCGGCCATCATCGACATGGGTTGCTTCGACCGCGTGGAAACCAACGGCGGTGCCTTCGAGCAGGTGAACCTCCTGTTCGGCGAAAACCCCAACAAGGCTGTCCGTGCCTGGACCGCGCCCTTCCACAAAGTGGGTATCGAAACCCACATGCTGGAGCGCGGCCTTAACGCCCTGCGGATGAACCCGGTTCCGCTGGACGTACGCGAACTCATGTTCAAGGTGAAGAAAAAGCAGGGAACGGACATAGCCCGCTCCTTCTGCGGCCTCAACGACCACCGCAACCTGAAAGGCTCTGTCATCGGCGCCAAGAAGGGCGGAATGATTTCCCAAGTGGCCCTGTCCATCACCTACTCCCCTGTCCACACCGTTGAGTATTACATGGGCATAGTGGACAAAGTGGTGGAATACGGGGCCGATGAAATCTGCCTCAAGGATATGGCCGGCATAGGCCGTCCCACCCTGCTGGGACAACTGGTGGCCGATATCAAGAAGAAGTATCCGCATATCAAGGTGCAGTACCATGGCCATACGGGACCCGGCTTCTCCATCGCCTCCATGCTGGAAGTGGCCCGCGCCGGCGCCGATTACCTGGATGTGGCCGTAGAGCCGCTCTCCTGGGGCAAGGTGCATCCGGACGTGATTACCATCCGCGAGATGATGCGCACGGACGGTTTCCTGGTGAAGGACCTGAACATGGACGCCTATATGGAAGTGCGCCGTCTCACCCAGAAGTTTATAGACGATTTCCTGGGCTACTGGATCAATCCCACCAACGCCCAGATGAGCTCCCTGCTGGTAGGCTGCGGCCTTCCCGGCGGCATGATGGGTTCCATGATGGCCGACCTCAAGGGCTTCCAGGGCGCCATCAACGCAGCCCAGCGCGCCCACGGCCGTCCCGAGATGAGCCTGGACACCCTGATGGTGAAACTCTTCGAGGAAGTGGAATACGTATGGCCGCGCCTGGGCTATCCGCCGCTCGTGACCCCGTTCAGCCAGTACGTGAAGAACACCGCCCTGATGAACCTGTTCAACATGCTCAACGATAAACCGCGCTGGACCACCATCGACAAGGATACCTGGGGCATGATCCTGGGCAATATGGGCACCCTGCCTGGCCCGCTGGCCCCGGAAATCGTAGCCCTGGCCAAGGAAAAGGGCATGGAATTCAGCACCGGCAACCCGCAGGACAACTATCCCGACGAACTGCCGCGCTTCCGCAAGATGATGGACGAAAAGGGTTGGGACTACGGCGAGGACGACGAAGAACTCTTCGAACTGGCCATGCACGAGCGCCAGTACCTGGACTACCGCAGCGGTGTTGCCAAGGAGCGTTTCAACAAGGATCTTACTGAGATGAAAGCCAAAGCCGGCGCCCCCATCGTGGTGGAACGCCCGGTGCTGGAGATGCCCAAATTCAAGGTGGAAGACTATGTGGAACGCTATCCCAAGGCCACGCCTGTGCAGTGCCCGGTGAAGGGCCAACTGCTGTGGGAACTGGATGTGGACGACGTTTCCAAGGCTCCCGTCACGGGCAGGAAGGTGAAGGCCGGACAGGTGCTGGGCCACGTCCAGACCTATTACGGACTGGAAGAAGTGGTAGCCGCCGTGGATGGCCTCCTGGTAGCCGCCCTGGGCAAGCAGGGAGACCATGTGGCCAAGGGAGAAATCATCGCCTTCGTCCAATAATCGTAAGAAACAGATAAAGATTCGTAAAAAACAGTGCAAGCGGTCAACCGATTGTACTGTTTTTCGTTTTCATCCCCTATCTTTGGTCGCAAAAGTATTGTACAGATGCGTATCAAAGAATGGGCTAAGGAAGAAAGACCCAGGGAAAAGATGCTGTCCCGGGGAGCCAGGGCGCTGTCCAATGCCGAACTGCTGGCCATCCTCATCGGCAGCGGTATCGGCGGAAAAAACGTTATGGAAGTGGCGCAGGAACTGCTCTCCCAGGCCGAAGGGAGGCTGGTGCTGCTATCGGCCATGCCGATGGAGCGCCTGCAGGGACAGAAAGGCTTGGGACGCGTGCGGGCGGTGACCATCCAGGCCGCCCTGGAACTGGGCCGGCGGGCCTTCGAGGAGTTGGCGATGCTGGACAAACGCTCCCTCACATCCCCGGAACTGGTGTTCCGCCTGATGCTCCCCACCCTAAAGAACCTGGACCACGAAGAATGCTGGGTGCTGTTCCTGAACCGGGCGAACTTCCTCATCGGCAAGGAGCAGGTATCGGCCGGCAGGCTGGAAAGTACGCCGCTGGACACGCAGAAAATCGTGCGGCGAGGCATAGAGAAACAGTGCCGGCACATTATCCTGGTACACAACCATCCTTCCGGGCAGCCCCGGCCCGGGGAGGCCGATATCCGCCAGACGGAGCGCCTGCGGAAAGCCCTCTCCCTGATGGGCATCACCCTGATGGACCATATAATAGTAGCCGAGGACAGTTTCTATTCCTTTGCCGAGGAAAGGGTGGGCAAGATGCGCTAGATTTTGCTTTTCCCGGATTTTTGTTATATTTGTACTTCGAACTGCAATTCGAAGCCACATGAAAATAATCAACATCGGCGAAAGCCATTCCGTCCTCAACAGCTACCTCTCAGAAATGCGTGATGTCCATATCCAGAAGGACCGGCTCCGTTTCCGGACCAACCTGGTGCGGGTGGGCAACATCTTCGCCTATGAGATTTCCAAGACCCTGTCCTACTCCACCAAGGATGTCACCACTCCGCTGGGAATCGCCCAGGTGGACACCTACGACACCCCGCTGGTCATCTCCACCATCCTGCGGGCAGGCCTTCCCCTGCACCAGGGCTTGCTGGATGTCTTCGACACGGCCGAGACGGCTTTCCTGGCCGCATTCCGCAAATACGGAAAGGGAGATTATTTTAAAATTCGGGCCGACTATTGCACCACCCCCTCGCTGGAAGGGAAAACCCTCATCCTGGCCGACACCATGCTGGCCACGGGCTCTTCCATAGAGATTGCCATCCAGAAACTGGTGGAAGAAGGAGGCTATCCTGCCCACATCCATCTGGTTTGCCCCATCGCCAGCCACTTTGCAGTGGATCATCTTAGCCAGAAACTGGACGATAATGTTACCTTGTGGGTAGCCGCCATCGACGAGGAACTCACCAGCCACAGTTATATTGTTCCGGGACTGGGAGATGCCGGAGACCTTGCCTTTGGAGGAAAACTATAACTGACGGGCCTTTTCCCAGGCTTCCATCGTAAGAATCAGGCTTACAACCTCGCTGTACTCCCTGGCACCGGAGCTAATTCCGTTGTGCCTTAAACTGGCGTCCATCATCCAGGACTGGATGCGGTCTATGACAGGGACCCGTAAGGCGTCCCAATAGGCTTGTTCCCGGGAATAACGGTCCCGGATATCCGGATGGATGCTCTTGATCCAGTAGGCATAATACTCCTCTGTCATAAAAGAGTGGACATTGACCGCCACATGGGGGAAAATGGAGTAATAGCCACAGAAGCGTAAGGCATCCTGCCCGGAATGAGTGCAGTAGGCATAGGCCCAGTAATTGGCTTCCGCCTCGCTGGTTACGCCGGCCAGATGCGCCAGTTCGTGGGCCAGGGTAAAAGGATAGTCTCCCTCCGGTACGTCAAGGTTTACATGGGTTTCGCAGAAGAAAGGCCCCATAAAGCCCGAAACGCTTACGGCCGAATACAGACGGTTGAAAAGCGGTTTCTTGGGATGCTGCCAGCTTCTGAGCCGGGTATAGCCCATCGAAGGAAGCGTCTCATTATAAAAGGCTTTTATATCGGCCTCCAGCACTTCCGGATGCGGGAGACGGGTGTTGTTATGCAAATCGTTCAGCGAATCCGTATAGTCGTAGAGGAACTGATTGAAGGCATCCTCCGAGAAAAGCACTTTGGGGATTTCCAGCCTGGCACGGAGCGGGGTACGGTAATAGTTCCCCATCCAGCCCATGTACAACCACACCACTAGCCACATCACCACCAGGGCGTTTTTGCCCAGATACCACCAGAAACTCTTTTTCCCGGCCAACGTACGGACCAGCACATAGATAAACGCCGCCACAAAACCCAGGACCACTATTTCCTCCAGGGAGAAAGGCAATACGCTGGCGCTGAAGGAAAGCCCGGCCGACAGCAGCGGATACACCCGGGTGGCATAAAAATCGGCCACCGGGGTGAACCAGCGACAGCAGAGAACAAATGCCAGCAAGGCCAGCCCTATGTAATGGATTTTCTTCATCGCAGGACAAAAATAGCCATTCCCCCGCAAAAAGACAAATATCGGGGAAAATGCGTATCTTTGTAAGTTATGAAGAAAGTATATATTGAGACATACGGCTGCCAGATGAACGTGAACGACACGGAGGTGATCTTCGCCATCCTGGCAAAGGCCGGTTACGAACGGACGGAACAGATGGAGGAGGCCGATCTGATGATGGCCAACACCTGCTCCGTGCGGGACAACGCCGAGCAGCGCATTTGGGGCCGGATAGAGGTTTTCAACCAGGCCCGGAAAAAACGTCCGGACCTGTTGGTGGGTATCGTTGGATGTATGGCTGAACGGCTGAAGGACAAACTCCTGGAAACCGGTAAGGTGGACTTGGTGGTGGGACCGGACGCCTACCGGAGCCTTCCCCGTCTGCTGGAAGCCGTACGTCCGGATCATCCGCAGATAGACGTTTTGCTGTCGCGGGAAGAAACTTATGCCGATATCAAACCGGTGAGGACCGACAAGAGCGGCATATCGGCCTTTATCTCCATCATGCGCGGCTGCAACAATGTCTGTTCCTACTGCGTGGTGCCTTACACCCGCGGGGCAGAGCGCTCGAGGGACCCGCATTCTATAGTGCGGGAGGCCTGCGAGGTGTTCCAAAAGGGGTATAAAGAAGTGACCCTGCTGGGACAGAACGTGGACAGCTACCTGTGGAAGAGCGAAACGGAAACCGTGAACTTCGCCGGCCTGCTGGCCCGGGTGGCCGATATTGACCCTTCCCTGCGGGTGCGTTTTGCCACTTCCCACCCCAAGGACATCAGCGACGAGGTAATTGAGACCATGGCCGCCCACGAGAATATCTGCCGGCACATCCACCTGCCGGTACAGTCCGGGAGTTCCCGCATGCTGGAAATCATGCGCCGAAAATACGACCGGGAATGGTACCTGGAACGGGTAGCCAAGATTCGCAGCCTGATGCCGGACTGCGGCCTCACCACGGACGTGATAGCGGGCTTCTGCTCGGAAACGGAAGAAGACCACAAGGCAACTTTGAGCCTGATGGAAGAAGTAGGCTTCGACTGGGCCTTCATGTTTGCGTATTCGGACCGGCCGGGGACCCTCGCCAACCGCACCATGCAGGACGACGTGCCGGCCGAGGTAAAGAACCGCCGCCTAAACGAAATCATAACCCTGCAGAACCGGAAATCCCTGGAACGCTATCAGGCCCAGATTGGAAAAACCGTCACCGTTTTGGTGGAAGGGCCTTCCAAACGGAACCCGGAAGAGTTTTGCGGAAGGGCCTCCAACAACATGATGTGCGTGTTTCCCGACATCGGACTCAAGCCCGGAGACTATGTCCGGGTGCTGGTGACCAGTTGCACATCGGCCACGCTCATCGGCCTGGTGCAAGAGGGATAATGGTACAAAAACTGCAATACTACTGAAAAAATCACTAACTTTGCAGATACGATGAAAGCGTTACGCCACATATTGCTGCTTGTTTGCGTGCTGTTTTTTGCCAGCAGCTGCGCCATTACGCGTATCAAGGATATCACCCTGGTGTCCACCGGGGTCAAGTATGTGGTCCCCACCTCCACCCGCTCCATGGACGCCATGCTGCTGCTGGAAGTGGACAATCCTTCCGTCAACTTCAATGTATCGGACGTAACAGGCACGCTCCGCCACGGGGAGCGGGAGCTGGCCCACTTCGTTTCCGGCCAGACAGCCATCCAGGGGAAATCCCACCAGGTTTACGAACTCCCCTGCACTGTTACCCTGGCCGACGGAGTCTCGCTCTTGGACGTACTTGTCTATGCCTCCCGGCGCAACGCGCTGGAGGGGCTCAAGATGGATGTAAACCTTCGGGCCACCCTGAAAAACGGTCTGCACAAGGTGCTGGAATACCCCAACATAGACCTTTCCCAATTCTCCAGATGATATGAAAAGATTATTCCTTATACTTAGTTTTCTTCTTCTTGGGTCTGCCCTTCTGCGTGCCCAGGACAGCACGGCCGTGGCTTTGGTAGATTCCACCTATGTAGGGCGGGACATCATGTCCGTGATAGGTCCCGGCGCCAAGGTAACTCAGTCGGCCACCATCCGGCAGGCGCTCCAGAAGTATGTGAGTTCCAATGCCGATAAGAACATCTCCGGGTATCGCATCCGCGTGTTCTACAACAATGAGCCATCGGCCCGCAGCCGTTCGGAAAGCATTGAGGCTACTTTGAAGAACCAGTATCCCGGCATCGGCGTGTACCGAAGTTTCGAGAGTCCCAACTACAAGGTGACGATTGGAGATTTCCGTTCCAAGGACGAGGCGCTGGGGATTTACAATGCCCTCAAAGGCACTTACCCCACCGCGTACATCATCAAAGAGACCATCAATTATCCCCGATAAGTTATGGCTGCCATCGAACAGGGGCTTCAGCAGAAGCTGCAACAAAAGCTTTCACCGCTTCAGATCCAGACCATCAAGCTGATAGAGATGCCGGTGCAAGCCCTGGAGCAGCACGTACGCGAAGTGCTCAACGACAACCCTGTCATCGATGATACGCCCCAGAGCGGCGGAGACGACGACCAGCAGCCCCGCGACGTATCCATCTCCGAGGTGGAGGAACACGAGCAGAGCGGCGGTTCCCTGGAAGAGAATTACGGTTCCCACGACGACGACATCCCCTCCTACAACCTCCACGTCAACAACTGGGGCAAGGACGAAAGGCCGGAATACAACACCTTCTCCGTGAAGCAGAGTTTCACCCAAAGCCTCATGGAACAACTTGGCTATCGGAACCTTACGGAGCATGAAAGGACCGTGGCCACCTTCATCATCGGCTCGCTGGACGACGACGGTTACCTGCGGCGGGACATAGAGTCGCTAGTTGACGACCTGGCTTTCCGGGCGGGCGTGGAATCATCGGCCGATGAAGTGGAGCATCTGCTGAAGGTGATCCAGGAATTCGAACCCTCCGGCGTGGGTGCCAGGGACCTGCAGGAATGCCTGCTCCTCCAACTGGAAGACAAGAAGCGCACGCCTTCGGTAAATAACGCCATCCGGGTTTTGCAGGAGCAATTCGATTCCTTCAAGAACCGGCATTTCCAGAAAATCATGTCCAAATTGCACCTTTCGGAAGAGGAGATGAAGGGCGTGCTGGACGAAATCCGCCGGCTGAATCCCTCCCCGGGCGGACAGATAGACGATTCCTACAACGACCAGGCCCAGCAGGTAGTGCCGGATTTCCGCTTGGACTATGAGAACGGCCAGCTCATCCTTTCCATGCCCCGCTTCAGCATCCCGGAACTCCGTATCAACCGGAAGTACTCGGAAATCATGGAGACCGGACGCGTCTCCCAGTCCAAGGCCGACAGGGAAGCCGCCAGTTTCGTGAAGCAGAAGATAGACTCGGCCAAATGGTTCATCGAGGCCCTCCGGCAACGGCAGAATACGCTTTCCAGCACCATGCAGGCCATTGTGGACTATCAGCACGACTACTTCGTGGACGGGGACGAGAGTTCCCTTCGGCCTATGGTCCTGAAGGATATCGCCGAACGTACCGGTTTCGATATCAGCACCATTTCCCGTGTGGTGAACAGCAAGTGGATTGAGACTCATTTCGGCATTTTCCCGCTCAAGTATTTCTTCTCCGAAGGCTTGGAAAACAAGGAAGGCGAAGAAGTGAGCACCCGCGAAATCAAGAAAGCCCTCCGCGAGATGGTGGACGGCGAGGACAAGCACAATCCCCTCACGGACGACGAGCTGGTGGACGGCCTGGCCGCCAAGGGTTACAAGGTGGCCCGCCGGACCATAGCCAAGTACCGCGCCCTCCTGGACATTCCCAAAGCCCGTCTTCGCCGGGAGTTATAGCGTTGGTGGAGGCTAACTAACATACAATCAATCACTTTGTATAGTCGCTGTACATCTCCGGGTGCACAGCGATTCTTTTATTTCGCTGGTTTTCAGGCCGTTAGATTCCATCAGTGGAAATCGTTAAAAACTTTGTGGAAAATTTTGGAAAAAAATGTAATAAAATGGAAAAGATTCTCTATCTTTGCAAACAAGCGTGTAAGTAGTATTTAGCAAACTAAAACTTATGGTCAGATTCTACGGCAAAGCCACCGGCAAGGTAGACGACAAGGGACGCATCGTGCTCCCTGCCGCCTTCCGTGAAGCTATGGTTCGCGGTGGCAGCGAGGATATGACCTTGATTGTGAGAAAGAACATTCATCAGCACTGCCTGGACCTGTTTGCCTACGAAGAGTGGGTTACCCGCAGCGACAAAGTGCTGGAAGGAATCGATCCCGAACTGAATACGGAAGACGCCGATTTTTGGACCAAGTATAACGACGGCGTCTTCACCCTGGTCCTGGACGGGAAACTGGGCCGCTTGAAAATTCCGTCAGAACTGCTTGAAATTGCAGGTATTACCAAAGAGGTAGTATTTGGCGGTGTGGGTTACAAGCTCCAGATCTGGGCCAACGATACCCGGGAGAAAGACCTTCTCTCCGATGAGAAGTTCAAGAACACCGCCTCGAGACTATCCGCAAAGAAATAAGGAGGTCTCGAAATGTCTGAATATCATATCCCTGTGATGCTTGCGGAAAGTATTTCCGCCCTTGTCACGAATCCCGACGGAATATACGCCGATGCCACTTTCGGAGGCGGTGGTCACACCGCCGAACTACTTTCACGCTTACAAAAAGGCGGGAAGGTCATCGCCTTCGATCGTGATGCAGACGCCCTGGCCAATGCTCCGGAAGACCCCAGGCTCACACTGGTGCACAACAACTTCCGCTTCATTGAAAACTATGCCGAGCAGTTTGCCCGCATAGCGGAAACTGAAGTTTTTTCCTACGCTGAAAAGAAGGCCGATGCTTCGGAAAAAACTTCAGGTCCCGCCGTTTTCGACGGCATCCTGGCCGATCTGGGCGTTTCCAGCCACCAGTTCGATACGGCGGAACGGGGCTTCAGCTTCCGCTTCGAGGATGCGCCGCTGGATATGCGGATGAACCAGGAAGCGCAGCTTACGGCAGAGACTGTGGTGAACAGCTACAGCGAGGAAGAACTGGAGCATGTCCTGAGACTGTACGGTGAAGTGGACGGGGCCAGGAACGCGGCCAGGCTTATCATTCAGGCAAGACCCCTGCACACTACCGGAGACCTGGACCGGGCTCTGGAAAGGATCCTGCCCAAAGGAGCGGAGCATAAGGTGCTGGCCAGGATTTACCAGGCGCTGCGCATAGAGGTGAACCAGGAGATGCGTTCCCTGGAGAAGTTCCTGGAAGGCGCAGCCCGTTCCCTGAAGCCCGGCGGACGGCTGGTGGTAATTACCTACCACAGCCTGGAAGACCGGATGGTGAAAAACTTCATCAAGACGGGAAACGTGGACGGCGTACAGCGGAAGGACATGTTCGGACGCACCCAGGCTCCTCTTGAGGCCGTAAACCGCAAGCCCATCGTCCCGGAAGAAAGCGAAATTGCCGGAAACACCCGCGCCCGCAGCGCGAAACTCCGGATAGCGGAAAGGAGGGCCGACGTATGACAGCACACACCGTCTGGACCGCCATCAAGAACTCACTGAAAGCCCTTCGCAACGGAGAATTCCTGCTGCGGGTACGGGCCGATAAGTTATATATGCACATCCTCTACCTGTTCCTGCTGATGTGGCTTTCCATCATGCTTAGCCTGCAGGTGGACAAGACCCTCACCCGGGCGGGAAGCAACAAGGCCGCCATCGAGGAACTGAGAATCCATCATGCCGAACGGGAAGCCGCCCTGGTGAAACTGCGCAGCGCCTCGGGCATGGAGGAAAGATTGGAAAGAATGGGCTCGAAAGTGGCCTCCCCCCAGGAGCCGGCAACTATTATCAGGAAACGATGAAAGGGAAGAACGAAATACAGGACACCATTGAAAACCGCGACCGGATCCACGTGGTGATGTTCTTCGTATCCATCGTGGTGCTGGTGCTGTCGGCCCTCATCCTGGCCCGGATAGTTCATATCCAGACCAGCTATACCGTGGACGACAGGGTGATCAACCAGTTCCGTCCCGTATCGCAGCGCCATACGGAAGAGCCGGTGCGCGGCCGTATCCTGGCCACGGACGGCCGTCCCTTTGCCATATCGGCCCCACTATATGACATCTATATGGACTGCACCATCCGTAAGCGGGAGTTCGAGGAGAAGGGTGACACAGAATCCGAACAGGCCTGGAAGGAAAAAGCGCGGGAACTGTGCACCTACCTGAGCAACGAGTTCCGCGACAAATCGGCCGAGCAGTACTACAATAGCATCATCCAGGGCCGGGAAAAAGGGTCCAAGTACCTGTCCATCAAGAAGAACGTGGACTTGAACACGTTACGGCGCGTACAGCAGTTCCCCCTGTTCCGGGAAGGCGGCTACCGGGGCGGCATCATTGTAGAGTCCCATGAAGAACGCATTTACCCCTACGATTCCCTGGCCCGCCGCGTAATCGGCTATGTGAAAGATACCCTCCGGAAAGGCCTGGAGGCCAATTTCGACTACGAACTGCACGGGAAAGCCGGCTATGAGTGGCGCCGCGTGACGGACGACAATTCCTGGATCCGGGACCTGGACTCCACTGTAGTACACGCCCAGGACGGCAACGACATCCGGACCACCCTGAACGTGGATTTCCAGGACATTGCCGACCGTGCCCTCCGCAGGCAGATTAACGGGAACGACGGCATCCGCGCCGGTATCGTGATTATCATGGAAGCCCAGACGGGCGCCATCCGGGCCATGGTGAACCTTTCCCGCGGCGCCACGCCGCAGACCACCCTGTGGGAACGGGAGAATCTGTGCCTGACGGAAGTGGGTGAACAGGGTTCGGTGATGAAGACCGTCACCCTGCTCTCCGTGGTGGAAGACGGATACGTAAAGAATCTGGAACAAACCCTCCCCACCAACAACGGATTCGTTCCGGGTGGCTACAAGCAGGATGTGCACATTCTGGATTACCAGCGGGAAACGGGCCGGCGGGAAATAACGGTGATGCACGGTTTCGAGATTTCCTCCAACTACGTATTCACCTGGTTGGCAGAGAATTACTACGGAAAACGGCCGCAGGAGCTGTTTGACCACATCTACTCCTACCGCCTGGGCGAAGCCTTCGACTTCGATATCAGCGGCTTGGGGACGCCGGTAGTGAACCGTCCCGGCACAGCCGGCTGGAGCAAAACCACCCTGGGCACTACGGCCTATGGTTACGGCATCAGCGTAACGCCGCTGCACGTGGCCACGTTCTACAACGGCATAGCCAACAAGGGTCGGATGATGAAGCCCTACCTAGTGGAAAGCGTGGAGAAGGACGGCCGAGTGCTCAAGCACTACGAACCCTCTGTACTGAACAATATCTGCTCCCGCAATACGGCCGATACGGTTACGCGTGCGCTGCGCTCCGTGGTGATGGACGGAACCGCCACCCGCCTGAAGGGAGCCAAACTGTCCGTAGCGGGCAAAACCGGTACCGCACAGGTGGTCCTTTCCGCAGCGGAACGCGCCGGAAGCATAGACCCTTATCACGACCCCAGGGGCCGCAAGAAGAACCAAGGCACCTTCGTGGGTTTCTTCCCGGCCGATAACCCCAAATACACCATCCTTTGCACGGTGTATTCCTACCTGTCCGGACAAAGTTTCTATGGCGGCACCCTGCCGGCACTGGCCGTCCGCGAGATAGTGGACAAGATTTACGCTCTGGACCCGGAATGGGAACAGGAACTGCACCGCACGGGCAGCGTGCCTGTAATGAAACAAGGAGAGAACGAACAATGAATTACAGAGACTTCACCCTCATTACCGCCGATTCCAGGAAAGTGATTCCCGGAGCATTGTTCGTGGCCGTAAGGGGCTACGCAAGTGACGGGCACAACTATATCCGTGCCGCCATAGAAAAAGGTGCCACCGGAATCATCTGCGAAGAAATACCGGAGGGTATTGACGTCTCTGAATCGTCGCTTCGCGACCCCTCCCATACGTCGTGCTCTACGAGTACTGACTGTGGGTCCCTCCCTCTTACGCGGCCCAGGGTGGCCACGGATTCAGAGACGTCAATACCCTCCGGAAAGGTCACATTTGAGATAGTAGAGAACAGCCGGAAGGCGCTGGCACTGGCGGCGGATGAGTTCTACGGACATCCTTCGCGGAAACTTACGCTGGTGGGTATTACCGGCACCAACGGGAAAACCACCACGGTGACGTTGCTGTACAACCTGTTCCGGAGCATGGGTTATGCCTGCGGACTGCTTTCCACCATTGCCAATTATGTGGACGGGAAGCGGCTGGAGACGGAAAACACCACGGCCGACCCCGTCACCATCAACAGCCTGCTGGCCCAGATGGTGGAAGCGGGCTGCGAATACTGCTTTATGGAAGTTAGTTCCATCGGCGTGGAGCAGGACCGCGTTACCGGCCTGTACTTCAAGATGGGCATTTTCTCCAACCTCACGCACGACCACCTGGACTACCACAAGACCTTTGCCGAATACCTCCGCTGCAAGAAGCTGTTCTTCGACAACTTGCCCAAGGAATCCATAGCCCTCATCAATGCCGATGACCGCAACGGCGCCGTGATGGTGCAGAATACCAGAGCCAAGGTGGTCACCTACTCCGTGAAAGGCCTGGCCGACCATACCGCACGCATTCTGGAACAGAGTTTTGAGGGAATGCAGCTGAAGCTGGATGGAGTGGAAACCTGGTGCCGGCTGATTGGCGAGCACAATGCCTACAATCTCCTGGCCATCTATTCCACGGCTGTCTGCCTGGGGATGGATTCCCATGAGACGCTCATCGCCCTGTCCAGTCTGGCATCGGCCCCGGGACGATTGGAAAACATGCAGGGTCCCCGGGACCTGAGCGTGGTGATTGACTACGCACATACCCCCGACGCCCTGGAAAACGTGCTGAAAACCCTCCGGGCCATCGCTCCCGCGCGGCAGCTCATCTGCCTCTTTGGCTGTGGCGGGGACCGGGACAAAACCAAGCGGCCGGAAATGGCCCAAGTGGCGGAACGCCTGGCTGACCGGCTGGTCATCACTTCCGACAACCCCCGCACGGAGGTGCCGGAAGCCATTATCGAGGATATCCGGAAAGGCCTGAGTCCTGCGGCGGCCGTTAAAACGCTGGTCATCACTGACCGGAGGGAGGCCATACGCACCGCCATCCTCACCGCTCCGGAGGGAGCTACCCTCCTGGTAGCCGGCAAGGGGCATGAGACCTACCAGATTATCGGCCGCGAAAAGCACCCCTTCGACGAAAAAGAAATAGTGAACGAAACCTTCAACCTGCTTAAAAAATGATTTACCACCTGTTCCAATATCTGGAGAGCATCGGGGTGGACTTCCCCGGTATCGGCCTGATGCACTATTTGAGCTTCAGGGCCATCCTGGCGGCCGTTACGGCGGTGCTCACCGCCCTGATTGCCGGCAAGCGCATCATCCGCTGGCTGCAGACCAAGCAGATTGGCGAGACAGTCCGTGACCTGGGACTGGCCGACCAGATCCAGAAGAAAGGAACCCCCACGATGGGCGGGCTCATCATCATCCTGTCCATCATGACCGGCGTGCTGTTGTTCTGCGACCTCACCAACATCTATGTGCTCTTGCTGATCGTTAGTACCCTCTGGTGTGCCGCCCTGGGCTTCACGGACGACTATATCAAGGTATTCAAGCACCGCAAGGAAGGCATGAGCGAGAAAGGCAAGTTACTGGGACAGGTTGTGCTGGGCTTCATCATCGGCCTCACCGTGTGGATGAGTCCGGACATCGTGGTCCGGGAGAAGGTGGAGGTAGCGGAGAGCGTGGAACGGGTGCTGGAAACGGAAACTACCGTTACCAGCGGCCGATATGTGCAGGAAGACGTGGTGAAAAGCACCAAGACCACCATCCCCTTCGTGAAGAACCACGAATTCGACTACCGCTGGCTTTCGCCGGTAAAGGGCGTATGGGGCTGGTATGCCAAATGGGCCATCTACGTGCTGATGATCGTGCTGGTGATTACCGCCTGCTCCAACGGCACCAATCTTACCGACGGCCTGGACGGCCTGGCAGCGGGAACAACGGCCATAGTGGGTGTTGTGCTGGGCATCCTGGCCTGGCTGAGTGGCAACCTCATCGACTCCAACTACCTGAATATCATGTATATTCCGGGATCGGGCGAGATTGCTATCTTCATGAGCGCCTTCGTGGGCGCCCTCATCGGCTTCCTCTGGTACAATTCCTTCCCTGCCCTGGTGTTTATGGGTGATACGGGAAGCCTTACCATAGGCGGAGTGATTGGCGTGAGTGCCGTGCTAATGCGGAAGGAACTGCTGCTGCCCCTGCTTTGCGGTATTTTCTTCGTGGAAAGCTTGTCGGTGCTGTTGCAGCGCACTTATTTCAAGGCCACCCGGAAGAAGACCGGCGTAGGACATCGCATCTGGAGCATGACTCCGCTCCACCACCACTATCAGGACAAGACTGCACCGGAAGGTCCAGTAATCTTCCCCAAGCCTGTCCCCGCCCAGCACGAAGCGAAGATAACAGTGCGCTTCTGGATTGTAGGAATTATATTGGCAGTTAGTACGTTAGCATTATTGAAGTTAAGGTAGGCAAGACGCGGCGAAGGCCTGCGCGAACAAAGTTGAAACGAAGGTAAAAAGTTTTATCAAGTCCCTCCCTCGAGGGGAGGGGTTTCGGGAGGGGGTAACGTTAAATAGACGCGGCGAAGGCCTGCGCGAACAAAGTTGAAACGAAGGTAAAAAGTTTTATCAAGTCCCTCCCCCGAGGGGAGGGGTTTCGGGAGGGGGTAACGTTAAATAGACGCAGCGAAGGCCTGCGCGAACAAAGTTGAAACGAAGGTAAAAAGTTAAATATGTCAAGAGTTGTTGTTTTGGGAGGTGCCGAGAGTGGCGTTGGCGCCGCAGTTTTGGCAAAAGTGAAAGGATTCGATGTGTTCCTTAGCGACAAGGGGCAGATCAAGGAGCACTATGCCGAAATGCTCCGGAAATGGGACATTCCCTTTGAACAGGGACAGCATACTGAGGAACTGATCCTGAATGCCGATGAGGTGGTGAAAAGCCCCGGCATCCCCGGTACCGTACCCATGGTACAGAAGATCCGGGAAAAAGGCATCCGCGTGGTGAGCGAAATAGAATTCGCCAGCCGGTACGATTCGGCCAGAAAGATTTGCATCACCGGTTCCAACGGCAAGACCACCACCACCAGCCTTATCTACTACCTGCTGCAGAACGCAGGGTTGAACGTGGGGCTGGGCGGCAATATCGGCCAAAGCTATGCCTACCAGGTGGCCACCGAGCATTTCGATTATTATGTGTTGGAAATCAGTAGTTTCCAGCTGGATGACATCTATGACTTCCGTCCGGATATTGCCATTATCACCAACATTACCCCGGACCATCTGGACCGCTACGACCACAAGATGGAGAACTATGTGGCCGCCAAGTTCAACATCACCCGGAACCTGCGTCCGGACGACTGTTTCATCTTCGATTCCGACGACGACATCACCGTGGGACACCTTTCCAATATCGTGCTCCGCTGCAAGATGCTGCCATTTACCCAGGAGAAAGAGGTGGAGCAGGGTGCCTTCGTCCGGGACGACAAGATTGTGCTCCGCTACGAGAAAGAAGAGACGGACCTTTTCCTGGAAGAACTGGCGTTGGGTGGCAAACACAATATATACAACTCCATGGCAGCCGCCCTGGCGGCCAAGGTGACCGGTATCGACAACGCCGTCATCCGCAATTCCCTGGCTACCTTCCAGCCCATCGAGCATCGGCTGGAGCCCGTCCTTAGCATCAAGGACGTCCTCTATATCAACGACTCCAAGGCCACCAACGTGGACAGCGCCTGGTATGCCCTGGAATGCCAGAAACGACCGGTGGTATGGATTGTGGGCGGTACCGACAAGGGGAACGATTACAGCGTCCTCAACGACCTGGTGCTGGAAAAGGTAAAAGCCATCGTGTGCCTGGGCGTGGACAACAGCAAGATTCACGCAGCCTTCGGCGGTATGGTAAAGGATATGGTGGATGCCGGAAGTGCCGAAGAAGCCGTGAAAAAAGCCTCCTCACTGGCGGCCGAGGGAGATGTGGTGCTCCTGAGTCCCTGCTGCGCCAGTTTTGACTTGTTCAAGAATTATGAAGACCGCGGCGAGCAGTTCAAAGCTGCCGTCCGGAACCTGTAAACACTTATGGAAGAAGAGAAAGCCAAGAAGACCAGTACCCTGGGTTCCCTCTGGAACCTGATGGACCGTTTCAGCGGAGACAAGGTAATCTTCCTGATTGCCCTGTTCCTCATGCTCATCTCCGTGATTTCGGTGTTCAGTTCCACGCCGCTGCTGGCGCGGGAACTGGGCAGCGACCGCATGAGCATCATGGTGGACCAACTGAAAGCGGTGGCGGTGGGCTTCGGCATTATCTTCCTCATCTACTTCTTCGGCAAGGTAGAATGGTACCGCAAACTCTCCATGCTGGGCTTTGTGGTTAGCTTCGGCATCCTGGTGATACTGGTGTTCAACCTGAACCTGGGGATAGTGAAAGCCAGTTCCATCAACGGGGCCCGGCGCATCCTTATGGTGGCTAACAAACAGATTCACGTGTACGAGTTCGTGAAGGTTTTCATGATTATGTACCTGGGCTGGGCGCTGGACTGCTACAAGAACCACGGTTTCCGCTGGGCCAATTTGCTGGCCGAAAAAATCCCGCGTCTAGCCTTCCTGGGACGGGATTTCTGGCAGAAAGCCATCTACATTTACATGCCCATCCTCCTTGTCACCTTCATGGTGATGATGGGCTCCAACTCATCGGCCATCTTCATCGGCGGCATCATGATCCTGATGATTCTGGTGGGCGGTATCAGCGGCAAGGAAATCGGCATCACCATCGCTCTTTTGCTGATAGGGGTAGTGCTCATGTTTGGTGCCTACAAAGCGGGGATTCTTAAGGAAAGCCGCATCGGCACGGCCATCAGCCGCATCACCCAGGACGATGACGCAACCATGAGAACCTTGCTGACGGCGCCTCGAGGCACAAAGCAGTGGAACGACGCCCGGGACGAGCTAAAACAACCCGTGGGGGCTCTTCTGGCCATCAAGGAAGGGGGGCCTCTGGGCAAGGGTATCGGTAACAGCACCCAGAAATATGCGGTTCCCGTAATATTCGGGGACTATATGTTCAGTTTTATCATCGAAGAGACCGGCATTTGGGGTGCCGCACTCATTATCCTGCTCTATTTCAGCCTCTTGGCCCGCGGCACCATGGTGGCCAAGGAATGTGACAAATATTACGACAAGATGATTGTGACTGGCCTTATTCTCCTGGTGACGGGGCAGGCCTTCATGCACATGGCGGTGAACGTGCACCTTCCTTTGGTGCCCCAGACCGGACAGACCCTGCCGCTGGTGAGCCATGGTACCAATGCGCTGCTGGTATTCAGCATCGTTTTCGGCATCCTCCTCTCCATTTCCAAGGACGCCCGGGAGAATATGGCCCGTCGGGAAGCCGAAGCGGCACCTATCATAGAACATGAAGAGGAATGGACACAAGATACAACAGCGTAATGGAATATAAAAAAATAAGAGCTATCATCAGCGGAGGCGGTACGGGAGGGCACATCTTCCCGGCCGTTTCCATCGGCCATAAACTCAAGGAACTGAACCCGGAAAGTGAGTTACTGTTTGTGGGTGCCGAGGGAAAGATGGAAATGGAGAAAGTTCCTGCCGAAGGATTCCGGATCGTGGGCCTTCCCATCGTGGGGATGCAACGTCAGCTCACACTGAAAAACATCGTGAATGACCTGCAGGTGCCTTTCAAGGTGTTGGGAAGTGTCCGGAAGGCAAGGAAGATTATCAAGGAATTCAAGCCCGACGTGGTGGTGGGCGTAGGCGGTTATGCCAGCGCTCCCCTGCTGTGGGCAGCCACGGGGATGAAGATTCCGGCCGTTATTCAGGAGCAGAACGGCTTTGCCGGCCTAACCAACAAACTGCTGGCCAAGAGGGTGCAAAGCATCTGCGTGGCCTACGAGGGCATGGAAAAGTTCTTCCCCAAGGAGAAGATAGTGATGAGCGGCAATCCCATCCGGAAAGCCGTTTCCACGCCCCCTACTGCGGAAATGAAGGCCGATGCCATGGCTTTTTACGGCCTGGACCCTGCCAGGAAGCACCTCTTTGTAGTAGGAGGCAGCCTGGGCAGCGGCACCCTGAACCGGGCCATGGAGCACTGGATCCAGGACGGCTGTCCCGGCGGAGAGCAACTGGAAGTGATCTGGCAGTGCGGGAAATATTATAAGAAGAGCGTCGACGCATTTATGGAGGCCCATCCGGACGCTCTGGGTATCAAGCATTTCGACTTCATCGGCCGGATGGACCTCGCCTATGCGGCGGCCGATGTAGTCATTTCCCGCAGTGGTGCCAGCACCGTGAGCGAACTGTGCGCGATGGGAAAAGCAACCATCTTCGTGCCTTCGCCAAACGTAGCGGAGGACCACCAGACGCACAACGCGATGGCTCTGGTGCGCAAGGAGGCAGCCATGATAGTGAAAGATGCCGATGCTGCAGACGATCTCCTGCCCACCGCCATCGACCTGATAAATGCCCCGGAACGTATTGCCACCTTGGAACGTAATGCCGAGGCGATGGCTCTGCGCGACGCTGCGCAAGTGATATGTGATGAGATTTACAAACTGGTATGAAGAACGTTTATTTCATAGGCATTGGCGGCATAGGGATGTCCGCGTTGGCCCGCTACTACAAGTTCAAGGGGTATGAGGTGACCGGCTATGACCGGACGCCTTCGGATTTAACCGCTCAGCTGGAGCGGGAAGGCATCAGCGTGCACTACGAGGACCGGCCGGACCTGATTCCGGAAGACAAGGACGAGACGCTGGTGGTCTATACCCCCGCCATTCCGGCCGATCTGGGCGAACTCCGGAAGGTGATGGACGGCGGTTATGCCGTGCTAAAGCGATCCCGTACCTTGGGCGAAATCACCAGGGGACAGCGCTGCATGGCCGTTGCCGGCACTCATGGGAAAACAACCACCTCCACCCTCACGGCCCACATCTTTACGGAGAGCGGAGAAGGCTGCAGCGCCTTCCTCGGCGGCATCTCCCGCAACTACGGCACCAATTTCCTGGTAAGCCGCAACGAGACAGTGGTAGTGGAGGCCGATGAATTCGACCGTTCCTTCTTGCAGCTGTTCCCGGAAATTGCCGTTATTACCGCCGTGGATCCGGACCACCTGGACATCTACGGCGACTACGCCCACGTGGTGGAAGCCTTCAAGGCCTTCGCCTCCCAGGTGAGCGGTACCGTCATTGCCAAGAAAGGCACGCCCATCGGCCTCAAAGATACGAAAGCCCAAGTTCTAACCTACCATTATACCAACCCGGAGGCCGATTTTTACGCCGAGAATCCCCGCCCGGACGCCCTGGGCTGCTTCCACTATAATCTCCACTTCCCCGGCGGCGTGCTGGAAGACGTCCGCGTGGGCGCTCCCGGCTGGGTGAATGCGGAGAACAGCGTGGCGGCTGCTGCGATAGCTCTCACCTATGGATTGGAGCCGGAAGCCGTCAAAGCGGCCATAGGCACTTTTGAAGGCGTGAAACGGCGTCTGGAAGTGCATGTGAATACGCCGGAACTGGCCTATGTGGACGACTATGCCCACCATCCGGCCGAACTCTCATCGGCCATTTCCTCCCTCCGGGACATTTTCCCGGGACGGAAGCTCACAGCCATCTTCCAGCCGCACCTCTACACCCGCACACGAGACTTTGCCCCGGAATTTGCCCAAGCCCTTTCGACTGTAGACAAACTCATCCTCTTGGACATCTACCCTGCCCGCGAGGAACCCATCCCGGGCGTTACTTCCGAAATGATTTTCAAAGACGTTACTGCTCCGGAAAAAGTGCTTTTGAAGAAAGAAGAACTTATGGATTACCTCGCCGACGAGCCCCTGGACGTACTGGTTACCTTCGGGGCCGGCAACATTGACCGTTTTATTGAACCAATAACAGAACTACTAAAAAGGCGTCCATGAAACCCATTTTCCGCCGAGGCCTGGAAGTCCTCACCGTTGTTGCCTGCGTCGCCATTTGGATACTTACCACCCGGATGGGACAGCGGGAACGGCGTGCCCGTACCTGCCAGAGCGGTATCCAGGTTACGATGCTGGACAGCGCCCAGCGGCATTTCGTAGCCCGGGAAGACATAGAGAAATGGCTGGACCAGGACTATCACGCATATGTGGGCCTGCCTCTGGACAGCGTGGATCTGGACCGGATAGAAAAGCTGGTCCTGAGCCGAAGTTCCATCAAAAGCTGTGAAGCATGGCTCACCGATGATGGCATCCTGCACATGGAGATTTCCCAGCGAGAACCGGTAGTGCGCTTCGACGATGGTCACAACGGCTATTATGCCGATGCCACAGGCTATATCTTTCCGCTCCAGTCCCGAGGCTCAGCACAAGTTCCCGTCGTGGAAGGAAGAATACCATTAAAGGTGGAACGGGGATTCAAGGGGATGCCGGAAGATCCGAAGCAGCTGGCCTGGCTGCAGCAAGTCATCGGCCTGTTGAATTACATCCACGGCTCCGTGTGGGAAAACAATATCAAGCAGATTACGGTGAATGCCGGCGGAGACCTGGTACTCATTCCATGGGAGGGAAGCGAACATTTCATCTTTGGGGAGCCGGTACGTATCAAGGAGAAGCTGCTGCTCATGCGCAGTTATTACGAAGCCGTGGCCCCTTCCCGGGAGCCCGGATACTATAAGACGGTAGATGTGAGATACCGGAACCAATTGGTTTGCAGAAAATAAAACTCTCTATATATGGAAGACAAATACATAGCGTCAATCGACCTAGGAACCTCCAAATTCGGGCTTTGCGTAGCCCGGGTGAACGGAGATGACGTCCAGATTGTGTACTACCGGGAAACTCCCTCGGAAGGAATCCGCGCCAGCCTCATCTCCAATCCCATGAAGGCCGCGCAAAAGCTGAAAGATGCCATCCGCCAGGCAGAGAATGAACTGATGATCCGCATCCTGCAGGTGGTGGTGGGAATGCCCCGCAGCGAAGTGGAGCAGGTTACGGCCAGTGCCCGCATCGAACGGACCAATTCCGACGACTACATTACCGACGAAGAAGTCCAGAACCTCAAATCCATCGCCCTGGAAACCTATCCCCTACCCAATCCGGAAAAGCAGATCATGTACGGAGCCGTGGCCCAGTCTTTCTCCATCGACGACGAAATCCAGCTGGTGGAAAACGAGGTGGTAGGCACCTTGAGCACGGCCCTGGAAGGTAACTTCAAAGTATTCATCGGCGGACGCAGGGCCACTACCGCCCTGGACAAGATTTTCAACAGTCTGGAAATTGCCGTGGCCAAGAAATACTTCCTGCCGGATGTGGTGGCAAAGACCGTCCTCACCGAGGAGGAAATGAACAGCGGCGTGGCTTTGGTGGACTTCGGCGCCGGCGTCACTTCCCTGTCGGTTTACCATGGTGGCATCATGCGCTACTATGCGGCCATACCCTTCGGCGGCAAGGCCGTAACCGGCGACATCCGCACGGAATGCTCCATTTCCGAAGACCTGGCCGAAAAGATCAAGAAGCGCTTTGGAGCCTGCCTGCCCGGGAAACTGGCTACGCTCAGCGAGAAAGTGCTGCAAATCCGCCTCACCGAGCCTTACAAGGAAGTGCCGGTGCGCTATATCTCCGAGATTATCGATTGCCGATGCCGGGAGATTATCGAGGCTATCCTGTACTACCTGCAGGAAAGCGGTCTGCAGAATGCCATCCGGGGCGGCGTAGTGGTGACCGGCGGCAGCGCCGAACTCACCAACTTCATCACCCTGTTCAAGGAGATGTCCGGCTATGACGTGCGCAAAGGCTATCCGCGCTATATGTTCTCCGCCTCCGTGGGAAGCGGCGTGTACAGCACAGGAGCAACGGCAGCCATCGGCATGGTGCTGGCCGCCAAGGACGACCATCTGCCCGACTGCGTGAACCTGCCGGAAAAGGTGGAAGTACCCGAGGAAGAGATGATAGAAGTGGAAGTAACCGACGAAACGCCCACAGCCGAAACCCTGTTCACACCCGAAGAAATGGGCGAAATACCTCAGCCCGAGGAAGAGAAGAAGGAAAAGAAGCCCAAGACCAAGAAGGTGAAAGTTGCCAAGCCCAAAAAGGAAAGCACCGGTTTCCTGAACATAGTATGGAAAACCGTGAAGGGTGCGGCTCTGGATATGTACGACAAAGCTAACGAGGAATAAGCCATGGAATTCGATATCAATAACAACATCAACCCCTACGACTGGACTCCGGAAACCTCCCTCATTAAAGTGATTGGCGTAGGCGGAGGCGGCTGCAACGCCGTGAACTATATGTATCGGCAGAACATCCAGGGCTGCAGTTTCATCGTTTGCAATACCGATGCGCAGGCTCTGCAGACCAGCGAAGTGCCCACCAAGATCCAAATGGGACAAAACGGCCTGGGGGCCGGCACGGATCCCACCGCCGGCCGGAACGCTGCCCTGGAAAGTCAGGACGAAATTGCCCGGAAAGTGATGGACAGCGGTACGCAGATGCTTTTTATTACTGCCGGCATGGGCGGCGGCACCGGTACCGGCGCCTCGCCCGTCATTGCCAAAATGGCCAAGGACCGCGGCATCCTTACCGTGGCCGTGGTCACCATCCCCTTCAAGAATGAGGGCAATGAAAGCCAGTCCAAGGCTGTGGACGGCATCCACGAACTGGAAAAGAATGTGGATTCGCTGCTGATTATCAACAACGAAAAGCTATACCAGTTCTTTGGCGACACCCTTATCCAGGAAGCCTTCCCCAAGGCCGATGAGGTGCTGGCCACCGCGGTCCGGGGCATTATCGAGGTTATCAGCAAGCCAGGTTACATCAATGTGGACTTCCAGGATGTGTGCAAGATGATGCGCAATTCCGGCATGGCCTTGATGGGCAGTGGAGAAGGCACTGGAAACGACCGCCTGCAGGAGGCCGTGAAGGGTGCTTTCGAAAGTCCGCTACTGAATGATTTTGACCTGAAGACCGCCAAGAATGTTCTGATTAACATCACCACCGGCAACAATGAGCGCGGTGCCAAGATGAGCGACCTGGAGAAGATTGACGACATGATTTCGCAGTACACCGGCGATGCCAACCACTTCAAAAAAGGCATCATCTGGGAAGACGATCCCGAATTCGGCGACAAGGTGCGCATCACCGCCATCGTTACAGGCTTTGTGATGGACCTGGGCGGTCTGGGACTGAACAAAGACCTGGGGAACCTGGTAATCATAGACGAAGCCTTCCAGTGGGATTTGTCGGACCACGGGGCCGAACTTTCCCTCCCCGTCGGCGCTGAAACCATCAAGATCGGCTATAACAATTCCGACAATGCCCGCCACTTCAATTTTGCCCAGGACCGTAAACCGGCACTCTGCATAGAGCCCGGTCAGAGCTTGGGAGACCTGGAAAACATCCCCGCCATAAGAAGGGCCCACAGCGAAAAGAAATAATAGTCATTCTGAGCGAAGCGAAAAGTATAAAACAGTATTACCATGAAAATAGGCATTTGCAACGACCACGCCGGCGTGGAGTATAAATTCAAACTCATCCAGATGCTGCAGAAGCGCGGTATCGAGGTTGTTAACTACGGAACGGATACGGAGGTGAGTGTGGACTATCCCGACTACGCCCACAGGCTGGCACAAGCAGTGGAAAGCGGAGAAGTTGACCTGGGCATCGCCCTCTGCGGTACTGGAAACGGCATGGCCATTACCCTGAACAAACATCAGGGCATCCGCGCCGGCCTGGCCTGGTGCTCGGAAGTAGGCCGACTTGTGGCTGCCCACAACAACGCCAACGTGCTGGTGCTGCCGGCCCGTTTCATCAACTATCGCGTAGCCTCCTCCATCGTGCGCATGTGGCTGGACACCGACTTTGAAGGCGGCCGCCACCAGCGCCGCATCGACAAGATGCCTTGCCGATGATAGAGGCACTCTCCCACGATATCGCAGATTACCCGGAAGGCATTGTCCTTCCGGTCAATAAACCCTATCGCTGGACCTCGGCCGATGTAATCCGGAAGCTGAAATTCGCCGCTTTCCGTCACTTCCGGAAAAAGAACCTGAAAGTAGGGCATGCCGGTACGCTGGACCCGCTGGCGACAGGCGTGTTACTGGTTTGTATCGGCAATGCCTGCAAGCGGGCCCGGGAGCTTCAGGACCACGACAAAGAATATATTGCCGACATTCGCTTCGGTGCCACCACACCTTCCTACGATCTGGAAAAGGACGTAGACCGGCGTTTCCCCTATGAGCATATCACGGTCGATGCCATCCAGGAGGCCTTAAAGGGCTTCCTGGGCCCCCAGGAGCAGATTGCGCCCCTGTTCAGCGCCAAGTCCGTAGATGGTGTCCGCGCCTACGAAATGGCCCGGAAACTATATAAGGCTCATTCTTGTCATTCTGAACAACCTTGTCATTCTGAGCGAAGCGAAGAATCTCTCTTCGACGCCACCGCCCTGGAAACCCTTCACCGCAGCCGCATAGTCATTTCTGAATTAGAGTTACTAAGCTTTTATCCGGAGGGGACTGATGTTCCCAAATCCGTTGCCACCCTCGGCAATAAGAGGGGGCTCTGCCCCCTACTATCCCCCGCGGCCTTTTCTCCCTCTACGTTTTTGCTGTCGCAAAAACCCGGGTACGGCCGGGCGCCTGATGGCGCCCTATTAGCCACACACGAGGAGGGGTCGCGAAGCGACGATTGGGGAACATTAGTTCCCGCAGGATCGAGCACCGCATCCAATCGTATTAACGTCGCAGACACATCGGCCTTGGGGCTGCCGGAGGTCGTTATTCGCATTGCCTGTTCCAAGGGCACTTACATCCGCGCTTTCGCCCGGGACCTGGGTGAAGCTTTGGGCTCCGGGGCACACCTCAGCAGTCTGATACGTTCCCGCAGCGGAGACTATCGGCTGGAAGATTGCCTCTCTGTGGAACAAGCGCTGGACTTGCTCAAAGAGGGATAATTCACTATCTTTGCACCTGCAAACAACAGTATAAAATGGAAAGAAGAACCCGCGTCAGATTCGCACCCTCCCCCACCGGACCGCTCCACATGGGCGGCGTCCGTACTGCTTTGTATAATTACTTGTATGCCAAGCAGAAAGGGGGCGATTTCATCATTCGCATTGAAGATACCGACTCCCATCGTTTTGTTCCGGGAGCGGAGCAGTATATCATCGAAGCGCTTGCTTGGTGCGGGATTGTTCCGGACGAAGGCGTCCAGGACGGAAAAGTGGTGGGGGAAGCTTCTGAAAGACATCCACATGCTCCCTATCGGCAGAGCCAGCGCCGGCCCATCTATCGGCAATATGCCGAACAACTGGTAGCCGCCGGCTGGGCCTATTACGCCTTTGACAGCGCCGAAGAACTTAACGGGCGTCGTTCTGCTGCCGAGGCCCAGGGGCAGACATTCATGTATAATGCGGCATCCCGGACCAGCCTGCGCAATTCCCTCACCCTTTCCCAGGAGGAAGTGCAAAAATTGCTGGAAACCACAACCGACTGGACCGTACGCTTCAAAATGCCGGAAAACCGAATTGTGAAGATGGACGACCTCATTCGCGGTCACGTGGAAGTGAATACCAACACCCTGGACGACAAAGTTCTGTGGAAACGGGCTGATGAACTGCCCACCTACCACCTGGCCAACATTGTGGACGACCACCTGATGGAAATTACGGAAGTGATTCGCGGTGAAGAGTGGCTTCCTTCCCTTCCGCTGCATTATTTGCTGTACGAGGCCTTCGGCTGGACGGATTCCATGCCCCGTTTTGCCCACCTTTCCCTGCTGCTGAAGCCGGACGGAAAGGGCAAACTTTCCAAGCGGGACGGAGACCGCCTGGGGTTTCCGGTCTTCCCCCTGCGCTGGGAGAATCCCGAAACTGGCGAAATCTCCCGCGGATACCGCGAAGACGGATATTTCCCGGAAGCCTTCGTGAACATGCTGGCCTTCCTGGGTTGGAATCCCGGTGGTGAAAGGGAACTCTACACGCTGGAAGAACTGGTTCCGGTGTTCTCCCTGGACCGGGTAATCAAGTCCGGCGCCCGCTTTAACGTGGAAAAAGCCAAATGGTACAACAAAGAGTACCTCCGGATGAAATCCACAGCCGAACTAACAGACCTCTTCATTCCCATCCTGGAGAGCCACGGCCTGCAGGTAGTAAATTGCCCGGTTTGCGCCCTCACGGCCGGTGCGTCCTTTGAAGGCATGGGTGCCGATTTTCAGAACCACATCTTCACCCGTGAATACGTAGAGAAAGCGGTGGAACTGGTTAAGGAGCGTGCCACTTTTACGGCCGATTTATGGGACAACGCAGCTTGCCTGTTCACAGAACCCACTGAGTACATCCAGAAAGACGTAGACAAATTCTGGAAGGCCGAGCATTACGAGAACTGCTTTGAAGTTTGCCAGTACATTACAGGCGTAAACTTCGGTTTTGACGATCTGGACGGCTACCGCGGTCCCATGACACAGGAAGCGCTGGAACCCGCTGTAGTAGATTACATTAAAATGCGGGAATATCCCATGGGCAAGGTGATGAACAGCCTGCGACTGGCTCTCACCGGCGCTGCCAGCGGCCTGGGTATCGCTGCCATCCTTTCCTTTATCGGCCGACGTGAATTCGCCCGCCGCATGACCAATGTGGCAGAAAAGCTGGGACGGATCTAATTCCCGGAACTCTTTTTCTTAGATTCTTTCACCTTACCCTTCAAGATTAACGCTGCGGGGTTGGGTATTCCGTTGCTGTAGACATAGAAGGCAAGACTGAGATTATCTATCGGGCCGTTGGCCTGGTAGGTGATAGTGATTTCACCGGATTCGCCCGGTTGAAGCTCGTCCTTTGTCCAGCTAGCTGTAGTGCAAACACAAGGTGTGGAAACAATCTGTATCTGCAAGGGCAGTAAGCCAGCATTCTTAAAAGGATAAACGACCGTATATACTTTCTCAGAAACGACGATGGTGCCCAAATCGTGTGTATTATTCTCAAAGACTATGGTCTGTTTGGGTTGCGCCAAAAGAGAAATCGTAGCGACAAAGACCATGGCAAACAATAGAAAAATGCGTTTCATAATTAACCTAATTGTGCTGCAAAGATACAACAAAATCAAGGCCAAACAAAAAAAAAGAGGGTATGCCCCAATTGGACATACCCTCCTTTCGTATTTAGGTATCAAGATTAGATCGTGGTGTCCACGTCAATGGTAACTCTGGTGGTGAGCTTACCCCACTTGTACCACACAACCATCGGGATAGAGAGCTTGAAGGCTCCAACTGCAGTACCGTTGTTGTTGTAGGTGATATAACCGTAATCAGAACGCTCATCGGGACGAGTGCCGACAGGTGCAGGGATTACATAGGTAAGGATAGTGTTCGTAGTCTTGTTGAAGGAGTAGATCGTACCCTTAGGCTGACCCGCTATGTCGTTGTACCAGTCGGCATCAACAGCAGCGGTCAAACCAGTCCAAGCACCAGTAGGAGCATCCGGAGCGTAAGTACCGTTGTTGTCCATATCGTTAGCCTGGAGCACGATAGTGGCAGGAATAGGACTGTTAGGACCACCGAGGGTGCAAGTAGCACCGGCGATATCAGCGTGGATGATGAACTGGTAAGGAGCAGCGGCACCAAGACCGTAGAACTGCCAGTAGTTCACATGATTCGGATCGAAGTGGGAATCGTAACCATTCCAAGTGAGACGCCAGTCGTAAGGACGGACGATATCCTCGTAACGGATGTAAGAACCAGCGGCACCGAAGTCAACAGCGTCGATGAAGTGAGCAGGAGTGGTGGTCTCGATGCTGACCGGACGCAGGAAGTCTGCCTTGAAGTAAGGCTGGCCGTGGAAGGTGATGTTGGCCGGATGAACGGTAGCAGGAGCTGCGCAAATCTCACCGGTGGCACCGATGTAGGCATAGAAGCCGTCGGTGTTCAGGAGTTCCTTAGCCAGGTCGTTCGGAGTTCTGCCATCAGCCAGGAATTCCTGATAGGTGCAGGTGTTAAACTGACCCGGAGTACCGGCAAGGGCAGGAGTGTTGTTGATGATAGCAACCGGAACATAGAAGTTGGCAACAGCAGCGTTGGCAGCAGCCGGAGTCAGGGCAGCCTGGGCGGCGGTCATAACACCCTTGTGGGCGTAGAGGATGAGGCCGGCATTGGCACCTTCATCGGCGGCAGCAACACGGATGTAAACATGCTCAACCTTATTCAGTTCGTCACCAGGCTTCATGAAGGTCTTGTCGTCAACCTTGTTCTTGGTAGCGTGGAAGAAGTACTGGATATTGCTGAGGGCAACACCATCACGCTCAACCTTCAGGGTACCGGCAGGATAAGCAGCGCCCAAGGTGCCATCATTGGTGATGAAGGAAGCGTTGATATCGTTCACGAAGGTGCACCTGGTAGCGTCGGTGGAATTGAGTTCCGGAGTAGCCACGTGGTAAGCGGTAGCATCCCACTGTGCCATGGCAGCGTCGTGATTGTGGGCAATCCAGTACTGGGCGATGTAATCGCTCTCAGCAGGAGTGTCGCTCCAGTCGAGGTTGAAGGTGCTGCTGAACGGCTGAATGGTGGTGGAGAGTACGATAGTAATCACATTACCGCCATAAGTGTAGGTGCAGTGACGCTTAATCTCACGAGGAGCAGTGATAACGGAAGCCACATTCCAAATCTCGTCCGGAGTGAGTTGCCAGTTGATAACATGGGTAGCACCGGAAGCCGGGTTCGGGATAACACGCTCGGTAACAATACCAAGTTCACCGGTGTTGGTAGCAACAACGTAGTTGTTCAGGTTAAGAGGATTGAAGACATAGTTGGCGTGGAAGGTAATCTTGTCACCATATACGTCGTAGATCTTTTCGTTGGTCCACTGAACAGTAGTGGTCTTATTGAAGCCAGTGACGCAGTTGAAACCAGTGTTGCCGAAATTGTAAGGAATTTCATTCAGGCTAGGAACCAGCGCGGTGTTCACGATGAGAACCTTCACATAGGCAGCCTCAACAACCTTCGGGGAACCGTCAGCATCCGGATGTTTCGGGTCGATGATGGAAACACGGATGATTGGGTGACGGCCGATGGAAGCCACGGACGGGGTGTCGCCATTACCCACGGTGAAAGCGCGGGTGAGGAAGAGAACCTCTTCGCCGGGTTCAGCCTCTACAAAGCGGCCCACCTTCTGAGCATCAGTGAGAGCGGTACCGGCAGCGATGGCTCTGGTGAGATGAGTACCTTCCTCATTCAGCCAAACGAAATTGTCCTGGTTGGTGAGAGGAGTACCGGCAGCGTAGTTCATAACAACCTCAAAGCGCCACTTGAGGCCGAGGTCTACCATATCCTGATCGGTGAGTTCCGGACGTACGAGGCAAGCGCCAGCAGCAGCATTCCAATTGTGAGCGGCAACGATCTTCATCAGGTCGAAGTTACGATCATCGTAAACAATCACGGTATCGCAGCTGAAATGTACGTTGGTTGCATAGTCACCAGTGTAGGTTCTCGGGGGAACATAGTCAGGCCTGCGCATATCGGCACGGTTAGCACCACCAGCAGCAGGAGTGAGACCGGCAGGGTTGACAGCCTTTGCAGTAGCGGAGTAGTCAACAGCAGGGTCGGTGTTCATCACAATCCAAGCATCCGGGTCCGCGGCCAGACCGAAGTCGATACCGTAGATGGTACGACGATAATGCTCGTCGTTCAGCTGGGAAGCACCATCGATACCAGAACCGGGATAGTGAACATTGCGGCCAGCGCCAACAGGCAGGTTGGTGTGGAACTTGGCAATAGCCTTGTTCTCAGGATCCACAATGCGGAGGTTGTCCAGATCCTGCTTGTAAACAGCAGCATAGTCGGAAGTAACCTTGTTGCCTTCGGTGGTAACTTCGAGAGCCAGGGCGGAGATGTTGCTGGCAGCCGGAGCACCGGGAGCGGAAGCAGCGTCTACGACAGCGGCGTCACCGGAAACACGATAGTACACATCCAGGGTACGACGACCGTTGCGGGCACCTTCGTCAAAGTGATCGATAATCACATCGAAGTCGCGGGAAGAAACAGTACGGGTCTGGTAATAAGGCAGGTCCTTCTCAAGAACACGGCTCAGCGTGATATTGCTGAGGTCGGCATTCTCCGGGTTCACATAGTACTGAACCTTCATCAGAGGATAGATGTCAACAAACACGGGAGCACCAGTAGCGGTAGTACGGCCAATCTGACGCTCGGTAGCACCGTTGATGGGGTTGGCAGCCATCCAGTCGAGAGGCTGATAACGCATGTGCTTGTAAACAACAGCCTCGGCACCCTCATAGTAAGCGTGAGGAACGGTTACCAGGGACTTCAGTTCACCAAGAGTATTGATGGTGTAGTTGGTAGCATTGCCTTCGGCATCCGTGAAGGAGAGGATGAGGCGGCCGTTAGCGGAATCGTAAACAGCGCTCACAGCACCAGCAATAGCAGGAACATAGGAGATGTCGGTGGCGGTGCGATTGCCATTGGCATCTATCTTGTCAAAGGTACCATTGGAGTTCGGGACATAGCAATCGCCAGTGTCACCCTTGTCGCCCTTGGCACCAGTAGCGCCGGTATCACCCTTGTCGCCCTTGTCGCCCTTGTCGCCTTTGTCACCCTTGTCGCCTTTGTCACCCTGGGCACCAGTAGCGCT
>Ga0265298_10000243_pt1 | contig 83356 bp, 55 predicted proteins | sample AusTroGonzalo_MG_3_FD_193486 | JGI IMG/M metagenome (GOLD analysis project Ga0265298, IMG submission 193486) | Bovine rumen microbial communities from tropical cattle in Woodstock, Queensland, Australia - Gonzalo_01 | ecosystem: Host-associated > Mammals > Digestive system > Stomach > Rumen ...
TGACGCTGAGGACGCTGCCCCTGACCGAAGCCGCCCTGCGGAGCGCCACCGGCGGCAGCCACAGTTATAACTTCAGATTCATCAAAGAGCGCCGCGGTCGCGGGCTCGCCTTTGACTTTGAACACGAAATAGAGGTAATCGAACACCCCGTCGACAGCCTTGTCGAGCTTGAAGTTGAGTTCCTTCCATTCGCCGTTGGTGTTCGCGAGCTTCACGGTGCCGAGCAGATCGCCGTCAGTCGCGCCCTTGCGGATTTCGACGGTGGTGTTGTCGTCCTTGGCGCTGTACTTGAGCGTGCCGCCGGTCGGCTTCCTGGAGAAGTCAACGCCGGAAACGCGGATCCAGCTGTTGTTCTGCATGGAGGCGAGCACGGTTTCCTTGTTGGGGCCCATCGTGCTCTTCAGCGCGGGCAGCTGTTGCTGCTGGGCTTCTTCCGCTGTGAGGATCTTGCCGGACTTGTTCATGGTGACGAAGCGGCATTTCTGCATCGGGTCGAAGTTCTTCAGCTGCTTCGGGCCGTGTTCGGTCTCGACGACCTTCTTGATCGTTCCGTCGTCGTTGTAGAACAGCTCGTCGAGGTTCACGCTGCGGGAATTGGTCTTGTTCTGGAGGTTGCTGGCGATGGCGAGTTTGCGGTCATGATACGCAATGTACCAGTGCCCCTTGTACTCGATGATCGAGGCATGGTTGTTATTGCCGAGATTCTGCTTCGGGTTGTCAATTACGACGCCCTTGTACTCGAACGGGCCAGTCGGGGAATCTCCCATCATATAACCGATGGTGGCGCTGCCCGGCATCTCCGGGGTCGGATTGAAGTTCGTACTGTAGGAGAAGTAGTATTTGCCTTTGTATTTGTGCATGTAGGAGGCTTCGAAGAAGCGCGGCACAGTATGATGAACAGCAGTCGGGAACACGCTGATCATATCCTTGTTGAGTTCGAGGATACGGGCCTGCGTGGGGCCGTTGCCGCCGTAGTACACGAATGCGCGGCCGTCGTCATCCACGAATCCCGCGGGATCGAAAAGCCAGCTGGAACCGTAGTTCGAGGAGTGATTGATGAGGGCTTTGCCGATCGGGTCGGTGTAGGGGCCTTCAGGCTTGTCGGCCACGGCCACGCCGATGGAAGAGCCTCCGTCCGGGAAGTAAAGATAGACTTTGCCGTCGCGAATCGCGGTGCCGGGAGCGTAGCAGTGTCCGGCCCATGGCGCATCCGTCTTGCCCTGGTTGTACGGACCTGCGCCTCTGCCGACGGAGAACACGAAGCCGTGGTCGGTCCAGTTCTGGAGGTCGTCGGTGGAGACCAGTTCATAGTCATAGAGATCGTAACCGCGCTGGTTGGGCAGGTCATGGCTGCAGATGATGTAGATTCGGTCGTTGAACACAAACGCGTTCGGGTCGGCCGTGTACACATGGCTGATGACGGGCTGATCGGCTTTGACTGCGCCGATTGAACACACGAGCGTGCAGAGGACCGTGAACAGCGCTTTCAGAGTTTTGTGAGACATAGTAATACTCCTTGTAATTTGTTTGCCAGCGGCCAACCGGGTAGTGATGCCAGCTGATTGACCGCTGTTAATGTTCATAATAATTGGTTCAGATCAGTTTGCCCCATCGACCTTCTGCTGAAGCTCGCGCATTTTTGCACGATAGGCTGAGGGATCGCTCTGACGGAGAGCCTGAGCAGCCTTGTATTCATCCGGGAACTTTTCCTGAATCTGGCTGACAGTACTGACAGTGGAACGCGGTCCGCCTTGTCCGGCCTGACCTTGCGGACGCTGACCGCCCTGACCGAAGCCTCCCTGACCGCCCTGGCCCTGACGACGCTGACCGCCTTGACCGGCCTGTCCTCCCTGACCTTGACGCTGTCTTCCCTGTCCGCTCTGGCCTGCCTGCCCCTGCGGACGCTGGCCGCCCTGGCCTGCCTGTCCGCCCTGGCCCTGACGGCGACGTCCTCCCTGGCCCTGACCGCCTTGACCGGCCTGACCTGCAGGACGCTGACCGCCTTGATCGGCCTGTCCCTGCGCCGCATTATTTCCGGCTGCTTTGCCCGCGATGCCTTCCTGCGTCTGGACCACTTCCTTGATCGTGCCATCTTCGTTGAAGAAGAGTTCATCGACGCAGACAGAACGGCGGAGGCTCTGGCCTCTCTGACCGTCGCGGTTCAGCGTACCGTTATGGTAGAAGAGATAGGTGTGGCCTTTGAAGTCGACCACGCCGGGGTGAATGGTGAAGCTGTTGCGAGCGGGGCCGGTAACTTGTCCGCGGAATGTCCAGGGCCCGCGCGGTTTTTCGGCTGTGGAATAGTTGATGGTTTCGCCGCCGCCACCGCCGGAACCGGCGTAGATATTGTAATAAAGGCCATTTCGCTTATAGAGCCACGGACCTTCGATGTAGCGCTGGAGCTTCAGATCGGTGATCTCGCCGTCGATCTCGGTCATGTTGTCTTTCAGCTTTGCGATGAAGGAATTCTGTCCCCATGCAAGCCAGGCGGTGCCGTCGTCATCGATGAGCACGGTCGGGTCGATGTCGTTCCAGCCGCGGCCGGGAGTGTCCTTGTCCTCGACCAGCGGTTTCGGATGCGGTTTGAACGGACCGACCGGGGTGTCGCCGATGGCCACGCCGATGCACTGTCCTCCGGACGGAGTGTTGTAGGTGACGTACCAGTAGAACTTGTCGCCTTTCTGAATGCACTGTGCAGCCCAGGCAATGCCTTTCTTGCCGTTCGGGAAGTCTTCCGGGCGGAGCTTGACGCCATGACTGCGCCAGTGGATCATATCGGTCGTGGAGTAGACGCGCCAGTCGGCGATGTTGTAATTTCCGGGCAGACCGATGTTCTCGCCGTCCTTGTAGATGTCTTCGCCGGTGTAGACGTACAGACGGTCGCCGACCACAAGCGGAGCCGGGTCGCAGGTCCATGCGTCTGTGAAGATCGGGTTTCCGCTTGGCTCCAGATCGACGCCTTCATAGACGACATCCTTGGAGTCGGCGGCGGAGACGGTCGCCGAGAACGCAATGGCCGCGGCCGCACCGAGGAGAAGATGATGGAATTTCATGGTTCACCTTTCATATTTGGTAAGTGGGGGTGGTTAAAAAGGATGACGCGGGGATGGAGGCCATTCTTCGTCCTCGCGGTCATAATGTAACGTACAGAGCTGTGTTTTTCAAACTGATTCAGAATGTGTTTCTGTTTTTGCGCAGCCTTTTTTCTGTTTTTTTGAAACAGAGAACGTTACATACCGTAAAGGCATCTCTCGCTTTTCCATGCTAAGATTCCAACCACATTCGCGAACTGACATTTCGAGCGCAGTCAGCCCCGGAACCATCACGGCTATGTCGGAGTGTTTAACAAAACAATAGGCCCGAGAATGGGCCCGAGAATGGGCCCGAGAATGGGCCCGAGTTAAAGTGTCGGGAAAAGAAAGCATTTGCCTATTGCGAGAGCTCAATCCATCTTGCCTTTTTATGTGTCACCGGATGGGGTCTTCGAATGCACGTGCGTTCCTTAAAAAACTGGTGACACATGCCCTGATTATGCAAAAGATACCGAATGAATTATGGGGAGTCCCGGTTTGAGTTCAGAAGATAGCCGAAATCGTGCATTCGAAAATGTGTCACCAGTTTGTTTCATTGAATGCATATGCACTATCGCGTTTTTCGAACTAGGTCGGCATTTTGAGCTTAATCGGGTCATGCAAAGTGACACAAAACTGCTACATGGCCCATAGAAATTTGAGCAAAATGGCGATTTGGGGCCGCATAACCGGATCCGAAAACGGTATGATTTATGACGCCGATAGCAGTTTTGAGCTCAGATTTGTGGGGGAAAAATGAAAAAAGCCCGATGGAATTCATCGGGCCTGACATAGCAAATGGTGGCAAGGACCAGGATCGAACTGGTGACACACGGATTTTCAATCCGTTGCTCTACCAACTGAGCTACCCCGCCACAGGATGACATTTAATATATAGCCCGTCTGCATATTTTTCAAGCCCGTTTGCGAAAAAAAAGAGAAAAAGGACGGCGGCAGGGGGAGAGAGGGGGCGGCACGGAATCAATCACTGGGGGCGTCTTTTAGCACGTCAAGCTTTTTTTCTCGTCGGAATCGCCGTTCTGCGCTGCCTTGCGGATTCATTCGATCCCGGCTTGCCTTGTCCTCCTCTAACACGATGCCGAAATAATAGCATCTGCCGAGCCGGCGCTATGCGGCGGCGACGGATGAAACCGCACCGAGGAACAGATTCTCCCATTCGGCGGTCCTGCGCGCCGGCATTTGACAGCGTCCTCCACGTTTTCAGGGAATCAACGGAAATCGACGGGGCTGTTGCCGTATCCGAGCGAAAGCCCGCGCGCAAGCGCATCGGAGAGGCGTTCCTTGGCGTGCCGGATGCTTTCGAGCATGGGCAACCCGGAAGCCAGGCCGCACGCGATGGAGCTGGACAGCAGGCAGCCCGTGCCATGGTTGCCGCACGGCGGTGCGACGCGGGTCGGAAGCCACACGCCGTCGCCTTCGAGCGGCAGAAAATAATCGTCGAACGAACCGTCCGTGCGGTGTCCGCCCTTCAGCAGGACGGCGGTGCGGAAGCGTTTCACAAGCTCGGCGGCGGCGGATTCGATCCTGTCCGGCGCGGCGAGTTCCGACGGATCGCGGCCGAGGAGCTTCGCGGCTTCCGGCAGGTTCGGCGTGAGGAGCGACACGCACGGCGCGAGAAATTCGACGGCTTCGACCGTGCCGAGCGCGGCGCCGCTGGTGGACGCGAGCACAGGATCGAACACGACGTTCTTCACCTTGAATTCCCGCAGAAAAAAAGCGGTCACGCGGGCGTGGTCCGTACCGGGCATCGCGCCGATCTTCACGGCGTCCGGGGGAATGTCGGACAGCACGGCGCAAAGCTGTTCTCCCAGAAAACTCGAGTCAATGATCTTCACCCCGGTCACGCCGAGCGTGTTCTGCACGGTGAGCGCGGTCGGCGCCGCCATCCCGTAGAGACCGTGCGCGGCGATGGCGCGCAGATCGGCCTGAATCCCGGCGCCGCCGCTCGGATCGGACGCCGCTATGGTCAACACGACTTTCATGACTTGAACCAGTCGTCGAGGCGTTTCAGCACGCGGTCGGCTCCGGCGAAGTCCGCCTCGGTGAAGAACATGTCCGGCACGCCCGCCGTGCGGAGGCCGCCAAAACGTGCGGCGTCGAGGCAGGCGGGGATATCGTCGAAGACCCAGGTGGAACTCTTGCGCGTGCCGAGGCGTTCGAGCGCGGTCCAGTAGAACGCCGAATCATTCTTGTCGAGTTCGGTCTCCCTGGTCGTGATGATGTCGAGGAAAAGATCAAGCAGGCCGTATTTTTCGAGGACGGCTTCGACGGACTTGCGGTCGCTGGCCGTGCCGATGACCATGCGGCATCCGCGCCGAGCGGCTTCGCGCAGGAACTCCTCCGCGCCGGGTTTGAGCTTGCACGCCAGATAACGCGTGTTCAGCATGTCAAGCAGCCCCTGCATTGTCTCCTCGGGAGTGATTTTCAGGCCGTATTCCTTCTGAAGATATGCCGCGCCGGCGACCAGGTCGGTGCAGCGCGCAAGCTGTTCGTCCAGGTCGAATTTCGGATCCGCGCCGTTCGCGCGGAGGAAATCCGACGCGAGCCCCTGCCAGACGCGCATGGAGTCGAGGAGGGTTCCGTCGAAATCCAGAATCATGCCGGTCTCGTCCGGGAGCGTGAAATCCGCGCGGTCCACGAGCGATTTGAGCTCGCGCGCCGCCGCCTTCACGTCCGGCGCTCCGAAGACTGCGGACACGACCGAGACGCCCGCGACGCCGCTGTGCTCAAGCTGGAGCAGGTTGCCCGCGTGGATGCCGCCGATGGCGACCGCGGGGATGTCCACCGCGCCGCAGATTCCTCGGAGCGCGGTTTGCGTCACGCATGTTGCGTCGAGTTTGGTCGAGGTCGGGAAGACCGCCCCGACGCCGATGTAGTCCGCGCCGGACCATACCGCCTTGACTGCTTCGAGTACGGATGCCGCGGAGACGCCCAGAATCGCGTCAGGACCGAGCGCGCGCCGGGCCTCGTTTGCGACAATGTCTTTCTGACCCACGTGCAGGCCGTCCGCGCCGATCGCCAGCGCGAGTTCGAGCGAATCGTTCACAATGAACGGCACGCCGAATTCGCGGCAAAGGGCCTGAATTGCGATGGCGTCGGCTTTCGCTTCTTCAAACGATGCGCCTTTTGCGCGATGCTGGATGCAGGTCGCACCGCCTTCGAGCGCGAGGCGGACACGTTCGATGAGGTTCGGCCCGTCGTCGGTGATGGCATAGAGTTTGAGGTAATCAGGCCTGACGGACTTCATAATCGAGCCTTTCATGGAGCGCGGTCACATCCAGGTTGCCGACTGCGTCGAAGAGGCGCACCGCGAACGTGCCGCATCCTTCGCCCGGCTTCAGGGATTCGTATGCGATCTGGCCGCAGACGCCGTAGGCTGCGAGCGCGGCGGCGACCGCCTCGAACAGGAATTTCGGTTCGGCTCCCGCGTAGGCCGCGGCCAGAGCGGACAGCATGCAGCCGGACCCCGTGACTTTCGTCATGATCTCGTGGCCGCCGCGAATGACCGCGACGCGTCCGTCCGTTCCGCCGACGAGGTCGATGGCACCCGTCACGGCAAACACGCAGTTGTACTTGGCGGCAAGCGCGCGGACATCCTCCACGGCGCGGTCGAGCGTTTCCTCCGTGATCGCGTCGTCCGCCGAGGCGTCGACGCCCCGCGTGGCGCTTTTCAATCCGAGCAGGGCGTTCGCCTCGGAACGATTGCAGCGCACCACGGAGACGCCGCGTTTCAGAATCTCGTGCGAGAGTTCATCTCGGGACGGCGCGCACCCCGTGCCGACCGGGTCGAGCAGGACCGGGATGCCGCGCCGGAGGGCGACTTCCTGTGCACCGCGGATGGCGTCTCGGAAGGTTGGCGTGAACGTGCCGATGTTGATGGAGAGGGCGTCAGCCTTCTCCGTGAACTCGATTGCGCCGACCGGATCGTCGGCCATGACGGGGGAGGCTCCGGCGGCGAGCAGCATGTTTGCGCAGCCGTTTGTAGTGACGACATTCGCGAAACATTCGACGAGCGGGTGTTTCTCCCGGACGCGTGAAAAACAGCGGATCAGCATCGGAATCACCTCATTTATTCATTTCCTTGAGTTTGTTCGAGAGGCGGACGGAGCAGAAGTCCGGGCCGCACATCGTGCAGTATTTGCCGGACGCCGCGTCCTCGGCGCAATGGCTCTCCTGAAGCGCGGCGCGGCGGTATTCGCGGGCGCGGTCCGGGTCGAGCGCGATCTCGAACTGGCGTTCCCAGTCGAACGCGGCGCGGGCGTCGGAAATGGCGTCGTCGCGTTCCTGCGCGTGAGGCTTGCCAAGTGCGACGTCGGCGGCATGGGCGGCGATTTTGAACGCCACGACGCCGCGGCGCACGTCTTCGTTGTCGGGGAGACCGAGATGTTCCTTCGGGGTCACGTAGCAGAGCATGGCCGCGCCCCAGTACGCCCCGGCGAGACCGCCCATCGCGGCGACCATGTGGTCGTAGCCGGGGGCGCAGTCGGTAACGACCGGACCGAGGATGTAGAACGGCGCGTCGCCGCAGACCTGCTGTTCGCGCTTCATGTTCATCTCGATCTGGTTGAACGGCACATGTCCGGGGCCTTCGACCATAGCCTGGACATTTGCGGCGCGACAGCGCTGCACAAGTTCGCCGATTATGTCAAGTTCGCCGAACTGCGCCTCGTCGGAAGCGTCGGCGATGCAGCCGGGCCGGAGCCCGTCGCCGAGGGAGAGCGTCACTTCGTAGTCGCGGCATATCTTCAGGATGTCGTCGAACGCATCGTAGAACGGATTCTCCATCTTGTGGTCGCCGATCCAGGCGGCGATGAGCGCGCCGCCGCGGCTCACGATGCCGAGCTTGCGCCTCAGCGCGGCGGGAATATGTTTCCTGAGCAGTCCGGCGTGGATGGTCATGTAGTCCACGCCCTGTTTCGCCTGGTCCTCGATCACCTGCAGGATCGTGTCGCGGCCGAACTTGCCTGCGCCGGCGCGGGCGGCGATCTCGTAGACCGGCACGGTTCCGACGGGGATCGGGGACTGCCTGATCAGTTCGCCGCGGAAGAGCGCCAGGTCGCCGCGCGTGCTGAGGTCCATGATGGTGTCCGCGCCGTATTTGAGGGAAGTCTCAAGCTTCTCGAATTCATTTTTCGGGCAGCTGGACGTCTGGGAATTGCCGATGTTGGAATTGATCTTGGTCCGGAGGGCGCGTCCGATGCCAATCGGCTTAAGGCCGGTGTGGTTCACATTTGCCGGGATTACGATCGTGCCGGCGGCGACGCTGTCGCGGATGAATTCCGGCGAAAGATATTCCGAATCGGCCACGGCGGCCATTTCTCTGGTTACGACGCCCTGTTTCGCGGCGTCCATCTGCGTCAAGTCTGCTTTCATGCGTGACTCCTTGTCGTTGTATGAGCAGGAAAGCATCCATCGGCAAATCCCTTCGCCGGCATGATCCGGATCAGGTCTCATGCGCCGTCGTCCGGCGCATACGGGTCGAAGCCCTTCGGCTTCCTCTCAGCCCGCCTCGGCGGACTCCCCTGCTCATGTGGTATGTTATTGTTTCAGGTGTCGTTCAATCTGCGATCGAGTCGGTCGATTCCTTCTGATGTTTCTGGAAAACGCCGGGCTGCGGATAGAGGAGGCGTTCGTCGAGCGCGAAAATCCAGCCTTCCTCCTCGCCCGGTTCCAGATAGGATTTCACGATCTTCCAGCCGTGTTCGTAGAGGTAGGACGCCTGGGCGACGCGCGGCCAAAGAAGGACCGCGTATTTCGTGCCGAACGCCCTGTAGAGATCCTCCGGGTACGGATCGCCGCCGAGTCCGGGCGTGGTCGAGGTCAGCAGCAGCGTGCGCCGCGGATCGCGATAATACGAGAACATCGGATCCATGCCCCATTGCCACAGATGATCCTGGTCGTTGTAGAACAGCGCGGGGAAATCGCTCCAGTCCAGATTCACGACCGGATTCCCGGCGGGAACGTTCTCCTTCAGGAACGCGACTGTGTTCGGCAGAGGCTTGACCAGGACGCGCGGGCATTCCTTCTTGAAATAGTGCGAGGAGTAGACGCCCAAGCCGAGCGACAGGAGCGCCAGCAGGCACGGCACGCCCCATTTGAAACGGCTCAGCGGCAGGCGGAACCCTTCCCTCGTCATCTGTTCCAGAAGCAGCAGAAACGCGATCGCCACGAACGGCCCCGCGTATTCCACGGTGCGGGCCGCAATGAGAATGCCGACCGTGAACCCGCCCGCGAGGATCGTGACCGCTATGATGTTCGGGTCGATTTTCCGCAATCCCCTGCGTTCCGCCAGACGCACGAACATCATCAGGACGCACCAGGCCATGAGGTAAAGCGGAGCGACGGTCCTGTTGAATCCGAAGTGCGGCGCAAGCATTTCGCTGGGCTTCGAAAGACGGACGCCCGCCATCATGGGGGCGATCAGGGCGTTCCACGACTGGACTTTCCAGACGGTGAACGAATTCGGAAACTGCGGATGAAGCGTGAGGCCGAGCAGGACTCCGCCGAGCGACAGGGCCGGAAGCCAGAGTTCGCGCCAGCCGCAGCTTCTCAGCCGCGCCAAGGCGAAAATCAGCGGGATGATTACGATGAAGTGCGGATTCGAATAGCTCCAGGCGAAGCAGAACGAGAGAACGCCGACCGCCGCCAGCCGGAACCGGAACGGACCCTTTGCCAAAAGCCCGGTCGTAAACGTCAGGAACGCGATGGAGAGAATGTGCGGACGCAGCACGGACAGGCGGAACGTATAGTTCGGCACAATGACCGAGAAAAGCGGCGCGCCGAGCAGAAGATAGAGCGGACGCACGCCGAGCCGTCTTGCGGCGAAGATGCACCCAAGGATCGCCAGCGCCGAATAAAACAGCGCGGCGGCATGGAACGGCGGGTTCAGGGAGACGCCGAACGCCTTCTCAATCGCAAAGATGACGTTCAGCCCGGCGTGATACAGCAGTTCCTTGTCCGCGAAATGGTCTTTCCAGACGGACATCTGCGTCCACGGAAACTCCTTCGCCGCGTACACGCCCGGACCCAGCTTCGCCATCATCGCATGGTACAGCGCGTCCTGCGAATTCTCGCCGGACTTCATCACGCAGACGCGGAGCGCGCCGAGCCACATGAACGGAATCAGGAACGCGAACACCAGCATGATGCGTCCGGCGCGCCCGATCCCGGCAGCGGGCTGAACGGACTCCGTCCGGACGGAGGGGGCGTTCCGCGGACATACGGAGGCCTCCGGGTCCTGAACCGCGGAGAATGCGGCTCCGTCTGTTTGCGTCTGAAGTGTGTCCTGATAATTCACGGAATGAAACCTTTTCCTGATTCCGGGCGTTCCTGTTGCGGGCGCCCGGCGTGCGTGCGAAAAACACCATCCTAATAAAATACAGCCGGAAAGACCGAACTTCAACCGGAAAGAGAAAGATATTCTCTCTTTTTTTTCGGAATGGGGCGGCGCGATGAGGCGCATCGGTTCCGCGGTCTCAAAGGCCATGTCCGCCGCCGGACAGGAGATGCCGGACCGTTCCCATGCATGTTCCGTGGCGCGGACGGGCGGAAACACGGTCTTCTTTCCGTTTTTCCGCATAATCACGGAAAAAACAGGCGAAAAAAAGGTAAAACTGTAAAAAACCTGTTGAAAAAACGGATTCAACGATGTAAATTACTTTTTCGAAAAGACAGTTAGACAACTTCACGCTGCTTTACCCCCAAATGTCAACACCTTTTCCTGCGCCATGAAACGTTTTATCTGTGCATTCTGTTTCCCGTCCGGGCCGTGCCGGCGTCTTCTGCCGTTCCTGTTTCTGCTGCTGTTCGCCGCCGCCCCCCTGTCCGCTCAGGACGGGATTCCGGGCGAGGAGATGCCGGAATCGGAAGCGACGGAAGACGCTGAGGAGGAATCCGCGGGAGAACCGGGTGAAGGCGTGTCGTCGGCGGAAGAGGCGTCCGGAGCCTCGGAACAAACCGACGCCGCAAACGTTGCAGAACGTCCGCATGGCGTGCTTCTGCTATTCCCGTTCACGTCGTCCTATGCGGAACACGTTTACATATCGAACTGCGTTTCGAAGCATGTGGCGGCGCTTGGGGATTCCTTCGTGATGATGCAGAAGGAATTCGACGTTCTGAATGCATCGGAGGAGGAGATCGGAAGACGGTTTGACGAGCTGAAACCCGTTCTGGAAGGCGGCGACGTCTCCGTGGTGATCGGCGTCGGAGAGGACATCCTGCCGCTTCTGGCCCGCAACAGCGGGCTGATTCCGGAAAGAATTCCCCTGCTTCTTTACAGTGAAAAGGATCCCGCCGGAACCGATTTGGGCAAACGCGGGAACATCGGCGGCGTGATCCTGGACAACCCGGTCGATAATACGCTCAATCTGATCTTTCAGGTTTTTCCCCGCGTCGAGCGGATCGTTCCGCTCGCAGGACGTACGGAAACCGGCGCAAGATTTCTTGAGGAAGTAAAGTCGAGTCTGGCGAAATCGCATCCGGACGCGGAATGCGTGGTCATCGACAACCGCACAGTCGATACGCCGGAGATGATCCGGCGCGTAAACCAATGCGGCGAAAACACCGCGGTCCTGCTTCATTCCTGGTACGGGCTTGACGCGGTGAACCTGGTTTCCCTGTCGTTTTTCATGGAACGCCTCTGCCTCAATCCGGACATTCCCGTCTTTGCGGTGAACGATTCGATGTTCGCGTTTCCCGTGGCGGGCGGCACGGTGTGTTCGTCCGAGACCGCCGTCAAAAAGCTGCTCGGACTGCTCGACCGCTGTCTGCTGGAGGGTTGCGGCGCGGACGGCGCCTGGGAAACGGTCGAGGCGAAGCGGATCATTACGGCCAGCAGTTTCCAGCGGTTCGGGATCAGCCGCCGTGCCAATGCGCACAATCTGATCGTGGGGATGGATTCCCGGTCGATGTTCCGCAGGGAGAATGCCCGTGCGCTGGTCGCGGTGACATTCTTTGCGGTTCTGGTCATCGCCCTTCTCGGTTATATCGCGGTGTGGGACTACTACCGGAGACGGCTTCTTCTCCTGCTCCGGGCCGTTTTCAAACAGATTCCGAGCCGGATTGTCGTCGGAAGCCGCAACGGCATCGCGCATTTCATCCATGTGGGCAAATTCGGCGAGGACAGCGGCGTCACCCATTTTCCTGTGAGCGAACTTCCCGAGTATGCGGATGAGCAATTCCGCCACGCCTGGGAAGAGGTTTTCGCCACCGGGGAACCGCAGAAGTTCCAGATGGCGACGGGCAGTCGGCACCGGTCTGTGGAAATGGCGCTTTTCGAGGGAAAAGGCATGTTCGGGCGCGACACCGCGTTCTGGATATCCCACGACGTCGAGGAGCTTCTCCAGGCGCAGAACGAGCTGAAGGCGGGGCTCGACAACCAGAAAAAGCTGAACGACATCTTCGCCGCCTCCCTGAAGATGCTCTCCGCCGACGCCACCGCCGTCGACATGACCAACGATGTGCTGACTTTCATCATCCACAGCGTTAAGGCGCATCTGACGGCCGACTTCTGCTGCATCATGCGGTACAACTTTGAAGAAATGCGCATGGAGCTTTTCGCCAGCGAGACGTCCGACAAGCTGGACATTGATCAAAACAAGCGGTTCATCCCGTTCCCGAAGGAAAAGGACGACAAGATCATGAGCCGCCTGGAGAACCACATGCCGGTGGTGGTCAACGACTTTGCGGCTTCGATCTTCATGAAGCCGGAGGAGAACGCAAAGAACGGAAGCAGGCGCCCGCAGAAAGTCAGCATGTGCTTCTCGCCCGTTTTCTTCGACGGCAAACTGTGGGGCCACCTCGCTGCCGTCTACCGGAAGGGGAAGTACGAGTTCTCCGACCAGTGCCTTCAGTTCCTTCAGGGCACGGCGCACATCGTGGAGGCCATGCTCGAATACCGGTTCATCCACTCCAGGCTTGAACGCGGCGAGTACGAGAAGCAGCTCATCATGGAAAACCTGCCGCTTCCGTTGATCCTGTTCGACCGGAAGCTCAATCTGATCCAGCGGAATTCCGCCGCTCAGAAGGAACTGCTGGAGTTCCCGGATTCGCTCGGAAACGGACTCTGCCACACCGTCTTCTGCAAGGCGGACGTTCCGCCGGAGGACTGCCCCGTCCGCGGCGTCCTGACCGATTTCAAGCCGCATGAAAAGGCGCTGTCGTTCGGCGGCAAGGAATACATGGTGCGCGCTTATCCGATCCTCATTGGCGGCGAGCTGGCGAACATCCTTCTTGCCTGGTTCGACATGACCGAGGAAAACGAAACCCAGCGCAAGCTCCAGGCGGCGCTCATCGAGGCGAAGGACGCAAACAAGGCAAAGAGCCTCTTCCTCGCCTCCATGAGCCACGAACTCCGCACGCCGCTGAACGCCGTGATCGGATTCTGCGAACTTCTGCAGAACAACGCGCTTTCGAGGGAAAGCCAGCTGGAATACCTGAAGTCCATCTCCGTGGCGGGCCATACCCTGCTGGACCTCATCAGCAACATCCTCGACACCTGCAAGCTCGAAACGGAACAGATCGAGCTTCAGAACGAAAAGACCGACGTTCGCCGGATCCTCGCCGACATGGTCGGCATGTTCAAGTCGCTCGCGGAGAAGAAACAGCTCACGCAGCCCCTGGTGATGCCGGAGAACCTGCCGTTCGTGGTGCTGGACCGCATGCGTCTCCGTCAGGTCCTGGTGAATCTGCTCGGCAATGCCTTCAAGTTCACGGACAAGGGCTATGTCGGCATCAAGGTCGCGTGCAAGATCATGGAGCAGGGCAAATGCCGTCTCGCCATCGCCATCCGCGACACCGGCATCGGCATCGCCCCCGATAAAAAGCAGAAGATATTCGAGCCGTTCGTGCAGCAGGACGCCATGCGCGATACGCACGTTTACAAGGGGTCCGGACTCGGACTCGCCATCTGCGACCGCTTCATCAAGGCCATGGGCGGCAGGATCGACCTTGAAAGCGAGGTCGGAAAAGGAAGCGTCTTCACAATCGTTTTCGAAAGCATCCCGTACGTCATCCCGACCGCGGAGGAGCTTGCCGCCGCGAAAGAGGCCGGAGGTCCGTCCGCGGGGGAACTCCCCGCCAACGCGTTCAGCGGGGCGGTCAAGCCCAAGAAAGCGACGCCGAAGGTCGATCTGACCGGGTACAACGCTCTGATCGTCGACGACGTGCCGATTAACCTGAAGGTCCTCGGCGCCATGCTGAAAGGTTTCCATCTCAACATCGTTCAGGCGAACTCCGGTTCGGACGCACTCTCCAAACTCCCGGACGCAAAGCCGGATCTGGTCTTGAGCGACATGTGGATGCCGGGCATGTCCGGCGAAGAGCTCGCGCGGGAAATCCGAGCGACGCCGGGCGGGAACAATGTGGTCATCATGGCCGTGACGGCGGACGTCGAGAACCAGAACAACTTCGACATGTCCGTGTTCGACGGCATTCTCCTGAAGCCCGTCACGAAGGACTCCCTTGCGTTCGCGTTCCAGGAAATGATCGACAAGGGCCGGATTGCGCCGAAGAGCTGAGCGCCGGCGCGCCCCGCTGTCGTCGGCAATGTGTTTGACGCGGCTCGACGGCCAACCGACCGGACCGCGAGGCCGTGTCGTCGCGCCGCCGCCGTCCACTGTTTTACCGCCGTCTCGTCTCCGCGTCTTTTCCCTGTTTGAGCCGTTCTCCGTTTGCATTTCCTTTTCCCGCGTGCTATATTATTGTTCATTAATCAGAAAGGAAACCGTACGCCATGTCACAGGAAAACTTCCTCCAGCAGAATTTCGCCGCCCGGATCGGCGGTTCCAACTTCGGCAAAGACACCAAAATCTATAAATTCGAGAAGATCAAACGCGCAAAACGCGCCGCCGCGGCGGAGAACCCCGGCGTAGAACTGATCGACATGGGCGTAGGCGAACCCGACGACATGGCGTTTCCGTCCGTGGTCGCCCGCCTCGCGGAAGAGGCCGCGAAATGGGAGAACCGCACATACGCCGACAACGGCTGCGCCGACTTCAAGGCCGCCGCCGCCCGCTATATGAAGGCTCTGTACGGCGTCGAGCTTGATCCCGACACGCAGATCGTCCACGCCATCGGCAGCAAGTCCGCGCTCACGCTTCTCCCCTCCTGCTTCATCGATCCCGGCGACGTCGCCGTTCTGACCGTTCCCGGCTACGGCGTCCTCGGAACCTGGACCGAATACCTCGGCGGAGAGGTCGTCAAGCTCCCGCTCCTTGAGGAAAATGGATTCCTGCCCGACCTGGACTCCCTCACGGAAGACCAGCGCAAACGCGCCAAGCTGCTCTACCTGAACTACCCGAACAACCCGACCGGCGCGTCCGCCACCGTGGAGTTCTTCACGAAGGCGGTCGAGTTCGCCCGCCGGAACCATATCCTCATCGTGAGCGACGCCGCCTACGCGCCGCTGAACTTCACCGGCAACCCGCTCAGCATCCTTTCCATCCCCGGCGCGCTTGAGTGCTGCGTGGAGCTTCACAGCATGTCCAAGGGGTTCAATATGACCGGCTGGCGTCTCAGCTGGGTCTGCGGCAACCCGCTCGCCGTGAAGGCGTTCGCGACAGTGAAGGACAACGCCGACAGCGGCCAGTTCCTGGCGATCCAGAAGGCCGCCATCGCCGCGCTCGACGACCAGGCCGCCATCACGCCTGCGATCTGCGAGAAATACCACCGCCGCCTCGCCAGCATGGTCGAGACCCTGAAGAAGCTCGGATTCAACGCCAAGGTTCCGGCCGGCAGCTTCTATCTTTATGTGAGAGCCCCGAAGGCCGCCGCCGACGGCACGCAGTTCGAAAACGGCGAGGCGTTCAGCCAGTGGCTCATCCGCAACAAGCTCATCAGCTCCGTGCCGTGGGATGACGCCGGGCATTTCGTCCGTTTCAGCGCCACGTTCGTCGCGCGCGGCGGCATCGAGGATGAAAAACGCGTCCTGGACGAGTTCGCCCGCCGTCTCGGCGACTGCAAATTCGTCTTCTGATCCGCCTCATTTCCCGTTTTGCGCACAAGGAGCCGGTTTCCCGATGCATGCGTTCCGTTTCGACGAACTCGCCTCGACCGAACCCGGCTCTCTTTTCCGCCTTGATCCAAGGGAGGAAGCCCACCTGTTCCGCATCCTTCGGGCGCGCCCCGGCGAGACTGTCGCTCTCCTTGACGGGCATGGCGCGCTTGGAACGGCCGCCGTTGAACAGGACAGGAAACTGCGCCTCGAATCGAAACGCGCCGTGCCGCCGCCCGCGCGGCGTCTGCACCTCTACTTCGCCCCGCCGAAAAAACAGAAGCTCGACATTCTGCTGAAACAGGCGGTCGAATTGGGCGCGCATGAACTTGCGCCCGTCCTTTGCGAACGTTCCATCGTCCAGCCAGGCGAATCCTCGGTCGCGGGCAGATGGATGGACCTTCTGTTCGAGGCGTGCAAGCAGTCCGGCAATCCGTTTCTTCCCGCCGTCTCAAATCCCATGCCGTTTGCTGCGGCCCTTGCCCGAGCCCGCGAAACCTGCGGCGCGCTGATTGTCGGATCCAACCGCACGGGCGTTTTTCCCGAACTCGGCGCGGCCTCCGATGTCGCGTTCTTCGTCGGACCGGAAGGCGGGTTTGCGGACGCCGAGACGGACGCTCTGTTCGCCGCAGGGGCCGTTCCGCTCAGGATCGGGAACTGGACGCTCCGCGTGGAGACCGCGGCCGTGGCCGGGCTGGGCGTGCTGAACGTCCTGATGAACGGGCCGCGATAAGGCGGACTGTTTTTCTCCCTCGATGAAGATTCCGGATCCGCCCGGGCACATGTATTCTCGCTCCGCAGGACATTGCATCGCCCCCGATTGCGGCGTGCGCGCCGGCCGCGCATTGCTTCGTCATTGCCTAAATGGCGCCCGCAGGATGATCTCGCTGATCTCGGACGGCACGCCGAGCCGGAACATGAATCCGTTCCAGAGCCCCGCGCCATTGCTCACATACAGCGTCATGCCGTTCACCTGATACAGCCCGGAAACAAATCCCTTGTTCGCAATCTTCACCAGAAGCGCGGGCAATCCGGCGATCATGCCGCCATGCGTGTGCCCGGAAAGCTGAAGCGAAATGCCGCCATGCTCGGCATATTCATGCGCGAACCGCGGCTGATGCGACAACAGGACGACCCGCGCGTCTTCAGGAGCGCCAGCAAGCGTCTTGTCCAGGTCCGGAGTCTCCCGTCCGGCATGCCACTTGCTGCTTTTGTTGTCATCCGGCAGCCCGGCGATGACGAGCTTCGCACCGTCCTTTTCGATCACGATGTGCCGGTTGAGCAAGGTCTCGATGCCGACCGAGTCGAGGAAACCGATCCACTCGTCGAACCCGCGGAAATACTCATGATTTCCGGGCGAGGAGTATACGCCGTATTTCGCATGCAGGTCGCCGAGCTGGTGCATGTGGGGTTTGATCTCGTCCGGCTTCAAATCGCCCAGGTCGCCGCCGAGCAGGACCAGGTCGGGATGCACGGCGTTGGCGCGGCACACCACCGTCCAGAGGCAGTTCGGCGAACTTGTCTTGCTGATGTGGGTGTCGGTGATGTACACGATGCGGAATCCGTCGAAGGCGTTCGGCAGGCCGGGAACCTTGACCGCCACGGTCTTGACCGCGGGCGGACGGATGGCGTTGCATTCTCCGACCAGGGCCAGGACGCCGGCAATGATCAGGATGACAGCGATGCCGTATTTTTGGTTCGGGATGCGTTGTTTCGCAAGGCGCAGAGCCAGCAGGACGACGTCCCGCAGAAAAAAGAACGGCGTGGAAAAGATGATCGTGCCGGCGCACCAGGCGGCGGGCAGAAGCGCCGCCCTCGGCAGAATTCCGGTGAAAAGCAGGACCTGAACTCCGAGCACAAGGAAGAAAAGCCCCAGAGCGATGTACGGGCGGACTTTCCGGTTGACGGGGAGGGAGAGGCCGATGCTGCACGGAGCGTAGGCGACCGCAAGCAGAAGCAAAGTTAGCCAGATCATAGAAGGTTCCGGATGGCTGCAGGAAAGAGTGAGGACGGTTCGAAAAAGGCCGGAAAAAGATTTTTCTTTAATTTAGCCGCATTTTCTTTTTTTTCAAGGTTTGATTTTTTGAATTTCCATTGTATATTGTAGGAAAAGCCGTTTTCCGATTTATCCCGCATTGACCAGAACTACGAGGTGCGATATGAAGTTTTTTGCCGCCGTTGCAGCCATTATGTGCGCCGGAGCCGCCGCGTTTGCCGCGGATTCCCCCGATGTGAAGAAATTCACGTTCTCCAACGACGTGGAGGTGTATGCCATCCGCGACAAGGACATGAAGATGAGCAGCAGCATCTTCAGCGATTACACCAAGTCGTCTTCCCTCAAAAAGGATAAGCTGGAGAAGGAGTATCCGGCATCCTGCAACTGCTTCGTAATGCGTAACAACTTCAAGATCTATCTGATTGACGCCGGCAATTACGATCCGAAGGGCTCGCTTGTCACCAAGCTCGCATCCATCAATATCCGCCCGAAAGCGGTCAATTACATCCTGATTACCCACTTGCATCCGGACCATGTCGGGGGGCTTGTCGACAAGGATGGCGCCGCGGTCTTCCCCAACGCCCAGGTCTGCGTGCTGGAAGATGAATGGAAAGATTTCTCCTCCAAGCAGAAACCGGCCGATATCCTCGCCAAGTTCCGCGACGCCTACAGAGGACGCATTCGCCAGCTGTCGCCCAATGAGCTCATCGTATCCGGCTCCGGCGTGTTTTCCGTGAAGGCCCCCGGCCATACTCCCGGACATTGTTTCTACCGCCAGGGCAAGCTCCGTTTCGTCGGCGATGTGGTGCATGCTGTCGACCTGCAGGTCAAACACCCCGAATACTGCGCCTCTTTCGACGGCGATAAGAAACTTGCCCACCAAACCCGCATGTCTTTTCTGGAGAACATGAGCAAAGAAGGCTATGTCGTGTTCGGCGCACACATCCCGTTTCCCGGCGTCGGTTACATCGAGAAGGAAGGAAACGCCTACAAGTTCGTACCGTATCCGACGAAAAAATAAAGCGGAAATCGACAAAAGCCTCCTGAAACGATTTGAAACCGCAGTTTTTTCGGAAAAAGCCGGTTTTTTTTCCGTTTTTTTGACGATTTGCCATTTGCATTTCTCAGGAAATCCGGTATAATATATAGGGCGCACTGTTTCCACGCCGGAAACGCGTCAGGACCAGAAAACGATACAAACATAACATACGTAAACAAAAACAATCGAAAGGCAAGCTCAAAATGAAACATTGCAAACAGGCGTTTACCCTCATTGAGCTGCTGGTCGTCATCTGCATCATCGCGATTTTGGCGGCCATGCTGCTTCCCGCTCTGCAGAGCGCGCGTGAGAGTGCGAGCACCGCGACCTGCGTCAACAAACTCGGTCAGTTCTCCAAGGGCGTCCAGATGTATGCCACCAGCTTCGACGACTTTATTCCCGCCCTTACGTCTCCGCAGGGCGAATCCGGCAGCTGCGGCTGGGAAAAGGCTCTTGCCGACGTCATGGACCAGAGGATGGACGCCGATTCCTTCCAGAGCCTCTACTACTGCGATGCCGATTCCTCGGCCGACGAGATTGTCTCGTTCAAAAAGTCCTACAGCCTCAACAACCTGAAGGAAGCGGTCCATCCCCCGATCCCCTTCACGATCGACAGGAGCGGCGCCAGGTCCTCGTCCGGCGCCAGCAACGGCTACATCAGCGGCAACAAAACAACTTCCATCTACATGGCTTCCGACCTGATCGTCATCGGGGAGAATGCTTCCAAGAGCAACACGAACGGCACTGCAAACTTCAAGTACAACGACTCCAACGGGGACAGTTCGGGTTCCGCGTCTCCCGTTCAGCAGCAGTTTGCCATCGGACAGCGCAAGACTTCCCACAATACCGCCGGCAACCTCTTCCTGGACGGCCATGCCAAGCACCAGAAGCTTCTCCAGACCCTTCCGGCCAAGAATACTTTCAAGAGCATTGAAAACAACAAAAACTCAATGGGCGGCGGCCCGAAGAGCTGCGGCGTCGAAGCCTGGGGCAGCTGGACTGACTGCCCGAAGCGCAAAGTCGGCGAAGAATGCGGCGACTCTGACTCCTGCCACGACAAGAAGTGACGGAAGACGGGACCGGATCCCGTGTGCCTGAGACGGGATGCCGCGCATGCGGCTCCCGCCTAAAATACATAATCAGCTTGACTTGTTCCGGCGGCTTCGGTCCTTTTTCGATGCCGCCTTTTTTTCACTCTTCCCGATCAGGAGGTCCACATGAATCGAAGAGAGTTTCTGAAAGGCGCAGCCGCGCTCACCACGCTCGGCGCGCTGTCCCGCCTCGCCGCACAGACCGGCGTCACTCCGGCCGATGCGAAACCGTCCGAACCCGCCAAGGAAGGCGGCGCTGCAAAACCGAAGCAGATCACACGCCGCAAGTACAAGAAGACCGATCTTACGGTTCCGCTCCTTGGATACGGCATGATGCGCCTCCCGACCAAGAACGGCAGGATCGACCGCGAGGAAGCGCAGAAGCTCGTCGACACGGCCATGGCCGCAGGCCTGAACTATTTCGACACCGCTCAGCCCTACCACAGCGGCGAAAGCCAGCAGTTCGTTGGCGACGCGCTGAAGAAATATGATCGCAAGTCCTACATGATCGCCACCAAGCTCCCGCTGTGGTCGCTCCGCAGCATGGACGAAGTCGAAAGCATCTTCAAAGGCCAGCTCGAAGCGTGCAAGACAGACTATTTCGATTTCTACCTCGCGCACGGATTCAACACCAACAGTTTCCGCACTTTCGAAAACCTCAAGGTCTATGATTACCTCAGGAAGCAGAAAGAAGCCGGAAAGATCAAGCTGCTCGGGTTCTCCTTCCACGATTCCGCGCAGGCTCTTGAGCCCATCGTCAACGCGCACGAATGGGATTTCTGCCAGATCCAGCTCAATTTCATCGACTGGGACAATCAGACCAACGCCAAGCGCATGTACGAGTTCCTCACCTCGAAGGACATTCCCGTCGTCATCATGGAACCGCTTCAGGGTGGTCGTCTCGCCACGCTGACACCGGGAGCCGTCGAGGTCCTAAAAAAGGCCGACCCGAAGGCCACTCCGGCATCATGGGCGTTCCGCTATGTCGGCTCTCTTCCGAACGTACTCACGATCCTCAGCGGCATGACCACGATGGAAGCGCTGAAGGAAAACATTGAGACATTCACGGATTTCAAGCCGCTGACCGATGCCGAGCGCAAAACGCTCGAAGAGGCCCGCGACGTATATCTGGGCGTCTCCAAAACACGTGTTCCGTGTACAAACTGCAAATACTGCGCGGATGCCAACTGCCCGGCCAGAATCGACATTCCCGCAGTCTTCACCATGTGGAACGACTTCTGCGAAAAGAAGGACGAGGCAGCCTTCAAGGAAGCCTACAACAAGCTTTCCGTCAAGGCCAGCGCCTGCATCGGCTGCCGCCGTTGCGTTCGCTTCTGCCCGCAGCAGATCGACATCCCGACCGAACTCCGCAAGATCGCGCAGGCGGCCGGCGACAATGCTGGCGCGGGCCGCGGAGGCCGTGGAGGCCGTCAGGGCGGCGGCATGGGCGGTTTCGGCGGCGGCATGGGCGGCGGTTTCGGCGGCGGCCAGCAGCGCCCCGGCGGCATGGGCGGCGGCTTCGGCGGCGGCTTTGGCGGCGGCCAGCAGCGTCCCGGCGGCGGTCGCTGAACCTCAATTCGTCTTCAGTCCGGCTGCGTTTTTTCTGTCCGGCTGAAAAACGTCAAAAAGATCATACGGGTCCGGGCTTTTCAACCCGGATCCTTTTTTTTACGGCAAAGTTCTTTTGTTTTTAAGAAAGAAGCGGGAAAACGGCTTGATTTTGCGCGGAAAGACTGTATATTGATGCTGAACTTCATTTGTTGAACATAAACTCAAGCGGAAGGAACGACTGAAATGGCTCTGACACACGTGAACGTGCCGCCGGAAAATCATGTGAAGGTACTCGACGGACAAGGCTGGGTGGGCCTGATCGACACCCTCGGAACCGAAACCACGATCGTGAACGCCGCGCGCGTTTCGTTCGGCAAGATCCGGCAGGAGATGGATGAGCGGGACGTGGCGTTGCTTCATTACCTGATCGAGAACCGTCACACCAGTCCGCTGGAGCATATCGTCTTCACGTTCAGCGTGCATTGTCCGCTTTTCGTGCGCGGCCAGTGGCACCGTCACCGCACATGGTCGTACAACGAAATTTCGCGACGCTACACCGAGATCGACATGGAATTCTATGTGCCGCCGAAACTCCGCAAGCAGGCCGAGAACAACCGTCAGGCGTCCGTCGCCTGCGAAGACTTCGACGACGCAGAGCTTCGCGACCTCATTCGCGCCCAGAACGAACAGTCCTTGAAGGCTTACGAATCCCTGCTCGCCGCCGGCGTCTGCCGAGAACAGGCCCGGGGAGTGCTCTCGCAGAACATGATGGTCACGTTCTGGGGCACGGTCGACCTGAGCAACCTGATCCATTTCCTGGAGCTTCGCGACAGCGACCACGCCCAGTGGGAGATCCGCGAATACGCGAAGGCGATCAAGAAACTGATCAAGCCCGTGGTTCCGCACGTTGCCGAATACTACGAATCCAAGGGCGAAGTCTGGTGACGGACTTCCCGCGCGGAGCGTCTGAATGAGCGGGTATCTGGCGCACCTGTGCGGTGGAATTCTCCCCGCCCTGCTCGTTGCGTCCGCCTTCGCGGCGGGATTCATGGGAACAGGATACGGATTCCTGCGCGTCTGCGGCCTCGGGCACGGCATGATGCGCGGTCTGACGCTCTGTCTGGTGTCGCTTGCAGCCGGATTTGCGGTCTGCGCGTTTTTCTGCGCCGCGGTTCTCTTGAGCCTTGGCACGGGGCCGTTTCCCTGTTCCGTCTGCCTGTTTTCCGTCCTCGTCGGCGTCGGATGCCTGATCCGGTTCCGCGGCGAAGTTTTTTCCGCATTGCCCGCTGGAAAACGGTTGCCTTTCCCGCTTCTGGCCGTCCTGGTTCCCTTGGCCGTCCTGTCCATCAACGCATTTCAGTATCCCGCCTCCTGGGACGAATGCGTGTACCAGCTGGCCGTGCCGGAACGCTGGCTCGCGGACGGACGCGTTCTGCTCTACCGCGATCTGCCGTATTCCGGATTCCCGATGCTTCCGCAGTTCCTGTATGTGCCGGCGATCCGGTTCGGCGGACTCTCGGCGGTCAAGTTCCTGATCTACGGGGGCGCGGCGTGTTTCTTCGCCTCGCTCGCGCTTCTGGCCTGCGGCGGAATCCGCCGGAATCTGGCCTCGGCGTGCGTTTTCGCCGGATCGTTTCTGGTTGCGCCGATCTCGGTGCATGTCCTGCTGTCCGGCTATGTCGAACCGCTGATGGGGTCGCTTCTGGCCGCCGGGCTTCTGCTTGCGGACGCCGCGCAGAAAGCTCCCGGCAAACGCGCCGGCGCGCCCGGCTTTGCGGTCGTCTGCGGAATTCTGGCCGGAGCCGCCTCGGCGATCAAGTTGACCGGATGTTTCTCCGGCGCCGCGCTCCTGGTGTATGTCCTGTTGCGGAAACGCGGCGGACATGCGCGGTTCATCCTGCTGTTTGCGCTTGCGGGCGCGCTGTTTGCGCTGATGTTTTACGGGCGGCCGTGGATTGCGACCGGGAATCCGTGTTATCCGTACCTCGGCGGAGCGTTTGGCGCGCCGGATGCGATGACGTCTGAATTCCATTATCAGCTCGGCACGGCGAAATTCGCCGGTTTCTCCCTTGTGACCGTCATCCTGCTGCTGCCTGGACTGGCCTTTCCCGCGCTTTTCCGCATGTTTGACGGCTCGTACGGACTCCAGCTGCTCCTTTGGTCGTTTCTAGTCCTGATCGCGCTCTGGCGCCGTCCGAAACGCCTCTGCGCCGCGTTCCTGCCGCTGGCGTTCCTTCTGGGCGCTTGGCTTTTGACGTCGCCGCAGGCGCGGTTCCTGATCCCCGCGCTGGCGTTTCTCGCGATAGCCGTGCGGAATGCGCTTCCGCTGGTCCGCGGACGCGCCGGACGGATCGTCCTTTGGGCCGCCGCCGCTTTCGCGCTGTTCTCTTTCCCGCCGTCCGTATGTTCCACCTACTTGGCCAACCTGCGCGCGACGGCGTCGGGCGCGGACGGCAGGCGCGACGTCCTGTACGGACGCACCGGAGACTGCATGCTTCCCGCCGTGGACATCCTGCGCGAACGGCTTGCGGACGGAGGAAAATGCCTGATGATCCAGGAGGAACGGATGTTGTATTTCCCGCGCGGCTGCGAGGTCGGCACGCCTTTTTTCCAGGAAAAATACTTTCCAGGCGGGAAGATTCCGGACGCGGACGGCCTCCTGAAGCTACTTGACGACGGCGGATTCGCCTGCCTGTACATATGCCCGCCGGAAAAGAATCCCGATTATCTGCCGCAAGCCGCCGTCCTTTGGATCGACGAACTGAAAACGTCGCTGGAAACGCTGGTAAGCCTTGGCCGTCTCGGCTGCGAACCGATGCCGGGCGGCGCGGAACTCTATTCCCGAATCCGCCGCTGAATCCTCTGTTTCCCATTGACGCGAAGCCGCCGCGTCAGGTCGGCCGCGAACTTTTCGCGCACTTGCAGGAACGTCCGAGTCCGACGGGGTGTTTCGCGCCGAGGCTGGTGCGCCTGCCTTTCAGGCGGACCCGGATTTCGTACGCATAGTAGGCCAGCAGCATCACTCCCGTGATTGTCCATGTGATGCCGGACGCGAAACACGCTCCGGCATAGCCGAACCATTCCGCCAGAAAGACCGCCGTGAAAATGCGGCTGACCGTCTCCATGGCCCCGCCGAGCAGCGGCACGAGAGAACATCCCATGCCCTGGAGCGTGTTGCGGAAGATCAGGATCATGCCGAGCGAAATATACGCGGGCGCGACCGTGTAGATGTACTGGCGTCCGGCCCGCAGGATTTCCGGCGACGCCTCGATATCCAGAAACATCCGAAGGAGCTGCGCGCTGAAAAGCATCATCAGGACCGCGCCGATTACCGAGATGACTGCCGTAATCAGCCACCCGCTGCGCACGCCGACCAGAATCCGCCGGTAGTTGTTCGCGCCGCTGTTCTGCGCCGTGTACGCCGCCAGCGTCGTGCCGATGGCGAAGAACGGGATGCAGATCAGCCCCTCGAGGCGGCCTGCGGCAGTCGTCGCCGCCACCGTATCGGATCCGAACTGGTTGAATGCGCTTTGGAGAATCACGCAGCCCAGCCCGGTTACGGAAAACTGGAGCGCCATCGGAACCGCCACGCGCAGATGTTCCCAGTAGAATCTCCAGTCGATGCGCCAGTCGGACCGGTCCGCGGGCAGGAGTTCCGGGAATTTCTTCACGATGATCCAGAGGCAGATCATGCCGGAGACGAACTGCGATACGACCGTCGCGCACGCCGCTCCGGCCACTTCCATGTTGAACTTGCAGACCAGAAGCAGGTCCAGCCCGACGTTCAGGAACGAGGAAAGAACGATCACGTACAGGGGGCGTTTGCTGTCGCCCAGCGAACGCATCAGGAACGACAGCAGAAGATAGAACGTCATGGACGGCGTTCCCGCCACGATGATCCGCAGATATTTCAGGGAATCCTCGATGATGTTGTCCGGCGTTTTCATCAGGACCAGGATCGGCCGAAGATACGACAGAAACACCAGCGTGACCGCCGCCACCAGCGCGGAACACAGCACGACCGACGCGCAGAATGAACGCCGCACGGCGGGCGCATCCTTCGCGCCGAACCGCTGTCCCGTGATGATCGTAAGCCCGGCGGGAAGCCCCCAGAAAAAACCAAGAAGCATGAAGACGACCGACCCGGCGTTGCCGACCGCGGCGAGCTTGTCCGGCCCGCACCAGCGCCCCACGACCATCGAATCGACCATGCTGTACAGCTGGTTGCAGGCGTTTCCGATCGCCAGAGGGATCGAAAACAGCAGAATGATTTTCAGGGGATTGCCCCGCGTGAGATCTTTGGCCATCATGCACCCCCGGTCTTGCTCAGGAAAAAGGCTCGACAATACAATCTCAGTTCATGGCCGCAGTCCGGCCGCGGAAATCGAAAAACGTTTCCCGGAGAGATTGAGGCATGCTTTCCTGCATGGCGACAGGGCGCTCCGAAAAACACGAAATATATAATATGACAGCCTTCAACCTTTTTTTCAAGCTGTTTTTTGTTTTTTGTCATCATTTTGGATATTTGGCCATTGCGAAAGCGTCTTTTCCTTGGGAAGCATGCAACGCTGCATGTTTGGAAGAAGCAATCCCATAAAAACGACAGAGGAACGAGAACAGGAAATCCTCGCCGGAGCGAACTGCTTATGCCGAACGTCGCGGACATGGAAGCCGCAATGGTCAGCGCTTCGAAAACAAGCCGTGTCAGGACGGAAAAACGACGAAAAGCCGGAATTGTCTGAACCGGCGCCTTTTCGCCGCCGCCGAATCGATCGACTGGAGGCGTTGCGGAGATTCGCCGCATTATTCAAAAGGTCGGCAATCCCAGACAAAACCTGCTAATTTGAGGCTGAAACAAACTTTTTTCATAAAAAACTACCACTTTTGTTATGATTTCGCTTGACAAAGCGCATTTTCAGGTGTATATTAATTCTCATCGCGAACGGGATTCCAGTTCCGTTCTTTTTTGTTTGAAACATACATTACCTATTAGGTAGTGTATAAACGAAACAACCGGTTCAAGGAGAAATCATCAAAGAAGCAAGAACCACCCAAGTCTTCCCCGAAAGAACCCGTTCCTCCGTGTTCCATGAACCCATGGTCTTCCGAATGCGATGTTGTACGTGTTTCGCCGCGGAATAAAGCTCCATCCACCCCAACACAACCCCAAATCAACACCACAGACAGGAAATCAACCATGAACAACAGAAAACATATTCTCGCCGCCCTCCTGACGGCTGGCATCGCAAGCGCGCCGTTTCTGCACGGCCAGACGCCGGAAGAACAGGAAGTCCGGACCATCCGTCTCCTCCAAGATGACGGTCAGGTCAACATCGTCAGCAAAGTCTACGAACTCAAATACCTCAAGGCGACCGACATCCGCCCGTTCATCGAGGCCGCGGTCAAACGATACAGCGCCGCGTCCAAGGTCGACCGGGTGAACTACTCGAAGGCCAAGAAACAGATGATCGTGGTTTCGACCGGCGAGGACTTCATCCCGTACGTGGACGAGCTGGTCGCCGGACTGGATCAGCCGGGCAAGGAAGAGAACGGCTCCATCATCAAAGGCACCGGCGTGACGAAAATCACTTACAACCCCAGCTACCGTGCCGCGGAAGACATCGTGCGCCTCATCAACGATGGCACGATGAAAACCCCCGAAGGCCGTGCCTACCTGAACAAGGACACCAACACGATCTACTGGAAGGACGACGAGCAGGCCGCTCTGGCGATCCTCGCGTGGGTCAAGTATCTGGACCGTCCTGTGCCACAGGTCAATCTGCGCCTCAACTACTATGAGATCCGCGAAAGCGACCTGCGCGACATCGGGCTGGATTACCTCGCCTGGAAAAACGGTCCCGGCCTGGACCTCTTCTCCGCCGGATACAGCGCCGGGAAAGTGTTCTCCAGCGAATCCATCCTGAAGCTGATCAGCGGCGCGGCGAAATTCGCCGACATCACCAAGCATTTCACCACTTCATGGGGCTACGGGGCGTTCTTCACGGCTCCGCAGTTCGACCTGAGCTTCGTCCGCGTGCTCCAGCAGTCCGGCAACGCGAAACTCGCGGCGCACGCCGACCTCACGTTCGTGAACACGCCGGTCTATGACCTGGCCTCGCTGAACACGCATCTGCCGAAAGTCTACACCGCCACGCTCACGCCCGGCTATGAGAACATCAAGAAAGATTCCGACGACCGCACGCACATCGTGAAGGGCGCGGACAGCCGCCTGACGCTCTCGGTCATCAACCCGGTGATCTGCTTCGGCGCGTCGCAGGACGACGTCGCCGCGAACGGACAGATCCCGTCTTCGGAGGATTTCTACGCGGCGAACAACGGCGGCGTGGTCTTCGCCTACAATCTGCTTTCCGAGACCGTGACCGAACGCAGCAACCGCGGCGACGAGCTCGGCAATACGAGCAACGTCTCCGGCGAGCTCACGCTCGGATTCAAGACCGAAAAACTGCTGGCGACCTACGTCCGCGAACAGGACGTGGAACAGACCGTCGGCATCCCGTTCCTCGTGCGGATCCCCGTGCTGAAATACCTCTTCGGCGCCACGACCACCATCAAGGAAAAGACGTATGTCATCGTGACCGGCGAAGCGAATCTGGTGCATCCGAACGGCGAAACGCCCGTTCCGGTCAGCCGCGAAGTCGCATCCGCTCCCATTGAGACCGGCGGAACGAACCTGGTGCATCCGAACGATGAAACGCCCGCCCCGGCCAGCCGCGAATTGGCATCCAACCTCTGATCCATGAAAGGAACATGAGCCATGAACAACATCAAGACCCTTATTGCGATCCTCGCGGCGGCTTCCATCCCCGCGTTCGCCGAAGATATCGACCTCATCCCGCATCAAATTCCCGGCGCCTATAAGGCCGACGCGAACATCCCAAGCGCCGGTTACGGCAGCAGCACGGTCCAGACCCAGCTGCGCGTGGACGTGAAGGAATCGGAAGGAACGGTCCGTTTCGTCCGGACCAACACCGACCCGTTCGTCATCACGAAACTTTACACGCTGAAACATGCCAGACCCTACGCGCTCCGCGGCTATCTGCTGAGCGTGGTGCAGGGCGTGAAGGTCGTCGGCAATCCGGTCCAGGTGGACGCGGTTGAGTTCAACGACGGGCGCGGCGTCCTGCTGGTCTCCGCCGAGGACTACCGTTTCGAAAACGCCGGCAACGGCGAGAGCATCGACGAGATCATCGAACGCCTGGACCAGCCCGGCATCGCGTATTCCATGGGCCGCCCGAAATACATCTACTTCCCGAAGGTGAACGCCGCGGCGAACCTGAAGGAAATGCTGCTGAACGTCGGCGCCCATGCCCGCGGCGACACCGTTGAATTCACCGGCGGCACGGACGCGCTCACGGTGGACGGCGGCCTGAACGCGCTCTTCATCGCGGCTCCGAACTGGAGTCTCGCCAGCATCAAGGAACAGCTTGAGCAGTACGACCGGCCGATGCCGGAAATCCGCCTCGAATATCAGCTCGTCGAGCTCAGCGCGGAAAACGACGACAGGCTCGGCGTGGACTTCCAGAGCTGGAAGAACAACGACGGCGTGGACTTCTTCTCCGCCGGCGGGCGCTACCGCAACAACTGGGCGAGCACGTTCGCGGGCGGGATCGACGGATCCCACTCCAGCCGCACCGACTTCTTCAACTTCAACCCGAAGTGGAACTCGGAATACTTCGATTTCCTGACCTCCACCGGACGGGCGAAAGTCGTGACGCAGGGCGTGATCGTGGCGAAGAACCGCCGCCAGTCGACCGTTTCGGTCGGAACCGGACTCTTCTACGAAAAGCAGACGCCCATTCCAGACACCACGATCAACGACAAGATTCCCGGCCAACACGAGAAGCTGCCCGCCGAGGCGAATCTCGCTGTCCATCACGGCAACGCCCAGACCACGACCGCCGCGAACGGATTCCGGTTCGAGCTGGATGTGACGCCCGTCGTCACAGGAAAAGCCTCCATCCTGCCGATCAAGGTCTCCGGCACGAGCCTGCTCGGCTGGAACAGCGACGGTTCCCCGCGTCTGAACAAATCCGAGTTCGAGACCGAGGTCCATATCGGGAACGAAGGAAAGGATTTCGTGATCGGCGGCATCAAGCGCACCAACGTGATCCGCAGCGTCTCCGGCATCCCCTTCCTGAAGGACATCCCGATCCTCGGCTGGGCGCTCTCCTCCGAAACGGAGACGACCCGCACGTCCGAACTCGTGCTGATCGCCAGGGCGGAACTCTCCGGTCCGTTCGATGTCGCACCGGAAATCATCCGCGACGATATCTCCACGGTCGTCGACAAAGTCTCGACCGCGGCGGAACACCCGATCACCAACCTCGGATTCCAGCAGCTGCTTCTCGACAGCGACGACAAGTTCGAAAACGGCAAGACCGGCGAACCGGAAGTCGTCGAACCAGAAGAGAATCCCGAGCCCGACACGACCGGCATCCCCGGACCGATCCCGAATGTCTGACCGGGCGCCGATTGATAAAAAAACAAAGAAAGGAACCTGAATCATGACCATCAAACATACGCTCATCCCCCTGCTTGCCGCAGGGGTCCTTTCGACCCTTTTCATCGCCGGATGCGGCAGGGAGAGCTCCGCGGGCAAGGACAAGGTCCGCGTCGGCTATCTCGCCGAACCCGCGCACGGCCTGCACTTCATCGCGAAGGACCTGGGTTATTTCGACGAGGAGAACCTCGACGTTGATCTCTTCCAGTTCAACACGACCGCCGAAGGGTGCTCCGCGGTCCAAGCGAAGAAACTTGATGTCGGAACCTTCGGCACGGCGGCTCCGCTGCTCTTCATCGCACGCGGTGTCGACTTCACAATCTTCGGCGGCATGATGATCGGCGGCCAGGCCATCATCGTGAAGCCGGAAAACCTTGACAAGTTTAAGGACTTGAGCAACTTCAAGGGCAAGAAGGTCGGTCTGGGCAAGCTCTCCACCGGCGACGTCGTCTTCCGCGGCGCGCTGAAGAAGGCCGGGATCGACCCGAACAAGGACCTGGAGATCATCGAATTCGGGGGGCAGAGCGCCGTAGTGGAGGCCGTGAACAAGGGCGCGGTGGACGCCGGCATCGTGTTCAGTCCACATTTCTCCCTTGCGAAAAAGAACTTCGGCCTCGAAGTCTCGAACTATATCGCCGACTTCCAGCCGGACTACACCTGCTGCCGCCTGATCGCCAATACACCTGACCTCCAGAAAAAACGCGACATCTACCGCCGCTACCTCATTGCGGAGATCCGCGCCTACAAGTTCTATCGCGAGAACGAGGCGGAGACCATTCAGATCTTTGCGAAGGCGTTCAAGCTGGACCCGGAACTGCTGAAGGCCGACACCTACACGAACAAGACCTTCACGTCCAATCCCGACCCGCTGAAGAACGGCACGATCGACTTCTGGGAAACCATGAAGGAGATCGACTACCTCCCGGAGAACGACGTTCACATCGACGACCATATCGACCCCACGATCTACCGGGAAGCCCTCGACGAGGTCCTGAAGCGCTATCCGGACGACCCCATCTACAAGGAAATGGACGCCTTCTTCAAGGCGAACAACTGAGGAACGCATTTTCAGCCTCGAAACCTTACCCAAAAACCCTCATGCATGTAGAAACGTGAAGATACTGCTCGTCATAGAATTCATCGGACTGACCGCCGCGGCGTTATGGAAACATGACTGGTTCGCCGCCGTAGCGGGCGTTCTGATCCCCGCCGCTGCCCTGGTCCGCACGCTGTTCGTGTGGGATAAGGCCCGCCGCACGGCGATCGTGGACGTCGCCGCTGTCCTGGAAGGATTTCTGCTGGCATGGCAGCTGGTCACGTCCAACTGGTCGACGCTCGACCCGGTGTATTTCCCGACCCTCGACACCGTCCTGAGGCAGTTCTTCGCCGAACTGAAGGACATGGCGCACGGCATGCTCTCTTCGCTCTTCCTGCTGGGGGCCGCGTACCTGCTCTCGCTGGGAACCGCGATCACGGGCGGCCTGGTGGTCGGCAGTTCCACGCGCCTCCGCAATGCCGTGGAGCCGTTCAGCAAGGTCCTGAGCGTGATCCCGCCGATCGTGTACATCCCGTACGCCATCCGGCTTCTGCCGAGCTTCAGCGCCGCCTCGATCTTCGTGATCTGGTCCGGCGCGTTCTGGCCGATCTTCGCGAATACCGTCGCCGGCGTCGTGAACATCCCGGAAACCATGCTGGATTCCGCCCGGATGCTCCACCTGAAGCGCGGCACGTTCATCTTCCGCGTGCTTCTGCCGGGCGCGATGCCGTCAATCCTGACCGGGGCGTCCCTGAGCCTGATCTTCAGCTTTCTGCTGCTGACTGCCGCCGAGCTGATCGGCGCGACGGAAGGTCTCGGCTGGTACGTGAAGGACCGCGCCGACTTCGGCGACTACGCCAGAGTCATCGTCGGAATTATCTTCATCGGGCTTGTGATCACGGCGATCTCCGCCGCGTTCAAGCGGATCGAACACTATCTGCTGCGCTACAAGGAGGCCGGACAATGATCGAATGCAAAGATTTGAGCGTATCATTTCAAGGCAGGATCATTCTGGACCGGATCAAGCTCGGCATTCCGGACGGCGCGTTCCTCTGTTTGCTCGGACAGTCCGGCTGTGGCAAGTCCACGCTTCTGCGGACGTTCGCCGGTCTGCTGAAACCGTCCTCCGGGGAAGTCCTCGTGGACGGCAAGGCGGTCGACGGACCGGAAACGGCCTGCTCCGTGGTGTTTCAGGACTATTCGCTTTTCCCCTGGATGACCACCGGAAAGAATCTGATGCTCGCACTTGCCGCGTCCTTCCCGCAGAAGAGCAAGGCGGAAATCCGGAATCTGGCGGAATCGTACCTCGAAATGGTCGGGCTGGGCGGCGTGTTCAACCAGTACCCGACAGCGCTTTCCGGCGGCATGCGGCAGCGCGCGGCCATCGCACGGGCCATCGCGGCGCCGAGCAAGGTCCTGCTCATGGACGAGCCGTTCGGCGCGCTTGACCCCGTGAACCGGGCGATGCTTCAGGATCTGGTCCGCGAGCTTCACCGGGATTCTCACGGAGCCAGAACCGTGGTATTCGTCACGCACGACGTGGACGAAGCCCTTTATCTTGGAACGGAGATCGCTGTGCTCGGCAGTTCGCCCGGACGCGTCATTGCGCTGGAGAAGAACCCCGTTTCCCGCCATATCTCCAGGGAAAAACTCTTCGAAAACGAATCCGTCATCTCGCTTCAGCGGAAGATCATGGAAATCTACCGCTCCGACATGAACGAAAAACTGAACTTGAGACAAACGTTCCACTCCGGGAACGGCATCTGATGAAAGGAGAACCACAATGAACAAGATCATTCATTTCACAGCGGGCGCGGCCCTTGGCATTCTGTCCGTGTTGCCGCTTTCCGGCTGCGGCAGGGGAAACGGCGACGGCTACGCGCTGCGCATCGGCTACCAGCAGGGCGGCAGCTCGACGCTCCCGATGATCGCCCTTGAGGAAAAGTATTACGACCGGACCGGAGTCAAGACCGATTTCATCCTGTTCACCAACTCCAGCGACGGCCTGAACGCGCTGAACGCGGGCAAATTGGACGTCGGTGTTTCCTTCGGCACCGGCGGCCCGCTCACATTCATCTCCAAGGGCTCCAAATTCGTCGTGATCGGCGGCAATCTTTCCGGCGGACACCCGATCCTCGTGAAGCCGGAGATTGCGGACCGGATCAAGTCCATCCAGGACTTCAAGGGCAGGACGGTCGCCACGCCGCGCATCTTCACATCCGACGTGGTGTTCCGCGGCGCGCTTGCCAAAGCGGGGATCGATCCGCAGAAGGACCTTGAGATCATCGAATTCAAGCGTCCGGTCGACGTATTGGAAGCAGTCAAGAGCGGCAAAGCGGACATCGGAGTCGGCGCCACGAACATCATCGGGCAGACACGTCAGGCCGGACTCGCGATCCCGCTCTGGAGCAACGACCTGTGGCCGAACCATCCCTGCTGCCGGATCGTTGCGACGGAGGATGCGGTCAAAAACCATCGACCTGAACTGGTCAAGTTCCTGAAGGCGGAACTGCTGGCGGAAAAGAAGTTCGCCGAAGACCCGGAGTCGGGCGTCCGCGCGGACATCAACCAGCAGAAGTTCAGCGAGAAACTCGCCCGCGACCTGGCGCTGGAGCCGCATATCCAGCTTTCGGTCGACCCGAACCGCAAGGGCGTGGAGGAGATGTGGAAGCACATGACGGACATCAAGTACGCCGAGGGCGAACTTGATTTCAGCAAGATCATCGACGCCTCGCTTTACCTCGAAGCTCTTCGGGAATTGAGCGAGGAATCGCCAGATCCCTTCTGGGATGGACTCGAAGAACGTTTCAAGGAACAGAACCAGTGAACGACACTCCTCTGATCCAGCTGCATGACGTGGGATTCTCCTACGCCGGGGAACGGACGCTTCACGGCGTCGATCTGACGGTCGGGGAAAGCGAATTCGTCGCAATCATCGGCCCCTCCGGGTGCGGAAAAAGCACACTGCTGCGTCTCGTGAGCGGACTGCTCATGCCGGATGCGGGAGAAATCCTGGTCGGCGGCAGACCGGTGACCGGGCCGGGGCTCGACCGCGCCATGGTTTTTCAGGATTACAGCCTGTTCCCGTGGAGCGACGTCTCCGACAACATCGTGCTGGCATTGGAGCAGACCCACCCGGCTCTTTCCAAGGGAGAAAGACGGCAGATCGCGGAGGAGTATCTGGCGATGGTCGGACTTGCCGGAAACGAGAGGAAGCTCCCCGGCGAACTCTCCGGCGGCATGCGGCAGCGCGCTGCGATCGCCCGCGCCCTCGCCATGAACTCGCCGATCCTGCTCATGGACGAACCGTTCGGCGCGCTGGACGCCATCACCCGTGCGCGCCAGCAGGACATGCTTCTTGACATCTGGCAGACCGGAGGCTCGCTCAAAAAGACAGTTCTTTTCGTAACGCATGACGTCGACGAGGCTCTGATCCTCGCGAGCCGGGTGATTGTCCTCGGCGTCCGGCCCGGTCACATCGCGGCCGATATCGCCGTGAATTTGCCGAGGCCCCGTTCGAGGGAGAAATCCGTGAACAGCGGCCAATTCCGGGCTTTGCGGAACCGTCTGCTGCATGAACTCGACCTGGCGGTGACCCGTCAGCTGGAAGCCGCGTCGGAAGTCCGGGAAGGAAGCGGAATATGATTCAGGAGACCATCAAAGCAAAACAGGACAAACGGGATCGCCGGACGGCGGTCATCGGCACGGCCGCGGTGTTCGTCGGTCTGGTCGCATCGTACGCAGCGCTGACCGACGCAACCCATGCGCTCGATCCTGTGCTGTTCCCCGGCTGGAGCGTGATTCTGCCCGAACTGGCGAAATCTTCCGGCGAGCTGCTCAAGGGGCTGTATTATTCCATGCGTCTGCTGCTGCCGTCGCTCGCCGCCGCGATCCTCGCCGGGATTGCCGTCGGGCTTCTGGTCGGGATGCACCCGAAAGTCAAGCTCGTGCTGATGCCGCTTTTCCGCGCACTGAATCCGTTCCCGCCGACCATGCTGATCCCGTATGCGATCGCGGTTCTGCCGTCCTTCTGGCTGTCCTCCGCGTCGATCATCTTCATCGGCGTGTTCTGGCCGGTCCTGATGAGCACGCTTCACGGGATTGCGATGCTGGAGCCCCGCTGGATCGACAACGCCCGCTGCCTGCAGCTGACCGGACGGAAACTGATCTTCAAGGTGGTCCTGCCGGGCGCCATGCCGCAGATTTTCTCCGGGATCGGCTCCGGCCTGATCTTCAGCTTCATCCTGCTGACGGTGGCGGAGATGTTCGGCGCGAAGGCCGGACTCGGCTTTTTCGTCCAGTATTACGCCGACTTCGCGGAATACGGCAGGGTGCTGGGCGGCATTCTCTTCATGTCCACGGTCGTGGTGCTGATCATGACTGTTTTTGACCGTATCCAACGGCGCGTCCTGCACTGGACGCAGAAACGATGAGGTGTGTTATGGAAGGACAATATGATCTCGAACTGACGGAACGCGTGAAGAAATATGCGCTGGAGATCGGCGCCGCGCTGGTCGGCGTCGCGGACGCGCGGATCCTTAACGAAGCGCTTGAAATGGACTTCCGCCCGGAGGACTGCCTGCCGGGATGCCGTTCCGTGGTCGTGCTGTCGCTCCACATTCCGGACGGCGCGCTGGAGATTATGCGGCGCGGGAAGATGAACTACAGCTACAACATGTTCGGGTACGCCTACCTGAACCGCGAGCTCGACTACCTGATCTACCGCATGACGGTCTTCCTGGAAAACGAGGGCTATGCGGCTATGCCGATCCCCGCACGGGGAACGCAGTACGGCGCACGCAAGCCGTATTTCGGACCTCTCTCCTACCGGCACTGCGCCGTCGCGGCCGGACTGGCGACATTCGGACTGAACGGACTCGCCCTGACGCCGCAGTACGGCTCGCGGCAGAGATTCGTCGGCATTCCGACCACTGCGCCGCTCAAGCCTGCGGAGAAGCTCATGGACCAGTCCCTGTGCGACCGCTGCATGGAGTGCATCCGCAACTGCCCCGCGCACGCGCTGTCGTTGAATCCGCCCCACATCTGCAAGCTTGGCGGCATGACCTATCGTTACGCCCGCTGCAATCAGGCCGCATGCACCCACATGGCGCGCGGCCTCAGCACGAAAGTCTGGGAGGGCGCGCTCTTCAACCCGGACGTGGACGTTCCGGTCGAGGAGAACCAGAGCAAGGCCGGACACTACGACGACCTGTGGAACAAGCGCGATGCCAGGATACGGATCAGCGAGCACGCCGAGGCGACGTACGGGGCCACCCTCTGCGGACGATGCATGGCGTTCTGCACCGCCGGACACGATGCGATGAACCGCAGGATGCGTCCGGACCAGACCGCCTATCAGAACGACGAGGTCCTGCACAAGGACGGTTCCATCCGTGTCGCGGACCGTGTCGCCGCCCTGCGGAAACGATTCGTCCAACCCGACTGCGAATAACCTTTTTCACATAGGAGATCAAGACCATGGCCAAGAAACAACCCTGCGAACTCAGCTGCTCGGAATGCTCCGTGCGGAACTGCTACCGCAAAGACAAACAGTATCCGTCGTTCTGCCTGACGGAACAGTACGGAAACGCCGTCGACCGGACGAAGAAGCTCTACAGCTCGAATTCCGTCGATGGACGCATCGCCCGCGCCGCCGCCGAAATCGAAGGCGAATACTACGGACGCCTGACCAGGCTGGAAGAGACGATCCGGTTCGCGAAGAAGCTCGGTGTGAAGAAACTGGGCATAGCCAGCTGCATCGGCTTGCTTGACGAGGCATCCCTCTACGCCCGGATCGTGCGCACAGCCGGGATCGAAACGAAGACCGTGATCTGCAAGGTCGGCGGCGTGGACAAGTGCGACATTGGACTGCCCGACGGCCTGAAAGTCTGCCCCGGATGCAACGAGTCCTGCTGCAATCCCGCGCTTCAGGCGCAGATACTCAACGAATGGGGGGCCGAACTCAACGTGCTGGTCGGGCTTTGCGTCGGACACGACGCAATCTTCACGCGTCACAGCAAGGCCCCGGTCACTACGTTCATCGTGAAGGATCGCGTGCTCGGACACAATCCCGCCGCCGCGCTCTACACCGCAAAGTTCTACTACAAGCGCGTGCTGGACGAAAAGACGTTCCCCGAACCGCGCAGAGAGGCGGTCGAGGCCGAGGAAAAAGCGAAAAAGGCGAAGAAACCGAAAAAATGAACTCGGTTCCGAACCTGCACGTGATTTTGCCGACTTGCATTCAGCGCCGCAGCGGAATGACCGTTGCGGCGTTTTTCAATGCTTAAGCGTGCGCTTTGAACCTGCCAGACGGATGAGGCTTGTCGGCAGGAACAGTCAAAGCAAAGCAGGCGGTCTTGAGAGAGGAACCCGAAAACGGTCCGCATCGGAACGTCCGCCTTCCGGAAGGGAAGTCGGCACGGTCAGTCCGGCCATGCCGCCATATATGTTCTCCGGAGTGTTTTTTTTGACGGACGACGCTTGATTTATTCCGTTTGAGCTTCTATATTATCGAAAACCTACCATGAAAGGAATGTCGTCATGAACAGAACAATCTTCCGCCGCAAGCTCGGGCTTGCTCTTTTCTGCTTTGCCTGCTCCGCCATTTTCGCCGTTCCCGGCGCGAACGCCCAGACCGACGTTCCTCTGTGGAAAGCCGGACAGGGCGGCGAAAACGCCGAGAAAGCCACGCTCCGCTGGTTCGTGCCGGAGAATCCGAACGGAACCGTGGTCGTGATCTGCCCCGGCGGCGGCTACGGGATGCTGGTGAAATCCAACGAAGGATATGACATCGCAAATTGGCTGAACAAGCTCAACGTCACGGGCGTGACGCTGTCCTACCGCATCGCGCCGAACCGCCATCCGCTGCCGCTTCAGGACGCCGCCCGGGCGATCCGCACGGTGCGCGCCGAGGCGAAAACGTATGGCGTGGATCCGAAGAAGGTCGGCGTGATGGGGTTTTCGGCGGGCGGTCACCTCGCCAGCACGATCGCAACGCATTTCGACGACGGCGATCCGAACGCCGCGGATCCGGTCGAAAAGATGTCTTCCCGGCCCGATTTCCAGGTCCTGATCTATCCGGTGATCACGATGGATGAGAAGACGGAGGGCGGCACGAAGCGCAATCTGCTGGGAAACGCCCCTTCGAAGGAACTCATAGACCTTCTCTCCAATGAAAAACAGGTCACGGACAGGACCCCGGAGGCGTTCGTCTGCCATTCCTCGAAGGACCAGCTCGTTTCCGTCGACAACAGCCGCATGTATGTGGACGCGCTCAAAAAACGCAATATCCCGGTTGAGTATCTGGAGTTCACGGAGGGCGGCCACGGATTCGCCGGATCGTCCCTGCCTTTGTGGCGCATGTGGCAGGATGCGTGCGAGGCATGGATGCGCAGGCGCGGCCTGATCCCGGGCGGCGGTTCAGCCGAAGCCTATCCCGGAACCGACCTGGAACCCAACGGCAATCCGATCTTTACGGACGCCTGGACCGCCGATCCCGCGCCGCTGGTCGTAGGCGACCGCGTGTACGTCTACACCGGCGAGGACATCTATCGCGACGGCGAGCAGAACGGCCTCCCCGGCAACTACAACATCGCCGACTGGCGCTGCTATTCCTCCTCGGATCTCGTTCGCTGGCGGAGCCACGGCGTCCTGCTGAGGCCGGAACAGTTCCCGAGCGGCATCAAGGGTACGGCCTGGGCGTCGCAGGTCGTGGAAAAGAATGGCAAATTCTACTGGTACTGCACATACCGCGACGACAAGAACGGCGGCAACTCCATCGGCGTCGCCGTCGCGGACACCCCCGTCGGTCCGTTCAAGCCTGTCGAAAATCCCGTCATAGTCGACAGTATGACCAGCGGCCGCAGCGGCTGGAACGACATCGACCCGACCGTTCTGATCGACGACGACGGAACGGCGTGGCTCTCCTGGGGACACACGAACAACTATGTCGCAAAGCTGAAAGACAACATGGTCGAAATTGACGGCGAGATCACCGACACCCAGATGCAGAGCTACATCGAAGGCCCCTGGCTCTACAAGCGCAACGGCCTTTACTACAACATCTATCCCGGCATGGGGCGCGGAGGCGAATGCATCAACTACTCCACGGCGGAGAATATCAGAGGCCCGTGGACGTTCCGCGGACAGGTCACCGGCGCGGCGAGGAACAGCTTCACCATCCATCCCGGCGTGGTCGACTTCAAGGGCCGCACATTCCTCTTCTACCACAACGGAACGCTCGACCGCGACGGCCAGAAGGGACAGGGGCTGCGCCGTTCCGTCTGCGTCGACGAGCTCTTCTTCAACGAAGACGGCACGATCAAGCCGCTGACGCAGACGAAGGAAGGAATCAAGGAGCCGGTCAAGTAGGAAATCAATGCAAACCGGGCCTTTCCCCTCCGTGCATTTTATGTGAATCGATTTTATGTGAATCGAAATGACGCGGACGGTCCATTCGCCGTTTGGCGGGCCGTCTGCGTTTTTCTGCGACGCTTCTTCCCGCACGCCTGAAGACAGGTCAGGCCGCAGGAGGGAGGCGCGGCGGACAAATCGTTCGATTGGAGCTGGAATGCTTCTGAACAGGCGGCTGCCGCTTCTCCGAGCCGGATTCCGCCTTGGACAATCCGCATTCCCCGTGATGAACGGTCCGATCCGTTTTCAGGGCATTGCGGGCTTTCTCGTTTCTTCTTCCTGTTTCCGCGCGACGACGCCCCGGTTTTTCCTCTTCGAAAACGAGGCGCGTTCCGCTTCATGGCTTCAAAAAAAACGGCAAATTATCATGCGGCAAAAAAACAGGCGGTCTCTTGATTTATACGGAAATGCGGAATATATTATATTATTATATTTGCCGCAAATCGAGGCCGATATGACGAGTCCGCTGAAATGAACTGTTATCCGCGCGGCGGAGCGATTTCCATTGCGCCGATCCGCAGCGCCGTTTCCGCGATTTGCATTCCTGTTCACGGAGCTGTTTTCGGCTTTGCTGTCCGAAAGGCAAAACGTCCTCTCTCCTGGGCCGGGGAGGATATGGATGGGCCGGAGACGTTCAGCCGTATTCCGTTTTCCCCAATTTCCCCCGAGTAATCTATAATACCCTCCACATAAGGATTGCAACCTATGAAAAAACAACAGCCTTTCCGAAAAACAAAAGCAAAATGTCTGAAACGTTTTGCTTTGATGATCCTTGGCGTCTGCCTTGCCGGAACGCAGTGTCTCCCGGCGCAGGAACCCGCGAAGGAAGTCCGCACCGTCAAACTGCTTCAGGACGACGCTCAGGTCCGCTTCGCCAGCAGGCTCTATGAGCTGAAATACACGAAGCCGACCGACGTCCGCCCGTTCATCCTCGCCGCGATCAGCCGCTACAATGCGCGTTCGCAGGTGGATCGCGTGAACAACAACAATGCCGACAGGCACTATCTGCTTGTTTCGACCGGAGAAGACTTCATTCCCTACGTGGACGCGCTGATCGCCGGGCTGGACGTGCCGGGCAAGCAGGACGAATACGGCTCCATCATCGAGGGAACCGGCGTCACCCGCGTGACCTATCGCCCGAACTACCGCATCGGGTCCGAGATGCTCCGCATCATCAACGCCGGTCTGAGGAGTCCGGAAGGCAATATCTTTCTGAACGAGGACACGAATACGATCTTCTGGAAGGACGACCGGGCCGCCGCGATGGCCGCGCTCAACTGGATCAAGTATCTGGACCGGCCGCTTCCGCAGGTCAACCTCAAACTTAAATACTACGAAATCCGTGAAAGCAAGTTGCGCGACATCGGGCTGGATTACCTGGCGTGGAAGAACGGCCCCGGTCTCGACATCTTCTCCGCCGGATTCGACACCGGCAGGATCTTCTCCAACGAGGCGGTCTGGAATCTCGTCGGCGGGGCGGCCCAGCTGGTCGACCTCACGAAGGATTTCTCCTCGGGATGGGGTTACGGCGGGTTCTTCACCGCGCCGAAGTTCGACCTCAGCTTCGTCCGCCTGCTCCAGCAGTCCGGCAACGCGAAACTGGCCGCGGAAGCCGAACTTACGTTCGTGAATACGCCGATCTACGAGACGGAAGCCCAGAACACGCACCTGCCGAAGGTGTACAAGGCCAGCCTCGCGCCCGGCTATGAGAACATCGCGAAGGATGACGACGACCGCACAAGCGTGGTCACGGGCGGCGACAGCAGCCTCACGCTCTCCGTGATCAACCCGATCATCTGCTTCGACGCCACGAAGGAAGAGGCGGCGCTGAGGGGCAGGATTCCGTCTACGAAGGAGTTCTATGAAAGGAACGAAGGCGGGGTCGTGTTCGCCTATAAGCTCGTGTCGAAGAGCGTGACGGAGCGGAGCAACCGCGGCGACGAACTGGGCGATATCGCCACGTCCTCCGGTGAGCTTACGCTCGGTTTCAAGACCGAAAAACTGCTGGCGTCCTATGTGCGCGAAAACGATGTGGAGCAGACGGTTGGCATCCCGTTCCTCGTGCGGATCCCCGTGCTGAAATACCTTTTCGGCACGACCACGAGCATCAGGGAGCGGACCTATGTCGTCGTGACCGCCGAAGCCTCGCTTGTCCACCCGGACGGCCCGATCGTGGCCGCCGAACCCGTCGTCGAATCCGATTTCGGCTCCGACCGCTGAGAAAGAAAGGAATGCGAACCATGAAAACCATGATGAAACATCTTTTCGCCGCCGCGTTTCTTTTCGCCGCCGTTTCCGCTTTCTCCGAAGAGGAGACGGTCGATTTCACTCCGCACGGGATTCCCGGCACGCCCCAGGCATACAACAACAACCCGACGGAGGGCTACGGCAGCAGCGCCGTCCAGGCGCATATCCGCGTAGACTTGAAGGACTCGGAGGAAGCCGTTCATTTCATCCGGGGCAACACCGATCCCTTCGTCGTGACGAAGATGTACGAGCTGAAACACACCAACCCCTACACGATCCGCGGGTATATTCTGGGCGTGGTGAACGCCACGCAGATCGCGGGGAACCCCGTGCATGTCGACGCCGTCCGGTACAACGACGGACGCGGCATCGTGCTGGTTTCCGCCGAGGACTACCGGTTTGAAAACAGAGGCAAAGGCGACAGCATCGACGAAATCATCGCGGGGCTGGACCAGCCCGGCATGGAACTCATCACGGGCAAGGGCCTGTTCCTCTACTTTCCGAAAGCGAACTCCGCCGCCAATCTCCGCGACATGATCTTGAAAGTCGGCGCGACCACCGAGGACGTAGAATTCTCTCACGGTGTGGACAAGGCGGTCGTCGACGGCGGCCTGAACGCCCTCTTCATCGCCTCATCCTACTGGAGCTGGCACGGCATCAAGGAGCAGCTGGAATCGTATGACAAACCGATGCCTGAAATCCGCCTCTCCTACTGCCTCTACGAAGTCAGCGCGGAGAACGACGACAAGCTCGGCGTCGACTTCCAGAGCTGGAAGAACAACGACGGAATCGACTTCTTCTCCGTCGGCGGCCGCTACCGCAACAACTGGGCGCGCACCTTCGCGGGCGGGATCGACGGCTCCCACAGCAGCCGCACCGACTTCTTCAACTTCAATCCGAAGTGGAACACGAAGTATTTCGACTTCCTGACCTCCACCGGACGCGCGAAGGTCGTCACGCAGGGCGTCATCGCCGCGAAGAACCGCCGCAAGTCGGAGATCTCCGTCGGATCCGGCCTCTTCTATGAAGAGGAGGATCCCATTGAGGACACCTCCATCAACAAAAGCGTCGTGATCGACGGCAAGCCGAAACTCCCGGACGGAGCGGACCTCCCGCTCGAACACGGCAACCGACAGAACACGAAGGCCTCCGAAGGCTTCAAGTTCAGCATGGAGGTCACCCCGGTCGTGGCTGGCAAGGCGTCCGTACTGCCGATCAAGGTCTCCGGCGTGAGCCTCCTGGGCTGGAACAGCGACGGCACGCCCCGCCTCAGCAAATCCGAATTCGAGACGGAAATCCACCTGGGGTACGAGGCGCGCGACATCGTGATCGGCGGCATCAAGCGCAGGCAGATTGTCCGCAGCGTGTCCGGCATCCCGCTCCTGAAGGACATCCCCATTCTCGGGTGGGCCTTCTCCACGGAATCCGAATCCGCCCGCGAGACGGAACTCATCCTCTCGGTTCACGCCGAGTTCGCCCAGCCGTCCGACAGCGCGCCGGAAGAACTCAAGAAACAAATGAAAGACGTGGACGACGCCCTGACGCACGGCATCGAACACCCGGTCGCCAACCTCGGATTCGAACAGCTCGGCCTGGATTCAGACAAGATCGAATAAAAGCGGTCCTTCCGGTCAAACCGAAAGGAAACCCCCGAAGTCTCTCCCGGCTTCGGGGGGATGGCGGAATCCATTTCCGGCGACCGTATGCGCCGCTGTTCAGTCCAGTTCGCCCGGAACAAGCCCTTCCCGCAGGGGGGCGGGCCGCCCGCAGGAGCTTTCAATGGCGACGAACTGCCGTTTCTCCGCCGATTCCAGAATGGAACACATCACGTCGGTCACATGGTACGCCAGCTCGCCGCTGCAGCGGTGCGGACGCCCCAGTTCGATCCCGGCCGCCATGTCCGCCAGTCCGATCAGGCGCATGTTGCCGTTGTAGATGAACGGATTGTCGGCGGAGGTCCATCCGGAAGTCAGCCCGGCGTGCGCGAAACGCACCTCGCCCGAGAATGTGTTGGGATCGGGGGTGTGGAGCGCGCCGTCAAGACCCCACAGTTCGATGCAGTTCTCCATTTCGGAGCTCAGGCGGGAAACGTCGAAGCTCATGGTGAGGTTGACGACCGCCCCGGAGGCGAATTCCAGCACGGCGGCGACATGGGTGTCGACTTCCACGGGGTACGCGTTGCCCCGGTTGCGCCCGCTTCCCCGCCTCAGATCCGTCGCGCGGGAGCCGAATCCGGCGACCTGCTTCACCGGGCCGAGCAGGTTGACCAGAGCCGTGATGTAGTACGGCCCCATGTCCATCAGCGGTCCGCCGCCCGTCCTGTAGTAAAAGCCCGAATTGGGATGCCAGGATTCCGGGCCGCGGTTCGCCATGACGGCGCAGCCGCCGGAAATCCTCCCGACGCTGCCGTCGTCGATGAGCTTGCGGCAGGTCTGATGTCCGCCGCCGAGGAATGTGTCCGGGGCGCAGCCGACGCGCAGGCCCTTTTCCTCCGCCAGCTTCAGGACCTTCCGCCCGTCCTCCCGCGTGATCGCGAAAGGCTTTTCGGCATAGACATGCTTTCCTGCCTCCAGGGCGCGCAGATTGATCTCGGCATGGGCGTCCGGCGTGGTCAGGTTGAGGATCATGTCGATCTCCGGATCGCGGAGCAGCGCGTCGACGGAGACTGCCTCCAGCCCGAACTCCTCCGCGGTCGCGCGGGCGGACTCGTTCCGGCGGCTCGCGCATTTTTCGATGCGAAGATGCCGGAACTTGCCGTTGTTGCGCAGATATGCGCCGCTGATGTTCCCGCATCCGATCAAACCGGCTTTTTGCATGTGCGTCTCCTTGTTTTCGTCCGTGCGGACTGCGGTCGAGTCATCCTCCCGCCATGCTCTTGAAATCCGGGCTGCCGGACATGCCGGAACATATGCGGACGGATGATGCGGTCCGTCACGGATATTCGGGAAGCTCGATGCCCATGATCTTCGCGTCGTCGGCGAACGTGGGTTTCGCGCCGAGGATGAAACGGCCGGACACGGTTCCGTCCGGGGCAAGCGAGTCCGTATGCCAGCGCATCAGGGTTTGCATGCGGTATTCGCCGTGATCCAGCGGAAGGTTTTCGGCGATTTCCACGATTTTGCGGGAGCCGTCGGGCAGACGCATGGTGTGGACCACGCAGTTGATGGCGGACGCCACCTGCATTCGCAGAGCGGTCAGGGGCATGTCGATTCCGCTCATGATGGCGCAGGTTTCCATGCGGCTCAGCGCGTCCACGGGGGTGTTGGCGTGGATCGTCGACATGGAGCCGGAGTGTCCGGTATTCATGGCCTGGAGCAGGTCGAGCGCTTCCCCGCCGCGGATTTCACCGATGACCAGCCGGTCCGGGCGAAGACGCAGAGACGCGATCACCAGATCGCGGATCGAAAACTCCCCCTGTCCGTTCTTGTCCGGTTTCCTGGTCTCGAAATAGACGCAATGCCTTTGCTGGAGCTGGAGTTCGCTGGCGTCCTCCAGGACGAGGATGCGGTCCTTTTCCGGAATCAGGCCGCTCAACGCATTCAGAACGGACGTTTTGCCGGAGGACGTTCCGCCGGAGACGATGGTGTTTTTTCTCAGCTTCACGATGGCGTTCAGGAGCAGGATGCCGTCGTGCGGAACGCTTCCGTATCCTTCCAGCTTGTCCAGCGTCAGCATGTCCTTTTTGAACTTGCGTATGGAGATGATGGTGCCGCAGCGGCTGATGGGCGGTATTGTGGCGTGGACGCGGGAACCGTCCGGGAGACGGGCGTCGAGGTCGGGATGCATTTCGTCGAGCTGGCGTTCCACCGATTTCGCGATGTTCACGGCTGCCGCTTTCAGTTGCGGCTCGCTGGCGAATTTCGCATCGGTCTCCTGAAGCTTGCCGTCGCGTTCGATATAGATCCGGTCGGGGCCGTTGATCAGGATTTCCGAGACTTTGTCGTCCGCCAGATAATCCTTGACGGGCGTCAGAAACAGGACGAGAAACGATGCGTCATTGTTGTTCATTCCACCATTGCTCCATGGTTTGCTGTTTTTTGCTTTTTCGGTTCGAAAAGAGGTTGTGCCGGTATCAGCGCGGCGTCGGCGCCGGTTCCATTGTTTCCCCTGCGGCAGGGGAAGAACGGAAAAATGCATTTTTCATCCGGTGAAATGCGCCGCGGCCGTCTCCCGATGTTGCTGAGGAATGTATGACTAAGATACCATGCATCTCAGGAAAATCAAGGGGATAAGGCTTTTTTCCTGAAAAAAAGGGGAAACCGGAAGAATCCCGCCTCTTTCGTTCAGGCGCAGTCCGCCTGACGTTTGTTCCGTTTCCGCGAAGACTGCCTGTTTCCCCTTGCGTTTCCTGTTTCAAGCGGAGCTCCGGACAATGTGTTTCCGGATTTCGTTTGTTTCGGGCAAATATCCGGACGTTTTGCCGCAGGGCGCTTGAAAAACGCGAAAATACATGTAAAATAAATTGCGATACTTTGTATCGCCTTGATTTTCAACCTCGAGAAAGGAAGCCAAGCCATGAAAAGAATCCTGTTCGTTCCCTCCGTCCTTGTCCTCCTCGTCGCAGGCGCTTTTGCATCTCCTGTTCTCCGGGGGCAGACTCCGTCCGCCGCGCCCGGAAAAAACGCGGAACAGACGGAAGATGACGCCGAAAGGAAGGAATCCGACAACGCCCCGATCGTGAAACTTTCCCTCTACAAAAACGGATTCGGATTCGTCACCCGCGAGATTGCGCCGCGCGACTGGTCCGAACCGCTCGTCCTGGACAGTTCCATCGCGCCCCGCCACGGCACGCTGTGGTTCGATCCGGCGGAAACCCTGTTCCGGCGCACCACGCGGAAAGCGGCTCCGAAACCGAAAAACACCGCGCCGGGGTACGGCGTGGCCTGGAGATCGCTGACGGACATCTACGAGTGGCAGCATGTCACGCTGAAAAAGAAGGACGGAACAGAGATTTCGGGGCTGGCGCTCGGTACGCAGGAGGTTCCTTCGACGTCCGTGCGGAAAACGGAGGACGACGCCTATCTGAGTTCATCGGTTTACAGCTATCTGGTACGGAGCAGTTCGTCCTATTCCAGTTACAGCACGGAAACCGCGAAGCCGAAAGCCCCGGTGTCCTATGAATATGTTACCGTTCAGACGGACGACGGCGCCTTTGTGACCGTCCGTCGGGAGGACATTTCGGAAATCCGCTCGAAAACGATTTCCGACGACAAGGAATATGTCAGGAGAGGCGGCGCCTCTCCGAACGAAGAGGCGGTGGAAGAGATCCAGATCGTGCAGGCGCCGGAAAAACACAGCGGCCCCGTCACCATGCGGTATCTGAGCAGCGGCTTCACCTGGTCCCCCTTCTACCGCATGAACCTCCGGAACGATGGCAGAATGACGATCTCCATGACCGCCACGCTCATGAACACCGTCGAATCGTTTGAGAACGCCGAGGTCGAGCTGATCTCCGGGTTCCCGAACATGGCGTTCGCCAACGCGCTTTCCTCCGTGACGAAGAGGATCACTCTCAGCCAGTTCATCCAGTCCCTTGCCTCGGGCGGCAACGGGTTCGGACGGTCCTCCGGCGGCGTCATGGGACAGGCGGCGTCCGTTCTGTCGAACAGCTTCGTTCCCGATCCCATCGGCGACATTGCCATCGGCGACATACCCGACGCCGAGGCCGACCGGGACGACATCCAGTACAAATCCCTTGGAAAGCTCACCATGAACAAGGGCGACACGCTGTACATCCCCATCGCGACGAAGGACGCCGATTATGAACAGGTCGTCGTCTGGTCCGCTCCGCTTTCCGGAACATATTCCCGCGGGCGTTCGGACAAGAACGCCGCCGGGCCAGAACCGTGGAGCGCCATCCACTTCCGCAATCCGTTCGATTTCGCCCTCACCACCGCACCCTACGAAATCGAACGGGACGGCAAGGTCTTCGGCCAGAGCGTCGGAACCTGGTATTCGCCGGGCGCGCCCGCCGAGGTCAGGATGACGCGCGCGCTGACGGTTTCCTGCACGATTTCCGACAAGGTGACCGGAAACCGCGACCGCGTTTTCACCGAACACACGTCCTACGGAACTAACACATATCCCCATCCCGACGTCACGGCCGAGATCGTCGTCGTCAACCGGGGCGCTGAGGCGGTCAAAATGATCATCGATTCCGTCTTCTACGGCGAACTGCTCAAGGCGGACGGCAATCCGAAGCAGACCCGACTGTCGAGCGACAGTCTCAGGAACGACAAGAACAAGCTGGTCTGGGAGATCACCGTTCCCGCGAACGAAAAGATCACACTCTCCTACGTCTACAGCACGATCAAGAACTATTACTGACCGTTTCCCGTTCGGCTTTGCCCGCACATGGCGCACACGCGGTTTGCCGTGCGCGGGCTGTCCTTTCCGTTTTCTGCTTGCATTTCGCCTGCCCGCGAAGTATATTATTGTTCACGAAACGTTTTTGACAGGAGACACAGGATTATGCTGGACGACAGGGACTATATGAGACGGCGGCCCGAGCCGGAGAACAAACTGCAGACCGGGCTGAAATGCGTGTACGCGCTGATCGCGGTCAACGCGGCGCTCTACATCTTCACGCTCACGCGCCAGCGGTTCGCCATCGAAACGCTCTGGCTCAGCCCGGACCAGTTCCGCGGCGGGATGCTCTGGCAGCCGCTGACCGCGATGTTCATGCATGGCGGCCTCACGCATATCCTGTTCAATATGTGGGCGCTCTACATCTTCGGCGGCATCGTCGCGCCGCGTCTCGGCGGCAGGGCGTTCCTCACGCTCTACCTCTCCACGGGCCTGCTCGGCAACCTGATATGGCTGGCGGCGGCGTGGACCAGCCCGGCTGTGCTTTGCGGCGCGAGCGGCGCGGTCATGGCGGTCACGGCGGCGGCCGCGGTCATGGCGCCGGAGACCCCGATGCTCCTGCTCTTCATCCCGTTCCCGATCAAGCTCAGGACCATGGCGGTCGTCTTCTTCGCGCTGGAACTTGTGATGGAGTTTGCGGGCGGTCAGCCCGGCGTGGCGAACCTCGTCCACATCGTCGGCTTCATCGGCGGCTATCTCTTCATCAAGTTTTTCTTCCGCCGCGAAATGCTCTGGGATCCGCTGAGCGCCTTCTTCGGACGGCGCGGATACCGTCCGCCCCGGAACAATGCGAGCGGCGACGACGGCGCCTCCGGCTGGACCTACCGCCGCAGTCCGGACCGCGAGCCCGACTACGGCCCGAACTTCAGCGCCGGCTCCAACTTCGGGTTCAACGGCGCTCGCGTCTCCCAGCGCGAGCTTGACTATCTGCTCGACAAGATATCGCGCAGCGGCATCAACAGCCTGACCGAGCAGGAGCTTCAACGCCTGAAACAGGCCCGCGAGGAAATGCGCCGCTCCTGAACTCATCCCCGCACACAATCATCCCGATCCCCATACCCCATTCCGATTCACCTCGAAAGGAACCGCAAATGAAAATCTTCTGGGTCACCAGCGAAGCCACTCCCTACGCGAAAACCGGCGGCCTCGCCGACGTCTCCGGCGCACTGCCGGACGCCCTCGCCAAACGCGGACACCAGGTCACGGTCTTCATGCCGTATTACCGCCAGCAGATGGGGAAACTGAACCTCAAATTCGACGAACGCATCGACCTCGTCGGCGTGCCGTTCGGCCCGAACATCGAGTGGGCGGGCGTCAATATCCTGAAGATCAACGACAACCTCACGTTCATGTTCCTGGAGTACGACCGCTTCTTCGACCGGCCGCGCCTCTACGACTGGGACGGGCGGGAATACGGCGACAACGCCGAACGGTTCGCGTTCTTCTGCCGCGCCGCCATGGAGGTCGCCGCGCTCCGCAAGCTCAACCCGGATATCCTGCATGTGAACGACTGGCACGCCGCGCTGTGCAGCGTGTACCTGAAGAGCGACTGCTACCGCACGCTTCCGGCGTTCCAGAAATGCCGCAGCGCGCTCACGATCCACAACATCGGCTACCAGGGCATCTTCCCGAAGGACAAGCTGTACTGGACCGGGCTGGGCTGGGACTACTTCAACTACACCTGCCTCGAATACCACGACTGCATCAACTATCTGCACGGCGGCATCATGACCGCCGACATGGTGAACGCCGTCAGCCCGACCTACGCGTCCGAGATCCTCTCGCCCGAGTACGGATTCGGCCTCGACGCCTCGCTCCGGCACGTCGCCGCGCGCGGCAGGCTCCGAGGCATCCTGAACGGCATCGACGTGGACGAGTGGAACCCCGAGAAGGACAAGACGCTGCCCGCCACGTTCCGGTTCGACGACCTCGCCGGCAAGGCGGTCTGCAAGGCGGCCCTGCAGAAGCAGTTCGGACTGAAGCAGGATCCCGATGTGCCGCTCTTCGCCACCATCTCGCGTTTCGCCGAGCAGAAGGGGCTGGACGTCTTCGCGCGCGGCCTCGAATACCTCGCGCAGAACTTCGACATGCAGTTCGTGGTGATCGGCAGCGGCGACATGTACCTGGAAAACTGGTTCCGCTACCTCGCAGGAAAATTCCCCGGCAAGATCGGCGTGTACATCGGATACGCCAGCCAGGCCGCCGCGCACCTCACGGAGGCCGGCGCGGACTTCTTCGTCATGCCGTCCCGCTACGAGCCGTGCGGCCTCAACCAGATGTACAGCATGCGCTACGGCACGCTCCCGATCGTACGCAGCACAGGCGGCCTCGCCGACACCGTGATCAACCTCACGAACGAAAAGGACCCCGCGACCGGATTCGTGTTCTGGGACCTGAACTCCATGGCGCTGAACAACACGATCACCTGGGCGGCGAACGTCCGCAAGAGCAAGCCCGCGGTCTTCCGCAAGATGATCCGCCGCGCCATGACCGCGGATTTCTCCTGGAACCGCACCGCCGGAAATTACGAGCGGATGTACGAAGATGCTCACCAGTGATTTCGACTACGAACTGCCTGAGGAACTGATCGCGCAGGAGCCGTCCCAGGTGCGCGGCGCGGACCGCATGCTTGTGCTCGATCCCGCCACGTCGGACGTCTCGATCGGGATGTTCGAATCGCTCCCTGACCATCTGCGGCCCGGCGACGCGATCGTGCTGAACAACACCCGCGTCATCCCCGCCCGCATGTTCGCGCGCAAGGAACTCACCGGCGCGGAAGTCGAACTCTTCTACCTGAATCCCGACACGGAAGGCCGCTGGATCTGCCTGGCGCGCGGCGCGAAACGCCTCAAAGAAGGAACCGCGCTGCGCTTGCGCACCTCCGGCGGCGAACTCTCGCCGTACCGCGTGACGGTCGCCGGAAAACTCCCGGACGGCTCATGCTTGATCGACCTCGCCGGAGGCGACCCGCACGAGATTTTCGCCGCCTGCGGACATCTCCCCCTGCCGCCGTACATCAAGCGGTCCGACCAGCCGCTCGACAGCGACCGCTACCAGACGATCTACGCGCAGTGCAAGGGCGCGGTCGCCGCTCCGACCGCCGGACTGCATTTCACGGAAAAGACGTTCGCAGCGCTGAAGGAAAAAGGCGTGGAGCGCGTCGAGCTCACGCTCCATGTCGGAGCGGGCACGTTCAAGCCCGTTTCCGAGGAGAGGATCGAGGACCACCCGATGCACGCGGAGTATTTCGTCTTCACGCCGGAGGCCGCCGAACGCCTCAACCGCGTCCGCGCCGCCGGAGGCCGCATCCTCGCCGTCGGCACCACCTCGCTCCGCACGCTTGAATCCTGCGTGGACGACCGTGGAGTCTTCACGCCCCGCACAGGAGAAACGTCCATCTACATCTACCCGCCGTATCATGTGCGCTCCGCCGACATGCTCCTCACTAATTTCCACCTGCCGAAAAGCACCCTGCTCATGCTCGTGTCCGCGTTCGCGGGCATGGAGCCGATCCGCAAGGCCTACCGCATCGCCGTGCAGAAACGCATGAGATTCTTCAGCTACGGCGACTGCATGCTGATCGACGGGCGCGTGTGAGCGGACGGAGGGGGAACGGAGGCGCGCATGTCGAAACTGCATCCCGAGTTCAGGCCGTCGGACATCCCGGACAAGCCGGGCTGCTACATCTACCGCGACCGCTTCGGCACGGTCATCTACGTGGGCAAGGCGGCGAACCTGAGGCGGCGCATGAGCCAGTATTTCCAGGACTCGCGCATCCGCACCGCCGACCCGAAACTGCGCTCGCTGATCCACTCGATCGCCACCTGGGAGACCATTACGGTCCGCACCGAGGACGAGGCGCTGATCCTCGAATCCCGCCTCATCAAGGAGTACGCGCCGCACTACAACGTCCTCATGCGCGACGACAAACGCTACCTGATGCTGAAGATCGACCCCGCCGAGACGTTCCCGCGCCTCCGGTTCGCACGCCTCAAAAAGGACGATTCCTGCCTCTACTTCGGGCCGTTCCCGAAGGGCGGCGCACTCCACCTCACCGCCGACTTCCTCGTGCGGCATTTCGGCATCCGCGTGTGCCGCTGCGCCGAGCCGGGGCCGGAGGACCGCGCGCACTGTCTGGCGGGAACCGTCCGCGACTGCTGCCGCCCGTGCGTGGGCGAGGTCACGAAGGAGGAATACGACGAACGCGTGAAGAAGCTGATCGACGTGCTGAACGGGCATATCGGCGAAGTCTCCGCGATCCTGAAGCAGCGCATGACCGAGGCCGCCTCGAAACGGCAGTTCGAGAAGGCCGCCAACCTCCGCGACGTGGCGGACAACCTCGACTGCCTCTACGTCGGACGCCGCCGCAATCTCGCGAACGTGCGGATACCGTCGCTCGTCGCGGGCGACGGCGCGGTGAAGGAGCTGGGCGAGGAGCTGTGCCTCCCCGTCATGCCCGAAAACATCGAGTGCTTCGACATCTCGAACATCTCCGGCACGCTCGCCGTCGCCAGCATGGTTCATTTCACCGGGGGACGTCCCGACAAGAAGAAATACCGCCGGTTCCGCATCCGCACGGTCGAGGGGCCGAACGACTTCGCCATGATGAAGGAGGCCGTCACGCGCCATTTCACCCGCCTCATCGAGGAAGGCCGCCCGCTGCCCGACCTGCTGATGGTTGACGGCGGCAAAGGCCAGCTTTCCAGCGCGATCGACGCGCTCGCCGCCATCCGCTGCCCGCCGTTCCCGGTCATCGGCCTCGCGAAAAAGCATGAGGAGGTCTTCATCCCCGGCGAATCCGAGTCCGTCCGCCTGCCGCTGGACAGCGCAGCGGTCAAACTCCTGCAGGCGGTCCGCGACGAGGCGCACCGGTTCGCCATCACCTACCACCGCGAACTCCGGCTGAAGACCATCCGCGACTCCCTGCTGGACGAAATCGAGGGCATCGGCGAGGCGCGGAAGGCTGCGCTGCTGCGTGAATTCGGCTCCGTCCGCGCGCTCCGCAGCGCCACGCCGGAGGAAATCGCGTCCCGCGTCAGCGGCATCGGCGTCGAGTTCGCGCGCACCATCTGCGACTACCTCGCGAAGCACGCCTCCGACGGCTCGGTCGATCCGCTGTAAACGCGGCAGAGAAAATAGTTCCCTCATTTTTCGCCGTTTTTCCGTTTCCGCGTTGATTTTTCGCATGTTCCGTGCTATTGTATCTCACATGTCCGATCATTCAACTTCCCCTTTCGAAAGGATTTCACCATGTCCGTTGAACTCGCAAAAGCCTTCTGTGTCCGCCTCATGTCCGACGACGAATTCCGCGACGCCATCGGCCGCGCCGCCTCCGCCAAGGAGATCGCCGACCTCGTCGCCGCAAACAATTACACGTTCACCCGGCACGACCTGCTGAAGGTCGTCAGCGAGCTTTCGGGCAAGAAGATCGACATGGAACACCTCTCCGCCATGATCTGCGAGGTCTATGAGGAAGAGATCAAGACAGAAGGCGGCTCCGCCGACGCCGTCGTCGAGTGGCTCGCCTCCCTCCAGTAACGCAACCCCGCCTCAATTCTTCCCCGGCGGTTCTTCCGATGTCGGCGCGAACAGACGAGGACGGGCATTCCCCGCAGGACGGAGCCGACGAGGTTCCGTTCGATCCCGCCGACTACGCCCGCAATGAAGTTGAGCCATCCCCGGGTTCCGACTCCGGGAACGAGGAATCCTGTGCGTCCGGCTCCCGCCGACTTCAGCTGCTGAAAAATCACTGGCTGAAAGCGGTCGGGGGCGTTCTGTTTCTCGCTCTGGTGGCGGATTGCTTCATTTCCGATCACTCCCTCCAGCGGTTTCTGTTTTTCTGCCTGTATCTGCTGGCGGAGATGCTTTTCTCGGAAAGCCGGACCGCGGCATGGATTTCCTGCTTCATCATGCTCGGGATCCTCTTCTGGGATTATCTTCCTCTCGGCACGTTCGATATCCTTTACCTGATGACCGCCGGGCTGATCGCCATTCAACTGTTCGAACGGGCCGTGCCGCTGAAATTGGCGAATCTCCCTTTCCTGGGACTTGCCATCGGTATGTCATTCTTTTCTCTCCCGATACGTTGACCCGCTTCGCTTTTCATCACGGTTTTCCCGCATTTTTCAGGAAAAAACGGTGTTCGCAGGATTGACAAACGCGCGTTTCCGCTGTACTTTAGTGGAAATCATTTATCATCTCGACATTTTTAACCTCAAACGCAAAGGATTTTCACCATGGAAATGAAAAAGACCTTCATCGCGGCCGGCGCCATGATTCTCTCGACGGCGGCCTTCGCCCAGTTCGGCGGCGGCTTCGGCGGTTTCGGCGGTCCGGCGCGCTCCGCGCTCCCCGAGGGATTCGTTCCGGCGGAAACGAACATCTACAACTCCGAATTTCCGGCGGTCAACCCGAAGACCAGACAGGCGTACTTCCGCATGCAGGCCCCTGGCGCGCAGAAGGTCACGATCTCGCAGGAAGGCAAGACCTACGAACTGAAGAAGGAACAGGGCGGCTGGTGGTCCGTCACGACGGATCCGCTGGTGGAGGGCTTCCACTATTTCAACTACACCGTGGACGGCAACAAGGCGTTCGACTACGGCAGCGAGGCGTTCTACGGATGCAGCACGGAAATGTCCGGCATCGAGATCCCGGAGGACGAGGCGGAGGCCGCCTACTACCACTTCAACAAGGACATCAAGCACGGCCAGGTGCGCCATTGCCGCTACTGGTCCGAGATGAACGGCCTGGACCGCCATTGCCGCGTCTATACGCCCGCCGAATACGAGACGAACCCCGAAAAGCGCTTCCCCGTGCTGTACCTGCTCCACGGCGGCGGCGAGGACGAGTCCGGCTGGGAGGAACAGGGCCGCATGGCGGACATCATGGACAACCTGATCGCATCCGGCAAGGCCGTTCCGATGATCGTCGTCATGGACAGCGGCAACGTCCGCAACTACGGCGCGGTGCGTCCGCGCGGCGTCCGCGTGACCGACATCTTCGTGAAGGAGCTGAAGCCGTGGGTCGACGCCACGTTCCGCACGAAGACCGACCGCGACAACACCGCGATGGCCGGCCTCTCCATGGGCGGCGTGAACACCTGGAACACGATCTTCCCGAACAACATGGACAAGTTCGCCTACATGGGCGGCTTCTCCGGCGCGGGCAATTTCTCCGGCCCCGGCGCGGCTCCCGGCGGCGGCGACGTGAACACCGTCTTCGGCGGCGTCTACAAGGACGCGGACAAGTTCAACTCCCAGATGAAGCTCGTCTTCATCAGCGTCGGAGAGGCGGAAAAGACCAACCCGGTCCGCGAGACCTACCGCATCCTGAAGGACCACGGCATCAAGAACCTCGTCTTCTACGAATCTCCGAAGACCGACCACGAGTGGCTCACCTGGCGCCGCAGCCTCCGCGAATTCGCGCCGCTGCTCTTCAAGTGATCCGCAGTCGATCTGAAATGCAACACGCAAAAACGGCGGCTTGCATCCGTCGCTGAGCCGCCGCGGCATCCGCACTGCTCCGGCATTCCGGCTTCCATCAGGGCCGGGATGCCGTTTGCCTTTTACATGTTTTCCCCGGCATGCATGACGGGGGGCCGGGAACTGCCGTTCCGGCGGCTTCAATCCGCCAGTTTATGCTTCCACTTTTCCCGGAATGCGTCGCTCAGAGTCTGGTATTGGAAGATGTTCTTCCAGTTCACCCGGTCGGCGAACTTTTCAATAAAGGGTTCGCTGAGCGTCTGGTACTGGGAAACCAGATCCCAGTCCATCGCGTCCCTGTGGTACTCGATGTACTCCTCGCAGTGAATGTGATACTTGGAGTCGATGTACCAGAAATCGGTCGGTTCGACTGCTGCATCGTTTTCGTTCATTGTTCTATGTCCTTTCGTTGACCTGCGGTTTGGGGTGCGCAGGTCCAATGGGGGGAGGAAAGCCGTTGTTCCGCCGGATCAGTATTTCGACAGGATGTCCAGCAGAAACTTCCGGGCGGCCTCCTCTTTGCCGTCGAAGACTTCCGTTACGGCCTGATAGGAGAACCACTGATCCGACGGCGACCATTTGCGGCGGAACGTGTAGAAACTGCCGACCGTTTCCTTCGGGCCGGTGTACCATACGAACGTGAGGACGGGCGTTCCCCTGATCCTGGAACGGATTTCGGTTACAGGCAGGCTGCGTCCGTCCGGCATGGTGTGCATGACGACCGATTCGGAGAGGATTTCCGCGCCGCCGGAACGGAGGCAGTGACTGGCGGGGTGTATCTTATGGATGTCGTTTCCGCATTTCACCTCCAGGATGCCGCACTGGAAGACGCCGTCGCCGATCGCATACTGATGCGCTTCGGCGCCCTCGAAGAAACGAATGGTGTTCTCCGACAGCCGAGTCTCCATCGACGTAAAACCCTCCACGGCAGCGGTCAGGTCGGGTCGGAACGCAGCCGCGGTTTTTTCGGGCCCCCGGGAGACCAGAGTTCCTGCGAGAATCGCGGCGGCCGCCAGCAGAAACCAGAAGACTTCGCGTTTCATGACGTAGTTTGTGAGCAGGAAAACGGCGCAGACGACGGCGCAGAGGGCGGCGGCTCCGAACTTCAGAAACAGCGCGGTCTGCGGCTTGATCATGAAGTGTCTGCATATCAGGAAGGTCGTGCTCGTGCATCCGAGCGAAAGGACCGCGAACGCCGGAAGCGCCGTCCAGGCGGCGCTCCATCCGCAGAAAAACCATACGCCTGTCCACCAGAACCACGTTCCGGCCAGAATCCGGATGACGGCGATTTGTTTCACGATGCCGGCCGCGTACAGGAATGCCGCTGCGGCGGCGGCCGGAAGCGCGAACCAGTCGGTTTTTCCGCGTTTTCCGGAATCCATGACGGCCGGTGCGCCGCAAGCCGCGGTCAGAAGAAATGCGAGGAAGAAAATCCAGTTCATACGGTCCATGGGGGAGACGCGCCAGGAATGGAAGGAGTACGGCAGCGTGCAGAAGAAGGGGATCCCGGCGAGGAAGGCCCCTGCGAGACGGAGCCATGACGGACCGGGTGCGGATGCGGATTGCGGCCCGGGGGCGGATGAAGGCGTGTTTCCGGCGGAATCATTCATGGTTTGCTTTTCCTTTCCCGGTTTTCCGTTTTACGGCGTCCTTTTCGGAAGAGGGCTGTTCCGCGTTCTCCGGCAGAAGGACCCCGACGAGGAAGAACAGCGCGACGGCGAGGACGACCTGGGCGTATCCGAGTCCCTCGTGCCAGGTGTTGTTCAGGACGGTTTCGCCGATGAGCTTGTACAGGATGATAGTCAGGTCGATGCGGATGGAGTTGGCTATGATGATGGATGGGATCAGGAAGGCGTAGTGGGCGCAGCGCCAGACAAAGGGCCTTTTCCAGGCCATCGCCAGCCAGAACGCCACGAGGATCATCGCCTCGAACTGCTGGATGCCGCTGCACGCGTCCGTGATGGCGATGCTGAGGCCCTCGATCCGGATCGTCGTTCCGTCGTTTTCAATTCCCATCCCGAACAGATGAAGGAAGCCGACCGAAAAGACGGTGGAGACCATGCGGAAGGGATAGCTCAGGTACAGGACGATCTGCTCCCGGAACGGAACGGCGAGGTAGCATCCGAGGAGAGGCGCGAATCCGTACAGCATCGCCCGGACGCCGCAGAAGAAGCAGAGCGCGCCGAGCGAGAGGAAGAACCATGCGCCGAACCTGAATCCCGGCGCATCGGGATTCGCCCGCGGCAGAAAGATCAGCCCCAGGGCGATCAGGACGGGCGGCCAGGCCAGGACCTTGCGCCAGGGGAAGACTCCTTCCTTTTGCAGCGGGGAGCCGGATGCTTTCGCCGCCTGATAGAGCAGACACGCCAGCAGGATCAGAAGCGCCGCGGATCCGCCCCATTCGGAGCGGATCTGATATGCGGACTGCCAGCAGGCGAACGCGAATGCAACGGCGAAAACGGCGGTGCATTTCCAGTCCTTCCGCAACGGCGCAAGCAACTGCTTGAAATCAATCATTTCTGTCCTCCGTTGCAACGAGATCGATCATCCTGTGCGCGCGAAGCTGACGGCGTTGGCGTCCGGAAAGCCCTTTGATCCTGACCGGGGCGTCGGCGTCCACGGCCGCGGACACGATGGCCTGAAACGCCTCCGGCGAGAAACGGCCGCGTCCGGATGCCGTGAGGACGCCCGGATCGTCCTTGTCGGCGGCGACGGTCGCGCCGCCCTTGCGCGGCCTGTTCAGAAACGCGAAAAGCGCCATGGCGTTGAAGACGAGCAGTCCGAATCCGTAGCGTTTCCACAGGCGGCCCGGTTCCTGAATGATGCGGAAAATCCACTCCGTGCCGCTGCGCCGCATCCAGTCCGGGGCGCGCTTGACTGCGCCCGCGATGAAATTGAACGTGCCGCCGATGCCGATCGCGATGCCGCATTTCAGGTTGGCGCGGTTGCGTTCCGCCCAGATTTCCTGTTTTGGATTGCCGAATCCGACGAGCAGGATGGCGGCGCCGGATTCGTTGATCCTGCGGCATATCTCGCGGTCGAGCTGTTCGGCGTCCGGGGCGTCCAGCTTGACGAACGGCGCGTCGATTCCGGCGATTTCCAGTCCGGGATAGCGTTTCGTGAGGATATCCGCCGCGCTGCGGGTATATTCCTCTTTTCCTCCGAGGAAATACAGCTTCACATGGTCTCTGGCGGCGCGTTCGGCAATCAGGGGAACCATGTCGGCTCCGGTGACGCGTTCCGGCAGCGGCGTTCCGATCAGGCGGCTGAGCCAGACCAGCGGCATGCCGTCTGCGATGACGAGTTCGGCGCGGCGGAGCACGCGCGCCAGCGCGGGATTGCGGGGCGCGCTCCTCGTGGCGCAGTATGTGTTCACGATGAAATCGACGTTCACGGTCGCGGCGACGCGGCATCCGCGAGGGCCCGGCGGCATGGAGGCAAGTTCGAAGAACCGGTCGAGCGCCTGCGGCGCGGTGAGCGCGTCGAAATGCATTCCGAGTACGACCGGACGCGGCTTTTCTTCAGGAACGGGAGGCTTCGACGGCATGGATGATCCTTTCGACGTGTTTGGTCCAGGTGAATTCCGCGGCGCGGCGGAATCCGGCCTCTTTCAGATTTTCGCGGAGCTTTTCGTCTCCGAGCAGACGTTTCAGGGCGTCCGCGATCGCGTCGGAATCCTCGGGATCGAAGAGCAGCGCCGCATCCTTCCCGATTTCGCCGAGCGACGATGTTTCCGAACACGCGCACGGCGCGCCGTAGTGCATCGCCTCGATCAGGGAGAGCCCGAACCCCTCGAACAGCGACGGGAACACATATGCCGCCGAGCCGCGGTAGGCCTCCTCCACGTCCTCGTTCGCGATGAACCCGGTCAGGACGATCCGGTCGCGCAGCGGCGACTGTTCCGCGCGGGCGTGAATGACGTCGGCCCCGTGCCAGTCCGCGCCGCAGAGAACAAGTTTGCATCGGCCGGAGAGGTCCGGAGGGAGTTTTTCATAGGCTTCGATCAGGCGGCATTGATTTTTCGCCGGGTGTTCCAGGCGTGAGATGTAGAGCAGGTATTCGCCGGGTTCCAGTCCGTACCGTTTCATCCAGCCGCCCGCTGGCTTCACGTTCGGCAGGGACAGTCCGTTCCAGCTCACCGTGATGCGTTCGCGCGGCAGCCCCATGAATTCCGTCATGTCGTTCGCGGTCGATTCGCTGATTGCCACGGGAAACTCCGCGCGTTTGGTGAAAAATGGCAGGATGCCAGTCTGATAAAGCGTGCGGAACCGGTCGTATTTCTCCCGCATGCGGTGCGCCGCCAGGTCATGCACGATGGCGACGGTCGGAACGGGCCGGAAGAGGACTGCGCGGCGGTTTGCGGCCGCGATGAAGAAAAGATCGCATTTGCGCCGGCTGATCCGGAACGGCAGGAAGAGGAGATGCCAGATCATGCTCAGGATCGGACGGCCGATCCAGCCGGGCGCGACGATCTGCGGGAACGGCGCGAACTCCGGAACCTGCGCGGCTTCCGCTTCCACGACCAGAGTCAGTTCGTGTCCCGCCGCCGCCAGGGCCGTCACAGTGTGGCGCATATAGACGGATATGCCGGAGCGTCCGTGATCGAACGGAACGCAGCTGACGAGGATTCTCATGAAGCGCTCCTTTCCGGGGAGATTGCGTGATTGTCTGAAAAGGATGAGGATGCCAATGCCCGCCAACCGTCCAGCAGCGCGGCGTCCGTGAAACGGACGGAAACGAGTTCGCGTCCGCGGCGCCCCATGCCGTGCGCTTCCTCCGGGGCGTTCAGCAGACGGTCGATCGCCTTTGCAAGCGCGGCGACGTCTCCGGGCGGAACGAGAATGCCGGTCCGGCCGTCGACGAGGTACTCGCGGATTGCGCCGACGTCGAAGCCGACGAGCGGAACGCCATGCGCGAGCGCTTCCGGGCCGACCAGGCCGAACGGTTCCTGCCAGCGCCAGGGCAGCGCGACCGCGCGAATGCCCCGGAACACGTCGTCCGGGGTGGAGGAATATCCGTGGAACACGACGGATCGTCCGAGCGGTTCCGCGAGCTGTTTCAGCCAGGCTTCATCGTTGCCGGTTCCGACGATGTCCAGTACGCATGGCGTTTTGACCTCATGCATGGCGGCCAGGAGCTGGTCGACGCCTTTGCCGCGAATCAGCTGGCCGATCGACAGGATGTGCGGCAGTCCGTCCGTTTCGGACGGAGAAACCGCATCGGGAATCATGATCGAGGGCGGGATCAGCAATATCTTCTCCTCCGGAATGCCCTGACGGATCAGGACGTTCCGCATGAATCCGGACAGCGCGACGAAGCGGTCGCAGGCGCGGATTTCCCCCCAGAGCGAGGCGAACCCGCCGAAGTTGGAGCGGAAGGTGTTGTCCGGCGCCGGACGCCGCAGCATCGCGCAGCATCCGCAGAGGAACTCGCTGTATGACCGGGAACAGTTCTTCCTGACGGCCGGGTAGTAATAGGATCGCCGGGGGCAGTAGTACTCATGGTCGTGGATGAAGACCGCCGTCCTGCCCGCCTCCCGAAACGCGCGCACGAAAGCCGCGTTCCGGACCTTATGCAGGACCGTGAGGTCGTAACCCGCTCCGCCGCCTCCCGCCGCCTCCTGGATTGTTTCCGCATGGTCGAACGCGGCGAGGAATCGTTCGGAATCCTGCGTCTTTTCCGCATAGCAGCAGTCTACCGTGAAGCCGTTCCGCCGCAGAAGCTGCGCGGTGCGCTCCATGTAGCGTTCTATTCCGCCGATGATCCCGGCGTACTGGTTGACGAAACGAATGCGTGGCATAGTCGGACGAGGCGGTTGAAAAGGCAATAGAATCGGAAGGGACACTGTCAATCGGAATTAATATATACAAAAACGGATTCAATTCAACTCCAAATCACGGAAAGCGGCAAAAAAAACGTTTTTTTAAAGAAAACGGGTTGAAAGCTGTCGGTTCGCAGTATATATTATGGCAAATTGAATCGGTTGAACGCAATTCAATACCCCCTGAACAAAAAAACAGCGCCCGCTGAATTTTCCCGGAGTTATTATGAGCGATGTGATCAAAGTCCTGGCCGTTGATGACGTTGAGGCGAACCTGATGATCATTCGCGGCTGTCTGAAAGGCGACGGATTCGAGCTCGTGACCTGCACAAACGCCGTCGACGCCCTCCAGAAGTTCAAGGAACAGTATTTCGACATCCTCCTGCTTGACGTCATTATGCCCGGCATCGACGGATTCGAACTGCGCAAGCTCATCCGCGCAACCGATCCGGAACGCCCCATCATCTTCCTCACCAGCATGGTTGAGGACAAGAACATGACCATGCTCAACCAGATCACGTGGGACGCCAACACCTACTATCTGAACAAGGCGGTCGGCAAGAAGACGCTGATCCAGAAGATCACCGAGGTCGTCACCACCTACCGCCAGAAACTCATGGCGCACAAGTACAGCGACCAGATGGAGGAGGAGCGCGCCCTTGCCGGCGAACTTCAGAAAGTCCTGCTCCCGAACTGGTGCATCTGCAACGACGACGTGCTGTTTTCCTCAATCTACGTTCCCTATATGCACGTCTCCGGCGATCTCTACGAAATCATCCCGTTCGGCGAATCCAAGTATCTTTTCTTCATCGGCGACATTTCCGGGCACGGGCTCTCCGCCGCGCTTTATATGGCGGCGGTCCAGTCCTGGCTGAAAATGACCCTGCGTGACAACGACATCAGAATCCATGAGCTCATGAGCCGCCTCAACAGGTTCTTCTGCGAGGACCTCCAGAGCAAGAACTACATGACCGCGCTCGCCGCCATCGTCGACTTCAAGAACAACCACATTTCCATGCATTCCTCCGGACATCCCGGCATGCTCTTCGCCTCTCCCGCCAGAAAGACCGTGACCGTCAGCGATACGAAGAAGGGCAGCATGCCCCTGGGCTGGATGCCCGACGCCGAGTTCCCCGAATCCGAAAACTTCGACTGCGATTTCGACGACGACACCATCTTCATCGCCATGACCGACGGCGTGCTGGATATGGAGAACGAGGATAAAGAGACCATGACGGCGGACGATCTGAATTCCATCATCCAGTGTCAGCTGGACAATCCGAACGTCGTGGCCTTGCCGTACCGCATCAAGGGCATGATGGCGAAAATGGGGTTCGACAGGGCGCCCGACGATTTCACCATCGTCGCGTTCCAGAAGCGTTCCGCCCGCAGGGGCTTCCTTGAGCGCGTCATCCAGGCCAAGCTTCCCGAAGTCGACAAGGTTTCCCAGGAGTTCTGCGCCATAACTGACGATATCCGCCAAAGCACCGAAATCGACCTTTGCATGCATGAGTACCTGAACAACGTCGTCATTCACGGCAGCCACGACAAAAAGAAGGCGCCCGACCTTATTTATGTGAGCATCGGCATGGAGAACGGCGATCTGGTGCTTCAGGGCGCGGAACGCGGCGGCAAGTGGGACATCACCGGAACCCGCGAAACCAACGATCCTCAGCTTTTCACCCCGGAAAACGGTTCCGCGGACAGCAAGACCGAGGAGGAAAACCTCTTCGCCACCAGCGGACGCGGCATCCAGATCATCAAGGCGATCACCCAGTACGTATCGTACGAGACCAACTGCGGATTAAACGAAACAAAATTCGTATTCAATAAAAGGACGCCCGAATCATGAAAGCCGATATCGCTGCCCATTTGAAAGAGCTTCTTGAGCTCGAAGACGACGAAATCCAGGAGTTCTACGATGCATTCATCAAGGAATTCGACAAATCCTGCGTCGACCTCCAGGAGGAAGGCGTCGATTCCGACTTCCAGAAACTCCGAATCATCACGCATACCATGTTCGGCTACTGCGAGAACATGGGGGCCATGGACCTTTTTGCGCTCGCCAAGGAGCTGAACGCCGCGGCCAAGGCCGAGGATGTTCCGACGTGCCGGGCATCCATCCAGAAGATTTTCCAAATGCATGAAGCCTATCTGGCCGAAGGCTGATTCCTGTTTCTTTCATTCCTGTTTCTCCGTTCCGGCGCGACTGGCTTGCGGAGCGTTCCATTGTGTTTGCCCGGACAGGACGGAAGCAGGCTCTCCGGTCTCGCGTGTCCGCACAGCGCTTTGTCTTGCGCGTGCGGTCCGTGCGGATGAAAAAGGCCGTTCCTCGCCGCCCGTCGCCTGATTCCGCATTCCGTCGCCCGTTTCATCGTCCGCCGCATTCGGGAAATACGGGCGCGAAAAACGCCGGACGGTTCCGTCGAGGCCGTCCGGCGCAAATGTCTTTTCAGTTCAAAACAATCGTCGGTTCATCTTTCCCGTCGCTTCATTTCGCGCTGCCGGGATCATTGATGCGGCCCATGAAGAGGATGAGGCCGGTCTGGTTGTCTCGGATGAGCGCGAGGAACGGACGGTCGGCGCGGAATTCGTTGACGGGATCCGGCATTCCGATGGAAGTGATCCTGGCCATGCCGATGGCCGTGGCTGCGGCCGCTTTCGTGGAGACTTCATCCATCTTCAGAGCGGTCTTATGCACCACGTTTTCGATCTTGAGCGCCTCTTCCGTGTCGATGCCGGAGAAATCGGCCTGATTGGAGAAAGGAGTTTTCATCCCGAGTTTCTGCAGGGTTTCGCCGAGGTCGAGTTTGCAGGTCAGGTCGGTTTTCGGCAGCCAGACGCGGGTTTCGCCGCGCACGCGGCGTCCGAGCCAGGAATCAAGCTTTTCGCCGATGGAGGCGACCATTTTGTTCAGGTCGGCTTCGCCGTGATCGGTTCCCTCGCGGAACGGCATGAGCGCGACCAGTTCGAACCGGCGGTTTTCATACGGGAGGACGATTGCATGGACATTATCCTGCGGCGCCGCATAGTAGGCGATGGAGGAGGATTTCTGATACATCATCTGGACTTCCTTTTCCTTGCCGCCAAACATGTTGAACGCCATTGGCTTCGTGTCGTCCTTCGGGAAGGGGTTTGCCCATTTCGCTTCGAAATACAGCGTATTCAGCAGGACCATGGAGGTGTCCGCGCTGAAGAAATCGGGCGTGAGCAGGTCCTTGATCATGTTTTTCGTGTGGGCTTCCACATAGGAGTTGATCTTCGCGGAGACTTTCGCGGACTGCTTGAAGTCCTCCTTGTAGAATGCGCCGCCATAATGCTTTTCAATCATTTCCATGAATGCGGGCAGGACGTTCTGCTTCGTGTCGGTCCAGACGGAGTTGGAGACCAGAATTTCGGTCTTTTCCGCCTCGGCGTATTGTTTCGTCAGCGTGTCGAAGAATGCGCCGCAGGTTGCGGGATCGGCGGGCAGACCGAGCGTCTTGCGAATTTCTTCGGCCGTGGTTCCCTTCGCGCCGCAGTAGACCATGCCGAACGCGCCGTCGATGCTGTACGGCGAGAGGAACATATTCTTCTCCGCATCAGCTTTGCAGACGGTCTCGAAGAGCTTGAATCCCTGACGGTTCATTTCGGACGGGGCTGCTTTCAAGTCGGCGGCTTCATCGGCGAACGCCGGAAGCGCAAGGCTCATGGCGCACAGCGCGGAGTGTAAGAGTGTTTTTTTCATGGAATCGTCTCCTTGTGGATAGTTTGTCGTATCTGACTGCAAAAACGCTTTTCGTATAATTAGTCTCTTCAGCGTTCCGGAATCTTAGCGCGGAATCCTTTTTTTTGCAAAAAAGCGGATTGGAACGGCTATTCCCATGACGGTTTTTTTCATATGGCGGAAGAATCGTCTTTCTTTTTTGGTCATGAATTGTTCCGCTTTTTTTCGGCTTGGGATTGATTTTTTTAACCTTTGCGTTATATTAAAAACGTTTTCTTTTTCCTATGCACCCGTAGCTCATTTGGATAGAGCGACTGCCTCCGGAGCAGTAGGTGGTGGGTTCGAGCCCCGCCGGGTGCACCACTTTTGAGCTTAAATCACCATTTTTCGCACACTGTGAAACATGGTGATTTTTTGTGTTTCGTGACACGAATCGTGGAAAAATCGTGGAAAAATCGTGGAAAGTTCCTGAGCTCAGACAATCCGCCCTTCCTGCTCAGCCCAAGAGGCGGGGCCGAGGAAAACTGCGTCTCCGTCAGGATACCGCTGCGCCTTACCTTCCCATATCCCTGCCCAGTGACGGCCCTTGAGGTGAGAGACAAGGCGTCGTTCCGCTGTTTTCGATGATTTTCCACGATTTTTCCACGATCTGAGGCTAAAAAAAGCATTTTGACCGCCATTATTGAGGCGAAGGTTCTTCTCATGGCCGCGATTTCAGAACTCCATGGGCGCACGATTGGCGAAAAAGAGCTGCACCTCAAGGCTTTCGTCTCGAAGTGCTGCTCAGGCTCGGCTCCATTGCAGGAGGGAGCAATAGTTCAGTTAGCGCTCACGGGATTGATGTAGCGTGGTTTGTCGGTCACGAGCCACTTTTGCTCGAAGAGTGTTCTCCGCTCACCTGTATGCCACCATCTATTCAGACACCAGCGTTTCAGCGCCCGTATCTGTCGGCGGTTGAAGTCTGGGATGATATCGAAGTGGGTGATGAACCCCCGCATCTGACGTGCTGCTTTCCAGAGCCAGTAGTCGTCTTTCTTCTTCGTATAATCATCCAGATATCCCAGGTATATCGCACGAGCTTCTTGCGCTTTGTCTCGTTGTATCCTCCAAGTGTTGTTTGCCCATTCCACTCCGTATAACTTGAGATGTTCAATCTCTTGTACTTCGGTTTTGTTCATGTTCACTGGGCATCCCATCGTGTTTTCTATAAACGTGATGAGTCTTGCTTTACGTCGACCAGTTGCTTTCTTGGACTTGGTGAACACAGTGATATCGTCGGCAAAGCGGACGTAGCGATGTCCTCGCCTTGCCATTTCCTGATCCAGTTCATCCAAGTATAGCATTGATGCCAGCCACGGTGAAATGGGACTTCCTTGGAGTGTTCCTTTCCGGTTTCTCGACACAGATCCATCTGGCCCGATTACCAGCGTAGTCAGGAAAGCGTTGATCAGTCCTACTACCCTTTTGTCGGGGATGTGGATACGGAGTTTCTTCATCAGCCTGTCATGCGGAACGTTGTCGAAGAAAGACGTCAGGTCTATCTTTATGGCGTGCGTGTATCCTTCTTCCCGGATACGGTTCACTTCTTCGATTGCGTCGCCAATGTTACGCCCTGCCTGGTAGGCATATGAATATGGGCTCCAGGGATTCTCCGGCAGGTTGTTTATTACGACCTGAAGAATCATCCTTTGTACTATGCGGTCCAGCACCGTGGCAATCCCCAGAGGGCGCATTTTCCCATTCGGCTTTCGTATCAGGGAGATTCGGACTTTATCCGGGCGGAATTCGCCCCGGAGAAGTTGCTGCCGAATCTTTTCCCTTGCCTCAGGGGTTGCAAGGGAATCACAGACTTCCTTTACGCTCTTGTTATCATAGCCGCAGGACTTCTTCGGTTCACTGGCTATGAAGTCAATCGCTTGGAGAAAGTTGTCCTCGTCAACAATGCGGTCCAGTAGATTACTGTCATTGATTACCGGAATAATGTGTTTTCCCAGCAGCGGGTCATAGACTCGATGCTTGAGAGGTTTCCGTTTGGGTTCACTTGCGGAGCAGTCAGAACCACCATTCCAGAAGGAGCGTATCTGTGTGGTATCCTGTTGTCCGTCTTGGGGAACGTACTCTTCTGCCGTTTCTTCTTCCTTTCTTGGCGACAGTGTTCCTTGGGTATTTCCCGGTTGCCCATCGCGTTCGTTACGCCTTTCGGCCTGGACGGCTCGCAGTGGGTTGATATGCTTCGTAGGAATTGGAAGACTGCTCGAAGCATGTGGATTGCAGCCTTGCCCTTCGCGATTGTCGCCCTTATCGGTTTCGGTGGGGCGCGTTGGGTTTGTATGTCCCGCAGGCACTGGAAGCTGACACGGGGCATGGGTGTTTTCACCTTGCCCATCGCGATTGTTACGCCATTCGGCCTGGACTTCTCGCGGCATGGGGATAAATTGTCTGTGGATTCCGGCTCCGCAGCCAGCAGAGAGCGGCATCTAAGCTCATTTTCAATGGTTATTTCAGCAAAAACATCTGTAAACCGACCAAGTTTCAACAATTGCTTTTTGCTCTCAAATCGAAATAACCCAGCGAGCGAACCTAGTGTCTATGTGTCTTGCTGGGCGCTTCTCTATCGTTCATAGAGCAGGTTCTTGGTCGGGCCTTCGGTTCCACGTAACAATCAAGCATGCCCGTTCAAAACGGCCGGACATGCTTTTTTGTCTAAAATGCTCTTGCTGGCAATAGGATAAAACCGGTTCACTCCTGAGCGTTGGAGGTGGTGGTCAGAACCTCTCCTTTTGCTCCTCGGGGTTCAAACGGCGGATGATTCTGGCGGGATTGCCGCCCACGATGACATTTTCGGGCACATCCCCGGTCACGACGGCTCCCGCGGCGACAACGCTGTTTTCGCCGATCGTCACGCCGGGACAAATCGTGGCATTGGTGCAGATCCAGACGTTTTTCCCGATGGTCACCTTGTGGTAGGTAAAGAATCTATGGCGGTAGTTCACGTCGTGGTTTACCGTCGCGATGCACACCCTCGGTGCGATCAGCACGCCGTCCTGGATCTCGATGCCGCCGCCCGCGATGAAGTACACGTTGTCGTTGATGAAGACCTTGTGTCCGAGGCTGACACGGATGCCCATATCGCAGTAAAACGGTGTAAGAATGGTCACATCGTCAAGCTTGCGTTGAAACAGTTCCTCCAGGTACGTACGGTACGACAGATCGGTCGGGTCCGTCATGTTCGCCTTGTGGCAAAGAGATTTCGAACGGTTGATCTCTGCCGCGGCATCCTCGATGTATGCTTCCCGGTCGTCGGTAGGACCACCGTTGTCCATGATTTGGAAGACGATCCCCCGATGTTTCGTGTGACTGTACATATTCGATCCTGTTATACTGGTTTTATGGGATTCGGACTTCACGACAAAAATACTATAGCATCTTTCGACGGCATTTCAAGTCTGCTGCCCGACGAAGCAGCCGCGCACCTTGACGCCGACAACGGGACGCGCTTCCTGGAGACCGACCTCCGCGTCTTCCGCGACCGCACGGCCCTGATGATCCGGCACACGCCCCGTCCGCTCTCGGCCGGCTTTCCCGTTCTCCCTCTCGGCGGCCAATACCGGAAATTGACATTTCTGGCGATCGTCATTCTGCGAGCATAAAAGCTGCCGCGGGTTCACTTTGCTGCACTTCTTTTTTTCAATCAGATTAGCTCTTTTTACAATTAATTGTTTTTTTGTTGCAATATGTTGCATGTCATCCCAATCTTTTTTTTTTTGCATCATTTTGATTTGACATTGTTGTATTGGCGTGCTATATTTAGCAAAATATTATAATGTATATGTGCGCATGCGCGAATCGTGGGCACACAACGTCACCCCTATGTAAAGGAGCGAGAAAGTCATGGCAACGATTTTTGTGAACCCCGGCTGGAACGACGGAGATAACCCCATCACCGTATATGTTTTGAATGGGTATGTTTACAAGACCGATCCTGGCGAGGGCAGCAGCACGGCATTGTGTTACAATAAACTGGGAGCGGAGAATAACAATGACATGAATGGTGCCGTTTCCGCAGCAAGTGACGGCGATACCATTTATGTCTACAATGTTTCTTCAGAGGATCCCCTTTCTCTCTCCACCCCCTCGGGGACTTATTGTCCTCCCGGAGTCTTTGAACTTTATCTGAATTGGAGCACCACGAGTCAAAAGAATCTGGCCGTTTGGGCGAACAAGCTTTATTTGGGGGAGAATAAATATTATATCAAGCTCGGAGACAATGGTAATAGCATTTCTATGGATTTCCATGTCTCCGACTCCTTCGTAGTTGACTCGGGAAAAACTTTCTCTGTCCTGAATGGGTCATCTTTCAGCATCAGCAAGATTGAGCAGGGTGGAACCAATAGTGTTTCTTTCACGAACAACGGCAGTATTGATGTCTCGGGTTCCACATTTGCAGCGGACACGGTCGAAACCTCCGCTAATACCGCCTCCTTCCTCGTCAGTGGCAAGAGCAAGCTGAATATCGGCACACTCAACGGCACGATCACGACCTCTTTGGCGCTTGCGACCACGCTGAACGCTTCGAGCATCACCGGCGGCTCGATCTCCGCTCAGAACGACCTGACCTTCACCGGCGCGAACACGCTGAACGGCATCACGCTCGACGCAACGGACAGGACCGTCACGGTCGGAACCGGAAACTCCGATTCTCTCACGGTCGGCGACACAAGCACACTGAATATCGGCACACTCGACGGCACGATCAAGACCGGCAGTGCGGGAACCACGCTGAATGCCTCGAGCATTACCGGCGGCGGGACCAACGGCGGAACGATCACCGCCCAGGGCACTCTGACGTTCGCCAACAATACCCATCTGAGGAACATCACGCTCGACGCAACGGACAAGACAGTCAACGTGGGCTCCTATAATCTCCGGGTCGGCGGCATGAGCACGCTGAAAATCGGCACGCTCTCCGGCGCGATCTGGCTGCAAAACGGCGCAACCGTCTCGAAATCAACGATCTCCGGAGGCAGCAACGGCGGGCTGTTTATCTATGATAATACTCCCGTCATATTCGCCGGTGAGAACCAAGTCAACGCCGGATGGACTTATGAAGGCCACTACACCAGTATCGCTAACTGCGGTTTAATCACAGTCAAAAGTATCCCCGCATCCGGAGATAATCCGAATGCCTTGGATTACGTCCCCGCTCAAAGAGGCGTACTGAAAGCCATTGACATCTGGAATAAGGGGAGCATCACGGCCGGCAGCGCCGAAGCCGAAAATGCGGATGCCTGCAGCATAGAGGTGACCAATCTCACGAATACGAATAACAACAGTAGTCTCACTATCACTTGTAATGCCGAATCGGCCAATCCGAGCAGGCTGAAAGCCACGCAAGGAATTGTAAACAACGGAATGATGACTCTCACGAATTCCGAATTGACAGCAAATACGCTCACAAATAACGGTTCCGGGATATCCCAAAGTACTGCCGGCATGACGATCTCGAATTCAACCGTTTCCGCTTCAGGTGAGAATCCTCTTGTGATCACGAATGGCAACAGCAATACCTCTGCCACGATTGAGTTCAACAAATCCACGGTCACGGCAGGTCAGGTTACGAACTTCAGCTTTCACAACGGACAGGGTCCTACGTGGGGCACATGGGGCCTTGTGGTAACGAATCAATCCTTTTTCTCTGTTAACGACTTGAGCAATACCGGATGGATTCAAGTGACTGACTCCACGCTTTCGGCGACATCCGTCTACATCGGCAAAATCGACAACGAGCGCAATTACTCCGGCAAGCTCCAGGTCAATGGAACCAGCACACTTGACATCGCCTCGCTCGATGGCACAATCACGATCGGGAGTGGTTATTTCCCGGATCCGATCACGCTGAAGGATTCGCACATCACTGGCAAGGTGGATAACGGAAATCGCCTTGGCAACATCTCCGTCACGAATCCCCTGACGTTCACCGGCGCGAACACGCTGACGAACATCTCGGTTGATGCGACAGCAAATTGCGGTGCCGTCACGGTCGGAACAAACGAAGGCGATTCCCTCACGATGAAGGGCACAAGCTCGCTGAGGACCGCTTCGCTCAACGGCACGATCCTGACCGATGCCGATGATTTGACCACGCTGAAAGACTCCAGCATCACCGGCGGCACCATCACCGCACAGAATGACCTGACGTTCACCGGCGCGAACACGCTGAACAGCGTCACGCTCAATGCCGCGAACAAGACCGTCACGAACACCGGCACGCTCACGGTCGGAGGTGCGCTCTCTTTCGATGGAGACTTAAACGTGGCCGGCAACGCCTCGCTTGCCGTGGGGAACGGCGCCGGGATGACCGTAACGGGCAATATCTCCAACAGTGGCAGTATTACTGTGACCGGCACCGGCTCATTGTCCGTTGCCAATATTATCAACAGCTACGACAATTCCAACGAGAACAACAACGGCACGATCACCGTGGATGCGCTTTCGACGCTCAAGGCGGATACGGTGTCCGGCGGCAGGGTCACAGTGAAGAGGGATTCTTCGCAGGTCCTGACGGAGGACGTCTACCATATGGTGGACGCGAATCTTCAGAATGTTACCGTTGGATTCATCGGAGACTTGGGGGATTACACCTTTTGCCCATCCTTCGTCGACAGCGGCTTGTACCTGTTCAAGCTCAATCCGTCGACCGTATATGTAAATGGAAACTATCCTGCTCAGCCGAACACCTTGACCCCCGACGGTCATTTGGTCGGTGTCAATGCGTTCACGAACAATCCGGACGGAACCGAAACGTCCTTGTATTTCTCCAATAATACAGAAAAAATCGTCTATTATGCGAATGCGTATGCGTATGCCGCGCTGAACCTCGCAGTTGACAATGCCCCGGCCAGCCTCACGATCACGACGGAGGCTGTCGGTAATAATGAAGTGGTCACCATGGGCCCTCTGACAGTCGGCGCAGGCCAGACCGTCACGCTCTCAGGCGCGAAGATGACGCTGCAGGACGCAACCGAGCCCGCCACCGACTCCCTCACGGTTTCCAGCGGCAGCACGCTGAACGTCGGCGGGGAATCCACGTCCGGCCTTACGGCGCAAACGGTAAACAATGCGGGCACGATCAATGTCACGAATTCCACGTTCGCAGCATCGACGCTTACCACTTCCGCCGTCGACGACAGGTTCTTTGTCGCGGGTGAAAGCACGCTGAATATCGAGTCGCTCAACGGCAAGATCACGCTGAACGACGGCGCGACCGTCTCGAACTCCACGGTCTACGCCAACGTCAATGTGGGGGAAACCACAACCTCCTATAGTGGCTTGCTGAGTATCGCAACGGGTTCCAGCGTCACATTTGCCGGCGCGAACACTTTCCGGGACAGCAACAATGAAAAAGGTGTCGCAATCGACAACCTGGGTACGGTCACGGTCAAAAGCATCGCCGCTTCCGGCGACAATTCTGCCGTTGCGGGCGCATTGAAAGTCTTCGGCTTCGATAACAAAGATACCCTCAGGGTCGGCAGCGACACCGATGCCTGCACCTTTGACGTGATGAATCTCCGCAACTACTCTACGCTCACGGTCAATGGTAAAACTGATGATCTGAGCAGGCTGAAAGCCTCTTCTGTTGAAAATTACGGAACGATAGAGCTCACGAAGGCCATAGCCGAAGCGGGTTCTCTCCAGAATGGCAATGCAGACAATACCACCGTCACGATCGGGATCACGAACTCCGAATTCACGGCGGATTCCGTCACGAACTACAGCTCGGGCGCAAATGCGCGCGAAGGCATGACGGTGATCAACTCCACGTTGTTCAAGGCGAATTCTCTCGTCAACAGCGGCACGATCAAGTTCAGGGGAAAAAACAAACTGGATATCGGCCCGTTGAGCGGCACACTCTACTTCGATGACGCTGAAGGAACCCAAGCCACGCTGAACGATTCGAGCGTCACCGGTGCTAATTCCATTGTCGGAACCCTCCTGGCCGTGAGCAACCTGACCTTCACCGGCGAGAACACGCTGGCGAACATCACGATCAGCGCTGTGAGCCGGGACGTCACGGTTGGCGACAGCGACCCGGAAACAGTCGATTCTTTGACGCTGACGAATTCTACACTCACTGCGAGCGAGGTGACGACGAGCAACGGTGGCACGCTTACGGTATCCGGCACGAATAATACGCTGAACATCGGCACGCTCAACGGCGAGATCAAGACGGCAGGAGGCGTCACGCTGACCGGGTCGAACATCACCGGCGGCAGCATTACCGCCTTAGGCTCCGTCACGGTGAACAATTCCACGATCAGTTCGAATACGTTCACCGCAACAGAGTACGGGGCAGACTTCTACAGCGCGTGCATTCTGAACGGTGTCACGCTTTATGCGGGGAGCCAATCCGTCAAGATCGGAGAAGGCAATACCGATTCTCTCACAGTCTCCGGCACGAGCACGCTGATAATCGGGGAGCTTCACGGTTCCCGCACGATCAAACTGGACGGTGCAATGATCAAAGATTCCTCGATCGTGGGTGGTCAAAGCGGCAACTACGGCGGCACACTGGTCGTCGAATCCGGCAAAACTGCGACGTTCTCCACCACCGGATCGAACAGGAACAACCTGGCGAATACTTCCATCATCAATTCCGGAACGAGCGCCACAAGTTACGGCACGATCACGGTGAACGGCAAGATGTCGTGCGGCACGGTTACGAACGAAGCATATGCAAAAATCTATATCACGGATGCGGATTTCACCGCCGGCACGGTCACGAACCTTGCCGAAACGGGCGGTTCGACGGGATCTCAAATCACGGTCACGAATTCCACGTTCACAGCATCGACGGTTTCTGTCAACTTCTACGCCGATTTCTATGTCTCAGGTGAAAGCACGCTGGACATCGGAAATCTCACCGGCACGATCAGGCTGAACGATGGCGCGACCATCTCGAATTCCGCGGTCTACGCTGACATTAACAACTCGTATAGTGGCAAACTGAATGTTGGAGCGTATTCCAGTGTCATATTTGCCGGTTCGAACACTTTCCTGAGTAATAACAAGGAAAGAGGCCTCTACGTCGAAATCAATGGTTCGGCCACAGTCAAAAGCACCTCCGATCAACAAGGCGAACTGAAGGCCCACCACATCCAGGTTGGCAACCTCACGGTCGGCAGCGAGACAGATGCCTGCATCGTAGACACGATTTCCCTCAGGAACGGCGGCACACTCACGGTCAACGGTAAAACGAATGAGCGAAGCAGGTTGCAAGCCCAAAGTATTGAGAATTACACCACCTCCAGTAACGGATCAATGTCGCTCACGAATACCGTATTGAATACGGAGACGCTCGTGAATACCTGTGTCGGAACGCTGGACAACAAACCCGGCATTACGATCACGGATTCCGAGGCGGTTGTAGGGTCTCTCCGTAACGGCAACGATTCCAATCGCGTCGCCACGATCAAGATCGAGAGATCCGAGTTCACGGCAGGTTCCATCACGAACTACAGCACAGGCCCCAAAAATGAGCACGGCCAACTGATCAGACCCGGCATTGCGGTCGATAATTCCACGATCCATGTCGGACTTTATGATAATGACCATAACGTGGTCGCGGGGACTGGCGATATCACGAACAACGCGGGCGCGTGGATCAAGGTCGAGAATTCGGTGTTCACCGCCCTCGGCACTCTCACAATCAATGCAAAGGCGGATTTGAATGATGGCGGCATCTCGTTTGCGAACTCCACGGTTTCGCTGGCTTCGATCGTAAACAACGGCACTCCACAGACGCAAGCTTGGCAGGATGACGGTCGCATCTTGTTTACGAACTCCACTGTTTCGGTGGCCTCGGTCACAAACAGGGGCACTTTCCGTGTCATCGGAACAAGCAAACTGGACATCAACGCGCTTGACGGCACGATTGAGACCTCCGACTCGGGGGCCACGCTGAACGATTCGAGCATCACCGGCGGGGCCAACGGCGGAACGATCTCCGCACAGAACAGCCTGACGTTCACCGGTGCGAACACGCTGAACGGGGTCACTCTCACGGCGACGGACAAGACCGTCACGGTCGGAAACTCCGCTTCGCTCACAGTGAAGGGCACTAGCACGCTGAACATCGGAAATCTCAACGGCACGATCCTGACCGACACCGCGGCGACCACCACGCTGACGGCGTCCAGCATCACAAACGGCACGATCTCCGCACAGAACAGCCTGGCGTTCACCGGCGCGAATACGCTGAACAGCGTCACGCTCAGTGCCGCGGGGCAGGCCGTCACGGTCGGAACTGAAGCCACGCTCACGGTCGGCGGCACAAGCACGCTGAATATCGGCACGCTCGGCGGCACGATCACTGTGGCGAGCGGCGCGACACTCTCGAATTCCTCGGTCGGCGGCACGGTCAAAGTCCAGAGCGACGCAACCCTGACGCTGGACGGCATGAACGCCATCACCACGCTCGATCTGAGCGAAGCGAACAATGTCACGATGGACTGGCAGGACCAGCTGAGCTTCACCGGATTCGGAGATTCCTACACGGACAAGCTCACTATCAATTTGGACAATTTTACCGCCGGGGATCTTTCCAAGCCGATTCTGGACTCCGTGAATAACGACTGGACCAAGGATATGTACGAAGCGCTCCTGACAAACGCATGGACATCTACCCAGGAATCTTCTACCCAATATGAGTTTGTGGTGAGGGACGGCGACCTGTATATAGACCTGAAGAAGATCGTCGTGAAAGACGGAACGCACTCCACGATCACCGCTCTGAACGGCATCCCGACCGAGATCGGAGAAACGTCCGGCAAAACAACGCTGTTCGAGAAAAGCGTTTTCGGGGGAGGCGACACGTCGGAAGCGGCAGGCACCGCGGAAACTCCTGTGGATCAGGGTATCGATCTTTCCGTCGCGGGCGGCACGTTCGCGAAATTCGTCGCGGGCGGAAGTCTCGTCAATCTAGCGGAAGCCGACGACGAATATTATGTTTCCGGCGGCACGCAGTCCATCAGCATTTCCGGGGGCAAAATCGAGAGCACCGTGGCCGTGGGCGACAGACTGCAGCATGGTGTAATGCACCGTGTTGGCGACCTCAACATGGAGATCACCGGGGGCACGTTTACGGCGTTTGTCTCCGGGGGCATGATGAACGTCTTAGCCGACACGCAATCGGGGCATGCCTACATCGACGGCGACATTGAGCTGAAGATCACCGGGGGCACGTTCACGGACAATTGCTGGATATACGGTGGCAACGTCTCCTCCAACAAGGCGACGATCAGCGCAAATTCCACGATCAACGGCAGCGTCACCATCACAGTCGATGCTGCCGGCGTCGCGGACGAAGGCATCGTTCTCTCCCATATCATCGTCGGATCCCATGGCAACGGGCATATTGAAGGCAAAGTTCAGGCGGACGAATCCCTGCTGGGAACAAAGATCGTCTTCCTGGGCGATGGCGTGGACGACGGCAGTGCCGTTGTTTTCTCGAAAAACCAAGACAACATAATTGTCGGGGAACTCTGGGGCAGCAGCTCCGGAGATGTCCTCAACCCGATCACGAAGAAGATCAACGGCAGCGTCGTCGAGGGCGACCGGGTGCTGTCGTTCCAGGGATTCAATGGTCAGCTCGACTGCGCCAATATCCGCGCTTTCAGCAAGATCGAGATCAAGAACCGCATCAAGACCGAGAATGACGTGACATCCACGATCAAGTCCACGGTCACACTGGACAATGCGAAATTCAATCTTTCCGGCGTGGAGAACTGGGAACTCGACTGCGGCAGCACGCTTTCCGGCAACTTCATCAACAACTTCGCCGGCGACACGCTGAACCTGATCGGGTTTGCGGAGATCACGACGCCGCAGACGCTGATGACGGACACGGACAAGTCGGACGACGTGGCGGGAGGCGATGTCAAAACCGCCAGATGCCTCTTCAACGGATTTGACGGCTTGAGCATCAAGATGAATGGCACGGCGGTGTCTTCCGCGGTGTTCAGCAATGACACATGGACGTTTGCCGCGGGCGGGTCGAACTACAGCCTTGCACTCGTAGCATCCGAAACATCCACCAGCATGATCCTTACCAGGACTCCGATCATCGCATAAAACAAACAAAACAAACAACGGGATTCATTCACATGAACAAAACAGCTCTGAAAGAAAAAGAGTCTTACGAGGCTCCTGAGATTCTCGACATCAAACCTGTTTCCGTCGCCGTCCAGGGCACGGACTCTCCGAATACAATAGATGACCCAGGTAATGCGGCGGGGATCTGATTCTTGACGTCTGACGATCAGCCTGCATCACAACGGCGGTAACGTCATGATTCGGGCGGAACTGAGGTCCGATGGGACACGTTTCGGAATTCGGAATAAGGAGAACAGGATATGGGCGTCATTTCATCGGGAATCGTGAGAGTTTCATCCGGTGTTACGTCGACCGGGCTTGAAGTCATACAGACGGGGATCATCCAAGTCCTGAACGGAGGCTGGGCGCAGGACATCGGCATCGCCGAAGGCGGCCGCACCATCGTATCGGGCGGCGGCATTCTGTATATCTGTACCGTCTCCAGCGGCGGCACCGCGTCCGTCCTGAAAGGCGGCTACGCGCAGGAGGTCACGGTGGAGAACAGCGGCCTGTATCTGGTTTCCAGCGGCGGCACCGCGCATCAGAGCCTCATTCAGTCCGGCGGCACGCAGATCGTCTATGCGGAAGTGAAAGCCGATGCGGCGACCGTCCTGAACGGCGGCGTGCTGGACGCCAGTTCCGGCGCGTACGTGCGTGATCCGGTCGTTTCGCAGGGCGGTGTCATGCATGTGTGGAACGACGCGCTGATCGATGGTGCACGGATATCCGGCCTGGTTGAGGTCAATTCAAAAGCCACGGTGAACAGTGCCTCCGTGCTGGACGGCGGCAAGCTCGCCGTTCTGACGGGCGGCTATGCGTACAAGGCGAGGATCGGCTCCGGCGGCACGCTTGACATTTTCTCGGGCGGCAGGGCCAATTATGCCTCCGTTTTCAATGGCGGAGCGGTCACGGTCTCCGCAGGCGCGAGCTGCCTCAACACCGAACTCAACGGCGGATGCATCACGCTCGCAGGCGCGATCCATCCCGCCGATCCCGAAACCGAAGCCGTCCCTGGCGGTTTCGCGAGCAATACCATGGTCAATTCAGGCGGAGCCCTCATCGTATCCAACGGCGCAACTGCGATGAAAGTCAAGGAAAACGGCGGATATGTCGAGGTTCTGGACGGCGCAAATGTCGCCTTCGTGGCGAACACGGTTTCGGGACTGGCTCTTTCCGATGCGTCCGCGACCATTCACTCCGGCACGACAGCGAACAGCGCCACGGTCAACGCGGGCGGCAGGCTCGAAGTCTTCTCCGGCGGCACGGCGACGGAAGTCATGGAGAACGGCGGATATGTCAAGATTTCGGATGGTGCAGCTGTCACGTTCGCATCCAACACTATTTCCGGGCTGGAACTCGCGGGCAGCGCTACAGTTCATTCCGGCACGACAGCGAACAGCGCCACGGTCAACGCGGGCGGCAAGCTCGAAGTCTTCTCAGGCGGCAAGGTGAACGGCGTCACCGTCAATCCCGGCGGCACGGCCGAGGTCTCCAGCGGCGTGATCCGCGGGGCAGTCGTCAACGCCGACGGCAGTCTTCTGATCTACGACGGGACCAGGATCACCGGCCGAATGACGTTCGAGAGCGGCGCGCTGGTCATTCCGTTCGTCGGCTCGATCCTGGATTTCGACCTCACGCAAGCCGAGGCGGGCGGTGTCGCCCTCGTGAACGACCTTTCCATTTTGATGGGGACGCCGTCCTACACCCTCACGGTGTCCGATACGCAGGCGTATGGGACGTATGCGCTCGCGGACGGCGCGGCGAAGTTCAAAAGCACGATCATGGTGCAGAATACGCTCGGCGAATCGCTCGGCATGCTCACAGTCGGCGGCAAGCTGGATACGGACGACAGACGCTACACGCTGAACCTGACGGATGAGAGCCTGACCCTGACCTGCCGCGAGCTTTCCGTCGGGCCCGTCATCGAAGATGAGACTGTGACGGTTTCCGGGTACGAGATCATCCGGGATGCCACGGTTTTGTCCGGCGGCAAGCTTTATATTCTTGATGGCGGCCTGGCTGACAGCACCACGGTCAACGCGTCCGGCAAGATCTACATCTCCTCCGGCGGCATCGCGGACTGCACGACGCTCAACTCAGGCGGCAACATGTACATTTCCTCCGGCGGTACGGCGGACAGCGCCACGGTCAACGAAGGCGGTTATCTCCGCATCTATTCCGGCGGCACGGCCACGGCAATCGTGGAAAACGGGGGATATGTGTACGTCGCGAACGGCGCGACAGTCTCCTTTGTCGAACATGCATTCAGCGGATGTGTTCTTTCCAAGGCTTCCGCAACCGTTCACTCCGGTACGACGGCAATCGACGCCACGGTCAAAGACTGGGGGTTCCTGTACGTCTCTTCCGGCGGCATTGTGAACAGTGCCACGATCGATGTCGACGGTGTCATATCCGTCCTCGGCGGCACGGTGAACAGCGTCACGGTCAACGCCGACGGCAGCATGCATATCCGGGACGGCGGGACGGCGGACGGCACCATCATGACCGGCGGCGGTTGCCTGCTTGTCTACAGCGGGAGCACGGCAACGAATATCGTGTGGACGCCCTGCGAAGGATATGTCAATGTCTATGAAGGAGGATATGTGACATTCGCCAGTGAGTATTCCGGTGTCTATTTCGGCTCGGGAAACAAGCTGCTGTCCAGCGCCTCCGTCATGGACGGCAAAACGCTTGACGACAACTACGAAATGTACGTGATGAACGGCGGGACGGCGGACAGCACCACGGTCAACTACTACGGCAATCTGTATGTCCGGGACGGCGGCACGGCGAAGAACACCACGGTCAACGCAGGCGGGACTTTTGCTGTTTCTTCCGGCGGCACGGCGAACAGCGCCACGGTCAACGGCGGCGGCATGATTATTGAGGACGGCGGGACGGCGGACAGCATCACGGTCAACGGAGGCGAGTTCCAAGTCTCCGGAGGCGGCACGGCAACCAATATCATGCTTGCCTCCGGCGGCGAACTTTATGTTTATTATGGAGGCGTGGCGACCGGGATCGTGGAAAATGGCGGGTATGTGGATTTCGAGGATGATGAGACTGTTTCTTTTGTCTCGAACAGCTTCAGCGGACTTGTCCTTTCCGAAGCATCCGCCACCGTTCATTTCGGCACGACGGCGAACAGCGCCACGGTCAACGAATACGGCAGTCTCCGCGTCCACAGCGGGGGGATTGTGAACAGCGCCACGGTCAACGAATACGGCAGTCTCCGCGTCTACAGCGGGGGTACGGCGGACAGCACCACGGTCAACGGTGGCGAGTTCGAGGTGTCCGAAGGCGGCATGGCGAACGGCGCCACGGTCAATTGCGGGGGATCCATGTATGTCTCCGCGGGCGGCACGGCAACCGGGATTCTGGAAAACGGCGGATATGTCGAAGTCGGCGGCGGCGCAACCGTTACGTTCCTTTCCAACACGCTCAGCGGACTTGTGCTGAACTACGGACGCTATGCCACGGTCCACACGAGTACGACCGCGACGAGCGCCACTCTGTACTTCAACGGCGGACTCTACGTCCGCGGCGGTCAGGCGGATCACACCACGGTCAACGACGGCGGCAAGTTCACGGTCTCCGACGACGGCCGGGCGGACAGCACCACGGTCAACGACGGCGGCAGCATGATTGTCGCGGACCGCGGGAAAGCAGCCGGAATCGCGATCCATGCCGGAGGCAACCTGGCGATCGGGTCCGGCGGTTCGGCAAGCGACGCAACGGTCAACGACGGCGGCAGCGCGATCGTCGGGGACGGCGGAAAAGCGGCCGGGGTCGCGATCCATGCCGGAGGCAACCTGGAGGTCGGGTCCGGCGGTTCCGCAAACGACGCCACGGTCAACGAAGGCGGGATTATGTTCGTTGCCTCCAACGGAACGGCGACCGGTGTCGCGGTCTCTGCCGGGGGCAGGCTGGAACTCGGGGCTGGCGGAACGATCCAGTCTGCCGTGATCTCCAGCGGCGGCATCGTCACGGGACATGTCGATTGCCAGGGCATCACGTTCGATCCCGGCGCCGAGCTGCAACTCGATCTTTCGGTGATCTCGCCCGGAAATGAAAGCGCACTGGTCAATCTGGCCGGTCTCGCCGAAATGCAGGATTGTCCTTCTTTCACGCTCCCCGTCTCGGATTCGCAGAATTACGGCGACTACAAGCTCGCGGAAAATGCGTGGGGATTCGAAACGAAGACGATTTCGGTGTACAATTCCGTCGCGGATTTCGGTTCTCTTTCGCTGGACCGGTCCGTGGTGGTCGGCAGCAGGGAATACAAGCTGAACTTGAACGACGGCGATCTGATCCTGAGCGTGAACGCAACACAGCCGACGCAGTATGTTTATCTGGACTTCGACGGGGAGGAACAGGCCCGGTACAAGAATCCCCACCTGGAACTGTCGTTCGACCTGTCCGTGGCCGATCCGGCGTTTTCGGATGAACAGCGGGCGGCCGTCGTTTCCGCCCTTTCGGAGCGATTCGGAAAGTACAATATCGCGTTCACGCTCGAACGCCCGGAAGACATCGATTACTCCACGCTTTATTTCGGCGTAAGCTCCGCGTTCGACGAATACGGCGATTTCTTCGGCATTGCCGAGACATGCGACGGGAACGATCAGGTCAGGGACGACAACGCCTTCGTCCTGCTGGATTCCGGGTATTCCGACGAACAGGTCATCTCGGTGGCGTCGCACATGCTGGACCACATCATGGGCTTCTCCTGGTCCGGTTCCGTCGACGGCAGCCCGGCCATCCTGAAATACGCGGAGAGCAAGGCTCTGCTTTCGCTCAGCGCAGGATGGGATCAGGAGGATCCTTACAACAAGTATTGCCCGATCTATCCGGTAACAGGGGAACGGTGCGTGGTCGGCTGCACCAATACCGCGGCATCGCAGATCATCTATTACTGGATGCAGAATGGGTTGCTCGATTTCACTTTGTCCCTGGCGGACTCGGATGCCTACCAGAGCAATCGCTACATCATGATCGACAGCTCCGACAACCCGGAAAGCGGTCATCTTTCGTTTGCGGAGACAAACAAGCTGCTGCAGAGTTTCAATATCCTGGACGAAAACTGCATTGCCGCGTTGTGTTTCGCCGCCGGAGTGGTTCAGCAGGCCAATTATACTTCGGATGAAACCGCAACGCCCTGGAATGAAGACCTGTTTATCCGGGCGGGCTTCGAAAAAGACGAAGCGGCGGAGAGTATTGCGAATGATGACGGGGAGTCGTACTATGATGTTCTGGCGTATGAACTGCTTCATGGCCGGCCGGTCGGAGTTTCGGTCCGAAGCCAGAGTCATGCCATTGTCGCAGACGGATACGACAGCTCCAGAGATATGTTCCATCTGGATTTCGGATGGGGGGATGAAACCACCCGGTGGTATACAGTGGAAGAAATGGACGCATTGCGTCTCTATGGGGGAATATACGGTTATACTCCGATCGCTTCGCCCGATTTGACGATAGAAGACCTGTCGACCGGAAAAGACCCCGTCGAATGGAAGGAAGATGTCACACTTTCCTTCACTGTTTCCAACGAAGGCAAGGAAATGTCGGAAGAGACCATGGCGTACGTCTATTGCGGGGACGCCATCATCGGGGCCTGCGGCATCGCTTACATCTCCCCCGGATACTCCCGCGATTTCACCTGCACGGTCAACACGGCGTCGCTGAAAGTCGGAGAAAACATCCTGACGGTAAAGGTCGATTCACAGAACGATGAAGGCACCATCTCCGCCGCTTCCGTGACAATCACCTGCATGAACGGCGATGTCATTCCGCAGACGCAGACCTGGGAAGAGATTTCGGGAGCCACGCAGTACGTTGTGGAATACTCCACGGACGATT